>Ga0335077_10004003_pt1 | contig 17925 bp, 15 predicted proteins | sample Lox_Sample_31_FD_207151 | JGI IMG/M metagenome (GOLD analysis project Ga0335077, IMG submission 207151) | Soil microbial communities from Loxahatchee National Wildlife Refuge, Florida, United States - Lox_Sample_3.1 | ecosystem: Environmental > Terrestrial > Soil > Wetlands | place: USA... | reverse complement strand
AAATACCCCGACCACTCCGGGCGAGGACGCGTTGAAGGGCCAGGCAGCGGACGACTACACCAAGATCGTCATCGGCTACGACGGGTCCGACAACGCCAAGAGGGCTCTTGCGAGGGCCGCCGGCCTGGCCAAGGCCACCGGCGCCTCTCTCCGCATCATCGTCGCGGTCAACACAATAGTCCCGATGTACGGAACCACCGCCCCCTACTATCCCGCAGACTACGCTGACGACGTCATCAAGGAGGGCAAGAGGCTCCTCGCCGAGGCGATGGACGCCGCGAAGGAGGAGACGAAGAACGCGACCGGGAGCGTCCTCGACGGCCACCCTGCCGAGATGATACTCGACACCGCCTCGCGCGAGCACGCCGACCTGATAGTCCTCGGGAGGAGAGGAATCTCGGGTGTGGAGAGGTTCCTCCTAGGAGGGGTGTCATCCTCTGTCGTCGACCATTCAAAGTGCGACGTGCTAATAGTAAAGTGACCCCGCCTCCCTCCTCCCGGATCCTCATAGCCCTCGGCGGGAACGCGATCCTGCGCAAGGGAGAGAAGGGGACGGCGGCCGAGCAGCTCGACAACGTCCGCATCGCCTGCCGCCACGTCGCGAGGATCGTGCGACGAGGGCACAGCGTCGTCCTGACCCATGGGAACGGACCGCAGGTGGGCGACATCCTCCTCAAGGACGAGCTGGCAAGGCGGACCCTCCCGCCGATGCCCTTGGACGTCTGCGGGGCCGAGTCCCAGGGAATGCTGGGATACATGATCCAGCAGTCTCTGAGGAACGAGCTTGCCGCGGCGGGTCTAAGAATGGACGTTGCGACAATCCTGACGGAGACGGTGGTCGATTCCGCAGACCCCGCGTTCAGGAAGCCGACCAAGCCCATAGGCCCTTTCTACACCAGGGCCGAGGCGGCCCGTCTGAAGGCGAAGGGCTGGACCCTGGTCAATGACAGCGGGAGAGGCTACCGGAGGGTCGTGCCGTCGCCCCATCCTCTCTCGATGGTCCAAGGGAACGTGATCCGGGAACTGCTCGACGCCGGAGCCGTGGTGATTGCGGCGGGCGGGGGCGGCGTGCCCGTGACCGCGGGGGGCGAGTCCCGGGGGGTTGAGGCTGTCATAGACAAGGACCTCGGTGCTGCCGTGCTGGCCTCCCTGGTGGGGGCCAGGATCCTGCTGATCTTGACCGACGTGGACGAGGTGTACATCGACTACAAGAAGGAAACGCAGCGCCCCCTCGAAAGGATGGTCCTCAAGGATTGCGAGCGGCTCCTCAGGGCAGGCCAGTTCGCCGCCGGGAGCATGGGGCCGAAGGTCGAGAGTGCCATCGCTTTCCTCAGGTCGGGGGGAAGGCGGGCGATAATCACTTCGTTGGAGAAGGCCGAAGACGCCCTCGACGGCAAGGCCGGTACCACCATCCGCCCCTGACCTCTCTAGGATGCCTGGGCGACACTGAAAGGAGGCTAGCTCGCGCCGGAGATGTGGAGCATCTGCTGCCGGAACTTTTCGGCGGCCGCCTCGTTGAGCTCGGCGTAGACCATGATCCCAGATGTGTCGGAGACCATCTCGACGCTCTTGAACGTGCTCCTGTATGTGGCGTACCTCTTGCCATCGCCGGTCACGAAGATCCTGTCGACCACGAGGAGACCCTGTTCTACGAGCTCGTGGATCTTCCTGTAGCAGGAGCTCATCGGTATCGCCTGCTCCTCGCTTATCTCGTTGGCCTTCTTGGCGCCTGACAGAGCCGAAGCAAGTATCCTCCTTGAGGGCTCGTCAGCAAGCGCCCTCAGAGCACCAGCCGCCAGGACCCCGCCCAGGACCATCACCCCTTCCCTCCCCGCCGGACTAGGACTCAGTTGGGACATGTTCTCGGCTCAACGCAGGGCGGATAGTTATATGACGAGGAGGTACGGACTGCAACGGAACCTCCGCTATGGACGAACTTGCAGCGAACTGCAACTTCAGAGGACCGACCGGGGGCACTTATGGAGCCAACATAGACGACGTCAGAAAGTCTTATAATAGAACGCAGGAGGTTTGCTCCAGTCGTGACGGTATCTGAAAGAGAAGACTGTGACCGTTTCTTTCAGAATCGGCGAAAAGGCGTTCAAAGCCCTACAGAATGAAGCGAAGAAGAACAACACGAGCCTGAACACCCTCGCAAACCAGCTTTTCACGGCCTACGCCGAGTACGACAGGTTCCTCCAGAAGTTCAGGATGATCAAGGTCTCGAACCCCACGTTCAAACTGATCCTCAACGCGGCGACAAAGGAGGCCGTCGTCGAGGCGGGGAGGCACGCTGGTTCGAGCGTCCCTATCACCTTCATATTGGCCAGGACCGGGGAGATCAACGCCACCAACGCTGTGGAGTACCTCAGGATGATGGGCACCTACGCGGGGCTCTTCGACTACAGCGAGCTGAGCGGCACCGGAAAGACATCTCTCACCCTCACCCACGACCTGGGGGCGAACGGGAGCCTCTTCCTGGCCAGCTATGTGGAAGCGCTCTTCAAGGAGGTAGGAAAGCCGTTCAAGGTGACCAGCCATGAAAACGGGGTCACCGTGGAGCTTTGAGCCTGGCGCCTCAGACAGCACCAAGATTGCTGAAGGTCTATTGCAAGTAGCTACGATAGATACGTCCTCAACATATAGCTTGTACCGACCATGGGTCCCACGGGGCCTTGACAATCGAAACGGGAGTCCTCATCGTTACGCTCGAAGAAGGCGCCAGAATCCATGGAATCGAGCTGCGCGTAAAGCAGATAGACGGGGTCGTAGACGTCGAGTACAACCACATCACACGGAAGCTCACGGTCCGCTATGGCGCCGCCGGCTCTGACAGAGACAGGGTGAGGCTGGAGCTGGACAAGGTCCTCGGTAGGAAGAAGGCAAAGGGGAAGCGGCCGGCGCGGCCCTCCTGAGGCTCGCCCGGTCGCGCCGTCCAAGGGCGGGCCCACGGCCGCTCGATTACCGTTAATACGCCTCCGCCGGTGACCCGGGTACATGAACAGGTACACGGCGACCTGGGGCCTCCTCCTTGCCGCGAGCGGGTTGGTGATGCACCTCCTGCTCACCGCCCTGGGTGAGGAGACCTTCTTCATGGCGGCCGTCTACCTCCCGCCAGCCCAGGTCGTCTCCTACTGCATCGTCGCGGCCGGCGTCCTGCTGTTCGCCTCGGGCCTGGCGACAGAGCGGCCCAGGTACTTCGGGGTGAGCGCCGAGACCGCGTCGCGCTATTTCGGGCGGCTCGCCCTCGTGAACGGCCTCGCGGCCGCCGTCTTCGCCGCGCCGATGCTCGTCCCCTCCCTCGAGTTCCCCATACTCCTGACCGAGTGGCCCGGCATCTACATTGTCATCGCGTACACGTCCTTCCTGGTGGTCGGTGTCCTGGGGACCCTCGCCTGGAGCGTGATGTACCGCCTCGCCCCGTCTTTCTTCTTCCGCGACTTCTTCGACCGCAGGTCCGTCCTCGTCCAGATCGTCCTCTTCGAGGCGGCCATCTACACGGTCTCGACGGTGCTCTTCCTCGCAGGGTATAGAGGGGCCTCGCTTGTCGACCAGGGGCAGGTCGGGAGCATCTTCGTGGGGGCCTCGATGGAGTTCTCGGACATCCCGGCGGCGGTCTCGATCTTCCTTCTCATCGTGAGCGTGCTCCTCGGGGCGCTGACAATCCTGACCGGGAAGCCGGTGCAGGGAGAGGTTTGAGGTTGGCCGTCGGTTTCCAGCCTTGAGAATCGCCCCCACCGCTTAATATGGGATACGAGACGAATTCCGCAAGTGGTCCTGGTAGGATTGGTCGACTCTAGCACCTCAGGGCAGGTTGCATCCTCAGAGGAACGTCCGCTCCCCCAGCCTCCCGAGGAGGTCCTGAAGATAGAAGGCCTCACGAAGAGCTTCGACGGGAAGACCAACGCCGTCGACAACGTCTCGTTCACAGTCTTCCAGGGAGAGATCTTCGGGTTCCTAGGCCCCAACGGGGCTGGGAAGAGCACTACCATCAACATGCTCACCACCATCCTCCGTCCTACGACGGGCAGAGCCACGGTCTGCGGCCACGACCTGATCAGAGAGCAGACTGCGGTCCGGCGTTCCATCGGCGTCGTGCCCCAGGAGTCGACCGCCGACGAGGACCTGACCGGAATAGAGAACGTACTGCTCTGCGCCGACTTCTACGGGATCGGGAGGTCGATCTCCAAGCCGAGGGCCCAGGAGCTCCTCGAGCTGGTCGAGCTCTCCAAGGAGGCCGAGAGGAAGGTAATTACCTACTCGGGCGGGATGAAGCGCAGGCTAGAGCTGGCCTGCGGCCTGATCAACCGCCCAAGACTCCTCTTCCTTGACGAGCCCACCCTCGGGCTCGACGTCCAGACCAGGGCAGCGGTGTGGGATTACATCCGGAGGCTCAAGGACGAGTTCCGCATGACCCTCTTCATGACGACTCACTACCTCGACGAGGCAGACAACCTGTGCGACAGGATAGCCCTCATCGACCACGGCAAGATACTCCGGGTGGGCTCCCCCAGCGAGCTAAAGGCTAGCCTTGGGGGCGACATCATCGAGGTCGAGGTCCAATCCGATCCCTCCGACCTCTCGCAGGCGATCGCGACCATCCCGAACGTGGTCGAGGTCAGGAAGTCCGACTCGGACTATAGGATCAAGACGAAGCTGGGCGAGGAGACGGCTCCCGCGATCATGGATGCCCTCAGGCTCGCCGGCGCCAGGGTCACAAAGATCTCGATCTCAAAGCCGTCACTGGACCAGGTCTACCTCGAGTACACGGGACGCTCCATCAGGGAGGAGCATGCGGAGGCCGGGTCCGCCACCCCCCGGAAGGGGATGATGGGCATGAGGAGAAGGAGGTAGGGGCGATGGCACAGCAGGAGACCGAAGCCCAACGGGCGGCCAACCATCCCTCCCTCTCCACACTCGAGAGAGAGGCTCCCGTCAACGAGAGCCCCCTCCACGGCATCTGGGCCCTCACCAACCGGGACCTCAAAAAATGGTACAAGGACTCCCTCATGCTCCTCCTCTCACTGATACAGCCGGTCCTCTGGCTGGGCCTCTTCGGCAAGGCTATGAACTTCGGAGCCATCTTCACAGGAAGCTCGTTCAACATCCCTGGCCTCAACATCCCCAAGAAGGTCCTCAACAGCCTGGCGAGCCAGGTGATGCAGCAGACCTTCGGGACGACCGACTACTTCTCCTTCCTCGCTGTGGGCATGCTCTCCTTCATCTCCCTATTCATGGCGATGAGCAGCGGGAACTCGCTGGTCTGGGACAGGAGGCTGGGATTCCTCAACAAGGAGCTGAGCACCCCGCTCTCCCGGGGGGTCATACCCCTGGGCAAGGTCTTCGCGGCGATCGTGCGAGGGCTGACCCAGGCGGCCATCGTCCTGGTCATCGCGGTCCTCCTGGGGCTGAGCACCTCCCACTTCTCGGTCGTCGGGATCCTCGGGACGTTCGCCGCCCTATTCTTGATGGTCATGGGCTTCTCGGCCTTCTTCGTGATGCTCGCCGTCCGCTCGACGAACCAGGACACCCAGATCATGATAGTCAACCTCCTCAACCTCCCGCTCCTCTTCGCCAGCAACGCGATGTTCCCAGCCAAGTTCATGCCCGGCTGGCTCCAGCCCGTGGTCCAGGTCAACCCGATAAGCTACGCCACGGACATCTCCAGGCAGCTGCTCCTCGGCTCGTCCGGCATGGCGAGCCTGGGTTTCGACTTCGTCTACCTCGGGTCCTTTGCCGTCCTCCTCACAGTGCTGGGCATGGTGGTATCCTGGCGGTTCCTCTCACGCTGAGGCCTTTGCCTCCACGGCGACCAGGGACACCGGGACAGGTGATACTGGGAACGGCACCGGCGGGTACGAAGGTGGCGTGTCCCCTGTCGCGCTCCCCCAGGTAGACTGACTCGCCCCCAAAGAGAAGTTGAGCGTCGCCCCGCCTTCCACCGAAGCCCAAGGCAGCCACAGGCTAGACGTGGGCGACCCGTCGACCTCCAGGCCCTGGACGTAGGGCCGCGAGTCCGACGCCGCGGGCGCGCTGATCTGAATCGGCTGGCCTCCCTGGAGATGGAGTGTCACGGACGTGAAGAGGGGGCTCCCTATCACGAACCCAGGCACACCCGTTATCTCGGGGTAGATCCCAATCGCGGCGAAGATGTACCAAGAAGACATCTCCCCGCTGTCGTCGTTCCCAGGCATCCCCTGGGGCGAGTCGGTCCAGAGCTGGGTCTCGATCTCCCTCACCACATTCTGGGTGTGCGAAGGCGCCTGGGCGAAGTCGTACTCCCACGGGACCTCTATCGAGGGCTCGTTCCCCATCCACGCGTAGGGGCTCGTCGGCCCCGCATTGAGCTGGGAGAAGAAGTTGTCGAGCCTCGCGACCGCGGCCGGGCTCCCTCCCATCATGCTGAACAGGCCGCTCAGGTCGTACGTCACCATCCAGGTGTACTGCGCCGAGTCGCCCTCCTGGAACCCGTCCTCGCTCGTCGGGTCGAACCCCTGGACCCAGGATCCGTCCGAGTTCCTCTGCTCGACGTACCCGCTGGACTGGTCGAAGACCTTCTGCCAGCTGCCCGACCGCGCGAGGTAGGTGCTGTAGGCACTGACGTTCCCCAGGGCGTTCGCGAACTGGGCGATCGCAAAGTCGTCGTTGGCATACTCGAGGGTTACAGACGCGGTCGACAACCCGGGGTTGAGGTCGGCCGGGACGTACCCCAGCTGGACGTACTGCGAGAACCCCTCCCTCTCCTGCGACTGCCCCACCACCATGGCTTGGAGCGCCGCCGCGGCGTCGAAGTTCGTCGCCCCGAACCCGTAGGCTTCCGCTATCATCACGTCGCCGTCGTCGCCGCTCATCCCGTGCGAGTCGGCGTTGGCCTGCTCCCACCTGGGCAACGACCCCCCGTTCTGCTCCGCGTCGTTGACCAACGACTGCGCCACGTCGCTCACGACCGACGGCTCGAGGATTGAGAGCAGCCTGATCTGGGTCCGGTAGCTGTCCCAACCTGCTATGTTCTCGTACTGGACGTGGCCGGCCGCGACCGTTTGGACCTTCCCGTCGAACCCGAGGTACTGCCCGTTGACATCGCTGAATATGTTCGGGTGGAAGAATATGTGGTACATCGCCGTGTAGAAGTCAACGGTCTCGTTGTACGTCCCGCCCTGGACCTGGATGGACCCGAGGCGGGCGTTCCATGCCGCGCTCGCGGCGCTTGCCGCCGCGCCGATGTCGAAGTTCACGCTCTCCGCGGAGAGGTTGAGCTGAGCGTTGGCGACGCTCACGAAGGATATCCCTACTTGGACGTCCAGCGCGGGGTTGGACGAGGTGTCGAAGATCAGGAACGCCCCCGTGTACTGCCCGCTGCTCGAGTTGGAGCCGCGGCTCACTGCGCCCCCGTCCCACGTCCCGTAGGAAGAGAACGGCCTGTCGAACTTCGCGGCGAAGTAGACCACGTAGGGGTTGCTCCCGCACCCGACGGTGCTCTGGGCATACCCTGTCACCTCGTCCTGGGCGGGGGCTATCGTCACCGCGGAGGCGGAGTTCCCGTTCACGCTACCGCCCGCGTCGATAATCATGGTCGACGCCTTGGACGGCGGATACACGAACCTCCCCACCCCAGTGTGGGGAGTGACGCTCAGCTCCGCGGTCACGTTGGGGCCGTCCAGGTGGACCTGGTAATACCCCGGCCGGGCGATTTCGTCTGCGTGGGAGAAGCTGGAGTAGTACACCGAGGCGGTGGCCGAGGGCGCGCCTACTATGCTTCCGACGTACGGCATGAACGGGATGTCTTGGTAGACGCTGCACCCCCTCCCGCTGAAGTGCGTGAGGCTCATATCCTTGATGACCGTGTCGTTGTAGAAGTACCCCCCTGCAGGGTTCGAGACCGTGTCTGGGCTCCACTGGACCATGCCCATCGGGTACGCAGCCCCTGGGAAGACGTCCCCTCCGCAGGCCGCCCAGCAAGGAGACGGGCTGTCCCCCGTCCCTATGAACGGGTTTACGAACCTGGTCAGGTCGGCCCCAGCGGAGGTCGTCGCGGCGCCGCTCGTTGTGGTGCTCGCCGAGGCGGAAGAAACCGTCGAGGCAGTCAGCCTCGAAGCCTGGGAGCTGGTAGAGGCCGTCGCGCTCGAGGCGCTCGTCGACGGTCGCGCCGTCGAGGTAGATGTCCCGGTCGGGGTGCCCGTGCTCGAGGTCACGAGCAACCCCACCAGCAAGACGAGGAGAACCGCTGCGACGACCCACAACGCACCCGCCCTCCCGACTCCTCGGTGCAAACCGGGAGAAAACGCCTCGGCCTGCTTATATCTCTGAGCGAGCTCCGACACATTCCCGAAGGCGCCGGGACCCCCTGGAAGGAATGACCAATGCCCTCCTTGCGTTGGAATTCCGGTTCCACAACGTGAGCCTACATTAGCAGGGCCCGCGTACGCGAGCCAAGAGGTGAAACACCCAGCCTTGAGCCGATCGCAGGACGGTCAGAGCATGTTCGAGGGCGCCCTTTCGTGCCCGGTTTCTCTCGTCGCCCTTCTGTCATGCAGGTTGAGGACCAAGTCCATCCTCGACGGGCCTTAGTCTCCTGTGGTGAGGAGCCTTGCGGCCATTGTGCTGGACTTCAGGGGCGCGCATGGAGGCAAGGAGGGTCCCCAACCCCGCATTAGGCGAGCTCCCCCGAGCTAACACATCCTGCGCGACCTCGCGGGCGGTGAAGAACAGAGACACAGTCAAGAGGGACCAGTTGCTCAGTATCGACACGCCCTGGAAGGTCGCCCCCGAGACTAGGTTGACTGCCTGGCTCGCCATCTCTCGGGGGTCGAAGAGGAAGACCACCACACTGAGGAACAGCATGGATGGTAGCGCGAAGAGCTTGACCGCCGTCCGGAACCCCGCGCCCAAAGACAGCGCGACGAGCGTGAGCCCCCATATCGACACGGCCAGCGCCCCGTATCCCAGCCGACCGCCCTCCCCCATGGCGCTCCCCCCAAGATGGCCGAACACGCTTAGCGGATACTGCGCCAGATTCCAGCCGTTGAGGTCGATGACGCTGTTGAGTTCCTTGAAGTTGCACAGGACGAGGTCGTCGAAGCAGAGAGCCCCGACGCCGGCAAGGATTACGAAGACGAGCGACATGGGATACCTGACGTGCCTCCTGAAGATGGGATGACTGAGCGGTGAACGAGACCCCCTGTACTCGACCCCCAACGCGAGGAGCATGGTCGCGGCGATGATGAGGATCCCCTCCGTCACCTCAAATTGCGAGGCGGACGACCAAACGAGGCTTCCGCCGAACGTGTTCGCAATCTGGCCCATGTGTCCCCGCTCGACGGAGCGCTATTTATCTCGGCTCGACGTCTCTTACGGCGAGACCGGTCGCCGGGTCGGCACGAAGAGGCCGGGCGGGTAGTACGAGGTAAGCGGGCGGAGAGGGCCGTCACGAACGAGTCGAAGGCGGCCATGGTGGCCGTGGTCGTGGCGCTTTCTTCTCGGCTTGCACAGAATCCTGACCTGTCAGATATCCGCCGAGGCTCGCCATCCCTAGCGTGGCAGGAGGCACAATCGGCCGCTCCTCTCCGCCCACGCCTACGGCAGCCGAAGGGCCGAAGACCGTGAAAAGAGGGTCAAGACGCCAAGTACCATCACCGCACATCCGAAGACGCCTCCCTTCACGATGTTCCAGGCTAGGACGAGCGAGATCCCTGAGAAGACAAGGGCGAACTCCGGGACACCGGCGTGGATCACAGGACACGGAGGTCGTCTGCCTCCTCGCGGCCGGGGCTTTTCAAGCATGGATCTAGATGAAATCGGCGACGTCGGTGACAAAGAAGGCTAATCATCGCACGCGGGATGCGAGACCAGTGCACAGCGGATCCTGGCCGCATTCAAGCGTCTAGCTCTACAATCTCGCCGTCCCAAGTTGCGGTGAGCAATCCCTCTCTGCTCAAGCAAAAAACTATGCCGTCCAGATATGGTATCCACTTGATCTCCTTGAACCGCCCGCCAAAGATTGTCTCTATCAGGAGTATCAGCCCGTAATCGTGCCCCACCCATAGCCGGAGGAGAGGAGCTTGACGGGCCTTCAAGTCCTTGCTGACGCTACCTACCACGAACTGCTTTACCTCCGAAGGGGATTTCATCATCCCGACAGGAAGGCTCCCGTCCAGCCATTCTCTCAGGAATGGGAGTCCTCCCACTTTTTCCCTGTGCGATTCCATTGCCTTTGTGTCGTTGGCGAAAAAGTGGGTCACGGCCAAGGAGTGGTCTATTCCAACGTCTGATATGCGACCAGAACTCACATGCGAGTAGCCGTTCATGATGCCTGCCGCCGTCTCCACGCAGCGGGGGACGGGGCTATAGCCCACAACGAGGTTGAAACCTCCAGGGAGCAACCGGCCAAACCTCCTCGATTCGTTGTGCCCGTGGGGGGTCAACCCTGCGACCATGTTCGGATTGGCGACCTCGCCTGTGCGACCTTGATCCCTAACAGAGTGTCTGAGGATGACTCCAATCCGATCACACTCGATGGATCTGATAACGCCAATCAGTCGGTCCCCGTAGGAGGTTTCTTCGGCCGGCTTCTCAGGCTCCAACTCTCAAACGTCCGACAGGGCATGAATATGAATCGTGCTCAATTCCTTTACCCGTTCTCAAGAAGTTCGAATCCGCTTCTGGGGAAGCGTTGGTGGCGGGCCACGTCGGACTCGCCCACCGACCCCCAAGACGCTTGTCAGACGGGGGCGGCCGGCCCGACGCGGTCAACCGCCAGCAGAAGACCGTAGAGCAGCGCTTCCGGCCTAGGTGGACAACCCGGGACGAAGACGTCGACGGGAACGACCTTGTCTACCCCGCCCGAGGTGGCGTACGTGTCTCCGAAGATCCCCCCGCTGCACGCGCACGCGCCCACGGCGACCACGACCTTGGGGTCAGGCGTGGCTTCGTAGGTCCTCCGGAGGGCCAGCTCTAGGTTCCTCGAAGCGACTCCCGTGACGAGCAGCACATCGGCGTGGCGGGGGGACGCGACGAAGTGGATGCCGAACCGCTCGATGTCGTAGACTGGGTTGTTAAGGGCGGACACCTCGACCTCGCAGCCGTTGCAGGAGCCGGCGTCGACCTCCCTTATTGCGAGTGACCGGCCGAGCAGCTTCTTGATCCTTTGGCTGAGCCTCGCGCCCACCTCGTCTGGTGTCTGCCCCGGGCCTTCTTTTCCAGGCCCGGGCATCTGTGCGACCAAGAGGTCGCGCCTTGTGGTCACCGGGAGGGCGAAGCTGTTGACAGTCTTGAACGCCCGGGGGGCGACTTGTTGGCACATCCCGCACATGATGCACTTGCCCTTGTCGAGGGCGGCTCCCTCGGGGCCCAAGGCTATCGCCTTCGACGGGCAGACCTCCTCTCCGCGTTTGTAGAGCTCGGCATCCAGCCTGGAGACGTAGGGCGGGAGGATGACATCGCCCCTGAAACACGAGGCTGACCTCGTCCCTTCCAGCAGCGTCCTGTCGGTCTCCACGTGGTTACCAAGGATGCCGTCAGAATGGCCGACCCCGCGGTCGGCGGCTTTCTTCGTCGGCGCCTCCTCGGCGCTCTCCCTTTCAGTCATAGGTCGTTCCCCGCGTAGGACAGGTCCAGGCTCTTGTTGATGAGGGGAAAGTCTGCAACGATGTCGTTGAGGACCGCCAGCTCGATTGCCGGCCAGTTCGCGAACGAGGCGGTCCTCACCTTGTATCTGAAAATCGAGCGCCCGTCCTCTCCAGTCATCACCCAGTGCAACGTCTGTCCCCGGTGCGACTCGGCGTAGCCCAGGGCGTTCCCGAATGGTTCGAGCTTGTCCTCCGCGATCAAAGTCTTCAGCTCGAGTTCGCCGTCCAGGTTCTCTAGGATCTTCTTCACCATCTCGGTCGAGCTCGTGACTTCCTCGACCCTCGTCTCAAACCTGGCTAACACGTCTCCGCCCGCCTTTGCCAACTGTATCATGTGCTCAGTCACTTGCCTCCTCGTCTCCTGACGCGCGTTGGTCATCATGGTCCGGTACGCCCCGTAGGGGTGGTCCCTCCTTGTGTCACAGTCCATGCCCGAGCCCCTCGCTGCCACGCCAAGGAGACCCATCTCGACCGCGCTTTCCAGCTGGACTCTTCCCGTCCCGCTCAGACGGTCCATGACCGACGACTCGCTCCTGAGGAGATTCAGGACTCTCTCAAAGTCGGCGCGAACTGCTCCCATCTCTTCGACGACTCGGCGGGAAGACTGATTCGTAAAGTCCACGTTCACCCCGCCAATCCTGTTGACCCCGAAGAGCAGCCTGCTCCCCGCGACCTCCTCGTTCAGCCTCATCATCCTCTCCTTGAGGAGTGCGAGCCTAGCGTAGCCGTAGGCAAAGCCGGCGTCCAGAGACAGGGCTGCCAGCGTCCCGACATGGTTGTAGACGCGCTCCATCTCCGCGCACACCGCCCTTACCTGCAAGGCCCGCAGGGGCGGCTCGACGCCGGCGATCTTCTCGATTGACTGGCAATAGGCTGTGGAGTTCGCGACCGCCTCGTCCCCGGAGATGCGCTCGCTGAGCAGCACGGCCTGGTCTAGGCTCAGACTCTCCGCGAGCTTCTCCACGCCCCTGTGCGTGTAGTAGAGGCGGGTCTCGAGGTTCACGACGGTCTCGCCAAGGATGCTGAACCTGAAGTGGCCCGGCTCGATTATCCCTGCGTGGACCGGGCCCACCGGAATCTCTGAGACTCCTTCGCCCTCCACCTCGAGGAACTGGTATTTCCTGTCCCCGACCCTCGGCTGTTTTGTTTGGAGGGCGTACTCCTTCCTGAGCGGGTGGGTGCCCTCGGGCCACTGCTCGTGGAGGACGAGGGGCCTCGGGTCGGGTGTACCTTCCGCGATCAGGCCGAACATGTCCTTGATCTCCCGCTCGTAGAGAGTCGCCGACGGGATCAACAAGGCGACGCTCGGGTAGGAGGGCGGAGACCCGAGCTTCCCATCATTCAGTCGAGAAAGGAGGACGATGAAGACGTCAGCGCCCTCCACATCGAAGACATGTCTGAGGGCGAAACCGCTGGCGGTCTTGCGCTCGTCGGAGCAGGCAATCATCGCCAGCCTTCCCCTGAAGCCGTCGCGGACGCTGACGCAGATGCCGGGAACGTCGCTCGCCCTCCCGACCTTCACGAGAACCTCGTTCCCGTTCATGACCTCCACCGAGTCGACCTTGCCAGCCAGCCGCTGCCGGAGCTCGGCCTGGTAGTCTTGGGCGGTCTTCAGCTCGAAGGCACCCCCTGTATGACGTGCACGGCGTCGCGAATCAGAGTCTGGAGAGGCTGGGGCATGTAGAACCCGAGGACGACCACTATGGTGGCCAGAATTACCATGGGGAGGACCGCCAGCATCCCCATGTCGTCCTTCCGCTCCGTACTCCCCAAAGGCGCAGACCTGTCAGAACTGGGGCTTCCGAAGACCATGGGGACGAGCTGCCGGATGAACCCCGCGAAGACGAGCACGAGCAGAAGGATCATCGCAGAGGCGGCCATGAACTGCCCTCCCGCGAAACCCGAGGTCAGTGCGAGGAACTCGCTCGCGAAGATGTTGAAGGGCGGCATGCCCACGATTGCCAGCCCTCCGACGAGCAGGAGGGCCCCGGTGAACGGCATGACCTTGATGACGCCCCTGATTTCCGACATCGTCTTGGTTCCGAATCTTTGGCTCACCGTGCCGCTCGCGAAGAACATCAACGGCTTCGCGGTGGCGTGGTTTATGATGTGGAAGAGCGCGGCGAAGAGCCCGACGAACCCCCCGAAACCGACCGCGAGGGAGATTATCCCCATGTGCTCCACGCTCGAGTAGGCGAGCATGCGCTTCATGTCCTTCGCGAAGTAGACCGACGCGGCGGCGATACCCATCGAAAGGAGGCCGAGCCCTATCATCAGCTCGCTCGGGAAGGAGGGCCCCAGCGTCCCTGAGGCGATTATGTTGAATCTCAGCACTCCGTAGATTGCGCAGTTGAGGAGAACTCCCGAAAGCAGGGCGCTCACCGGGCTGGGCGCCTCCCCGTGGGCGTCTGGGAGCCAGGTGTGCATCGGCGCGAGGCCCGCCTTGGTTCCGAGTCCGACGAGGACGAAGACGAAGGCCACCTTCACTATCGCCGGGTCCAGCATTCTGGCGTCGGCGGCCATCCCGGTCCAGTTCATCGCCGAGCCCGACGATGTCGGAGCCGCGGTCGAATACGCATAGGAGAACAGGATGATCCCGAAGAGCGCGAGAGAGAGCCCTACCGTGGCGACTATCAGGTACTTCCAGGCGGCCTCGATTGCGCCCTCCGTTGTGTAGAGCATTATCAGGAACACGGAGATCAGAGTCGTCGCCTCGATGGCCACCCACATCAGCCCGGTGTTGTTTGCCAAGGGGACGACCATCATCGTCAGGATGAAGACGTTGAAGCCCGCGTAGTACCTGACGATGTGCCTGTCGTCGACAATCCCGCGCTCGTATTGCCGCCCCATGTAGTTGACGGAGTATAGGGCTGCCACGAACCCCACGCCGGCTATGGGGATCATCACGAGGGCCCCCAGGGCGTCCAACGACAGGAACTCGCCGAAGCCGGAGACCCGCGTCCCGGCGACCACGCCGGCCGCCAGGCCCGCGACCTGCAGGACAACCAAGAGTGCGGAAATCAGGGTGGCCGCTTCCGCCAGCCTCTTCCTCCTCGTGACCGCGACGAACGCGGCCGCCGCGGCTGGCGTGAGCAAGACCGTCACCATCAGAGCGGCCGACCCGGAGGGGAGCGCGCCAAGCACCGAGTCCACGTAGAGGCCCCACATGACCATCAGTCGTCCTTCAGCTTCTCCAAGCTGCCAGTGTCCATGGTGTCGAAGGTCCTGCTCATCCTGGTCAGGAGTGCGGCCGATATCACGACCCCAACCAGCGCGTCCGCGAGTATCCCGACCTCGATTATCAGGGACACCCCGCGCGTGAGCGCGGTCGTGAACAGGAAGAGGCCGTTCTCGATTATGAGGAGGCCAACGACCTGGTTGAGCGCCGTCCTCCTGCTCACCATCGCGAAGAGCCCGATGAAGAACAGCGAGACCGAGACCGGGAGGTATGCTTGGGCGAGGGCGTCCAGCTTCGCCGAAGCGAGGATTTGCCCTACCATGGCGTATGAAAGCGCGACGAGTAGCGCTGAGACTAGGACAGACAGCCTGATGCTGACGTATGGGTTCGCCTCCATCTTGAGACCGCCCTCCACACCCGAGGTAACCCTGACCAGGAGCCTCGGGATCACTTCGGCCTTGACGACGAGAGTGAGTAGCGCCGCGGCGTAGATGTCCCAGAAACCGGTCGAGTAGCCCACCACGGCCGTAGAGGCCGCGAGGACCACCGACTGATACCGGTACGCGCTGACCCAGCCGACGAAGCTCCTCCTCACCACCACACCGAAGGTGGCGATGAGCAGGCCAGCGGCCGAGAGCGTTATCAGGTCGGTGAGGAGTGTTGTCATCTCATCTCTCCATCAAAGGTAGAAGAAGATCATCCCGACCATGCCGCTGGCTATCGCGAGCGCGAAGAGGTCGACCAGCCTGAAGAGCCTCCACTTCGCTATCCTGGTCTCCACATAGGCGACCAGGACCGCCAGGAGGCCCAGCTTGGCGACGACTACGAGAGAGCCCGCGGCCAGCAGAAGCGGGCCTGCGCCCAACGACGCGGGCATCCCCACGGGGACGAAAAGGTTGACGAGAAGGGCGAACAGCACCAGCTGCTTGGTCGCCTGAGACCACTCGACAAGTGCGAGGCTCCTTCCTGAGTACTCGAGGAGCATCGCCTCGTGAACCATCGTCAGCTCAAGGTGGGTGGCGGGGTTGTCGAAGGGCAGCCTCCCAGTCTCCGCGAGGACGATGATGAACAGCGCGATCAAGCCGAATAGCATGCTGGGGGTTACCACGACTCCCGACTGGGCGGCGGCGCCGACGAGGCTCGTGAGGTTCGTCCCACCGAGCGTGAGGGAGACGACGAAGAGCGTGACGAACAGGCCGGGTTCTGAGAGCGCCGACATCATCATCTCCCTGCTCGTGCCGATCCCACCGAAGGCGCTCGCGGCGTCGATTCCCGCGAGCATCGTGAAGAACCGGGCGAGCGCGAACAGCCCAAGAACGAGAATGAAGTCTCCTGCGGCGTTCAGCGGGCTGTACGGAATGAACACGGGGACGAAAAGCGCCGCCGTGACCGTTGCGACTGCGACGACCCATGGCGCCGACCTGAACACCCAGGAGACCTGGTCGGACACGACCTCGTCCTTGTGCAACAGCTTGAGAAGGTCGTAGTAGGGTTGGAGCACACTTGCACCTGCCCTCTTCTGCGTCCTGGCCTTCACCTTCCTCATCACCCCCGTGAGCAGGGGCGCAATGGCGAAGACCGCGATCCCCTGCGTCACCGCGACGGCGGCTTCGACCGCAAGGCCGTAGGTCATGGTATCATGGCTGCCAAAACCAACAGGACCGCCGTGACTATCATCACGTAGAGGAGGTAAGAGTTGATCTTGCCCGTCTGGATTCTCCTAACCCAGTCCATCACGAAGAGGACGCCGCGAGTCGCGGGAGAGTAGAGGTAGTCCTCGAACACCTCCTTGGTCTCCGAGAAGACCGAGACGGAGCGCCTGACCATTTGGTTAGAATCGGAGTAGTATGTTCTCTCGGTGCTCGTGCGGGGCCTGTAGAACCACTTGAAGGCGGTGCGTATGGGTTGGGACAGAGAGCTTGCCGTGTACTCGGTCCGGACGCCGAGCGGGCCGAACCCGCCTTCCCACGTCGAGTAGGGCCTGACCGTGGTCTTCCTTCCGCGGCTCGCCACCATGACGAAGCCCAGCAGGGCCGCGGCGACGGACGCCGCAACGACGAGCACCTCTGGCGGGGAGATCTCGCTCAGCGACCTGAGCCCTCCCGCCGCGTAACCCACGGTGAGCGGTCCGAACGGAGGATACTGGCTCACCAGGCGCACGTCGAAGCCGAAGGAGGACGAGACCAGCGACGTGGCAACGAAGGGCAGCACGCCCAGCACCACGCAGAGCGCCCCGGCGAGGCCCATCCCAGCCAGCATGGTCTTGGGGGCCTCGGTGGCGCCCTCGGCCTCCTTCGACCTGGGCCTGGCCAAGAACGATATCCCGAAGAGCTTGACGAACGTGGCGAGCGCCAGCCCCAGGGTGAGGGCGAAGACTATGCTGGCGAAACCGATCGAAAGCTGAAGCGCGACGTTCGGGACCTGGTACGATGACAGCAGAGCCTGCAGGGTGAGCCACTCGCTTACGAACCCGTTGAGGGGAGGCAGGCCCGCTATCGCGATCGACCCGACGAGGAAGAAAAGGCTCGTCCAGGGCATCCTCTTGGCGAGCCCCCCCATCAGGTTCATGTCGGCGGTCCCGGAGCCGAGGACGACAGAGCCGGCCGCCATGAAAAGGAGGCCCTTGAAGACGGCGTGGTTCAGGGAGTGATACATGCTGGCGAGGAGGGCGAGGGCGGCGAGAGTCTCGAGCCCGTATGACATGAAGACCACCGAGAGGCCGAGGCCGACGACGATTATCCCGACGTTCTCGACGCTGTGATAGGCCAGAGCCCTCTTGACGTCGTGCTCGACCGCGGCGAAGAGCACCCCGAAGAGTGCGGAGGCGGAGCCGGCCATCACCATCAGCAGCCCGAGCCACGCGTCTCCCGGCGAGTTGGGCAGGACGAAGCCCAAGGTCACCCGCGCTAGCCCGTAGACGGCTACCTTCAGCATCACGCCGGACATAAGCGCCGAGACGTTGCTCGGGGCCGCGGGGTGGGCCTTGGGAAGCCAGGTGTGCATCGGCACCAGTCCCGCCTTCGTCCCGAACCCCAGGAGCGCCAGCACGAACACCACGTCCTTCGTGACAGCGGGGAGCTGCGCGGCCGCACCCCTGAAGGAGTCGAAGGCGAGGCTCCCCGT
>Ga0335077_10004002_pt1 | contig 17926 bp, 15 predicted proteins | sample Lox_Sample_31_FD_207151 | JGI IMG/M metagenome (GOLD analysis project Ga0335077, IMG submission 207151) | Soil microbial communities from Loxahatchee National Wildlife Refuge, Florida, United States - Lox_Sample_3.1 | ecosystem: Environmental > Terrestrial > Soil > Wetlands | place: USA... | reverse complement strand
CCCCAGGGCTTCTCCACGCGCTTCGGCTGGTCGAAGGTCTTCATGGCGACTCCTCTGCTCGATTGGTGCTCGTGACGAACCCCTTCGACCCCGTGTCCCGCTCCAGGTCGCGGAGGTAGCGCTCGGCCTCGTCGCGGCTGTCGAAGGGGCCGAGCTGCACCCGGTACCACCGCCCCTTCCCGGGAACGTCGGCGGTGACCACCTTGGGGACGCGTCCGGGGAAGCGAAGCGCGAGGCGATTGGCCTCGGAGCGGTCCGGGGTGGACCCGACCTGCACGGCGAAGGCGCCCTCGCGGCTGGCCCGGGGGGCCGGCGAAGCCGCGGCGGCCCCCGAGGCTGGCCCGGCGCTCGCCGCCGCCACCGCGACCGGGGGAGGGGGAGGGGCCGGGGGAGGCACGGCCGGGCGCGGCGCCGGGACGGCGGCGAAGACCGGCCCCGAGGGCGGGACCGGCCCGGCAAGCTTCGCGGGAGCCGGCGCCGGCCGGGGCGGCGGCGGGAGCTTCTCCACGGGCGGCTTGGGGCTCGTGAGAGCTTCGTGAAAGTTGAGCTTCGGCGCCGGCTCTCCGCCGTCCGGGCGGGCCGGCTGGTCGAGCGCGGCGAGCGGGTCGGGGGGCGGCCGGCCCGCAGAGGCTCGCGGCGCGAGGGGGCGCTCCAGGACCCGGTGGCCGAGGGAGTAGCCGAGGAAGAAGGTGATGCCGAGCGCGGCGAGCGACCCCAGGATGACCGAGGCCACCTGCCTCGCATCCAAGGAGAACTCGAAGCGCTCTCTCGCAGGTCGATTTCCGCGCATCGCAAGCCCAGGGGAGCCTCTTTGCCCCGCCAGGAACGGCCCGATTCTAGACGTCCTCGGCGATATCTCTACTTTCCATGCGTTCCGGGGCCGCCACCCCGAGGAGCCCGAGGGCGTTCTTGAGCGCCTGCTTGAGCGCGCGGGCGAGGAGGAGCCGGGCGGCGGTCTTCCGGGCGTCCGACCCGATGAAGCGCTCCCCGCTCCGCTTGCCCTGCGTGTAGTAGGAGTGGAAGGCGCCGATGGTCTCCTGCAGCCAGAAGGCCACCCGGTGCGGCTCGTAGGCCAGCGCCGCACCGGCGACGAGGTCGGGGAGCGAGAGGATGCGCTTCGCGAGATCGAGCTCCTCGGGCGCGGTGAGCGCCCGCACCGCCTCCAGGTCGAAGGAGGGGCTCGGCACCCCGGCCTCCGCCGCCTTCTCCAGGATGCGCGCCAGGCGGGCGTGGCCGTACTGGACGTAGAAGACGGGGTTATCGAGCGTCTGCCTCTTCGCGAGCTCCAGGTCGAAGTCGAGCTGGGCGTCGGCCCGTCGGGTGAGGAAGATGAAGCGGGTGGCGTCGCAGCCCACCTCCTCCACCACCTCGGCCAGGGACACCACGTTCCCGGCGCGCTTCGACATCTTCACCACCTCGCCGCCCCGCGTCAGGTTCACCATCTGGATGAGGACGACGTGGAGGTCCCGTGCGCTCGCGCCGAGCGCCTCGAGCGAGGCCTTGAGGCGAGGCACGTAGCCGCCGTGGTCGGCCCCTAGCACGTCCACGAGCGAGTCGGCGCGCTGCCTCTTGTCCCAGTGGTAGGCGATGTCCGCGCAGAAGTAGGTCGGCGTCCCGTCGGCCTTCTTCACGGGGCGGTCCACCTCGTCCCCGTGGCGGGAGGAGCGGAAGAGCCAGAGCTCCTCGGACTCCCCGATGCCCTCCTCGCTCGGGGCCGGCTGCCCCTTCTTGGACTTCGGGGGCGGGAGCGTCCCCCGGTAGACGAGCCCCTGCGCCTCGAGCTTCGCGAGGAACCGGTCCACCGTACCGGACTCGTAGAGCTTCTTCTCCGACGACCAGACGTCGAAGGCCACGTGGATGCCCTCGAGGTCGGATCGGATCATCCCGAGGACGTGGGCCACGGCGCGCTCCCGGAAGAGCCCGATCCACTCCGCCTCGGCGGCGTCGAGGAAGCGCCCCCCGAACTCGCCCGCGAGCTCGCGGGCCACGTCCGCCACGTACTCGCCCGGGTAGCTCTTCGGCGGCATCACCACGGTGCGCCCCAGGGCCTGCTGGTAGCGAAGGTGGACGGAGCGGGCGAGCGTCTGGACCTGGGCCCCGTAGTCGTTCACATAGTACTCGCGCACCACGGTGTGGCCGGTCCAGTCGAGGAGGCTCGCCACCGCGTCGCCGATGACCGCGTTCCGCCCGTGGCCGACGTGCATGGGACCGGTGGGGTTCGCGGAGACGAACTCCACGTTCACGGTCTTCCCGGAGCCGATGGCGCTTCGGCCGAAGGCGTCTCCCTGCCGCTCCACCTCGCCGAGCGCCGCGAGCCATACGTCGCTGCGGAGGCGGAGGTTCACGAAGCCCGGCCCGGCGATCTCGAGCGACTCGATCTCGCCCCCGCCGTCCACGGCCCGCATCGACTCGACGAGGCCTTCCGCGATCTCCCGCGGAGGCTTCCCGGCCGGCTTCGCGAGCACGAGAGCGGCGTTCACGGCGAAGTCGCCGTGCCGGGGATCGCGGGGGGGCTCGACGGTGAATGAGGCCTGGAGTGCCGGCCAGCGCCCCTCCGAGGAGCCGCGGGCGAGCGCGGCGCGGACGATGTCGACGACCTTTTCGCGCATTGGGGCCCGGTCATACCCCTCGGCGGCGCCCGGGGGCAAGGCCGCGCCCACCTTTACGGATAGGCGTCGAAGCGGCCGCAGCGCGGGCAGCGCCAGGCTCGCACCGCCGAGCCGGCGCCACAGTGCTGGCAGCGGAGCGGCCGGGCCTGGCGGACAAAGGCCGCCACCATGAGGTCGTGCCGGGCGGCGAGCTCCGAGGGAGCGGGCGCCTCCGCCTTGCGGAGGAGCTCCCGCAAGAGGAGCGTCACCTCGCCGTCCTCGTCCCGCTCGAGCGCCTGGCGCACCTCGGCGAGGGCCCGTGCGGTCTCTCCCTGCCGGAAGAGGAGGCGAGCGCGAAGGAAGAGGAGCCGCGCGTCCTCCGGACTCCCCCGCAGGACCTCCTCGACCGCTGCCAGGGCGCGGTCCGCTGGGATCGCCGAGAGCGCCGGCCAGGCGAGGAGGGCGCTCTCGGCCTCGGCACGGAGCGCCTCGGCCGCCGAGGCGGCCGCCGCTCCCGCCTCGCCCGCGGCCGCCTCCGCCTCGGAGCGGGCGAGGAGAGCGTCCGCGCTCGTCCCGTCGGCCTCCACCGCCCGGCGCGCCGCCTCCCGGTCCGGGGCGCCCGCCCCGGCGCGGGAGAGCCCGGCGAGGAGGTGCGCGAGCAGGCGGCGGTCCGGCGGGCACAGGCGCCTTTGGACCTCGATGGCCTCCTCGTAGCTTCCCCCGGCCACGAGCACGTCCCGCAGGCCAGCGGCAGCGGCCGGGTCCCCCTCCGCGAGCGGCCGGTAGGTCCCGGCCGCTTCCGAGAGCATCCCGGCGCGCCGGTAGTCGTCGGCGAGCTCGCGCTCCACCTGGACGCGCCGGGAGGGGTCGAGTCCGGGCCGGTGGAGCATGTTCCGGTGCAGGCGGATGGCGCGGGGGACGTCCCCGGTCCGGCGAAAGAGTTCCCCGAGCGCGAGGTAGGTCTCCACCGCCTCCGGGCTCCCGAGCCGGGCTGCGTCCGAGAGGGCTTCGATGGCCGAGTCCGGGTCGTCGGAGATCATGGAGCGCACGCCCTTCAGGTAGGCGCGCGCCTCCTCGCGCCTCCGCCGCAGGCGGGCGGCGAGCACGGCGGCGAGGACCGCGAGGGAGAGGGCGATGGGAAGCCAGTGCATCGGCCTCGGGCGGCCTTTCTCGCCCGCTCCTCCCCTAGCCCTCGAACCCGTCGCGGATCTTCTGCCAGGACTGGTCCAGGTGCTCGATCATGACCTTCGTGTCCGAGAGGACCGGCATGAAGTTCGTGTCACCGACCCAGCGCGGGACCGCGTGGTAGTGGAGGTGGTCGGCGATGCCCGCCCCGGCGACGCGCCCCAGATTCATGCCGACGTTCAGCCCCTCCGGCCGGTAGACCCGGCGAAGCACCGCGACCGCACTCCGGAGCTCTTCGTGAAGGTCCGTGAAGTCCTCGGGAGCGAGGTCCTCGAGTGCGGCCACGTGGGCCCGGGGGACGACGAGGATGTGGCCGCTGTTGTAGGGGAAGCGGTTCAGGATGGTGAAGGAGCGCGGCCCGCGGTGCGCGATGAGGTTCGCACGGTCCCGCTCCGGCCCCTCCTCCGCCGGGAACTCGCAGAAGATGCAGCCCGCCCGCTTCGGGGCGTCGATGAACTCCATGCGCCAGGGCGCCCACAGCGGCCGTTCCAAAGGCTTCCTCCTCCCGCGGCCGGCGCCTAGCGCGCCAGGTAGTAGAGGCCGGGCACCGCCACTTGGGCGGACTGGCGCTCGACCTCGGAGAGCACGGCGGCGGTGGCCGACTCGGCGACCTTCTGGGTCACGCCCCCGAGCAGGTCCTCGAGGAAGCGGGTGCGCTCGTCCGGCGGGTAGACGAGCCGGGGCTCCCCCTTCAGCTCCGCCATCTCCTTCGCCAGGTCCAGGGCGTCCTCGAAGCCGCCGAGCTCGTCGACGAGCCCCATCTCCTTCGCCTGCTCGCCGGTGACCACCCGGCCGTCGGCGAACCTCTGCACCTGGTCGAGGGACAGGTTCCGGCCGTCGGCCACCGCCTGCATGAACTGGTGGTGGATGCGGTCCGCCAGATCCTGCCAGTAGGCCCGGTCCTCGTCGGTGAAGTCCTTGAAGGGGCTGCCGGCGTCCTTCAGCTTCCCGGCGGTGACGGTGTTCACCCGGACGCTGAAGCGCTCGAGGAGCCCCTTCACGTTGGGGAAGGCGCTGATGACGCCGATGGAGCCTGTGATGGTCCCGGGCTCGGCCACGATCCGGTCGCACCCCATGGCCACGAGGAGCCCGCCGGAGGCGGCCACGTTCCCCATGGTGCACACCACCACCTTGTCCTCCGCGAGCCTCTGGATGCCGTCCAGGATCTCCTGGCTCGTCCCCACCGCCCCGCCCGGGGAGTCGATGCGGACGATGACCGCCTTCATGTCGGAGTCCTCGCCGTAGCGCTTCAAGAGCTTCAGCACCGGCTCCGACTCCACCGAGCCGCGCCCGCCCATGCCGATGGGGCCCTTGATGTCGACGATCCCGATGCGGGGGCCGGAGGCGAGCCGCGGACCCTCCCCCCGGACGGCGCTGTAGGCGAGCCACAGAAAGGCGAAGAAGACGGCGAAGAGGCCTCCGAAGACGAAGAGGACCACCGCCAGCGCGGCCCGGTCCCGGCGCGGCGGCGGCTGCGGGGGGATGGGGGCGCCGCCCGGCGGGGGGAAGCCCGACGCCCAGGAGGGAGGAGGCGGCCCTCCCCACTGCGGGGCGGCGGGCGGGACCTTCTCCGCCGCCGGCGGCGGGACCGGCGTCGTCGGCAAAGGCTCGTTCGGGGTCTCTTCGCTCATGGGCCTACTAGTAAGCACGCGGGCCGGAAGCCCGCAACCATGGCGACAGCCCCGAAAATGGCGACGGGGAGCCGAGTGGTCCCGGGCTCCCCGTCCGCTCCGACGCTTTGTTCGGCTATCCCTTGCGGCGGTTGAACTTCTCCATGAGGTCGCCCAGGCGGGCCCGGGCGTCCCCCTGCTTGCGCAGGTACTCGCGGTAGTCGTCGTCGCCTTCGCGCGAGAGGGCCTTGATGGAGAGGGCTACCTTGCGCTCGTGCGCGTCGATGTCGATGACCTTGACCTCGACCTCCTCGTTCTCCTTCACCACTTCGTGCGGGTTCTCCACCCGCTCGTCGCGCATCTCCGAGACGTGGACCAGGCCTTCGATGCCGGGCTCGATCTCCACGAAGGCGCCGAAGTCGGTCACCTTGGTCACCCGCCCCTTGACCCGCGATCCCACCGGGTGCCGCTCGGAGAGCGTGGTCCAGGGGTCGGAGTGGAGCTGCTTGATGCCGAGGCTGAAGCGCTCGTTCTCCACGTCGATGTTGAGCACCACCGCCTCGACCACGTCGCCCTTCTTGAACTTCTCGCCCGGGTGCTTGATGCGCTCGGTCCAGGAGACGTCGGAGACGTGCACGAGGCCGTCGATGCCCTCCTCGACGCCCACGAAGACGCCGAAGTCGGTGACGTTGCGGACCTCGCCGCGGATCACCGAGCCGATGGGGTACTTGTCCTCGAGCAGCGTCCAGGGGTTCGGCTCGATCTGCTTCATGCCCAGGCTGATGCGCTTCGCCTTGGGGTCGATGTCGAGCACCACCGCCTCGACCACCTCGCCGGCGTTGAGGAGCTTCGAGGGGTGCTTCACCCGCTTCGTCCAGCTCATCTCCGAGACGTGGACCAGGCCCTCGACGCCCTGCTCGAGTTCGATGAAGGCGCCGTAGTCGGTGAGGCTCACCACCTTGCCCTTGACGCGCGTACCCACCGGGTACTTCTCGTCCGCCCGGTGCCACGGATCCTCCTGGATCTGCTTCAGGCCCAGGCTGACGCGCTCGCTCGCCGGGTCGAACTTGAGCACCACCACCCGGACTTCCTGCCCGACCTCGAACATCTCGCTCGGGTGGCCGATGCGGCCCCAGCTCATGTCGGTGACGTGGAGGAGCCCGTCGATGCCGCCGAGGTCGATGAAGGCCCCGTAGTCGGTGAGGTTCTTCACCACGCCCTTCAGGACGGCGCCCTCCTTCAGGTTCTTGAGCGTCTCCTTCTTGAGCTCCTCGCGCTCCTTCTCGAGCAGCACGCGGCGGGAGAGGACGATGTTGCCCCGCTTCTTGTTGAACTTGATGACCTTGAACTTGAACTTCTCGCCGATGAGCTTGTCGAGGTTGCGCACCGGCCGGATGTCGACCTGGGAGCCCGGCAGGAAGGCCTTCACCCCGATGTCCACGGAGAGGCCGCCCTTCACCCGGCCGACGACCATGCCCTCGACGAGCTCGTCCCGCTCGCAGGCGGCTGAGATCTCGTCCCAGATGCGCATCTTGTCGGCCTTCTCCTTGGAGAGGACGACCATGCCGGTGTCGTTTTCGCGGGACTCGACGAGCACGTCCACCCGGTCCCCGACCTTCACCTGGGGCTCCGCGCCGGGAACGGGGACGAACTCGTTCAGGGGGACCTGACCCTCGGACTTGTAGCCGATGTCGACGACTACGTAGTCCTTGGCGATCTGGATGACGGTGCCGCTCACCACGCGGCCTTCCTCTACTTGCCCGCTGCGTGCCTCACTCTCAGCGAAGAGCTTCGCGAAGTCCTCGCTCTCCTGCTCGGGCGGACGGATAGTCTCGTTCTGCATTCGATGGAAACCTGGATTCTGTGGGCTGGCGCCGGCGAACGTCGGGTGGACCGCGGGTTTTGTCGCCGGCGAGAGCTGCGTTTGCCCCCTCATCTGGGTGCGCACCCGGTCCCCGGGGATCGAGGGAGCGGGCGGGTCGCCGGGGCCACCCCGGCGACGGGAAGGCGGGAAGCTACACGGCCGGGATCACTGCGTCAAGCGGGGAGCTCCCCGAAGGAGTCGAGCCTCGCCACCACTCCGTCGATCACCCAGTCCGGCGTGGAGGCCCCGGCGCTCACCCCCACGAGGCGGCACCCCGCGAACCATTCCCGGGAGAGCTCCTCCTCGGTCTCGACGTGCCAGGTGCGGGGCTGGATCTCCCGGCAGATCTCGGCGAGGTGTCGGGTGTTGGCGCTGTTCTTCCCTCCCACCACCACCACCGCATCCACCTCCCTCGCGAGCTCTCTCGCGTCCGTCTGCCGCTCGTCGGTGTCCGCGCAGATGGTGTTCACCGCCCGCACCTCCCGGTGCCGGAGCGCGAGGGCCCCTACCGCCCTCTCGAAGTCGCTGCCGATGCAGGTGGTCTGGGCGATGACCGCCACCTTCTTCGCGTCGATCTCGGGGAGGTCGGCCCCGGGGCGCACCACCGTGACCGGGCCCTCGGCGTAGCTCACCACCCCCTTCACCTCCGCGTGGCCAGGGTCGCCGACGACGACGAGGTGGTAGCCTTCCCGGGTGAGCCGCTGCGCCATCGCCTGCGGGTACTTCACGTAGGGGCAGGTGCCGTCCACGACGGAGAGGGGGCGCGACTTCGCCGCCTCGAGCTCCGACTTCACGGCGCCGTGGGTGCGCACCACGAGCGTGGTGCCGTCCCCCGCCTCCGCCACCCGCTCCACCGTCCCGACCCCCATCTCCCGCGTCCGGGCCACGAACTGGGGGTTGTGGATGATGGGGCCGAGCGTCATGACCGGGCCCTCCCGGGCCCCGGCCACCTCGGTGAGTTGGTCGACGGTCCGCCGGACTCCCCAGCAGAACCCCGCCGTCTTCGCGACCTTCACCTTCATCCCGATCCTCCGTCGGCGCCTTCTATAACGGCCCGGACGCTCCCGGCAAAGCCGCGCCCCTAGCCCCCGGACCGGCCGAGCCGCGCCTCGACCTCGGAGGCGAGCCTGTCCACCACCTCCTCGAGCGTGAGCTTCGAGGAGTCGACGACGACCGCGTCGGCCGCCGGCCGGAGCGGGGCCACCTCCCGGCAGCTGTCGTCCCGGTCCCGCCGGGCTTGGTCGGCGAGGACGGCCTCCAGTGTGGAGGGGTCGCCTTTCGCCTGGAGCTCCCGGTGGCGCCTTCCGGCCCGCACCTCCGGGGAGGCGGTGAGAAAGAACTTCGCGTCGGCATCCGGGAACACCACCGTCCCGATGTCGCGCCCCTCGAGGACCGCCCCGCGGTTCGCCTCTGCGCAGGCGAGCCGGCGCTGCAGCTCGAGCAGACCGCTCCGGACCACCGGGCGCGCGGAGACCGCGCTCGCCCCGAGCGAGAGCGGGGGGGTGCGGATGAGCGCGGAGACGTCCTCGTCGCCGAGGAGCACCCTCTGGCCCTCCCCGGCCCGCTCGGGCGGAGGGGGCTCGAAGCGGATGCGGAGGGTGGGGAGGAGGCCGGCGAGGCGCCCGTCGTCGTCGTAGGCCACCCCGGAGCGGTCGGCGGCGAGCGCCACCGCGCGGTAGATGGCGCCGGTGTCGACGAGCGCGAAGCCGAGGCGGGCGGCGAGCCGCCGGCAGGCGGTGCTCTTGCCCGCGCCGGCCGGCCCGTCCACGGCGACGATGAAGGGCCTCTGCGCCCTCACCTTCCCAGCGCCTTCCGCAGCGCGGCCAGCGCCTTCTCGTTCTCCGGCCTCGTCCCCACGGTGATCCGCTGGGCGGTGGGGAAGCCGTAGCCTCCCATGGGGCGGAGAACCACCCCGGCCCGGAGGAGCTCCAGGAAGAGCGCCTGCCCGGGGCGGCCCGGGAAGTCGGCGAGGACGAAGTTCCCTTGCGAGGGCACCGCCGTCGCCCCGAGCGCGGCGAGGCCGGCCTCGAGGAAGGGGCGCTCCGACTGCACGAGGGAGCGGCTCTTCACCACGTGCTCGTCGTCCGAGAGGGCGGCGATCCCAGCCGCCTGCGCCACCAGGTTCACGTTGAAGGGGGCGCGGACGCGGTCGATGTAGCCTGCCACCTCCGGCCGGGCGAACCCATAGCCCAGGCGGAGTCCGGCGAGGCCGTAGATCTTCGAGAAGGTGCGGAGCACCACCAGGTTCGGGTGGCGCTTGCGGACCGCGAGCGAGTTCGGGAAGCCGGGCGCGTCCACGAACTCGACGTAGGCCTCGTCGAGGACGACGAGCGTGTCCTTCGGAACGCCTTCGAGGAAGCCGACGAGTTCCTTCTCGAGGAACCAGGTTCCGGTGGGGTTGTCCGGGTTCGCGAGGAAGACCACCTTGGTGCGCGGGGTGAGGCGCGAGCGCAGCGCGTCGAGGTCGTAGTGGAAGCGCTCCTTCATGGGGGCCTCCACAAGCTTCCGGCCGTGGGCCTGGGCGGCGAGCTTGTAGGCCACGAAGCTCTGGGCGCTCGTCACGACCTCCTCCCCCTCGAGGACGAAGGTTCGAACCAACAGCTCGATGAGCTCGTTCGAGCCGTTTCCCACCACCACCTCCTCCACCGGGACCCTGAACTTCTCGGCGATGGCGCGCTTCAGATAGAAGGCGCTTCCGTCCGGGTAGAGGTGCACCTTGCCGCAGGCCTCCCGGGCGGCGGCGAGCGCCTTCGGGGAGGGGCCGAGCGCGTTCTCGTTCGAGGCGAGCTTGGCTACGTCCCGGACGCCGAACTCGCGCTCCACCTCCTCGATTGGCTTCCCGGGGACGTAGGGCTGCAGCGACTCGACGTAGGGGGGTGCGAGGGGCATGGACGCTCTCTTTACCACCGGAGGTCGGGGGCAGAGAAGCGGGGCCGATCACTCCTCGGTGGTGAAAACGCCCATGGCCCTGAACTTCTGATAGCGCTGCTTCACGATCTGCTCGGGGGTGAGTTGCTTCAGCTCGGCGAGCTGCCGGCGGAGCGCCGCCGCGATGTTCTCGCCGGTGAGCTTCGCGTCCCGGTGGGCGCCCCCGGGCGCCTCCTTCACCACCGCGTCGACGATGCCGAAGCCGGCGAGGTCCTTGGCGGTGAGCTTCAGGTTCTCCGCCGACTTCTGGGCCTTGGTAGCGTCCCGGTAGAGGATGGAGCTGCAGCTCTCCGGGGAGATCACCGAGTAAGTGGCGTACTCGAGCATGAGGATCCGGCTCGTGACTCCGAGCGCCAGCGCCCCGCCGGAGCCTCCCTCCCCCACCACCACGGAGATGGAGGGAACGCTGAGGGACGCCATCACCTCCAGGTTCACGGCGATGGCCTCCGCCTGGCCGCGCTCCTCCGCGCCGATCCCGGGATAGGCACCCGGGGTGTCAATGAAGGTGATGAGCGGCCGGCGGAAGCGCTCGGCGAGCTGGTAGAGCCGGCACGCCTTCCGGTAGCCCTCCGGGCGCGGCATGCCGAAGTTGCGCAGCATGTTCTCCTTCGTGCCGCGCCCCTTCTGCTCGCCCACGATGACCACCGGTTCCCCGTCGAAGCGGGCGAGGCCGGCGAGGATGGCGCGGTCCGCCGCGAAGCGTCGGTCCCCCTCGACCTCGAACCATTCGGTGAAGATCTGCTGGATGTAGTCGAGGGTGAAAGGCCGGTTCGGGTGGCGGGCGAGCTGGACGATCTGCCAGCGGGTCAGGTCCTTGAAGATCTCGGCCTGGAGCTTCTTCGCCTTGCGCTCGAGCTTCAGAATCTCGTCGGTGAAGTCCACCCCGGCTCCGCCGGAGAGCTGCTTCAGCTCCTCGATCTTCGACTCGAGCGCGACGAGCGGCTTCTCGAACTCCGTGGTGTAGTTCACTCGGGGGGCCACGGGGCGCGCTTATAGCACGGGGAGACCGGAAATCACGGCGCACTGCGGCACAGGTCCGCGAAAGACGCTGAGTCGAAAGGGGGAGCGAGCCACTCCACCTCCGGTTCGCGCCGGAGCCAGATGAGCTGGCGGCGGGCGTAGCGCCGGTGCGCCAGCGCGATGCGGCGGACGAGTTCGTCCAGGGAGAGCCTCCCGCGCACGCACTCGGCCGCGTCCGCGTATCCAATGGGAAGCCGGGGGAGCGCGCCGCCGAATCGCTCGAGGAGCCGGCGGGCCTCCTCGAGGATTCCCCCCTCGGCCATGGCCCGCGCCCTCTCCTCGATGCGCCGGTGGAGCTCCTCCCGCGGGACGTCGAGCGCGAAGAACCGGTACCGGTAGCGCCGCTCCCGGAAGCCGTGGCCGGCGAAGAGCTCGCTCTGGGTCCGGCCCCCGCTCGCCATCTCGAGCGCCCGGACCACCCGCACGAGGTCGTTCGGCCGGATCCGCGCCGCCGCCGCCGGGTCCACCGCAGCGAGCCGTGCGTGGAGGGCCGGCCTCCCCAGGCGGACCGCCTCCTCCTCCAGGCGAGCGCGCAGAGCCGGATCGCGTCCGGGCGCCTCCACCACGCCCCGCAAGAGCGCCCGGAGGTAGAGCCCGGTCCCGCCGACCAGGAGCGGAAGGCGGCCGCGTGCGGCGATGTCGGCGATGGCCCGGTCGGCGAGCTCCGCCCATCGGGCCGCGTCCATCCCCTCCCCCGGGTCGACGAGGTCGAGGAGGTGGTGAGGCACGAGCGCGCGCTCGGCGGCGGTGGGCTTCGCGGTGCCGACCTCGAGATCCCGGTACACCTGCTGGGAGTCGGCGGACACGATCTCGGCCCCGAGGCGGCCCGCCGCCTCGACGGCGAGGCGGGTCTTCCCGGAGGCCGTCGGACCCGCGAGGACGGCGAGGGCGACCACCGCCACAACCCTCCTAGCCGCGGGGGGAGGGCCGGAGCCGGGCCGCGAGCCCGGAGAGGTCGAGGAGCGCCTCCTCGCGGCTCTGCATGTCCTTGAGCTTCGCCTGGCCGCTCTCGGCCTCGCTCTGGCCGAGGACGACGGCGTAGCGTGCGCCCACCCGTTCCGCCTGCTTGAACTGGGCCTTCGCCTTCCCCCCCCGCGCGTCGAGGTCGCAGGGGATACCGGCCCGGCGCAGCTCGGCGGCCCGGCGCAGGGCCTCCCTCCGGCCCGCGTCGTCCACGGTCACGAAGAAGACCTCGGGGCGATCCTCCGGCGCCGGACGCCCCGACGCCTCCAGGATGAGCGCCAGCCGCTCCTCCCCGAGCGCGAAGCCGATCCCGGGCGTCGGGGGGCCGCCGAGCGTCTCCACTAGGCCGTCGTAGCGCCCCCCGCCGGCCACCGCCGACTGGGAGCCGAGCGCGTCGCTCGTGAACTCGAAGGCAGTGCGTACGTAGTAGTCGAGACCGCGGACGAGCCGCGGGTTAAGCCGGTACTTCACCCCGAGGTCGTCGAGCCCCTTCTCCACGGCCTCGAAGTGGCCCCGGCAGCCCTCGCAGAGCCGGTCGACGAGCCGGGGGGCCGAGGCCAGGATGGGCTGGCAACCCTCCACCTTGCAGTCGAGCACCCGGAGCGGGTTCTTCCCGGTCCGGTCCCGGCAGTCGTCGCAGAGCCCGGCGGCGTTCCTCGCCAGGTATTCCCTGAGCTCCGCGAGGTAGGCCGGGCGGCAGACGGCGTCCCCCACGCTGTTCAGCTCGAGCGCAGGGACGACTCCCAGCCGGCGAAAGAGGTCGTCGAGCATGGCCACCTGCTCCACGTCCATGGCGGGCTCGGCGACCCCGAAGGACTCGACCCCGATCTGATGGAACTGCCGGTAGCGTCCCTTCTGCGGACGCTCGCGGCGGAACATGGGGCCGATGTAGAACCACTTCTGTGGCCCGTCGACGTGGGCCCCGTGCTCGATGTAGGCGCGCACCGTCCCGGCCGTCCCCTCCGGGCGCAGGGCGAGCTTCTCCTCCCCCTTGTCCTCGAAGACGTACATCTCCTTGTTGACGATGTCGGTGGCCTCGCCGACGCCGCGGGCGAAGAGGGCGTAGGGCTCGACCACCGGGGTGCGGACCTCGCGGTAGCCGTAGAGCGCGAACAGCTCGCGCGCGGTGCGCTCGATCTGCTGCCAGCGGGCCACCGCGCCGGGCAGGATGTCGTTCATTCCCTTGACGCCGAAGATCTTCACGCGGGGCTTTCTAGACGAACCCCCGGGCGCGGTCAAACCGACACGGCGCGCTACCGGGCCGCCTCCGTCCCTCGGCGGCGGTAGAGGGTGAATCCCGCCTCCGTCCCCAGGGCGTCCGCGTGCTCTCCGAGCCGGGCCGCCTCTCCCTGGGGAACGCCGCGGACGAGGAAGTAGTCGTAGGAGGCCCCCATCTCGTCCCAGCGGAAGTCCTGCGGCGCCCACTCTCCGGGGTGGGGCGCCTGCTGCCCCGGCCGGTAGCGAACCGGCACCGCCGGGAGCCCCGCGAAGCTGAAGCCCACGTCCCCGCCGCGGAGCGCCTGGTAGTAGGCGGCGAAGTGAAGGAAGAGGGGCTGCCGGATGGGGGAGGCGAGCCCCCGGTCGAAGACGAGCCCGAGCGCCCGCTTCCCCGGCTCCATCCGCTCGAGCAGTCGAGGGAAGTCCCCGACCTGGCGTTGGAAGGCCCGGACCTTCTGGGCCGCGTTCGCGTCCGAGAGGAGGGCGAGCGCAGCGGCGGCGCCCACGAAGAACCGGCGGAAGCCCTCGACCTTCGAGGCGAGGAAGGTGGGCGCGAGGAGCGCGGCGAAGGCGAGGTAGCGGGCATTCAGGTACCACTGGCCGGCCACCTGGGCGGGGAGGAGCGCGTAGCAGGCGAGGGAGAGGACCGCGAGCCACTCCCCCCGGTGCGTCCGGAGCGCCGCGCCGAGCCCGCCTCCCCGGTCGGCAGGGCCCCCCGGCCCCGGAGCGGCCGGCCCTGCGAGCGCCACGGCGAGGGCGAAGAGGAGCGTCCAGGCGACGCCCGCCGCGGCCCCCGAACCGTCCGAGTACGGTTCCCAGAGCCGCTCCGGGGCCCGGGCGAGCGTCTCCGCCTTCGGTTCGAACACCGCGCCCAGGTGACCGAGGGAGCCGAAGGCGCGGTAGTTCACGGTGTGGGCGAGGAGCGCCGTCGGGGCCGGATTCCACAGGAAGGTCGGGCAGAACCAGGCGCCAAAGAGGGCGAGGGCGGGCGCATACGGGGCGAGGCGCCAGACCGCCCACCGGACGCCACGCCACTCCGCGGCGAGGAGCCCGAGGACGAGGAGCCCGAAGAGGAGGAAGGTCTGCGCGTGCGCGAGTTCGAGGGCCGCCAAGGCGGCGAGGAGCGCCCCGCGGGACGCCCTCGGGCTCTCGGCGGCGAGGTCCCCTGCCGCGAGGCCCAGGGCCGCGAAGAGGAGCGGCATGGAGAGGAGGAAGGGGGCGAAGCCGAAGAAGAGGTTCGCCTGCCAGACGAGGGGCAGCGCGAAGGCGCCCCAGCGCCAGTCCCGCCCCAGGGAAAAAAGCGCGAAGGCGACGGACAGAGGGAGGGCGACCGCCCAGGCCGAGAAGAGGAGCCGGTTCGCGAGCTCGAGCGGGAGGACGCGGGTGAGGATCCACATGGGGGCGAGGTAGCCCCAGTAGGGCTCGAGGGCACCCGAGACCGCGTAGGTGCGGGAGAACCCCGTCCCCGGGTCGGAGTAGCGGGCGATGACGCTCGCGAGCCCGAGGTGCTGCGGGAGGTCGAGGAGGGGCAAGAACCGCCCCGCCCAGAACGGGGCCGCGCCTGCGAGGAGCAAGAGCGCCGCGAGCGCCCGCTCCGCCCTCCCCTTCACGCGGCGCGCCCAGGCCTGGCCGGGCCGCCGATGGCCTCCCCCACCCGGACGCGCACACCCGGGGCGAGCGAGGGGGAGAGCTCGGCGCGCCCCTCCTCGAAGAGGAGGATGACCGTCGAGCCCATCTCGAAGGCCCCGAGTTCCTGCCCCTTCTCGACGGCGACCGGGTCGGCGAGGTCGTGGGACTCCGGCGCCGCCCCCCTCCGGTTTGTGGTGGGGACGCCCTCCCGGTAGCTCGCTCGCACCCGGCCCACCACCGTAGCCCCCACGGCCACGATTGCGACGAGCCCCAGGGGCGACTCGAGAAGGGTGACGAGCCGCTCGTTCACGGCGAAGAGCCCGGGCACGACCGCCACCGAGGCAGCGTTCACCGGCCAGAGCTTCCCGGGGAGGTAGCGCCAGCCGACGACGCTCCCGGGGAGCGGGAAGTGGATGCGGTGGTAGTCCTTGGGGGAGAGGTAGAGGGTGGCATAGGCCCCCCCGGTGAAGCGTCGGGCGAGCCCGACATCGCCGAGGAGCGCCGCCACCGTGTAGTCGATTCCCTTCGCCTGGATGAGCCGCCCCGCCCAGGCGACGCCGGCCTCCGACACCGCCGCGTCCACCGGGGAGACCACCACCTCGCTCCCCGGAGCGACGGGGCGGAGGCCCGGGAGCAAGGGGCGCGCGAAGAACTCGGTGAAGGTCTCGAAGCGCGAGAGGGGCTCGCACTCGGAGAGGTCGACCCCGAAGCGGCGAGCGAACGTCTGCATGAGCACCCGTCCCGGGCCCCCGAGCCGCATCCCGGCAAGGGACCCGACGAGGCGCGAGAGGGCGTTCTTGGGGAGCAGCCGCATCACAGCGATGAAGGTCTCGGGTCTCACGGGGCGGGAGTCTAAACCATGGCTCCGCGATCGCGACGAAGTGGAATTGGAAGGCGGGCGCCGATCCCGGCCTGAGGCGGCGACGCCCTCTCCGAGCGCACACCGCGCTCTCCCGCGAGCCCGTGGGTCAGGGCGCCGGGCAGGACGGCGGGGTTGGAGAGGGGTTCGGCTGGTTGAAAGGCGCGGGCGGCGTCTGCGGGAATGGCGTCTCGTCCTCCACGAGCACCGTCGTGGGTCCACAGGTAACCCCGCTCCCGCTTCCGCAGCACGACGTCACCCAGGCGAACTCGTAGCTCGCGGTGATGATGTCCGCCTGTCCCGCCGGGACCGTGCACAGGTACGGGAACGTCGGGTAGAGCAGACGTTCACGGAGGGGCATTGGTTGAAGGTGGTGATGAGGTCCTGCTGCAGGTTCCTCTCGTCGGTTGCAGAAGCCGGCCGTGTCGTGAACGGAGACGAGGTAGCCCCAGACCCAGGGGATGTCGGGGCGCCCGTACCCGTCCTCGCCGTCGTTAGCCCCGAAGACGAGCATCGTCGGCTCGGTCGCGCTCGGCTCCGCCTGGGCTACGCAGGGCTGGGACGGGTCCTCCGGGCAGGTGCCCGACCCGTACGGAGCCGGGCCCTGCGCCGCGAGGTTGCCGCAGGTGAGGCTCGCGGGGAGCCCGCCCGCGGAGGTCGCCCCGGCGAGGCCGGATACCGGGCCGGACGTGAACGTGCAGGTCCCGGGGCCCCCGGCGCAGGCGCACTGGGCCACCGAGGCCGTGCCGTCGATGAAGATGGTGATGCCGCCGCTCGCCGCGCAGGTCGAGGTGCTGCCGGAGGATCCGGCGAGCGGAGACGGGACCCCGGGAGCGAGGCCGACCGAGCTCGAGACGCCTCCCGCCGAGGAGACCGCGACCGGGTTCGCGCACTGGCAGCACGGCGAGGTCCCGGAGGGGCAGGAGGTTCCCCGGGCGCAGACGGCGTTCGCGGCCGAGGCAGCGGACCCGGACGCGACGCGGACGGTGCTCGAACCCACGAGGTTCCCCCCGCAGTACTGGGCGCAAGACCACGCCTGCTGCGAGGCCGGCGGAGGCGGGTTCACCGTCGAGGCGGAGGAGGATCCGCTTCCCCCGCACGAATCGAGCCCAAGAACGCCGGCGAGCGAGAGGCTCCTCGCGAATGGGCGTGCCCGCACCTGGCCCTCCAGCTTTCTGTTCCGCCCTCGGCTTTCCCGCGAGGCGCGACCGCGGGCAAGTCCCGGTCGGGCATCGCCCCAAGGCGCGTCCGCTAGAGGCCCCGGGCGCCGCGGCGGGCCTCGCCTCGGTGTGCCAGGCCGGTCGCCCCGCCGGTCGGATACGATGTCGCCCATGCGCCTCGGCCTTCTCGCCGACACCCACGGCCTCGTCGACCCGAAGCTCGCCGAGGTGTTCCGGGGGTGCGAGCTGTTGATCCACGCCGGCGACGTGACCCGCCCGGAGGTCCTCAAGGCGCTCGCTGCCATTGCCCCGGTGCGCGCGGTGAGGGGCAACAACGACGTCGGGCCCTTCGGCGAGTCGCTCCCCGAGGTGGGGCGTGTGGCGCTCGAGGGGCTGCGCGCGCTCGTCGTCCACGAGGCCCACCCCGATCGCCCGTCGCCGTGGCTCCGCCGCCTCCTCGAGGAGGAGCCCGCCGACCTCGTCGTCCACGGCCACTCCCACCGGCCCGGTGTGTCCGCGCAGGGGCGGCTCCTCTACCTGAACCCCGGGAGCGCGGGGCCCCGCCGCTTCAGCCTGCCCCGGACCGCCTGCGTCGCCACCGTCCTCGGCCGCCACCTCTCGGTGCACTTCTGGGATCTCTCCCCGGAGACCCCAATCCACTACGGCCAGCCGCTCGAGCGCGATCTCTAGAGGGCCCGGCCCCAAGGCGCGCATGGGGGGGCCCCCGCCCCGCGAGGGGGTGGGGGCCGGGGGGGGGGACGGCGGCGCCGGTCGTCGGCGCCGCGGCGGGAGCGCGGCCGTCGCCGGCGTCGTCTGCGCGGGCACCCGCTTCGAGGGAATGGTCTTCGGCTTGGTGCGCCAGGACGGCTGGAACGCCACCGAGGCGCTCTCGAGCCTCCTCG
>Ga0335077_10004001_pt1 | contig 17932 bp, 15 predicted proteins | sample Lox_Sample_31_FD_207151 | JGI IMG/M metagenome (GOLD analysis project Ga0335077, IMG submission 207151) | Soil microbial communities from Loxahatchee National Wildlife Refuge, Florida, United States - Lox_Sample_3.1 | ecosystem: Environmental > Terrestrial > Soil > Wetlands | place: USA... | reverse complement strand
TCGAAGTCGCGCGAGATTTCGTCGCTCACGATGCCGAGCGTCACGCCACCTCCACGGCGCGCCCTTCGCGTGCGGAGCGGTAAAGGGCGTCCACGACGCGCAGGTCGTGCACGCCGCTGGCGATCGAAACCGGCGCCGGACGCCCGTCGCGCACTGCCTCCAGGAATTGAACGTGCTGGTTGAGCGGATTGGTGGTGTCGGCGAAGCCCGGCGGCTTGATCTCCAGGGCCTGCTCCTCGCCTTGCGGACCGCCGAACGCGTCTACCAGGCCGCCCGAGTATCGCACCACACGGCCTGCGAACGGGCCGCGCGTGGACGAGACAGCCAGCCGGTTCTCGCGGTAGACGCAGCGGCCCTCGGTTCCGTGGATCGCCAGTTCCTCGCCATTGGCGCACCAGGCGGTGTCGATGGTCGCCATGGCGCCGCTATCGAACTCGAAGACACCCAGCGCGAGATCCTCTCCCTCCAGGCCGGGGCAGTGGAGATTGCGCTGGAATCCGGAGGCCTTCACGATCCGCGCGCCGGTCACCCACTCGAAGATGTGGATGTAGTGCACGGCAAGCTGGATGAAGCATCCGCCGCCGGTCTCGGCGACGCTGCCGCGCCAGTTGCGGTTGCCCTTCAAGGCTGCGTCGCTCCACATCATGCCGCCCTTGTGCATAAGGCGCGCGTAGCAGTGCACGATGTTACCCAGGCGTCCCTCGCCGATCATATCCCGCAGGTCGTGGATGAGCGGCTGATCGAAATAGCTCATGTAGAGGCCGACGGTGCGGGTGGATTTTTCGGCGGCGGCCTGGATGGCTTCGGCGTCCTTGATTGCCGGGGCGACCGGCTTCTGCAGCAGCACGTGCTTGCCGGCTTCGATCGCGGCCACGGCCTGCGGGCGGTGGAGATGGTTGGGTGTGTTGATGACGATGGCGTCGATTTCGGGGGCCAGGGCGAGGGAATAGTCGGAGACGCCCAAGGCGGGATCGATGCAGTTCACCAACTGCACCCAGTCCAGGCTCTTGTACACCGGCAGGTATTGCGCGGCCATCCCGCCGCAGCCGACAAACGAAACGCGAATCATGCTGTTTTCCTTGTGGTGTAGAGTGCGATCGTCATCCCCGCGAGCGTTGCCGCCATCAGGGCCAGCGCCGGTCCCCATCCGAGCGGCAGGTACAGAATCAGCACGCCGCAAAACATCACGCTGGCCGCGATCACCTTGTCTGTAATCTCCCTTTCGCGGAAGAACAGCCACCCGGCCAGGACGGCGAGCACAATGCCGGCGCGCTTGATGCTCACCGTGATCACCACCGCGATGTAGGCGTAGCTGGCGAGTTGGAAGAGGAGCGACACGGCGTCGCAAAGGCCGGCGAGCGCGATCCATCGGAAATTTGCGCGCGCGGCGGCAGCGAAGTCGCAGCGCTGCGCGCGGGCCAGCAGGTAAAAGGAAAGGGATAGGCCCAGGCCGTAGACGCAGGCCTCGGTGTAGACGTCGCTCATGGCCACCAGCTTGGCATCCAGCGGATTAGTCAGCGAAAAGATCAGCGCCACCAGCAGCATGTAGCGGCTGCCCTTGTACTCGATCACGGCTTTGACGGGCGCCAGCCAGCCGACGGCGAAGAGTTGCCGGTGCATCACCAGCGAGCCGATCACGATCAGCACCACACCGAGGACTTTGATCGGCTGCGGCTTCTGGCCCAGGATCACGTACGTGGTCGGGATCAGGAAGACGGGCGTGAACGCCAGAAACGGGATGCACATCGAGAGGGGCGAGATCTGCAAGGCGCGGAAGTAGAGCCGCGTCACGATGGTGATCAGCGCGACATCGAGCAGCATCAGCCCGGCGAACAGGCCCGCGCCTCCGCGGATCTCGATATGCGCCCCGCCAGTCACGCGCGCCGCCAGCACGATGCAGAACACCGCCGCCACGGCGGTGCGGATCCAAAACGTGGCCGGCAGCAAGTCGCGCTTTTCGAGCGCGTGCTTGCGGCAGACGTCGGTGAGCACGTTGATCACCGACATCGCCGCGGCCAGCAGGAGGCCGAGCGGGGAAAGGGCGAGGGCGTTCACCTTCCGATCAGCCTTACCGGTCCCAGAATGCCCGATGGCAGCGCCTGGACGTCCTGCATGTCCTGGGCCTGGAAGCGCTCGCCGAATTTTGCGTTCAGCTCTTTGTAGTCGGGAAGGGGCTTGCCGGCCATCCCGTTCAGCGCGAGATTCGCCACCACGACCCTAATGGCATTCTGGCCGGGCTTCAGGAGGCCGCTCACATCCACGCGGTACGGCGGTTTCCAGATGGAGCCCGCAAGTTTGCCGTTGATCCACAGCTGAGCCGCCTCACGAACCGGGCTTTCCAGCAGCGCGCGCATGCCGTTGGCGGGCCGGTGGCCGGCGTTGGGATCCACCGGCGTGCCTTCGCCGAAATCCAGCCAGGCGTGGGCCGGGACCGATTGCAGGGTCACCGTCTTTTCGTACGTCCCCGTGCCGGAGTAGAACGGCGGCCAGGAGCCCTTCGGTGCGCCATCGATGGTCAGCTTCCAATCGGTGAGATCGGTAGCGGGACCATCCGCGTCGCCGGGGCCACCGCGATGAGGCGCGGAGCCGGATACCACCACGCGCGATTCGTAGGGTGCGAGTACGCCGTGCGGGTCGGCGTCTGTGCCGGTAGCCGGATCCCACCACGCTGCGCCGGCCCACGCGGTGAAGTGGACCGGATGATTGGCCGTGTTGGCCAAGAAGTAGACGTCCGCATATGGCAGCTTTCGGTGCACCACGCCGATTTCCGGCGGCAACGTCCAGCCAGGCTTGAGGGCCGCGTGCAATGCGTCATTCAGCTTGTCCTCATCAGTCAGCTTGTACTTCTCCGAGATCTTCTGGATCTGCGCCGTGTCGCCATCCTCTTTCAATCCCGGCGCCTTCGATGGCAGGCGTTTCGTGAAGATCAGCGCTCCCTGGAATTCCGAGATCTTCCGGTAGGTCGCGAGCGGTATTCGCTCGACGTTCGGCACCACCAGGATTTTGTAGTTGATCCCCTTGGCCGCGATGGCTCCGTCGTCGATGAAATCGAAGCCGTATCCGGCGTCCAGAATCGAGGGCACCACGGCGGGTCCGATCAGACCTTCCATGGCCTGGTTCACGCTGGGCCGCCCGTTCACGCGGAATCCTGCGAACGCGTCGTGCGTCGGTAAGTACACCGCGACGTCGTTCACCGGCGTCCCCTGCCGCAGAATCCAGCTCACGCGCTGGAGGTACCTGGTGATGTCCGGCATCACGATCCACCACGGATTGTGCTGATTGAACACCGCCGCCGCGTAGAAGCGCCATCCCGGCTCTCCGGCTTCCGGCGGCGAATAGGGCCAACCGTGCCCCACGAGCTGATTGATCCCTTGCAGGAAGTGGATGTCCGCTTCGGCTTTCATGTCCAGCGGGGTGGCGCGGAAGACCGGCGAGTGCAGCCAGGTCCAGGTTTCGCTGGAAATCACGGGACGCCCATACAAATGTCCCGCGGAGCTCGCCCAGCGCGTGGTCGAGAAGCGCCGCCATTCGTGGCCCTCGCCTTCGGGCAGGTCCACGAGCGCGTTGCTGGAGAGCGTCACCGGTGGGATGCCGTAGGTCTGCGACCGGAGCTTCGTGCCATGGGCCTTCGCCCAGGCTGTCAGCGGCTTGAGGTAGTTCTCATCCGCCAGCTCGCTCAGCGTGAGGCCCCAATCGTGACGCACCGCCGGAGCATTCTCGCCCGTGTCCTGCGCGAGCGACCGGAGGAACGGCGTCAAACTGTATCCGCGGCGCTTCTGAAATTCCTCCAGCAGGTTCGGCGTCCAGTCGGCGCTGTACACTTCCAGGCTGTCGCTGAAGATCGCGTAGGGCGGTGTTTTTTCGAGGGCCTTGAGCATCGGTTCGCCCACCGCCTGAAAGTGGGCCTCCAGCGCGGAGCGGCTGTAATGGTCGAGCACCCAGCCTTCCGCGCCCACAGCCGGACGCTTCACGGTCTGACCGGTGTGCCCCGCCCAGAAATTCAATCCGTCAACGGTGACGACCAGGCTATCATTCGCCGACGGCGGGCGCGCCTCGCCTTGGGTCATTCGCAGCCGCCCTGCTGCGAGCTCCAACGGAATGTGCGGGCCGCCGTACGGCCATCCGCTACCGAGCGTGAGGTCCATCCGCAGCCCGAGCTCCCTGGCCTTCTCGCCGACGAACTTCAGCGCGTCCAGAAACTCCGGCGACAGGTACCGCATGCTGCCTTCGAGCTCGAGCGGGTAGGTCGGCTGCACCTCGAACCCGCCGATGCCGCCCTCCTTCATCAGCCGCATCTCGCGCTCCAGCTCCGTCTTCGTCACTGCGGGACCGAACCACCACCAACGCATCATGATCCGCGCGTCGCCGGGCGGCTGCTCGAAACCGCGCCGCAGCTCCGCCACGTTTACGGGATCGGCCGCCAGCGCGCACACCACCGGCAGCAGGAAGAGCACACCAAGCCGTCTCATTTGCAGACCATGTTATGCCGCTTCGGGCGCCCGCGCCAGCGGATTCGGGCCTTGCGCCAACCGTTTCAGCACGAAAAACGAACGCCGCCTTGCGACGCCCCTGTCACGTAGCCTGCTTTCATCGCCTTCCACTATGTAAACTCCACCCTGTCCACGAGATCGCTGCCGCGACCCCCGTTCTGCATCACGAAACTCAGGCGCCGTCTCCCGAATCATTTGACCGGGGTGTTCGAGTACGTGGATCATATAGAATCGAAACGGGGAAAGCTCCGATGACCGACCTGCAAACCCAGACCATCGTACGCGCCTTGGACGCGTTCCACATCGAACTGCCCTCCTGGGGTTTCGCCAACACGGGAACCCGCTTCGGCAAGTTCAACCAGCCCGCCGCAGCCACAACCACGGCCGAAAAGTTCGCCGACGCCGGCCAGGTGCATCGCTTTACCGGCGTCTGCCCGACTATCGCGCTTCACGTCCTCTGGGACCTGCCGAACGGCGTCAAGGACTGTGCGGAAGTCCAGCGCCTCGCCTCGGAACACGGCCTGCGCCCCGGCTCGATCAATCCCAACGTCTTCCAGGACCAGCACTACAAGTACGGCTCGCTGGGCAACCCCGACCCAGCCATCCGCAAGGCCGCGATGGGCCACATCCTCGAGTGCGTCGGCATCCAGAAGCAGCTGAACAGCCGCGACCTCTCCCTCTGGTTTGCCGATGGCTCCAACTACCCCGGCACGCAGAACATCCGCCATCGCCGCCGCTGGTTCGAAGAGGGACTCCAGGCCACCCATGCCGCTCTTGCCGAAGACCATCGCATGCTGGTGGAATACAAACCGTTTGAGCCGGCTTTCTACCACACCGACATCGCCGATTGGGGCATGTCGCTGGTGTTTTGCCAGGCCGCAGGGCCGCGCGCCAAGGTGCTGGTCGATACCGGACATCACTACCAGGCGCAGAACATCGAACAGATCGTCGCCTGGCTGCTCGACCTGAACATGCTCGGCGGCTTCCACTTCAACGACCGGCGCTATGCCGACGACGACCTCACCATGGGCTCCATCGATCCCTACCAGGTCTTCCGCATTTTCCACGAGATTCTGCATTTCGAATGGGAGACCGGCAAGCGCGCCGACATCGCCTACATGATCGATCAGAGCCACAACCTCAAAGGCAAGATCGAAGCCATGATCCAGACCGTCTCCACGGCGATGGAGCTGTACGCGAAGGCCGCGCTGGTCGATCACGCGAAGCTTGCCGGCGCCCAGGCCAAGTGCGCCCTTGTCGATGCCGAGGGCTGCCTCAAGGACGCCTTCAGCACCGATGTCCGCGGCGTGATCCGCGATTGGGCGGTGTCGAAGGGGCTGCCCGCCGACCCGATGGATGCTTTCCGCCAAAGCGGCTACCTGGAACGGATCACCGCCGAGCGCAGCGCAAAGAATATGGCGTCGGTTTCCAGTTACGCTTAAAGCAATGCCCCGTTACGCGTTCAAGCTGCGCATCAAGCCCGAAGCCATCGAGGAGTACGAAATCGAGCACCGGCGGGTTTGGCCCGAGCTTCTCGACAAGTTGAAATCGGTCGGCATTTCCGATTACTCGATCTTCCGCCGCGGGCAGGACCTGACCCTGGTCCTCCGCTGCGACGACTTCGACAAGGCCTGGGACGAGCTCGACCGCGACCCCGTCAACCAGCGCTGGCAAGTCTTCATGAGCCGCCTGTTCGAACCGGTCCCCGATCAAAAGCCCGGCGAGCGCTTCGCCATGCTAAAAGAAGTCTTCTATCTTGAGTAAGCGTCTCTCTGCCATCGTCTTCATCCTGGCCGGCGTCACGCTCGCGCTCCACCTTTACGCCGGCCGCCACTACGGCTATTTCGTCGACGAGCTGTACAATCTCGCCCTGGCCCGGCACCTAGACTGGGGCTACGTCGATGTCGCCCCGATGATCGGCCTCATCGGGAGAATCGAGGTCATCCTGTTCGGGGAGTCGCTCACCGCGATCCGCCTCTTCCCCGCCCTGGCCGGCGCCGCCAAAGTGGTCCTCGCCGCCCTGATCGCCCGCGAGCTGGGGGGCGGACGCTTCGCGCAGGCGCTGGCCGCGCTCTGCTGCCTGCTTGCTCCCGGCCTGCTGGCGCTCGATCACTTCCTCAACGTCAACTCCTTCGAACCCGTCTTCTGGATGATCTGCGCCCTGCTCGTGATCCGCATCATCCGCACCGGCAATCACCGGCTCTGGGTCTGGTTCGGCCTTACGGCCGGCCTGGGCCTGGAGAACAAGCACTCCATGCTGATCTTCGGGTTCGGGCTCATCGCCGGCCTGCTGCTCACCTCGGAGCGCAAGCAGCTTTTCAATCGCTGGCTGCTCATCGGCGGCGCGATCGCGTTTCTGCTATTCCTGCCCAACCTGATCTGGAACATCCAGCACCATTTCCCGTTTCTCGAGCTGCAGCGCAATATTCGCGCCGACAACCGCAACGTGAGCCTTTCGTTGTTAACCTTCTTTGGCGAAGAAACGCTCGCGATGCTGCCTCTCAGCCTGCCGATCTGGATCGCCGGCCTGTGGTGGCTCTTCCGGGGCCCCTACCGCGCACTGGCCTGGGCGTGGGTGATCACCGCCGCTTTGATCCTGCTGATGAACCCGCGCATCTACTACCTGTTCCCCGCATTCCCTTTGCTCTTCGCTGCCGGAGCGATACCCTGCGAGCAGATCCGAATCCGGTGGGTGAAGCCGGTCTACTGCACTCTCATGGTGCTGCTGGGCGCGCTGCTTGCCCCCACTCTCATCCCGCTGCTGCCCCCGGAAACGTACATTCGCTATGCCGAGGTCACCCATCTCCAGCAGCCGCGCCTAGAGAACCACAAGCTCGGCCCGCTGCCGCAGCTTTTCGCCGATCAATTCGGTTGGGAGGAGATGGTGGTTGCTGTCGCGCGAATCTACAACAACCTGCCCGCGGACATTCGCCCTCGCACCGCCATCTTCGGGCAGAACTACGGACAGGCCGGCGCGATCGATCTGTTCGGACCGAGGTACGGCCTGCCGCCGGCCATCAGCGGCCATCAGAATTACTATCTCTGGGGTCCCCGAGGTTATACCGGCGAGAGCATGATCGTCATGGGCGACCGGAAGGAACGCCTGGAACAGCTCTTCGCCAGCGTGCAGTTCGGTGCATACGTCGCGCATCCCTACGCGATGCCGTATGAGCACATCGGCATCTACTACTGCCAGGGACTCAAGCATCCGCTGGCGGAGATTTGGCCGAAAATCAAGAACTGGCATTAACCCCTCCGGCGGCGCGCGCCCGCTACAATAGAAGGACTCCCATGGGTCTTCTCCCCTCCGGTTTCGGCGCGCGCTTCTGGTGTCTCGTCGGGGCGACCTTTCTCGGTTTCCTCGGCATCGGCACCGTCTTGCCCGCGCTGGGTCCCCACGTCCGCCACGATCTCGGCGGCTCCGATCAGACCGTGGGACTGGTGATCGGGATCTTCTCGTTCGTCGCGCTCGGCAGCCGGCTGTTTTCCGGCCCGCTGGCCGACCGCCGCGGCCGGAAGGTCTGCTTTCTCTCGGGCCTGGGAAGCTGCGCCCTCGCCGGCGGCGTCTACCTGCTGCCCCTCGGCGTCCCCGGTGCGTGTCTTGCCCGCATCTTTCAAGGCTTTGGCGAGGCATGCCTCTATACCGGCGCGGCGGCCTGGGCCGTGGAGCTGGCCGGCCTCCATCGCGGCGCACAAACGCTCGGGCTGATCAGCAGCGGGATCTGGGGCGGCATTTCGGCCGGGCCGCTCGTCGGAAGCTGGCTCGGCACTTTCCCGCGCGCAGCCGCGATGCAGGTGGTCGCGGCACTGATTGGGTTTGCGCTGCTCACGCGCGTGAAGGAAGAGTACCGCCCTTCGCCCGACCACCCGCGCCGCCACTGGCCGGGCTCGCACGTGATCGCGCCCGGCATCGCCATCGGCTTTATCAACGTACACTACCCGGTGGTCGCCGGATTCCTCATTTTGCATCTCACGCGGTTCGGCAACGCCGCCCCCATGGCCTTTTCGGCATACGCGCTACTCATTCTTGCCTCGCGCTTCTTTCTCGGCGGACTGCCGGACCGCATACACCCCGCGATCACCTTCTACGGCGGCATCGCGTCCATGGCGGTGGGGCTCGTCGTCGTCGCCTCGGCTCCATCGGGCGCGGTTGCGGTCGTGGCGGCTGCCACCCTCGGCTTCGGCTTTTCATTCCCATGGTCGTCGGTCGCCGCCGATGTCTTGCGCCGCACTCCCGAGCAGGAACGGGGCTCTGCGATCGGCGTCCTGACGGCATTCTACGACCTGTTCGTCGGCATCAGCTCTCTGGTGGCCGGGACGGTGGCCAAGCACTCCGGATACCCCGCGGTGTTTCTGATGGCGGCGGGCGCGATCGGGGCCGCGGCTATTGCCGGCCGGTTCATCTTCTGGCCGGCCGGCCAGGAGGCCTGGACGCCCCCATCCGAACCGCAAGCCGAATCCGCCGACTGAACGAGCCGCCATTAGCGCTACACGCGGTATAATAAACCCAGAGGGACATACTGGGATGAAGACTCTGTGCACGATTGCCGCGACTCTGCTCGTGGCCGCCGCTTTCTCCTTTGCTGCCGGACTACCGGCCAGTAACGTTTCCGGCAACTACATGGAAGCCCGCACGGCCGATGTATACACCGGCCCGTGTTTCGCCAACGGCGAAGCGGAGATCAACGGCAAGGAAGCCGTTCTCGGCTGGAAGATCAACAACGGTTCCTGGAAGGGCGTGAGCATAGCCGGCCTCGGCGTGGTGGCCGTGGTCCGCGCCGAGCACACGCTGGGCAACGTCCATACCGGTCCCAACTCGGCAATCGCGGCGCTGATCGTGGACAGCCGGGCCGATGCCGCGCAGCGCGAGGCGCTCGTCGCCTTCGCCAAGAGCCAGGCCGGCGGGTTGTTAAAGAACGTAGTCAAAGTGCAGTACGCGCCTATCGAGCTCACCGTGCAGGGCGGCAATCTCCACAGCGGAGCCGCGCGCCTCACCGCCGGCTCGCTGGCCGAGATCCGCACCCGTGCCATGACGGAAGCCGACCACACCTGCGGCAACGAAGACATCTTCTATCCGCCGCTGACCAAGCTGGAACACGTGATGCCGGCCTACGCGCTGGAGAACTCCTATCATGGCGACGGCTTGGGTGAAACCTGGAACAGCCGGCTGCGCCGCAGCAGCTTCATCGGCACCTTCCAAGTCCCTGCCGAGTAATCACGGGTGAAGCACGGCGAAAAGCTGGCGCCCATCGCGGCTCTCGTCAGCGCCCTGTCCTGTCTCGCCTGTTGCCTGCCGTTCGGCATCGCGGCCGCGGTGGGCGCCGCAGGTCTAAGCATTTTCCTGGATAGCGTCCGTCCGTACCTGCTCGGCATTGCGGGTGCGCTCCTGCTGTTTGGTTTGTGGCAGCTCTACCGCTCGCGCGGCACGTGCCAGCGGCGCTCACGGACCGGCCTCGCCATCTTCTGGACCAGCGCCCTCATCGTAACGTCGGTGGCGGTGGTGCCGCAGGTGGTCGCGAGCCTCTTCGCGGGAAGCCTTCCCGCCAACGCCTCCGCGCACGCCGCCGATCTGAGCATCGAGCAGTTCCAGGCGGAGTTCAATGGCGCCGCGGACCGGGCGCGCGTCATCGTCTTGCTCTCGCCCACCTGACCAACCTGTCTGCGGGGGGCCTCCGCAGTCGAGCAGATTTTGGAAGAGCATCGCGGCGACCGGACCGCAGTGTTTGCGGTGTGGGAGCCGATGCTGCCCACCGACTGGCAGCGTCCCGGCGGCTCCGTCCTGGGCCGCATCCCCGATGCGCGGGTGCATCAGTATTGGGACCCGTCGCACCTGCTCGCACAACGGATCGCCGCCGACGCGCGCGATCCGCAGCCGAAGCAGCAGTGCTGCGTCCGCGCAGGCATCTTATGGGACGTGGCCGCGGTTTACCCGGCAGGCGTGCAGTGGGCCGGTCAACTGCCGCCGGCGGTCTTCTTCAACGGGCCGGTGGTCAAGGTCGCGGGCGATCTGGAGCTCGCTCTGCTCCACCAGCAATAAACCCCCGCTGCGAGAAGCGCACTTAGACTGAGGCTGCGAGTCAGAATGTGCTCCCACCCGCCGGTGTAGCGTAACAACACCTCGCACGTCCCGCTGCAATCCGGCTCGATCACCATCTGCCCGATCCCGTCGCCGCGAACGGTCTGCCGGCGGCCGTTCGCCCAGGCTTCCCAGCCGCGCTCGTAGGTCATCTGCACCGCGATCGCCTGGCCAGGTTCGGCCGTGGCCCGGATTTCGGCTTCACTGAGGTTCTTCCAGCGGAATGTCGCGGGCGGGTACGTGGGATCGTCCAGGGCCGCGACGAAGGCCTCGGCGGGCGCGGTATCCAGCCCGTGAATCGGGACACGCGCCACGATGGCAGACCTCGGGATCACGTGGGCCAGCGAGGTCGAGCGCGCCGGCACTTCGTAAATCGAGTCTTGCCCTTCGCGCCACACCAGCGGCAGGACGCCATCGAATTTCCGTGGGTGAACGAAAGGCTGCCTGCCGGTCCCGGGACCAGGCACTGTGATGACACGCGCTCCGAACGCCTTCAGCCAGAAGACGGAATAGCCGGCGGCGCGATCGCCGGCATTCGTGTCGCTATATACCGTAAACTCCACGATCGGGAGGAACGTGTTGACGGTGTGCTGGTTGTGACCGCCGGTGAGCTGCGGGTTGTCGGTGAATGCGTTATAGAGGAAGCTGTCCGGGCCGGAAATGAAGGCCTGCTGCCCCGGGCGATTGCGGTCGAGCCACCGCGCCATTTTGTACACGCCGAAATGCGTTCCGTCCAGGCCGCGGATCAGCCGGCGGGCGTAGCCGGCTGAGTATGCTGTCTGAGCCGCGAGTCCCGCGATCACGAGAGTTGTAACCGCGGAGCGCCAACGCGCGGGTGCACGGTCGAGCAATGCCGCCGCGGCAAACACGATGGCCACCAGCAGCGCCAGGTCCATCTCCAGTTGATAACGGTGCGGCTGCGGGATGATCGCGACCTTCCAAACGCTCCACTCGACCACAAGGACCGTTGGGACGAAGGCGAACAGCGCAAAAAAACTCAAATACGGCGGTGGGCGGAAGCGCCGCAGCAAATAAGCCACGACCACGAAGAGGGCTGCCGTCGCCGCAAGCGCGATCCAGCTTGTGGAAGTGTACCGGTAGTCGCCGCCGGTAACCGCCGAGTTGGCGCGCATGCCGCGAATCATCGCCGGGCTCAGCCATGGGGAGATCCACGCGCAAGCCACCACCCCGATCGCCCCCGCGATTGCGGCCGGTTTCCACCATGGCCTCCCGGGATACGCGATCAGCCAGCAGGCCACCGCCACCGTCAGCATCATGATGCCGAATGCATTGCTCAAAAACACGCAGGCGGCAAAAAGGCCGGCGAGGAGCTTCCACTTCGGGCCCGGCGTGGTCAGGGCGCGGGAAAAGCAGATCACTGCGACCGGCAACAGCGCCAGCCCCAGGGTATGCGGGGCCTCTCCGTAGTAGACCAGGATCTGGAGACGCCGCAGATTCCATGCGCCGCCGGCGTCCGTCGCGATCGCGGGCACGAAGAGCGCCGAAACGGACACGCACGAATATGCGAGCGCCGCAATGAAACTGGCGATCAACCTGCGGCTGAACTCCAGCGCCATCCAGAACACGGCCAGCGCGCTCAGCGTGTAGATTGCCGCCGTCACGATGTGGAACGAACGCGCCGGACCGGTTCCGGTCAGCAGGCTGAAGCCGGCTGCCAGCCATGGCGTCAAAGGAAGATAAGTGTTCTCGAAGGGGAGGCCGCCATTCCAGAAAGGCCACCACTGCCATTGGCCCGGATACTTGATCATCAGCCGGACCAGTGCGATGAACGTGCCCTCGACGGACTCGTTGTAGGCCGAGTACGCGACGCCGAAGAGCTTCAACGCAATCGCCAGGTTGACGCCCACGAGAAGCAACGCGCAGAGCCCGGTTCGCTTGGAGTTCATGGGAGGCGGCTGCCGGTTCGCAAGCCCATGCGCGCCAGGCATGCGTCGAACCGCGGGTCGGCACGGAACTCGTCCCATTGCGGCGCGACCGCCAGATGTACCAGGGAAGGATCGTGGCTCTCCATCGCGCGGTCCAGATGGTGAAAGGCGGCATCCAGGTTGCCGGCCTCGGCGTGGTGGATGGCCAGCACGATCGCGGAACTGGGCGTGTCGTTTCGAGATGCCTGGTCGATCGCGAAGTTCACGATGGCCCGCCGTCCGCCCGCGGCGTACATCTGCCTCAGCGGTTCGAGCGCGGCGGGCGGCGCTCCGGCCGATTCCGCATGACGGAGAGCCTCCGCCATGTGCCGGTCGAAATCGCCGGCTTTGAGGTATGCTCCGGCCAGAACTTCGCGCGCCAGGAGGTGACGCGGGTCGAGCTCGAGAGCCTTGTTCGCCCATTCGATCGCCCGGCCGTAGCTACGCTGATGGAAGTAGGCCAAAGCGATTTGGACGTGAACCAGTGGGGAAAACGGGTCCCGCTCCAGAGCCCGCAGCTTCATTTCGAGCCCTGCCGCAAGCTCGCCGAGGGCCTCGAGCAGCCGCCCGTAGAGCAGGTACGCTTCCGTGTGATTGGGGTTGATATCAAGAGCGCGTTCCAGGCTGCGCCGCGCGCCACTCCAGTTCCAGTCGCTCAGGAACAGGACCGCGCCGAGCGCGACCTGCGCATCGGCGCAGGTATCGTCCATGGCAAGCGCGCGAAGGGCCGCGGCCCTCGCCTCGCCATAGGCCTGGGTGGCCGGCGCGAGACGAAGCTCCGCCTGTGCGCAGTAGGCGAGCGCGAGCCCCGCGTGAGCCGCCGCGTATTCCGGCTCCAGCCGCAGGGCCGCCTGAAACGCCTCGATCGCTTTTGGAACCTCGAACAGGGATGCCGAAAGCAGGTGGGCCCGTCCTTGCCCGAACCACTCGTAGACTTCCGGATGGGCGATGCGGCGCGGCCTGGAAGCAACGGCGCGGTCCGGCCGCAGGCGGCTCGCAATCGAATCCGTCAGCGCTTCGATGAGCGCACTGACGTCCGAATCAGGCTGTCTGAAATCGCCGCTCCACAAACGAACGCCATCCCGGGAGCGGATGAGCCCGGCCGAGATCCCGATGCCGTCGCCGGCAGCAAGCAGGGTCGATTCGAGCACCGCGTCCACCTGCAGGCCGCGGCCGGTCGCGGCCGCGTCTTCCGCGTGGTCGGCGTACTCCTGGATGGCCCGCGTGGGACGGATCAGCACGCCCGGCAACCTGCCCAGACGATCGATCAGGGCGTCGGCGATCGCCAGCCCCGTGGCGCGTTCCCGTCCGGAAAGCAGTCCGGCCATAACGCGCCGCGACGGGAGTACCGCGATCGATGTGCAGGCGCGGGCAAAATCTGGTCCCGGGTCGCCGCGCACGACCGTGGCGGTAAACCGGTATCCGGCGCGTGAAACCGTCTGGATGTAGCCTTCGCCGAGCGCTTTGCGCAGGGCAGACACGTGAACCGCCAGTATGCCTTCTTCGACGAAGGACGCGGGCCACACCAGGTCCAGCAGTTCCCTCTTGGGCAGCAGCCTTCCGGGATTTCCGGCCAGTGCGGCCAGCAGATCGAACGCCTTCGGCGACAGCGGGACGGGCTGGCCGTTGCGTGAGAGCCGGCGCTCGGAGGCCTCCAGGAGAAAATCTCCGAACTCGTAGGTTTCCGGGATGGACACAGAGTTTAAGCGAATCTTAGCAAAATCTTCGGGACTGGCCGCCTGCCCGCGCATAACCTGTCAGCCAGGAGGAAACCATGACGGATCCATTCGTAGGAACCTGGAACCTGAACGTGGAGAAGTCGGCATTCGATGCCAATCACCGGCCCACCGCCGGCACGATGGTCTTCGAGCTCGACTCGGAGGGGTGTTACCTGATGAAGGCGGAGGGCCGCGACGCGCAGGGGCGGAAAGTAGAGGAGCGCCCCCAGCGATTCGAGCCCGACGGCCAGCCGCGCCCAGTGCCCGGCCTGCCCGGACTGTCGGCGGTCGCCACGCGTCCCGAGCCGAACAAACTTCAGTGCGAGGCGCGCAGGGAGGACGGGTCCATCGTGGGGCAAGGCACATACGAGGTCTCCGCCGATGGCAGATCGCTTACCGCGGCAACAGCCGGGTTCGACACACAGCTCCGGCGCTTCGAGGTGCGGACGGTCTGGGACCGCGCATAGGAGCAGGGGCTCCTACTTGTGCAGCTCGTTGTTGAGATCGTCCAGCACATCGTTCTTGCGCTCGCCCGCAAGGTCGCGCTCCAAGCGGCGAAGCGCCACTCCGATCACATCACGATGGTGAAGGCGGGAGCCGAAATTCTCCTGCAGCCGGAGCCACAGCTCGTGCGCGCGATCGAGGTCCTCCGGCCACAAGCGCGGCGGGTGCGGCCCGAGATTCACGTACACGCTGGGACGCCCCGGCGTGATGATCTCGAGCGAAAAAGCGTGCCGCGGTTCGGCAAGGTTCTCCCAGGCCAGTCCGATGCGGCGCGCCAGCTCGTCGCTGTCCATCCGCGCCGAAACTCCCGTCACGAGCCGGGAGGCCTTCAGCTTGGCCGCGGTCTGTACCATGGCATCGAAGGGGTCCACACCCGGAACCACGAGCAGCTCCGCGGTCTTGCCTTCCTTTTCGGCCATGGTTACCACACGGGAGAGCAGCTCCTTTTCGTAGTCCGAGAAGAGCTGCTGGTCGCTGAGCTCGTATTCGCCGGCTCCGGTAGAAACCGGCCGGACCGTCATTACCACAATGTCGTGCCGGCGCGGGTTCGTCTTCTGAAGAACGCTGTGCAGGTGCGTCATGTGGTTGTAATCGCGGACCGCCACCAGAATGCAGCCGGGACGCGCGTGCAAACCCGAAGGGGTCACGTCCGACTGCATTTCCAGGTTGAACTCTTCCAGGCCGTGCTTCCGGTTGGCCATTTTCTTGGCGTTGATGCGCTCCGAGACGGTGAAGATCAGGAAAAACACCGCGGTGAACGCAACCCCGCTCTTCGTTGCTACCTCTTTCGAGAACAGGTTGGCGATCGCCACCAGGAGCAGGGTGAGCGTGGTGGCGGCCAGACCAAACGGCAAATCGCGGCCGCCGATGTGCAGGTTCAGCGGGAACCTGTATTCCTGGTCGTGGCGGTGATAGCGCAGGACGAGTACGCCCAGCGACTTCAGAAAGAAACTCCAGACTACGCCGAAGGCATATGCTTCGCCCAGCAGGTAGACATCGCCCCGGCTGAGCAGGATCGTCACGATTTGCAGGAGAACGATCAGGTTGATGATGCGGTAGGTGGTGCCGAAGCGCTTTTGGGGCTTGCGGAACCAATCCACCAGCACGCCGTCCTCCGCAATCCGGTTCATCACCCCGTTGGCGCCGATGATTGACGTATTCACGGCGCCCGAGAGGATCAGAGTGCCCACGATGACCACGAACACATGGAAACCCAGCCGCAGGTACGGAGGCCCGGCCAGGTGCATCGCCAGGCCGCCGAGCAGGTTGTCCACGTAGTGCGCACGCTGCGCGTCGGGGATTATCATGCCCGCGAAGAGCGTGATCACGCCTGTGCAGAAAACAGCGTAAATGCAGACCAGGTTTCCGGTGTAGCGCAGGTTCTTGAGCTTGGGGTAGGCGATCTCGCGGTAGACCTGCGCCAGCGTCTCGAAACCGCTCATGGAAAGCAGCGAGTGGCCGAAGGCGATGATGATCGCCACCGCCCCGATTTGCGGCCAGAGCGTTCCCCGGAACCACCCCAGCGCCTCCGGCGCGAAGTGCAGATTTCGGGGTAGAGGCGTCGGCGGCAGCTTTACTGCCGGCATGAGCAGGAGCGTAATCGGGCACCAGATCAGGAAGGCAACCACCATCACGGTGGTGATTTGCATGATGCGCAGCGCTGCGGTGCTGGATTCGTGGATACCCTCGATGTTTTTCCACCAGAACCAGATGGTCACGATCACGGCAAATCCCGCCGCGAACAGGTTCGGCGAGACGTGAGGTCCCACGTGTGTCATGTCCGACACTTCGTTGATGAGGTGCGCAATGTACTGGCCGGCGGTGACTACGCTAATCGGTCCGGTGAGGATGTAGTCGAAAATCAGGGACGAGACCGAGAGCCGTGCCATGAACGGTCCCATGGCGTCGCGAACAACCACGTAGACGCCGCCGCGCACGAACATGCTGCTCGATTCCATATACACGGAGCGAACGGCAAAACTGAACAGCATGACGCCAAGAATGAACCACGGAGCGCTCTTGCCGATGGCGTGCTCGGCAATGCCTCCCGCGTAGAACGCGGAGGAGGCGAGATCGCTGAGTACGATGGCTGCGGCACGCCAAAAGGAGATGAACGAGAGCGCGACCGTGGTCGCGACCACTACCTTGGCTGCGGTTGGCCGTGGCGCGTCAGACAACATGTGTACCCGATTTCAGTTTAGTCGGTCGCCGCGTTGCCATGTCGCACACACGTTGGGTCACCGGATCCCAGAAAAAGGCAGCGGAGTAACGAGGTAGTTGCTGATGTTGGAGACGATCTCGGCGTCGCTCAGGCCGGGAGTGGAGCGCAGTTTCTGCCATTCGGGGTCGGCGCCAAAGGCCTTCCATACCCTGTCCCGGCCTGCGAGGTCCTCGTAGGAGAGCATGTACGTGAGGCTGGGCTGATTCGGGCCGGCGATGGTTTCGCCGAAGAAAACCGGCTGGCCGCCGGCCCTCTGAAATGCTCCGATTTCACCGTCGTTGAACATCTTGATCTTCCGGCGGAGAGTGGACGTGTTGTTGGATTCGTAGGTGCGGACCTCAAACAGGCGCGCCGGACGCTTGCCGTCGTTGGGCGGGGGCACTACGGCCGGGTAGCCCTCGAAAGCGCGCAGGATGCTGCTTTCCATCCGCTCGTAGTTCAGACCCGGCTGGCTGTTGAAACCCTCCAGGGCTTTCTGGTAGGCGGCATCGGCGGCGAGCTTGGCGTAGATCTGTTCGATCGCGCCGAACGACGGGTAGGAAATCAACGTAAGCAGGAACGGCCCGGCGGGCGCGATGCTCGATGCCCATGCTCCGGCAGGTCCGGCTCCGGCGCGCTGGAACGCGGCGAGTTGCTCGCGTAGGAATTCGGTGTTGCGCTGCCGCTGATTTTCGGGAGCGTTGCGAAGCTGAATCCGGCGAAGCTCCAGTATGGCGTTCTTCGGGGCGTCGGCCGCGGAAACGGCGCGCGCGAACACGGATGCGCCGGTGCCGGCGTAGGCAAAGGTTCGGCGAGTCATAGAATCAGAATGGTATCAAAGCGTGGCAACTACCCACTCGCCTCGTGCGTCCATGTGTCAAGCAAGGGAAAGGTCCATGAGCCGGCGTTCTGTGTTCCTGCTAACGGCGATACCGGCCTTGTGTCTCGCGCAGACGGCGCAGAGAGTCATCGACGACTACCTGCGCGCTCTGGGCGGTGCAAAAGCCGCGGCGAAGATC
>Ga0335077_10003998_pt1 | contig 17936 bp, 17 predicted proteins | sample Lox_Sample_31_FD_207151 | JGI IMG/M metagenome (GOLD analysis project Ga0335077, IMG submission 207151) | Soil microbial communities from Loxahatchee National Wildlife Refuge, Florida, United States - Lox_Sample_3.1 | ecosystem: Environmental > Terrestrial > Soil > Wetlands | place: USA... | reverse complement strand
GGCATCGACCGCGCCCGCGTGCAGTCGATCTTCACCCCCAACGTGCGCTATCTGGAGGTCGTCGAGGACGGCATCGAGGCCGGCAACGTCACGCCGGCCGACTTCGTGCCCACGCCCGAGAACCTGGCGCTGGTGCGCGACAACATCCGCAAGGCCGGCATCCTCGGCCGCCTCGTGGCCAACGACTTTTCCGGCGCGCTGGTGAGTGCCATCGTCCTCGATCAGGACGCGCAAGGGCGCGCGGTCGACCCGATCAAGGTGGCGCATGAGCTGGAGCAGCGCGTGCGCCGCGCGCTCGAGCGTGCACCGACCCCGGGCTACGCCGGCCTCGACGTGCGCATCATCGGCTTCGCGGAGGTGATGGGGAACATCGCCGATGGCGCCAGCGCCGTGCTGGGCTTCGCCGCCATCACGCTGGTGCTGACGCTGCTGGCGGTGCGCCTCTACTGCCAGTCCTGGCGCGTGGCCTTCGTGCCGGTACTGTGCTCGCTGATCGCGGTCATCTGGCAGCTCGGTACGCTGGTGGTGCTGCGCTACGGGGTCGATCCCATCGGACTGCTGGTGCCGTTCCTGATCTTTGCCATCGGTGTGAGCCACGGCGTGCAGAAGATCAGCGCGGTCGGGGATGCCGCCTTCGCCGGCATGGGCAGCATGGCCGCCGCGCGCCGCACCTTCCGGCAGCTGCTGGCGCCGGCCATCGTGGCGCTGCTGGCGGACCTGGTCGGCTTCGTCACCATCCTCATGATTCCCGTGCCCGTGATCCGCGAGATGGCCGTCACCGCCAGCATCGGCGTCGCCATCGTGATCCTCACCGACCTGGTGCTCCTGCCGGTGCTGGTGTCGTACGTGCATTTCGATGCCGGCTATCACGCCCGGGTCGAGCGCCGCCACCGGCAGCTCGCGCCACTGTGGCTGTGGCTATCGGGCGTCACCGCCCGCACTCCGGCGCTGCTCATCATCGTCGCGGCGGCGCTGCTCGGCGCGCTCGGCTGGTGGAAGGGCCGCGAGACGCCGATCGGGGACACCCAGGCCGGGGTGCCGGAGCTGCGCGCCGATTCGCGCTACAACCGCGACAACGACGTCATCACTTCCAAGTTCAACATCGGCGTGGACGTGCTCACCGCGATCATCGACTCGGACGAGCCTATCTGCGTCAGCCACGAGCTGATGAGCGCCACCGAGCGCTTCGCCTGGCACATGCGCAACGTCCCCGGCGTGCAGGACGTGATCACGCTGCCCTTCATCGCCAAGGTCGCGACCGCGGGCTGGAACGAGGGCAGCCTCAAGTGGCGCAGCATTCCGCGCGAGCAGACACAGCTCACCCAGTCGACGCGCTACATCGAGACCAGCACCGGACTGCTGAACGAGAACTGCGACGTGGTGCCGGTGATGATGTTCCTTACCGACCATCGCGCCGACACGATCGAGCGCGTCGTGGCGGCGGCAAAGCACTGGCGCAGCGCCAACCCGCTGCCGGGCGCGCGCGTGCGGCTGGCGACCGGCAACGTCGGGGTCATGGCCGCCACCAACGAGACCGTGGAGGCCAAGCAGCTGCTGATTCTGTTGGGCGTGTTTGCCTCGGTCATCGTCATGTGCCTGGTGACCTTCGGCTCCGTCACCGGCACGCTGCTGGTGGTGCTGCCGCTGGCGCTGGTGTCGGTGCTGGTGTATGCGGTGATGGCGCTGGTGGGCATCGGGCTCAAGGTGTCGACGCTGCCCATGGTGGCCCTCGGCGCGGGCATCGGCGTCGACTACGGCATCTACCTGTTCAGTCGCATGCAGGAGTTCCTGCGCCAGGGACTGACGGTGCGCGCCGCCTACGAGCGCACGCTGCACGTGACCGGCGCGAGCATCATCTTCACCGGCGTCACGCTCGCCATCGGCGTGGCCACCTGGGTGTTCTCGCCGCTGAAGTTCCAGGCGGACATCGGCATCATGCTGACCTTCATGTTCCTCGTGAACATGCTGGCGGCGATCGTGCTGCTGCCGGCGCTGGCGGCGTGGCTGGTGCGCCCGGCCGCCGCGCGGCGCGGGTGAGCCCTCAGAGGGCGGCGCGGTAGCCGAAGCCGCGCGCCATGAGCGCGGCGCAGGCGAGGATGAGCACGATCGCCGCGAGCTCGACGCCGAGGCACAGCCGTACGCGCTGCGCCTGAGCGGCGGACAGCTCGGGCGGGTTGCCGGCGCGCAGTGCCTTGCGCCAGCCGAGGAACAGCAGCGTCGGGTAGACCGAGACCAGCCCGGCCACCAGGAAGGCGCCGAACTTCAGCTGGAAATACAGGTCGTGCCAGTAGTAGCCCGGGCCCTTCTCGAAATAGGCGACGCGCAGCAGGCCGACGATCAGCAGCGCCCCGGCGGCGAGGCCGAACAGCGAGTCGGTGCGCAGCAGGCGCCGCGCCTGCGTGAGCGAGAGCGGCGGCGCGAACAGCGCGAGCTCCGCGGCAAGCGCGGCGACCAGCGTGAAGGCCGCCAGGTGATGCAGGAATGCCATGAACGCCGCCGCTGACATGCCACCGCCTCGAGGCTCGCAGGGCAGGGCAGTCTAGCCGATACCCGCACCGCGCAGGTCCTCACTCCTCCGGGCGCACCCGGCCGCGCAGCCGCTTGGCCGACTGGCGCCGCTGCTTGTCGGTGAGGCGCCGCTCGCGGGCGGCGGCGCTCGGCCGCGTGGGCCGGCGTGCCTTGGGGGCCACCAGAGCGCGCCGGATCAGCTCGGTAAGGCGTGCCTCGGCCTCGCGGCGGTTGCCCTCCTGCGTGCGGTGGTTGCGCGCGATGATGAGCAGCACGTCGCCGGCGGTGAGGCGGCGGCCGCTCAGGGCGCGCAGGCGTGCCTTCACCTCCGGGGTGAGCGCGCTGCTGCCTCCCAGGTCAAAGCGCAACTGCGCCGCGGTGGCGAGCTTGTTGACGTTCTGGCCGCCAGGTCCGGCGGCGCGCACGAAGCTCAGCGACAGCTCGCGGTCCGGGATCTCGAGCAGCGGGGTGATGCTGAGCGGCACGACACCTGCGCGTGCTAGTCGGCCTGCTGGTCCACGCCCAGCGGTCCCTGCGCCGGCGGCGTGCTCGGCGGGCGACGCCGCGCCCGCCCATCGAGCACATAGGTGTCCTGCTGTGCCACGGGGATGCGCACACCGTGCTCGCGGAACATGCGCCAGATGGCGCGGTTGACGTCGGAGCGCACGTTGTTGACGCCGTTCACGGGATCGGCGATCCAGAAGCGGATCTCGAGCGCCATGCCATTGTTCTCGAAGCTGATCAGGCGCGACACCGGCGGCGGGTCGCGCAGGATGCGCGGATGACCCTCGGTCGCCTGCACCAGCAGCTGCAGGGCGAGTTCCGGGTCGTCGTCGTAGCTGACCGTGACCGGCAGCTTGAGGCGTACGCGCTGGTCCGAGTAGCTCCAGTTGATGAAGGAACTGGTGATCAGGTTCTGGTTGGGAACCAGGGTGTCGACGCCGTCGCGGTCGCGCACCACCACGTAGCGGCCACGCAGCTCCTGCACCCAGCCGAAGTTGCCGGCGCTCGCCCCGGTCGGCCCGGTGAAGCTGATGACGTCGCCGGGCTTGATGGACTTGTCCATGAGCAGCACGAAGCCGCTGACGAAATTGCTGGCCACCGCCTGCAGGCCGAAACCCAGGCCGAGGCCGATGGCGCCGGTGAGCACGTTGAGGGTGGTGACGTCGACACCCGCGGCGTTGATGCCGAGCAGCACCCCCAGCCCCACCAGCAGGAAATAGCTGGACTTGGAGATGCCGACGCGGGTCGAGACGGCCAGCTGGTCGAGCCGCATCACGTGGCGCTCGATGGCGCGCGCGATGAGGCTGGCGACGATGACGAAGGCGCTGACCACCACCAGCCCCTTCAGCAGCGCCCACAGGCTGAACTGCGAGCGCCCGGGGACCAGGCTGACGCGGTTGAGGCTGGCCTCGATCAGGTCCAGCCAGCCGAGCGAGGCCACGGCGACGATCAGCCACAGGATCAGCGTGATGCGGCTCTCGCGCACGCGCACCCAGGAGGTGGGGCCGAGCAGCACGCCGAGGCAGAACACCCCGAGGCGCACCACCACCAGCGCCACCAGCAGCCGCATGGCCTCATCGATGCCCTGCACGCTGAGGCCGAACGCGCCGACCACCACGTGTGCGACCAGCAGCAGCGCCAGCGCCGCCAGCACCGGGGCGATCAGCAGCGCGCCCTCGAGGGCGTAGTCGGCCAGGTGCGCATTACGCAGCGTGCGGCTGTCGGGACTGTGGGCGCGCAGCGCGCGCGCCACGGCGAGCGCTACGACCGCGGCGAGCAGCACGGCGATGATCGTGGCCAGTACCGGCGGCGAGGTCAGCTGCAGCAATGCACCGCGCACGGCGCTCTCGGCACCGTTCATCAGGCGTTCAGGTCCGGAATCAGTTGGCTCTCCAGGCGGGTGATCTGATCCTTGAGCATGAGCTTGCGCTTCTTCAGGCGCTTCAGCTGCAGCTCATCGACGTGCAGGTCGAGCGACAGCCGGCAAATGACCTCATCGAGGTCACGGTGCTCTATGCGCAACTGCCGCAGCTTCTCCACGTTGCGGAACAGCTCGCGGTCGACGTTGTCTTCGATTTCCGCCATGCGAGGGTGAGGCGCTCGAGCTGCTCGGGCCGGCGTATTCCTGGAGCTGTTGGCGGGGGCCGCCAGGGCAGTTGAGCTTAGCCGAGAGCGGCTCGCAGCGCCACGTTAGGGCCTGCCGCGGTGCGCGCGCTGGCCCCGCGGCCCACCGCCCCCGCCGCGGCGCCCGCCGCGCCCGCCACCGCCACCACCGCGGCCCCCACTGCCGCGGCCACCACCGCCACGACCGCCGCCGCCGCCGCGGTGGTGCGGCGGCGGACGGTGTACCGGGGCGCCGGCCACGACGGAGGTGGCGAGCAGCTCGGGCGCGATCGGTGCGAAGGGGATCTTGTGGCCCACGTACTCCTCGATGTCCGGCAGCGACACCGCGTACTCCTCGCAGGCGAAGCTGATGGCATCACCCTCGGCCCCGGCGCGCGCCGTGCGGCCGATGCGGTGCACGTAGTCGGGCGCATCCTGCGGCAGGTCGAAGTTGAAGACGTGGCTGACATCCGGGATGTGCAGGCCGCGCGAGGCGACGTCGGTGGCGATCAGCACCGCCAGCTTGCCGTCGTGGAAGTCGCGCAGGAAGCGCAGCCGCTTGTTCTGCGGCACGTCGCCCGAGAGCGCCTGGGCGGAGAAGCCGTTGGCCTTGAGTGTGGCCTCCAGGCGCTCCGCGCTGCGTTTGGTGTTGACAAACACCATGGTGCGCACCGCCTCGCTCTGATGCAGCAGCCCGATCAGCAGCGGCACCTTCTCCTCCATCGAGGGGTAGTACATCAGCTGCCGTACCCGGTCCACGGTCATCTTGTCGGGTTCGATGCGCACCAGTTCGGGGTTGTTCATGTGCTCGTAGGCCAGCTCCAGCACTCGGTGCGAGAGCGTGGCGGAGAACAGCATCGACTGGCGCCGCGTCGGATGGGGCAGGCGGCGCATCAGATAGCGGATGTCGGCGATGAAGCCCAGGTCGAACATGCGGTCGGCTTCATCGAGCACCAGCACCTGCGCGTGGCGCAGCTCGAACACGTGCTGCTTGAAGTAGTCGATCAGGCGTCCGGGGGTGCCGATCAGCACGTCGCAGCCGGCGCCCAGTTCCTGGCGCTGTTTCTCGTAGTCGATGCCGCCGAACACCACCACGTGCTTCAGGCCGGTGTGCGCGCCGAGCGTGAGCGCGTCCTTGTGGATCTGCACCGCCAGCTCGCGGGTCGGCGCGACGATCAGGGCGCGCACCGCGGTCGCGGTACGCCCCGGGGGCGGCGCGCGCGTGAGCAGCCCCTGGTACATCGCCAGCAGAAATGCGGCGGTCTTGCCGGTGCCGGTCTGGGCCTGGCCGGCGACGTCGCGCCCGGCGAGGGCGATCGGCAGGGTCTGCGCCTGGATCGGGGTGCAGTTGACGAAGCCCGCTTGTTTTATACCCGCCATGACCTCATCTATGAGGCCGAGCGATGCGAAGGCCACGGGCGCTAAATGTGCGTCAGTCATCAAATGGTTCGGAAACGTGTCGCGCAGGTGAGCGCCCAGACTTGCAAATCGGGCGCGGAAGCGCTACAAAGTAGCTCAAGACAGCGGGCCAGCAGGTCCGCACCTGCCAGCCAGGTTTCCTTAATTCCCTTAGGTTTTCATACTCAATCACTAGTTATTAGTGTAACCGTTTAGCGGGTGTTGCTGGCATCGCTTTTCGCTTACCCCCGTTGCCGATCCGCTTCGGACCCCCAAATTTTCCCCACCCCTTTGCACGCTTCTGCATCTGACGGAGGTTGAATCGCGTGAGCAGCTCGCACATCGTGCACATCACGGACGCCACATTCGCACAGGACGTCCTCAACTCCGACAAGCCCGTACTGCTGGATTTCTGGGCCGAGTGGTGCGGGCCATGCAAGGCCATCGCTCCGATACTCGAGGAGATCGCGGGCGAGTACCACGACCGCATCAAGGTCGCCAAGCTCAACATCGATGAGAACCCGCAGACCCCGCCGAAGTTCAAGATCCGCGGCATCCCGACCCTGATCCTGTTCAAGAACGGCACGGTCGAGGCGCAGAAGGTCGGGGCGGTCTCCAAATCCCAACTCTCGGCATTTCTGGACAGCAACCTGTGAGAGGCTACCTAGGCAATCAGGGCCGCAACCGGCCCAACAAGGGCCCGCGTCACGGCAATCGCGACGGCAACCGCGGCAACGGCAATGCCCGGCCCGATGAGATGATGCATGACCCGGAGCCGTTCGACGCCGACGACTCCGAGATCATCAGTCCCGCCGAACTGACGCAGTCGCGCAGCTCGATGAATCTCACCGAGCTGAAGTCCAAGCCCATCCACGAGCTGGTGAAGCTGGCCGAGTCGATGGGGCTGGAGAACCTGGCGCGCTCGCGCAAGCAGGACATCATCTTCTCGATCCTCAAGGCGCACGCGCGCAACGGCGAGAACATCTACGGCGACGGGGTGCTGGAGATTCTGCAGGACGGCTTCGGCTTCCTGCGCTCGGCGGACGGCTCCTACCTGGCCGGCCCCGACGACATCTACGTCAGCCCGAGCCAGATCCGCCGCTTCAACCTGCGCACCGGCGACACCATCTCCGGGCTCATCCGGCCCCCCAAGGATGGCGAGCGCTACTTCGCGCTGCTCAAGGTCGGGGAGATCAACTTCGACTCGCCGGACAGCTCGCGCAACAAGGTGCTGTTCGAGAACCTGACGCCGTTCCATCCGACCAAGCGCCTCAAGCTCGAGCGCGGGAACGGCTCCACCGAGGACCTGACCGCACGCACCATCGACCTGGTGGCACCGATCGGCAAGGGGCAGCGCGGCCTGATCGTCTCCCCGCCCAAGGCCGGCAAGACGATGCTGCTGCAGAACATCGCCACCGCCATCACCTCCAACCACCCGGAGGTGTACCTGATCGTGCTGCTGATCGATGAGCGGCCCGAGGAAGTGACCGAGATGCAGCGCACCGTCAAGGGCGAGGTGGTCTCGAGCACCTTCGATGAGCCGGCGGCGCGGCACGTGCAGGTGGCGGAGATGGTGATCGAGAAGGCCAAGCGCCTGGTCGAGCACAAGAAGGACGTGGTTATCCTGCTCGATTCGATCACCCGCCTGGCCCGCGCCTACAACACCGTGGTGCCCTCTTCCGGCAAGGTACTGACCGGCGGCGTCGACGCCAACGCCCTGCAGCGCCCGAAGCGCTTCTTCGGCGCGGCGCGCAACATCGAGGAGGGCGGCAGCCTCACGATCCTCGCCACCGCGCTCATCGACACCGGCTCGAAGATGGACGACGTCATCTACGAGGAGTTCAAGGGCACCGGTAACAGCGAAATCCACCTCGACCGGCGCATCTCCGAGAAGCGGGTGTTCCCGGCGGTCAACATCAACCGCTCCGGCACACGCAAGGAGGAGCTCATCACCGATCAGGGCGAGCTCGCCAAGATGTGGATCCTGCGCAAGCTCCTGCACCCGATGGACGAGCTGGCGGCGATCGAGTTCCTGCTCGACAAGATGAAGGACACCAAGTCCAACAGCGAGTTCTTCGAGGCCATGAAGCGCTGAGGCGCGGCGTGCGGCGCCGGCGCGGCTGCGGACCCAAGCCGCCGGCCCGCCTGTGCTGCACGTCACGTCGGTGGCCTGCGACGCTGGCACGGCCGCCGCGGGCGTCAGTAAGATCGCCGGCATGCGCCTTGTCCTAACCGCCGCCGCGCTCTGCGTGGCCCTGTATACCGCGCCGGCGGCGGCCGAGCGTGACCCGCAGTCCGGCGCGCCGCTGGCACCGAAAAAGCACCAGAGCGCGAGCCCGATCACCGACCGCTTCGCGGCGCGCGCCTCCTACTACAGCCCCAACCTGCGCACCACGCTGCGCGCCGACCCGGTGAACGCGCCGCCCGGGACCAGCGGTACCACGCTCAATGCCGAGCAGGACCTGGGGCTGCCGGACAAGCTGCACAAGGGGCGGGTGGAATTCATGTTCCGCCTGCGCGAGCGGCACAAGGTGCGCTTCGACTACTTCGAGGCCGACCGCTCCGGCAACCAGCTGCTCGCCAATGACATCGTCTTCAAGGATGTCACCTTCCTCGGCGGCCTGCCGGCGAGCAGCAGCCTCGACTGGAAGCAGTTCAACATCACCTACACCTACTCGTTCGTGCGCAACGAGCGCTTCGAGATCGGCACCGGCTTCGCGGCCTACTTCCTGCAGCTGGATGCGCAGATCACCCAGCCGCAGCCCTTCGCCATCGCGCTGCACGAGGACGTCTCCGGGGCCTCGCCGTTCCCGGCGCTGCCGCTCGACTTCGTCTGGTGCATCTCGCGGCGCTGGTCGGCCACGGCTCACGGGGCGTATCTGCGGGCCACCATCGACGGCACCCACGGCTGGTTTGCCGACCTGCACGAGGACGTGCAGTACCGCTGGAACCCGAACTTCGTCATCGGGCTCGGCTACTCCTCGACCCGCACCTCGCTCAACAAGGAGGGCGGCACCAGCTTCCCCGGCTACTTCAACATGAGCATCAGCGGCTTCGAGGCCTTCCTGCGCCTGAGCTTCTGAAGTCGGCCGCGGGGCTTACGCCCCGCCCGCGGTGATGACGTAGCTGCGCATGAAGCGGTCCGGCATGCGCGTGGCGCGCCCCGAATCCAGGTTGATGCACACGTAATCGACGCGCGCCCGCGCCAGCGTGCTGGCGTCCGCGGCCCGCAGGATCTGGAAGTGCCGGCTGCAGCGCAGGCGCCCGTCGCTCGCGATGATCCAGGTTCCGACCTGCAGCTGCTCGGCGGCGAAGGCGGCGCGCAGGTAGTCGATCTCGAGGCGCTGCGCGGCCATGCCGCGCCGCAGGCGCAGGCATTCCTCCAGCGGCACGCCGAGCGCGGCCGAGTGCGACCAGGCCACCTGGTCGAGCCAGGTGAGGTAGACGGAATTGTTCACGTGGCCGTAGGCATCGATGTCGGCGGCGCGCACCGCGAGCTCGATGACGTGCGGATGCAGGAAGTCCCAGGGGCTCACGGTGCCCGGCGACCCGGCGTGCGTGCGATGGCGCGGTGGCCGATGTCGCGCCGGTACTGCATACCCGCGAAGTGCACCTGGTCCACGAGCGCATAGGCCTGGTGCTGCGCGGCGGCCACGTCGCTTCCCAGGCCGACGGCGCACAGCACGCGCCCGCCGCTCACCAGCACGCGCGCGCCCTCCAGGCGCGTGCCGGCGTGGAACACCTTGCCCGGCAGCCGCGCCGCTTGCGCCAGGCCCTCGATCTCATCACCGCGGCGCACCGCTTCGGGGTAGCCGTGCGCGGCCAGCACCACGCCGAGGGCGGCGCGCGCGTCCCACCTTGCCTGTAGGCTCGCGAGCCGCCGGTCGAGGGCCGCTTCACACAGCGGCGTGAGATCGGACTCAAGCCGCACCAGCAGCGGCTGCGTCTCCGGGTCGCCGAGGCGGCAGTTGAACTCGAGCACATTGGGCGTGCCATCCGCGGCCACCATGATGCCGGCGTACAGGAAGCCGGTGTACGGCATGCCATCCGCCGCCAGCCCGCGGATCGCCGGTTCCATGACCTCGCGCATGATGCGCGCGTGCTGCGCCGGGGTTACGACCGGCGCGGGCGAGTAGGCGCCCATGCCGCCGGTGTTGGGGCCGTGGTCGCCGTCCAGCAGCCGCTTGTGGTCCTGCGAGGAGGCGAGCGGCAGGATGTGCTCACCGTCCGCCATGACGATGAAGCTCGCCTCCTCGCCCTCGAGGAACTCCTCCACCACCACCTGCGTACCGGCGGCGCCGAACTGCCCCGCGAACATGGCCTCGGCCGCGGCCTGCGCCTCGGTGACGCTGGCGGCGATGATCACGCCCTTGCCGGCCGCCAGCCCGCTCGCCTTGACCACGAGCGGCGCGCGCTGCGCGCGCACCCAGGCGGCATCGAAGCTGGCGCGCGTGAAGGTCCGTGAGCGCGCGGTCGGGATGCCATGGCGGGCCAGGAACTCCTTGGTGAAGGCCTTCGAGCCCTCGAGCTGCGCCGGCGCGCGCTGCGGGCCGAAGCAGCGCAGGCCCGCGGCCGCGAAGGCATCGACCACGCCCGCCACCAGCGGCGCCTCGGGGCCGACGATGGTCAGGTCGACCCGCTCGGCCTGCGCCAGGGCGCGGAGCGCGCCGATGTCCTCGGCGCCGACGTCCACGTTGCGCACCTTGGGCTCGCCCGCGGTGCCGGCGTTGCCGGGGGCCACCAGCACTTCGTGCACACGCTGCTCGGCGGCGCACTTCCAGGCGAGCGCGTGCTCGCGGCCGCCGCCGCCGATGATGAGGACCTTCATCAGTGGCGGAAGTGACGCACGCCGGTGAACACCAGCGCCATGTCGTGCTCATCGGCGGCCGCGATCACCTCGGCGTCGCGCATGCTGCCGCCGGGGGAGATGACGGCGCGGATGCCATAGCCGGCGGCGAGGTCGAGGTTGTCGCGGAAGGGGAAGAAGGCATCCGAGGCCATGGCCGCCCCCGCCACGCTCAGCTGCGCATCAGCGGCCTTGAGTGCGGCCAGGCGCGTGGAGTACACGCGGCTCATCTGCCCGGCGCCGACGCCGAGCGTGGCGCGCGCGCGCGCCATGACGATGGCGTTGGACTTGACGAACTTGCACACGCGCCAGGCGAAGCGCAGGTCGACGAGCTCCTCTGCACTCGGCTGGCGGCGCGTGGGCACGCGGAGCGCGTCTTCCTCCAGGTCGATGAGGTCGGGCGTCTGCAGCAGCAGGCCGCCGGCGACGCTGCGCAGCTCGAGGGCGCCCGGTGCGCTGCCGCCGCCGAGCTCCCCCAGCTCGAGCACGCGCACGTTGGGGCGCGTCGCCAGCAGCGCCGCCGCCTCGCGGCTGACCGCCGGGGCGGCCAGCACCTCGACGAACTGCCGCTCGATGATGGCCTGGGCGGTGGCGGCATCCAGCGCGCGGTTGCAGGCGATGATGCCGCCGAAGGCGGAAGTGGGATCGGTACGGTAGGCGCGCTCGTAGGCCGCGCGCGGCGTGGCCGCCTCGGCCACGCCGCAGGGATTGGCGTGCTTGACGATGACACAGGCGCAGGCGGCGAACTGGCGCACGCACTCGATGGCGGTGTCCGCATCCGCAATGTTGTTGAAGGACAGCTCCTTGCCCTGCAGCAGGTGCGCAGTGGCGACCGAGGCACCGCGTGCCGCGGGGTCGCGGTAGAAGGCGGCGCGCTGCTGCGGGTTCTCTCCGTAGCGCAGGTCCTGCAGCTTCTCGTACAGCAGCGCCAGGGTGGGCGGGAACTGCGCCGGCGCCGAGTGCTGCTGGCGCGCGGCGAGGTAGGCGGCCACCATCGTGTCGTAGCGCGCCGTGTGCGCGAAGGCCTTGGCCGCCAGGCGCTCGCGCGTGGCGAGCTCGCTCCCGCCCGCGTGCGCCTCGAGCTCGGCCAGCAGTGCCGGGTAGTCCGCCGGGTCGACCACCACCAGCACCGCGGCGTGGTTCTTGGCCGCCGCCCGCAGCATCGCCGGGCCGCCGATGTCGATGTTCTCGATGGCCTCCTCGTAGCTGCAGTCCGCGCGCGCCACGGTGGCGGCGAAGGGGTAGAGGTTGACCACCAGCAGGTCGATGGGGGCGATGCCGTGCGCGGCCATCACTGCCTCGTCGGTGCCACGGCGGCCAAGCAGGCCGCCGTGAATCTTCGGGTGCAGCGTCTTGACGCGGCCGTCCATGATCTCGGGGAAGCCGGTGTGGCGCGCCACCTCGAGGTTGGCGATGCCATTGGCGGACAGCAGCTGCGCGGTGCCGCCGGTAGACAGGATCTCAATGCCGCGCTGCGTGAGCGCGCGGGCCAGCTCGAGCACGCCGGTCTTGTCGGAAACGGACAGCAGCGCGCGGCGCACCGGCAGCGGCATGGGAATCAGGTCCTCCGGCAGCCCGCGCTGTCCGCAGGCGGCGCACGGGCGGCCTCAGAAGCCGCCAAGCCCGAACTGCTTGAGCTTCTTGCGCAGTGTGCCGCGATTGATGCCGAGGATGCCGGCGGCGCGGCTCTGGTTACCCTCGGCGTAGTCGAGTACCACGCGGAACAGCGGCTCCTCCACCTCGCGCAGTACCAGATCGTACAGGTGCGCCGGCCGGTGGCCGTTGAGGCTCGTGAAGTAGTCACTGAGCGCACGCTCGGCGTGGTTGCGCAGCGGCAGATCCCGTCCGTGGACTCTGGCGGCGCCGGCTTCGCGCGTGCGGGTTTTCTTCTTTGCCGTCATGCGACACCCCCTGGGGAGACCCTCATCAGGCCGCCGCGGCGGCCTCGTTCACCCAGTCATCAAAATGCTTCACCGCGCTCGCAAGCTGGACCACCGAGTTGTTCGCGGCCATCAGTTCCCGGCGTGCCTGGATCGGAAACTTGAGCAGTCGCTCGCAATACCAGCCGAGATGCTTGCGCGCGATCCGCACTCCGCTCTCCTCGCCGTAGAACAGATACAGCGCGTCGAGATGTGCGCGAATGATATCACGCACCTCGCCGCGCTGAAGTGGCGGCGGCGCTTTTCGCGCCTGCACGCGGGCGTTGACAGCACCGAAGATCCATGGTGAGCCGTGACTCGCGCGCCCGATCATTACTCCGTCGGCGCCGGTGAAATCAAGTACCTGCTGCGCTTTTTCCGCCGAGGTGACGTCGCCATTTGCAAACACCGGCATGGCGACGCGCGCCTTGATCGCGCGGATCGTGTCGTACTCGGCCGCGCCGGCGTAGAAATCCGCGCGCGTGCGTCCGTGCACGGCGAGCGCCGCCACGCCCGCCGCCTCCGCGATGCATGCAATGTTCACGCCGTTACGGTGCGCGTGATCCCAGCCGGTGCGGATCTTCAGCGTCACCGGCACCGCCACGGCGCGCACCACGGCCTCGAGGATGCGTGCCACCAGCGGCTCATCACTGAGCAGTGCCGAGCCGCAGGCGCGCCCGCACACCTTCTTCGCCGGGCAGCCCATGTTCAGATCGATGATCTGCGCGCCGAGCGCGACGTTGATGCGCGCGGCCTCCGCGAGCGCCTGCGGCTCGGCGCCGGCCAGCTGCACCACGCGCGGCTCGGGCTCGCCCGCATGGTCCATGCGTTGGCGCGACTTGCGCGTATGCCACAGGCGCGTGTCGGCGGTGAGCATCTCGGAGGCTGCCAGTCCCGCACCCAGGCGGCGGCACAGGATGCGGAACGGGCGGTCGGTGACTCCGGCCATGGGCGCGAGCACGACCGTCGAGGGCAGCAGGTAGGGGCCGATCTGCACGCGGGGCTTGCCGGGCGGCGCCTCAGCGCAGCGCCACGTCGTTGGCGCAGGCCACACCGCCACGCGCCGGAAGGCAGGCATCGATCTCAAAGCCGACCGCATCGGCCCCGGGGTCGGCAAACCCCATCTCCGCATCGATGCGCTGCCCGGCGGCAAGGAACGAGGCGGGCGGGATGCTCTGCGGCAGATAAGAATGCGGCGCGACGTCGCGCATGGCGATGCGGTTGCCGTAGCGGTCCTGCAGCGTGACGCGCAGCAGCGGCAGCGGCTGCGGCTCGGGGGCCGCGTTCTTGATGCTGGCACGCACCGTGATGAGCCCGGCGCCGGCCGGGTCCGCCTCCGCCCCGAGCTGGCGCACGTCGTAGGCGCGCAGGTCCCAGCGCGGGAACAGCTTGATGCCGAGGGCGCCGTAGAGCTTGGTCAGTGCGTGGTTGAAGCGGGCGCTGGTGGCCAGCTCGTCGCGGTTGTGATTGAGGATCTGCGCAAGCAGCACCACGAGCGCCAGCGCCGCCGCCAGCGTCCAGCCGTGCGCCTGCAGCCAGGCCCGTGGCGCCGCCTCGCCGGGCGCCTCGGCCTCCTCTGCCTGCGCTGCCCCTTCCTCGGGTGAGGCTGCCGGTGCGGTGGCCCGCTCGGCGGGCGCTGGGCGCACCTCCCGGGCGAGCGGCTCGGGCGGCGCGCTCGCGCGGGGGCGCCGGGCGCTCGCCTGCGCGTCCGGGCGCACATGGGTGCTCTGGTGTGCGACTGCACGCGCCGGACGCGAGGTGGGCGGCGGCGTGCTCGCGGCGCGTCGCACAGGCTCGGGGTCCGGTTCTGGGGCTGCGGCCGGTGGCGGTGGCGCGGAAGCGGGGGTTGCCACGGAACCGGGCGCCGCCGGCGGCGGGCTCTCCGCGGGCTCAAGGTGCAGCATCGCCGCGAAATCCTCGGCGTCGATCTCGACATCCACCCGGGCGGGCGGCGGCGGGGCTGCAGCCGGCGCGGCTTCGGCTGCGGCGATGCGCGCCTTGAAGGAGCCGGTGGCGGCGGTCCATTGCGGATCCGGCGCGGCCTGCACGAACACCGAGTTCACATCCGTGGTGTCGGGGTTGAACTCGAGCGCAGTCTCGCTCTCCTGCGCGTCGCTCGGCGCCTCAGCAGCGGCCGGGGCGGCCGTCTCCTCCGGCACCGCCTCTGCGGCGGGGGCCGGCGCGCTCTCCTGGGTCGCCGCAGGGACCGCCGGGGCGCCGGCCGCAGCGGCCGCGGCGCCGCGCTCCTCGGTGAGCCGGGCGATGGCGTTGAAGACGCTCGAGCAGCGGCCGCAGCGCACGTAGCCCTGCGCGACGCGCAGGTCGGCGGCCGTCACCACCAGGGTCAGGGCGCATTTCGGGCAGACGGTGAACATGGCGCAACGTCAGGGTTCAGGCGCGGCGGCGCGCGCTCAGGGCCACCCAGCCCTCGCGGCTGCCGCACCGATTTACATCAAACCACGGGGCGTAAGCGGCTGTCACCTCCGCGGCCTGCTCCTCGAGGATGCCGCCGAGCACGGCGGTGCCGCCGGCACGCAGCTGCGCGGCGAACTGCGGCGCGAGCGCGCACAGCGTGCCCGAGAGGATGTTGGCCAGCAGCAGGTCGACCCCGGCGGGCAGCGTGCCGGCCGCGGCGTGCACCTCGAGGCGCGCGGCCAGCGCATTGGCGGCAGCATTCTCGCGCGTGGCGAGCAGTGCCTGGGGGTCGATGTCGAAGCAGTGCACGCGTCGGGCCCCGAGCTTGCCGGCCGCGAGCGCGAGCACCCCCGAGCCGCAGCCGTAGTCGATGACCGTGGCATCCTCGGGCGCGTGCGCATCGAGCCAGGTGAGCAGCAGCGCCGTGCTCGCGTGCGTGCCGGTGCCGAAGGCGAGGCCGGGGTCGAGCAGCACCACCGCCGCCTGCGGGTCCGCGATGCGCTCGTGCCGCGGGCACACCCACAGCCGTGTCCCGAAGCGCCGCGCATGAAAGTGGCGCAGCCACTCGCGCTCCCACGCTCGATCGGCCAGGCGCTGCGCGTGGATCTCACGCGCCTCGAGGCCGAGCGCGCTGGCCAGTGCCAGGCGCAAGCCGTCGGCATCGGCGTGCGCCGGGAACAGGGCGGTGAGGCGCGTGTGCGGCCACAGCCGCAGCTCACCGGGCAGCGGCTCGAGCACCGGCTCGTCGGCGGCGTCCGCGAGCGTGACGGCGCTGGCGCCCGCGGCGAAGCAGGCCGCTTCCGCGGTCTGCGCCGCGAGCGCGCCCAGGGGGAAGCTCAGCTCGAGGAAGTCCGGCACCGACTCGCCTTCAGCGCAGCCCGAGTCGTCGCTCCAGGTAGTGGATGTCCGTGCCGCCCTTCTGGAAGGCGGCGTGGTTGCAGATCTCCTGGTGCAGCGCCACGTTGGTCTTGATGCCCTCGATGACCATCTCGGCGAGGGCGTTCTTCATGCGCGCGATGGCTGCCTCGCGCGTGTCGCCGTGCGCGATCAGCTTGCCGATGAGCGAGTCGTAGTAGGGCGGCACGTTGTAGCCGGAGTACACGTGGCTGTCGACGCGGATGCCGGGGCCGCCGGGGGCGTGCCACAGCCGCACCGGGCCGGGGGAGGGCATGAAGGTCTTGGGATCCTCGGCGTTGATGCGGCACTCCATGGCGTGGCCGCGGATCTGCACGTCGCTCTGGTTGTAGGGCAGTCGCTCGCCGGCGGCGATCGACAGCTGCGCCTTCACCAGGTCGATGCCCGTGATCAGCTCGGTCACCGGGTGCTCGACCTGGATGCGCGTGTTCATCTCGATGAAGTAGAACTCCCCGTCCTGGTAGAGGAACTCCATGGTGCCGGCACTGCGGTAGCCGACCGCGCGGCAGGCCTCCACGCAGCGCTCGCCCATGAAGCGCCGCTGGCGCACCGTGATCCCGGGGGCCGGGGCTTCCTCGATCACCTTCTGGTGCCGGCGCTGCATCGAGCAGTCGCGCTCGCCCAGGTGGATGACGTTGCCGTATCCGTCGGCCAGCACCTGGAACTCGATGTGCCGCGGCCGCTCGAGGAATTTCTCCATGTAGACCTGGTCGTTGCCGAAGGCGGCGCGCGCCTCCGCGCGCGTGATGCCGATGGCATTCAGGAGCGAGGCCTCCGCGTGCACCACGCGCATGCCACGGCCGCCGCCGCCGCCGGAGGCCTTGATGATCACCGGGTAGCCGATCTCGCGCGCGATGCGGAGGTTGTCGTTGGCGTCCTCGCCCAGCGGGCCGTCCGAACCGGGCACGCAGGGCACGCCGTGGGCCTTCATTACCTTGATGGCCGAGACCTTGTCGCCCATGGTGCGGATGGTCTCGGCCTTCGGGCCGACGAACACGAAGCCGCTCTTCTCGACGCGCTCGGCAAAGTCGGCGTTCTCGGACAGGAAGCCGTAGCCGGGATGGATGGCGACCGAGTCGGTCACCTCGGCGGCCGAGATGATCGCCGGCATGTTCAGGTAGCTCTGCGAGGAGGGCGGCGGCCCGATGCACACCGACTCATCCGCCAGCAGCACGTGCTTGAGGCTGTAGTCGGCGGTGGAGTGCACGGCGACCGTCTTGATGCCCAGCTCCCGGCAGGCCCGCAGGATGCGCAGCGCAATCTCGCCGCGGTTCGCGATGACGACTTTCTCGAGCATGCGGGTGGCTTATTCGACGACGAACAGGGGCTGGCCGAACTCGACCGGGTCGCCATTGCGGGCCATGACCGAGGCGACGCGCCCGGACTTGTCCGCCTCGATCTGGTTCATCATCTTCATGGCCTCGATGATGCAGAGCACCTGGCCGACCTTGATCTCGTCGCCGATCTCGACGAAGGGCTTGGCTCCCGGGGAGGGCGAGGCATAGAAGGTGCCCACCATCGGGGCGGTGATCACGTGCTCGTTGCTCTTGGGCTTGGCGGCGGCGCTCTCGGCGGCGGCTACCGCGGCCGGACCGGGCACGGCCGCGGCGGGCGCGGCGGCGGCGGGGGCCGCGTGCACGGGCTGCGGGGTCATCTGCGGCACCATGCCGGCGGTGGGCATGCGGCTGATGCGCACCGCCTCCTCGCCCTCCTTGATCTCGATCTCCGCGATGCCGGACTCCTCCAGCAGCTCGATCAGCTTCTTGATTTTGCGAATGTCCATGCCGGGTGAGCCCCCAAGACCAGTAGCGTCAGTGTTCTGATGTGTA
>Ga0335077_10003997_pt1 | contig 17938 bp, 15 predicted proteins | sample Lox_Sample_31_FD_207151 | JGI IMG/M metagenome (GOLD analysis project Ga0335077, IMG submission 207151) | Soil microbial communities from Loxahatchee National Wildlife Refuge, Florida, United States - Lox_Sample_3.1 | ecosystem: Environmental > Terrestrial > Soil > Wetlands | place: USA... | reverse complement strand
TGCTGGTCGACGATCGGCAGGATCGTACGGCTGATCAGATTCCACTCTGGATTGAGCGTGATTGGAACGACCGGTTGGAAATTGAGATAGAACTTGTGCCCGTTTTGATCCTGGCCGTAGTTGTCGTCCCAATTGAATTGGAACGGCACGCTGATCAATGCCGCGACGGGATTGGAGAGTTGCTTGGCTAAGTCCTCGTCATCGGCCGCGCGCGATGAGTGGCTCGGGACAAGACCGACAACGAAGATGACGCTTGTCCAGACGACTAGGGACGCCGTTCGAGCTACCCTCCTGGTGGAAATCTTCGATTCCATGACCTATTCCCTCAATGCACGGTTGACTGCTGCGACCAGTGCCTCAGGGGGGAAGGGTTTGACGAGGTAGCACGCTTCGCCAACCAGTTGCCGCCGTTGCTGTTCGCTGTCCCTCCCGGTGATAAAGATGACCGGCAGGTTCACTCCCAACGACACGAGATGCCGCGCGAGAGCGATCCCGGACATCCCCGGAAGGTGGATATCCAGGACCAGGCACTGGGCGGCCGATGCAGCGCCCCCGGCAAGTAGCGCTTCGGCCGAATCGAACAGACCGGTCTCAAATCCCTGGACCTCCAGGTATCTGCCAATCGCTAGTCGCATGCCCTCGTCGTCCTCGACCACCAAGATTCGTTGTCTGGTTTTCACTGAGCGCTCTCGACGCGCCAAATGCGCGTTGGCGCTCCACTTGGCTCGGATGATCCGTAAAGCATGGGATAGCCGCCATGGGCCAACGTCCAGTGGGGACCTTGTACCTTGGTACAAGCTCGGAATGGCTCAGCGTTTGCTGGCCCGCATGGGAGGATGAGGCGCCGCAAGAGCGCGGCCGCGGGCGCCAAGTCATGCGCCTCCGGTCAGCCCGCGCGGCCGCACTCCCTCAGTGCCTCGGCGCGCGCCGGACCTGCCGGTCGTGAGGTGAAGAGCGTTTAGCGCAGGCTCAGGAGGTGGGACCGGATGGAGGCAACGCAGCCCCCAAGGCGCGGAGTAGATGCGCCATCTCTACCAATTCGGGCAGCGACCGCACACCCATCTTTGCCATCACTTCGTGACGATGTGCTTTGACAGTGCGCTCGGTGATGCCGAGTTCGCCCGCAATGACCTTGTTCAGGGTTCCTGAAACGACACGATCGAACACGTCGCGTTCGCGTTTGGTCAGAGTAGCCCAGCGTGACCTCGCAACGGCGAGGCCGGCGCGCGAGGCGCGCAGTTCATCGTCGCGGGCGAGTGCGGTGGCGACGGCCTGCAACAAAACCTCGGGCTCAACGGGCTTGGTAAGGAAGTCCACCGCGCCGGCCTTCATGGCGCGTACGCTCGATGCAACGTCGGCGTGTGCCGTCAGGAACACAATGGGCAGCATTACCTCGTAGCGCTCGAGCGACTCCTGCAGCGCTAACCCGCTCGGCCCCGGCATCTGCAAGTCAAGAATGAGGCAACCCGCCCCGCTCGAGGGCGGAGTCATCAGGAAATCGCCCGCCGAGGCGTACGTCCGAACCTCGTAACCCTTCGGGCGAAGGAGTCGTACTATCGCGGTCCGGAACGGTTCGTCGTCGTCGACGACGTAAACGACGGGAGCGGTCATACGGCGCTCCGATCATCTATCCCTTCCGACCGATCGCCGGCGTAGGGCCTTTCAGCATCACCAATTGGAAGCACGATGCGGAAGATTGCGCCGCCGTCGGCACGGTTCTCGGCCGTGAGCGTTCCGCCATGCGCCTCCACAATCGAGCGCGTAATCGAAAGACCGAGGCCCATCCCGTGCGGCTTGGTTGTGAAAAAGGAATCGAACAGGCGCGGCATCTCCTCCTGCCGGATGCCCGGACCGTGATCGCTAATGGCGATTTCGATACCGCTATTTTCGCCCGCGGTCGTGGCGAGCTCAAGTTGCCTCGGGCCGGTTACGGTTTCACTCATCGCGTCCATCGCGTTGACACAGAGATTGAGCAGCGCCTGTTGCACCTGCACACGATCGACGCGCGCAGCAGGTAAGTCAGGCGCAAGTGCCGTCTCGATCGCGATTCCACGTCGCCGCGCCTCGGGGTCGAGCAGCGCCAGCGTGTCGACAGCCAGTGCATTGATGTCGGTCGGCTGTCGTTCGACATCGCCTTTGATCAGCAGCGCGCGGACCCGACGAATGACCTCACCGGCGCGCAAATCCTCCTTGCGAATATCGGCAAGGATGTTGCGCACTTCGTCAAGATTCGGCGGTGTGTCTTCGAGAAACCCTTTGGCTGCGCCGGTATTGACCAAGATGGCACCCAGCGGTTGATTGATTTCGTGGGCAATCGAAGCCGTCAATTGCCCCGCAAGCGCCAGCCGCGAGGCTTGCATCAGCTCGGAGCGACGGTGGCTCGCTTCGATCTCAGCCCGATGGCGACGTCGTCGCTGGAACACCAGCGCCGCAATCAGCGCAGATTGGAGGCTCAACGCAAGCAACGCACCAAGCACATACCATCGGTAATCACGCCACAGCGACGGAGCGCGAAAGCGCACGTCACATCCCGCGGGTAGCTGGCCTTCGTCGATGTTCCAGCGCCCCATGGCGCGCGCATCGATGACACAGCGTGCAGGCGGGGACATTTGAATCGGGATGACCGACGCGGATTCTCCGTTAAGCACGCGTAGCGCGAGTCGTGCCGCTGCCGTTCCCTGTGCGGCAAAATCTGCAATAGCGCCCCCAACGATACCCTGCCCAACATAAGTGTCGAGGAAGCCGTATACGGGGGCATTCGCGGCCTGCGCGACGAGCCCCGCGACCTTTGGATTATTCTGGGGCAGCCCGGACGCATCGCGAACCATGGATGTATAGAGAACGACGGACGAGGGAGGCAGATGCGAGAGCTGGTCGAGAATGCGTGGCAGCGGCACATCGTCGAGCCAAGTCACCGGTACGCGGTTGCTGCTCTGGCTGAGTATCGACTCAACGCGCCGTTTCCAAGCGCGGTCGTATTCTGCAGTCCCGCCTACTACATACAAGTGGAGCGCGCCGGGATGGAGGCGCCGCGTCAGCTGGATCGTGCCCGCAGGATCGAGATCGATGAGCAGGCCCGTAGCATTGGGAGGAAGTTCGCGATTGCGCAGAGTATCTCCAACGGTGTCGTAAAACACGATAGGAACTCCTGGCCACAATTCATCCCGGTGCCGTTCTGCAAATTCGAACCCGCCTTGCGCGCGCGCCAGAACGAGGTCGACGTGCTTGCCACTGAACTTCTTGCGCATCAGCGCAACCAGCTCCGGCTCGGTTTCGCGAGGATAGCGCAGCAGATCGAGCGTTTCGCCATAGAAGTCGATCTGCCTGGGGCTCTCATTGATCAGCGTCTGGCGGAGCGTCTGATCCATGACCGTCGAGGCGGGCAAAAAAAAGTCCGCGTTGTTCAGCAGGACCACTCGCCACGGGCGTTCACTGTTAACAGCCGGCGCTTGTGCAATGGCCGGCAGGCAAGGGCCCATGGCGCTCAGGAACACACACAGGCTCGCCGCGCGTGGAGAGCAGAAATAGCGACGACACCTATTCCGCACTACCGAAGCGTTCATTGCGGATGCTCGTGGCAGATGTCGCGTCCATGGTACGTCAGGCCGCCCGGAATCGCGACAAACCTAGACGAGATAGTAAGGATTTCCCGACAGTTGAAAAGGGTCTCCGCAAGCGCTGCCCGATTCGACCCGCTGCAGCAGTTCGTCATTCAAACGCCTCGATCCGGCAATGCTGGATCGCTCGAGTGAGGGTCGGCACTCGCTGGCCCGATTTTGGCATTGTTGAAGGTCAGCTTCCACCATGTCCTCCGGCCACGGGCTTGCTTGGTAACGCCTGCTTGGGGACGCAACCTTCTATATCCGTATCAGCATGATTGATTGGTGAAACAGGTGCCCTCGGCGATACTTCAGAGCAGGGAATCGACGCGCACGTGCCGAACTCATGCAACAGATCGCGGCCTTCGTCAAAAGGAAGCGTTGGACACAAACGAGGCCGCGCGACTACTGTGGCATCGTCCAGCCGCATACGAATGAGCTGCTGCGTGGCCGCCTGTCGCGATTCTCAATCGATACGCTGGTCAGCCGCGTGATGATCGCAGACCCGCGGACGCGTCGCCGGCGCTGCGCCGTCAACGCGAGCGGGAAACAACGCCTGCAGATCGCCCGCTGTCCCGCGCCGGACGAGGCCGCGCTCGCGCACATGGGCGGACGCAAGGGCCTCGCCGATGCTGAGCACAGGCGCGAGGCAGCAATCCGCCTTGGCGAATCGCGCGACACATTCGTCGAGCGTGAGCGTCGAAAAGAAAGCCGCAATGTCGCGCGTGAGGTCGCGCTGCGGCAACGGTTCGGCTTGGCGCGCGACCCACCCCGGATGACCCGCAGTGACGCAAAAGCTTTTCCAGAATTTGGACTCAATGGCGCCGAGCGCGACGTGTCGCGCATCGCTCGTGGCGTAGATGCGGTAGTAGGCCGCGCCGCCGTTTAGATAGGTTTCGTTGCGCGACGGCGAGCTACGGCGTGCTCCGTAATCGGCGACCTGGAACGCCTGCAATGGCTGGACGACGTCGGCAAGCGCGATGTCGATCAATGCGCCGCGTCCGGTTCGCTCGCGGCCCCGCAAGGCGCCGAGGATGGCGATGACGGCGAACAAGGAGCCGGTCGTATCGGCGACCGGCGGATCGAAGTACATCGGCGTCGCATCGCCGTTGCGCTCGAGAACGCCGGCGAGCGCGAGGTAATTGGCATCGTGGCCGGCGGCCTGCTCCAGCGTCGACCCGATACCGTAGCCGCTGAGCGCGCAATAGACGAGTCGCGGATTCCGTACGGCAAGTGTTGCGTAATCGAGCTCCAGTCGCGCCATTACGCCGGGGCGAAACGTCTCCAGGAGGACGTCGGCGGCGTCGACGAGGCCTAGGAACTCGCTGCGCGCGCCAGGATCCTTGAGATCCATACGGCGCACGACCTTGCCGGCGTTCACCGCTTCATAGAAGATCGGACGACTCTCCCCGTCGCGCGGTCCCAGATTCCGCATCTCGTCGCCGCGCGGCGGCTCGATCTTGAGGACATCGGCCCCGAAGTCGCCGAGAAACAACGCTGCGAGCGGACCGGGCAGGTACTGCGAGAGATCGAGCACGCGAACACCGGTGAGCCAGTTGTTGAGCGCGCTCATCTACAAGATCGCGATCGGCATGAGCGGGCTGCCCGTTCCACCCACGAACGGCAGCGGTCCGGCGATGAACAGGAACTCCGTCGCTCCTGCCGCTGCGAGCGGCGCCAGCAGGAGGCCTTCGAGCAACGCTATGCCATAACCGCGGATCACCAGTTGATGCACCGGGAATACAGTGTCCTTGGGAAACGGAATGTGCTCGATCGCGAAGTTGTCGCTGCCAATGACGGCCACGCCCTTGTCCGCAAGCCAGCGAGCGGCCTCCACGTCGATGCCGGGCTCCCCGTCGTAGTAGTGAGGGTCGGCGAGCATCGTCTCGATCCAGCCCGTGCGAATGAGCACGACGTCGCCACGCTCGACGGAGACACCGCTGCACGTTGCGGCCTGCTCGAGCATGCCCCGCGTGACCGGTGAGCCCTTAGCGAGAGGCTTGCCGTCGTCAAGCACGTTCAGCAGCAACCCGCGTGCGACGATCGGTCCCATCTTCTCGACGCCGCAGCGTGCCGCGCGCGTCGTGCTGCGCGTGCCGTGCGAGGAGAAGCCGTTGTAGAGCTTGTCATCGTGCCAGGCGTGGCACAGCGCGTCGATATGGGTTCCGAACTGCAGCGCCATCACCACCGTGTCCTCGGCGAACTGGAAGCCGCCTGGCCGCTTGCCACCCGCCGCGTAGTCGCCACCGTCACGCTGCATGAAGTGCTGCATCGGGCCCCGGTGATTCGGCACCGGTGTCTCGGGCGACAGCGGCTGTGCGAGCGAAAGCACCTTTCCCGTCTTGACGAGCCTCGCTGCACGTCGGACTTCGTCGGCGCCGATGTAATTCAGCGCGCCGCGCTCGTCCTCCTTGCCCCATTTGCCCCACGCTTCCTCGGCCATCGACTCACCTCGCACGCGGCGCAAGCTTCGCCGCCATGGTCTTGAGCTCCGCGCGCATGAGCTTGCCGGTCGCGGTGGTCGGCAATTTGTCGCAGATCTCGATGCGATCCGGCGTCTTGTAGCTCGCCGCTTCGGCGCGGCAATGCGCGCGCAGTTCGTCCGTCGTGACGCTCGCACCGACCTTCGGCACGACGAACGCAAGCACGATCTCGCCCTTGGCCGGATCGGGCGCGCCCACGACGCCGACTTCCGCGACATCCGGGTGATGCCGCAGCACCTCCTCGACTTCCGCCGGGGCGATGTTGATGCCCGCGCGCTTGATCATCTCCGTTGTGCGGGCGAGGAACACCACATCCCCCTCGGGCGTGAGCATGCCGCGATCGCCAGTGCGGAAGTAGCCGTCCGCCGTAAACGCCTTGGCGTTGTTCTCCGCACTGACACCATCATAGCCCTGCGTCACGTTGCCCCTTACCTCGATCTGCCCCTCCTCGCCGCGCGCCACCTCCTTGCCGCTGACCTCGTCGACGATGCGCACGTGCACGCCGGGCAGCGGCGGCCCCTGCACACGCATGCGTCGCTCGAGCGGCCAGTGATGCCACGTCACAGCGCAGTTGCCGTACGACTCCGTCTGCCCGTACACGTTGCAGATCTCGCGCGCGCCGAGCTCGTTGGCGGCCGCCGCGAGGTCCTGCGGCGTGCCGATGGTCACGCCGGTTCGCAGGGTCTGCGTGCGCTGGCGGCGAAACTCCTTGTGATTGAGCATGGCGCTTGTCATGCCAGGCATCGTATACAGCGACGTGCAGCGCTCCTTTTCGATGAGATCGAGCGATTCGGCCGCGTCGAAGCGTCCTTGCAGCACCAGCGTGGCGCCATGCGTCAGCGTCGCCGACATCGCGTTGGCGGAGCCGTACGACCAGAACAGCGGCGGCGACAGGAGCACCCGATCGCCGGGACCCAGACCCTGGCGCTCGCCTATGTTGAACCCGTTCTCGATGATCCCGCCATGGCGCAATGGAACGGCCTTCGGATAGGAAGTCGAGCCCGACGTGTAGAGGATCAGCGCCGGATACTCGGGACGCGCTCCGTCGCCCGGCGGCGGCACGCCTTCGATGGGAGAATGGCCGCGGGCCAGCGTGGCGTACGCGATCGCCTCCGGCACTCTCTCTTCGCCGATCATCGCGACGGCGAGATCCGGAAACGACCGGCGCAGTGCATTGAGGTCTTGGGCGAAATCCTGCTCGGCCAACCGATTGACAGCGATCAGGAGCTTGATACGCGAGTCCTTGAACAGAAACTCGAGCTCGCGTCGCTTCGACCACGTCGAAAACGGCACGAGCACCCCGCCGATCACAGCGACCGCGAAGCAGATCTCCACCCACTCGGGGCGGTTGTTGAGGAGGAGTCCGACGCGCTCGTGCTGCCGAAGCCCGAGCGCGCGCAAGCCTCCGGCGATGCGCATCGCGCTGTCGCGCAGCTCGGCATAGGTCAGCCTGCGACCATCGCCGACCACGGCTTCGCGATCGGGGTAGCGCTCGGCCTGCTCGCATACGAGATCGAACAGCGTCCGGCTGAACGGTGCCCTCATCGCATCAGCTCCAGTTCCAATGCGTCTGCGCAATTACGCAACAGGCGAGGGGAAGCCCGCGGCCACGAAACGCCACACACACCTACTCATAGCCGACTGCCGTTTCTCCCCCCGACTTGCCGCCCTTGCCACGCTTGCCTTCCAGTTCGAACCAGAAATCGAGCACGCTGCCCTTCCGCTCGTCCGCGAACCTAGTGCTCACCCGAGTGCCGATGGCGAGCTGCTTCGCGGCCTTCGCGGGATCGGTCAGGTCGATGCCTCGGAAGAATCCGCCGATCGCCGTATCCGCGCCGTCGAGCAGCACGTAACCGAAAGCGTACGGCGGATTGGGCAGCGTCTTGAATTCCTCGTACACGATGGTGAACGCCTCGATCCTGCCTCCTGGACCGACCTTCACCCAATCCGTCGTAGGCTCGAGCGTCTGGTCAGAGAATGCACGCGGTGGCACGAGCACGCGGCCGGACTTCGGGTCGCGGCGGCCGTAGATCTCGGCGTGGTCGCGCACCCGCGCGAAGAAATAGCTCGCGGTCTCGCCGAGCGCGTGATCGTAGCCAATGTTCCACGATTCCTTGCGTTTGATGAGTTCCATTCGTATCACTCCGATCTAGGATTCGATGACCATGGTGCCGAAGAACTGGTGGTCGCCGCCATTGCCGCTGGCTATGCCCACGCGCGCGCCCTTCACCTGGTGCTCGCCGGCGCGGCCCCACACCTGCAGCGTCACTTCCGCCGCGCGAACCAGCGCCGACACCGCGATGGCGTTCGTGCAAAGCGTGCCGCCCGACGGGTTTACGGGAATCTTGCCGCCGAGGTCGAAGAAGCCTTCGCGCATCATGGCGAGCGACCCGCCGAGCTTGCACACGCCGGCGGCTTCGATCGCGTGATACTCGGTGTTGCTGAACGGCGCATAGAGCTCGGCGACATGCACCTGCTTCGTCGGATTCTTGATTCCCGCCATCTTGTACGAGCGCTCGAATGAGCGCGCGAGCGCGTGCGCGTCGGCGTGATCGGCCATGATTTTCTTGCCCATCCGGTCGCCCATGTAATAGCTCTCGGAGCAATGGCCCACGCCGCTGACCCACACCGCGTCGAGCTTGTTCGCCTTGATGTACTTCTCGGAGGCCATCACGACCGCCGCCCCGCCGCTCGATTGCGGGCAGGCGTCGAGCAGCTTGATGGGCCAGGCGATGTAGCGAGAGGCCATCACCTCCTGCATCGTCACGACCTTGCGCAGATGAGCCTTCGGATTTTTCGCGGCGTTCGCCCGATTCTTGACCGTCACGCGGGCCATGTCCTCCTCGGTCAGACCGTACTTGTGCATTGCGCGCACGGCCGACATCGCGAGCATGGTGATGGTGCCCAGCGGAAGCGCCCGCTCGTAGGTTGGGTCCCAGATCTTGTTGAGGATCGTCTGCGAGTCGCCGCTTTCACCCACCTTGTCCGCACCCGCGACGAGCACAATGTCGCATTCGCCGGAGGCAATGTGCGTCCACCCGGTGATTACCGACGAGATGCCCGTGGCGCCCCCGGTGTTGATGCGCATAAAGCGCTTGTTGCGCGCCCCAACCGCATCCACCCCCAACCGCTCCGCGTTGCCGATCCCGAGCAGCGCGTCGGGCGCGAGCGAGTACACGACCGCGTCCATGTCCTTCAGCTCTCGCTTCGCGTCGGCAAGCGCTAGCGTTACGCCTTCGCGAACGAGTTCGGGATAGTTGGCGTCATCCCGGCGGGCCTTGAATTCGGATTGACCGATGCCGATGATGCCTACCCGCGGCGGCTTCATGACCGCCCTCCTTCCATGACTACCACCGTGTTGTAGTGCATCGCCGGCCCGCTTGCCGCGTGCGCCAGGGCACGCCTGGCATTCGGCACCTGATGATTTCCGGCACGCCCGCGCACCTGATTCGCCGCCTCAGCGATGCGCACGAGGCCCGCGCAGAACACCGGATTGAATGAGAGCGCGCCGCCCGACAGGTTGACCGGGAGCTTGCCGCCGCGCGCCGTGGCGCCGCTCGCCACATGCTTAATCCACGCGTTGCGCTTGCAGATGCCCAGGCCTTCGTACGCGAGCAGTTCCTGGTACGGCGTAGCGTCGGCGATCTCGGCGACGTCGAATGTCGACGCGTCCTTCACGCCGGCCGCCCGGTACGCCTGCTTGCGCGCGGCGTCGAGCGACGGTACGGTCGACAGATCGCGATCGCCGATGAAGCCCGGCTCCGTCGCCCAGCCCAGACCACGAATCCAGGAGACGTTCTTGACCTTGCGCCCGGAGAGGTACTCCTTGCTGCCGAGAATCATCGCGACAAGTCCGAACGCGGGCGGCGCCACCATCGTATCGGTTAGCGGCCAGCGCGTTGGTCTACCCGACGCAATGAAGACTGTTTCCATCACGCCGATCGACCGATCGGGATAGGCGATTGCGCCTTGGATGCGATTCTTGCGCACGATCGCCGTGGCCGCTTCGCGTACTCCCGGTACCTTCGCCTCGAGCACAGCCGCCTGCAGGCCGTGTGTCGCGAGCTCGTCCTGCGGCAGCGCGCGGTGGAAATACGGATCCGTACCGACCTTGAGCGCGTCGCTGAACGAATCCACTTCCAGTGGGTTCCACGCCACGACGAGCTGGTTCGCGAACTGGCCCGACGCGATGCGCAGCGCCGCAAGCACGAACGCGTGCTCGGCCGCCGAGGGCGTGGAAAGGATATCGCGGTCGACGCCGCCAACCGGCCCCGACGCCATCATGACCGCGATCGCACGGCCGTCGAGTTCGTCGTTGCCCGCGACCACGATGCCTTCCACGTCGTCGATATCGAAGCCCCCGTCGCGAAGCGCCGCCCACGTCACCGCGTAGATCGATTCCTCGAGCGATCGGCTGTCCGTCCGCGGCGGGGCGTGAATCGCGACCCCCGCAACGCCTATTTCACCATTCATGACGCGCCTCTCACTTCTTCGGCCACGAAGCCTGCGCCGTTGCCAACGATGCGGGATACACGGGTCTCGGTTGGCCGCCCTGCCATTGCAGGATGACCAGCTCCGCGCCCACTCGCCGACCGTTAGCGTCGAACTTGAGCTTCGCGCCGGGAAAATACTTCGACGCTGCCGTGTCTTCCATCGAATGCATCGCGGCAGCGACCTTCTTGGGATCCGCGGACTTCGCCAGTTCCATTGCCTCCTTGAAAATCCAGATGTCGCCGTACGTCGAGATGCTGTCCTGCGTCATCCACGGCTCTTTCTGCTTGGTCGTGAATTCCTCGATCAGCGCTTCCTGGCCCTTGCCGGCCCAGTTGGCGATGATCACCATCACGCCTTCGAGCAGGTCTTTGCCGACGACATTGAGCAGCTCCGGCGCACCCATGTGGCCGCCGTTGCCTATCACCGGGATACGGCCATGGCCCAGTCCCATTTCGTTCAGCTTCTCGAGTACGAGCTTGGTATCGGGGATGTTGGTCGTCAGCATGAGCAGCACGTCGGGCCGCACGTTGCGGACTTTCTGCACCATCGAGGTCGCGTCGGCGAGCGGCGGCGTGAACACTTCGTCGACGACGAGCTTCAAACCGAGCTTGTCGAAGCCCCCTTCACGCATCGGCTTGGTGAAGCTCACCGGCGAGGCCGTGTTGTCCATGATGATGCCGACGGTCTTCGGCGTCGCACCGGCGCTCTTCGCCAGAGCGAGGATCACCGGCAGGGCGTCCTCGGCCTGCCTGGTCGCGGTCGGCGACGTCTGGAATACGTACTTGTAACCGCGGCTCGTGATCTGGTCGGAATACGACAGCGTCAGCCAAGGCACCTCCGCGCGCTCGGTGACTTCGGTGACGGCGAGCGTAAACGAGCTCACGAAGGCGCCGGTGCCGCCGACGAGATCGGGATTGGCGGACAGCATCCGCTGGGCCGCGTTCTTGGCCTTCTCCGCCGAGTCCCCAGTGTCCACAACGACGAGCTTGAGCTTGGCGCCGCCGAGTGCCTTGACTCCACCCTGGCCATTGATGTCTTCGACCGCCTGCTGCGCGCCCTTGACGTGCAGCTCCCCGTTCCGCGCCCACGGTCCCGTCGTGGGCACCGCAACCGCGATCTTCACCTCCTTCGGGTTTTGCGCGGCCGCGGGCGTGACCGATACCGCAGTCAACACCGCCAGCGCAGTGACCCACTTCAATTGCCTGCTCATGCTTTTCTCCTCGTTAAGTTTGGTCATGCACCCAGGTAAGCCTGCTTGACGCGCGGATCGGCCATGAGCGCCTTGTGAGATCCGCCGAGCACGATGCGACCCGACTCGAGCACGTACCCGTGGTCGCAGGCGGACAACGCCTCCGCGACACGTTGCTCGACCAGAAGAATCGCGATGCCCTGCTCGCGGTGGATCTTTTCCACCTGCTCGAAGATCTGGTCGGCCATGATCGGCGCGAGGCCCATCGACGGCTCGTCCAGCATCAAGAGCTTCGGCAGCGACGCGAGGCCCCGCGCGATCGCCACCATCTGCTGCTCGCCGCCGGACAATGTTCCGGCGAACTGCATCTGCCGCTCTTCCAGCCGCGGAAAGAGCTTGAACAGGCGTTTGCGCGTGTCCGGCCACGCCTTGCGCGCGTTCGGCGTCTGCGCGCCCATCTCAAGGTTCTCGAGCACCGTCAGAGTGCGAAACACTTGTCGGCCCTCGGGAACGTGCGCAATGCCCAGCGCGGGCCGGTCGGGCGCCGCGATGTCCGACAGCACGCGGCCTTCGTACTGAATCTGGCCGCCTTGCAGCGGCACCACACCCGAGATGGCGCGGAAGAGCGTCGTCTTGCCGGCGCCGTTGGGCCCGACGATCGCGACGAACTCGCCCACGCCGACCTCGATCGATACCTCTTGCAACGCGTGCAGGCCGCCATATGACACCGAGACGTTGTCAAGCCGCAGCATGGTCCGCCCACTTCTTGCCGAGGTACGCTTCGATCACGTGCGGCAGGTTGATCACCGCTTCGGGATCGCCGGTCGCGATCGCTTCGCCGTGATCGAGCACGACGAGGCGATCGGCGAGCCGCACCATTGCGTGCATGGTGTGCTCGATGATCACGATCGCCACCCCTTGCTTGCGTATGGCGGCGATGGCGCGCAGCATGTGCTCGACCTCGCCCGCACCGAGACCGGCGAGCGTTTCATCAAGCAGCAGGAGCTTCGGCTGACCCGCGAGCGCGCGCGCAAGCTCCATCAAGCGCAGCTCCATCGTCGTGAGGTTGCCCGCGAGCACGCCAGCGCGCGCCGACAGGCCGACGCGCTCGAGGGCGTTGCGCGCTTCCGCATACGCCGCCGCTTCGTCGTGCCGATGCGCAAAGGCGCCGACGACGACGTTGCGCAACACCGAAAGCCCCGCGAACGGCCGCACGATCTGGAACGTACGCCCGATCCCGGCGCGGCAGATCTCGTACGCCGGCTGGCCGACGATTTCCCGTTCCTCAAACCGCACGCCACCCTGCGTCGGCGCAATGAACCCGTTCAGGATGTTGAAGAGCGTGGTCTTGCCGGCGCCGTTCGGTCCGATGATGCCGAGGATCTCGGCGGGGTGAACGTCGAACGTCACCTTCGACAGCGCCTGCAGCCCGCCGAAGCGCACGGCAATGTCGCGCACCTCCAGCATGGGCGCCGCGACGCTCGGAGCGTTCGTCTCGCGCACGTACGGAGTCGTATCGAGCGCGAGAACGCCACCTGCCGTCGCGCCCTTGCGCGGAACACGCTTCATGACGTACGGCAAAACGCCTTCCGGCGCAAGCAGCACGACGGCTATGATAGCAACGCCGAGCACGACCCCCTGGATGCCCGGAAGGATGTCCGAGAGCTGCGCCTGCAGGACTTCGCCGAGCGGGATCAGAATCAGCGACCCGACGACCGGACCCGCGACCGTACCGATGCCGCCGAACAGCGTGACGATCAGCGCGCGCGACGACACGAGGAGCCCGAACACGGACTCCGGCGTGACGATGAGCTGAACGACGGCGTAGAGTCCGCCCGCCACGGACGTGAGCGACGCGGACAACATGATCGCCTTGAGCTTCCAGCTGAGCGGGTTCATGCCGGCCGCCATCGCCGCCGGCTCGTTCTGCTTGATCGCGAGCAGCGACAAGCCGAAGCGTGATCGCGCCACGTACAGGTTGATGGCGAGCGCGATCGCCAGCAGCACGCCGGAGAACGCGATGTACACACGCGTGTCGGCGAACTGCATGTAGTCCGCGGCTGCCTTGCGCACCATCGGCAGCGAGACCTCCTGGAAGCCCAGCCACTGGAAGACGTACAGCAGGACGAGCGGATAGGCCAGCATCGCGAGCGCGAAGTAATGCCCACGCAGCCTGAACGTCGGGTAGCCGATGACCACGCCAGCGACTACACCGACGAGCGCGGCCACGACGATCCCAATCCAGGGCGAGATCCCCGCGTTCACGAACAGCAGCCCGACGGTGTAGGCGCCCAGGCCGAAAAACGCGGCGTGGCCGAACGAAAGCAAACCGGAGTAGCCGCTGAACAGATTGAACGCGACGCCCACCGCGGCCCAGATCAGGATGATCGTGAAGATGAGCTGGTAGTAGCGATCGGGTGTCAGCCACGCCAGCCCGACGTAAGCCGCGATCGCGACGACGACGATCGCAACGCTCCACGCGAAGGGCACATTGTCAGACGCGTTCGACATTGCGGCCGAAGAGCCCTTGCGGGCGCAGGAGAATGATCAGGAGGAACACGACGAAGATCGTCGCGTTCTGCAATTGCTGCGGCAGCACGAGAGTCGAAAGCTGCTGCACGAGGCCGATGGTGATCCCGCCCCAGAACGCGCCCATGACGCTGCCCATGCCCCCCAGGACGACGCCGGCGTACATCACGATGATGAACTCGAGACCGACGTAGGGCTGGAACGGGTAGTAGGTCGCCACGAGGCCGCCAGCGATGGCGCTGATCGCCGCGCCCAGCGCGAAAGCGAGCCGGTGCGCGCGTGTCACGCGGATTCCCATGTAGGTCGCGGCTTCCGCGTTGTCCGCCGCGGCGCGCAGCATCTTGCCGTGGCGGGAGCGGTTGATGAAGATCGCCACCGCGAAGGCGACGGCGAGCGTGACGATGCACGCGACCGTACGGGCCTTGTTGAGGAAGAGCGAGATGTCCTGGCCGAACACGGGCAGTTCCCACGCGCTCGAGGAGAGCGGCGTGCGGATGGTTTGCGGCGAGGAACCGAAGGCGATCAGCCCGCCGTTCTGCAGGAGCAGCGACAACCCCAGCGTCAGCGTGAGCTGCGGATAGTGCCCTTCGCCCTCGGTGCCGGCGACGCTGAGCCCGGTCACCGGCCGAAGGAGGACATCGTAGAGGATGGCGCCGATCGCGAACACGATGACGCCGGCGAGCAGGCTCGCGACCACGGCGCCGACGCCGGGCCCGAGCAACGCGCCGACGCCGATCTGCGCGAAGCAGAACAGCGCGGCGTACATACCGAGCATCAGGAATTCGCCCTGCGCGAAGTTGATCACGCGCATGACGCTGAAGATCAGCGCTAGGCCGACGCACATGAGCCCGTAGATGCAGCCGACCACGAGCCCCGTGTACAGCGCCTGAAGAACGTTCTCGATCAATACGTAGGCGTTCATGGCTTCACCACCAGACGTCCCGGCACGCCGCCGCGCTCGAGGCGCTCGTGCACGTGCCGGATATCGGACAGCGGATGGACGCCGCTCACGACCGGCTTGATTGCGCCGCGTGCGAGGAGCCCCAGCACGTCTTCGAGCTGCCTGCGCGTCGTGCTATGTACGGGCAACATCGACTGGTTGCGCAGGAACAGTTGCGCAGGATTGAACGGGACGAAGTCGCCGCTGAGCTGCCCCACGAGGATCCAGCGTCCGTTCATGGCCAGGCTGCGGCGCATCGCATCGAACGCCACGGTGCCGACGCAATCGATGACCGCGTCGACGCCTTCTCCGTTGGTGAGTTCCTTAACGCGCTTGCTGAAATCCTCGCCGCGCGACGTCACGAGCACCGCATGCGCGCCGAGCGATTCGAGCATCGCCCGCTTTTCGGCCGAGGTGGTCTGGGCGATCACGTAGGCGCCGGCGAGCCGCGCGAGCTGCACTGCGTGAACGCCGACGCCGCCTCCCGCCCCCGCGACGAGCGCGCGATCGCTGATCGTAACGCGACCGACGTCGCGCACCGCATTGAGCGCCGTGCCGATGCCGCACGCGGCGATCGCGGCCTGCTCGTCGCTCACGTTATCGGGAATGGGTACCACATTGTCCTGCTCGACCGCGACGAACTCGGCGTAGCCGCCCACCATACCGCAATCGCCCAGGAACCGACGCTCGGCGCACAAGGTCTCGAGGCCGCCCCGGCAGAAGCGGCACATGCCGCAGACGTGGCGGCGCTGCGTCGTCGCCACGCGGTCGCCGGGGTTGACCCGTATCACCTCACCACCCACCTCCTCGACCACGCCGGCGATTTCGTGACCCGGGATGAGCGGCATCTCGACCCCCGCCTTCATTGTGCCATTGCGCACCACCACGTCGTGGTAGCACACGCCGCACGCCGCGATGCGCACGAGGACCTGGCGCCCGCGAGGCTCCGGCTTGGCGACGTCTTCCATCATCAAGACGTCGACGGCGCCGGCCGTGCGCTGGACGATCGCTCGCATCAGGCGCGGCCTTCCATCTTCCGCACACCGAGGCTGCGTTCCACCTGTCCAGCGGCATCACGCGCGGCGTGGATGAGTTTGCGCTCGTGCGCCTTGTTTGCGCGGTTGCCAATGACCGACACATGGATCGCCGCCGCGAGCGAGCCGCCGACCTGAAGGATCGGTACCGCATATCCGACGACGCCTTCGACCGCCTCCTCCTCGCTCTTCGAGTAACCGCGTGCGCGGATCCGCTCGTACTCAGCCTCGAGCTCACGTGAGTCCGTAATCGTATTGCGCGTGAGTCTCGGGAGCGGCCCCGTCAGCGCCCGACTGGCAATCTTCGGGTCGTATGCCGCGAACAGCTTGCCCGTCGCGGTCCCATGCAGATACAAGGGTTCACCGAGGCGGATGTCGAGCGAGATGCGCTGTGTGCCTGCGCAGCGATCGACGTAGAACACGCGCCGGCCCATGTTCATGCCGAGATATACGTCGTCGCCGACCGCCTTGGCCAGGTCCTGCAAGTGGCGGCGGGCGAGCGTTCTAACGTCGAGCGAGCTCACCGTCGCCAGAGCGATACCCACCATGCGTGGCCCGATCATGTAGCTCAGGTCTTCGGTCAGCACGAGCATCTCCGCCGCCACCATCGTCTGCAGCATGTCGTGCAGGCTGCTGACCGGCAGGCCGAGCGCATCCTTGATCGCGGTCAGGCGCAGACCCTCCTTGTGCCGCGCGAGCAAGCGGACTATGTCGAAGGTTCGCAGGTAGCGATCTGGCCTCAAGCTTGCTTTCCTCCATGTTTGTTTCGTAATATCGAAACGAATTTCATAATCCCGAATCAGGTTAGCGACTTCGGGCGCCATCCGCAACACCTTTTGTCGGACGATGGGGTCCGGCGGCTACCGGCGTGTGGCGTGGTATTCGCGCGACGTATCCCGGAATCTAAGGGACGCGTCGAGGAGGGCTAGATGCAGCCGCAAGGCCCTGAATCTAGATACTTTCCACAACGGGAAGCACTCAGGGGCGTCATGATCTAAACGGGCGGGGCTCGCCAACGCGCGAGCGCTGGTTCGACCAACACCGCTGTCGGTCGGCGGAAGAACGGTGCGGCAACGGCACTCGCATGGCTTCGGGTCCCCCAGGCCCAAGCGAACTGCGAATGCAGGTAACGCAGATGATGATGTAGCGGCGTCCGCCCTCGGTGTTGAGGCCCGATGGTGTCGATGTCGGGGCCCACGCAAGGCCCGGGCGCTCGCCGCGAAAGCTTAGGAAGTGCTTGATATTTGCGAAGCCGCACGCCGCGCACAGGCTTGGCTTTGCCGGAGCACCGAAACGCCGCGGTTGCCGACGCTTCTTATCGGGCTATCGGATAAGCCGGCCGATGGTGCGCGTACTCGGGCAGGGAAAGCGCGTGCGGTGGCGCGATTTTCGTGTCGGCGCTCATTTCGACGGGCTTCGTTCCAGCCGAAGCACGGATCACTTGTCCGTTGCTCTCTGTATCTCTATCTCCTTGATTGATGCTGCCTTTGGCCAGCCAAACGAGCACGAAAATTTGTCACCCGAGAAGGAGAAAGATGTTACCGAAGCGAAAGGCCAACCCGCGGAAACCCGCGTGGATATTGGCTCCCCGACCAGGGCTCGAACCTGGGACCTGCGGATTAACAGTCCGTAAGGCGCATGACGCTGGAAGCCGCGCCCGTATTGGGGTT
>Ga0335077_10003996_pt1 | contig 17940 bp, 5 predicted proteins | sample Lox_Sample_31_FD_207151 | JGI IMG/M metagenome (GOLD analysis project Ga0335077, IMG submission 207151) | Soil microbial communities from Loxahatchee National Wildlife Refuge, Florida, United States - Lox_Sample_3.1 | ecosystem: Environmental > Terrestrial > Soil > Wetlands | place: USA: Florida... | reverse complement strand
GCACTCCGTGGTACCCGCCCGCACCGGCCGCAGCCTCACCGTAACACCGGGCACCGAACAAGATCACAATCACTCAGCGTCCGCGGGCTGAATGCTTACACGCCGAGCGCTGCGGCGAGTCGGCCGCTCACTCTTGCTGAGTGGCAGAACGGCAGGGGATACGCCCTTTATGCGAAGGTCGAAGCGGCACTGAAGCGTGTCGGCGCCGATGCGTCGAGCGACCCGGCGGCAATTCCCGCGGATGGCAAGGCTCTGGCGAAGGTCGCTATAGCCGCGCTCAAGGTGCCATGCCCGGCTGACGTTAACGGCTATAAGTTGGAGATTACTGCCTTCGGGGTGGCCGGAGTAGCGCTGGAACTCAACAAGATCGGCATCGCTGAAGAGGACATGAAACGAGGTACTGCAATGACGAGCAGCGTCAACGCTGCTTGCGGATTCTGAGATCGGAAGCCGCAGTCGTGCCGCCCGCGGTGTCGCGCAGAGAAGCTTGGTGCCAAAAAGTCTGCACGACGACCGCGATCCAAGCCGACGGCAGGTCTGCCGATTGTCGACGGATATGCGCCACCGGGGAATAGCAGCTCTTTGCCAACAATCATGATCATAATCATGCGCGATGCGCGGCCAGGAGAAGGTTTTCAGATGTTTCGTTCCTGCTGACGTACGGTTTGGGTGTGTAGTGAGCACCGCCACTGCTGACCACTCGAGATGGCAGGATTGGCATCTACTGGGAAGCACCCAAGCTAGTCAGATGAGGAGGGGGTGACCTCATGCCCAAGGCACCGCAGCGCTGGACCGAGGTCACGCCGTCCCAGTTCAGCCACGAGACCGAGGGCCTGAACATCGTCAGGGCCCTGCTGCCGCCGCGCGACCCGTTCCGCGCCTGGTCGAACTTCGAGTTCCGCGACAACAACGGCCGCTGGCACGAGGTCGACCTGCTAGTGATCGGCCAGCGGCGGATTCACCTGGTGGAGCTGAAGTACTACTCCGGCACGCTGCGCGGCGACGACCACACCTGGCTGCGTGACGGGCATCGCGCTGAGGACTCGCCGCTCAAGCTCGCCCGCCGCAAGGCCCAGCGGCTCGCCACCAAGCTCCAGGACGGCCTGGCCGATTGGGCACATGAGAACGGCACCCACATCCCCGACCTGCGCGCCGCCATCCCGTACGTCCAGGAGTCGGTCTTCCTGCACCACCCTGACCTGAGGTGCGAGCTTCCGCCGACGTCCCGCATCGACCTGTTCGGCCTCGACGGGAAGGAACGGCACACCGGCCTGCCGAGCATCTCGACCCGCCTTCTCGAGCCGCCGACGCAGAGCCAGTCAGTCTCGGCGCAGCGCTCGGAGATTATCGCGAAGGTGATGCAGCGGATCGGGGTCCGCCGCCGCAAGCGCGAGGCCGGGTCGTGGATCATCGACGAGGATCCGCTCGGCGAGGGCGACGACTGGCAGGACTGGCCGGCCTTCCACAAGGTGGCCACCACCAACCGGGCGCGGATCAGGTTCCTTGTCATCTCGCCCGGCGCGCCGGCCGCGAAACGCGCCAGGCACCGGAGGATCGCCGAGCATGAGTTCCGCGTCATGTCCAGGCTCGCGCACGAGAACCTGCTCCGTCCGATCGATCTGGTCGAGAACGACCTCGGCGTCGGCCTGGTCTACCCGCGCGACGAGCGCTACCAGCGCCTCGACCTCTGGCTCGCCGACCAGCCCGACGGCGTGGCGATCCCCGACCAGCTCGCCATCATCCGCCAGGTCGCGGACGCCCTGCTCTACGCCCATTCCAACCGGGTCGTGCACCGCTGCCTGTCCCCGCACGCGGTCTGGGTCCGCCGCCGCGGGGACGAAGAGATCCGCGCGATCGTCGGGGACTGGCAGACCGCGGGTTCGGTCGGGGGCAACGGCCTGACCGGCAGTTCGGGCGGCGTGACCGGCCTGTTCGAGATGCCGGGCCAGCCAAGGTCTCCGGGCGCCACGGTGCTCGCCCGCGCGATCCCCGCCGACGCGGACCTGCGGCTGACCGAGGCGTTCCAGGCACCGGAGGGGGTGTTCAGCGACAAGGCCGACCGTGTCAGGCTCGACGTCTTCGCGCTCGGCGCTCTGAGCTACTACATCCTGGCCGGGCGGCCGCCCGCCCCGAACCGGGCCGCGCTGCGCGAGCGCCTGCGCCGCGAGGAAGGGTTGGACCTCGCCGCCGACCTGCCGCAAGTGACGCCCGGCCTGCGGGCACTGATCCTGGACGCGACCCGGCCGGCGGTCACCGACCGCCTCCCAGGCATCCGTGCCTTCCTGGCCAAGCTGGACGACGCCGAATCCGTCCTGCTCGCCCCGGAGGAGGCCGATGCGCCGGACATCCTGGAGGCGACCCCGGGCTCGCTCATCGACGGCCGCTACATGCTGGAGCGGCGCCTGGGCTCCGGGTCAACGGCGGTGGGCCTGCTCGTGACCGACGAGGCCGCAGCCGCCGACGGCGCGGACCGGCACCGGGTGCTCAAGGTCGCGCTCGACGACTCGGCGGCGAGCCGACTCGAAGGCGAGGCCGAGGTGCTCTCCGCCCTCAACGACCCGCACGTCGTCCGGCTGGTAGCGGGGCCGACGCGCATCGGCGCCCGGCTCGCGCTCGTGCTGGAGCGCGCGGGAGATCAGACGCTGGCTGAGGTCCTGCGCGAGCGGGAACGGCTGTCACTGGACATGCAAGAAAGGTTTGGAACGGACCTCCTCGAGGCACTCATCGTTCTCGACCGCGCAGGTATCGACCACCGGGATGTCAAGCCGTCGAACCTCGGGGTCCGCGAGGACCGCACCACCCGCGCCAAGCACCTGGTGCTGTTCGACTTCTCGCTGTCCCGCGCCGATGCCACCGCGGTGACCGCCGGCACCCAGCATTATCTGGACCCGTTCCTGGAGGATCCCGGCCGCGGCCGCTTTGATTCCGCGGCGGAACGCTACTCCGCCGCCGTGGTCCTGTTCGAGATGGCGACCGGCTCGCTGCCGAAGTTCGGCGATGGCCTGTCGCACCCGGCCTCGCTGAAGGACGAGGCGACCGTCATCCCGGACCTGTTCGACCCGGCCGTGGCCGGTCAGCTCAGCGCGTTCTTTCGCAGGGCGCTGGCGCGGAAGGCGTCGCAGCGGTTCGACACCGCGGCCGACATGCTCACCGCGTGGCAGGCCGCGTTCTCGCCGGTGCCGAAGTCCGAACCTGATGACGCCGGGCAGCGCGCGGCGAACGCCCGTCCCGAGACTCCGCTGATCGAAGCCGGGCTGTCGGCCCGGGCGCTGTCCGCGCTTGAGCCCTATGCCGTGCACACGGTCGCCGACCTCGTCGCCGTCGATCCGGTCCGGCTGAGCCGGATCTCCGGAGTGGCCGACGCTACCCGGCGTGAGGTCAGGTCGCGGGCGAAAGAGTGGCGCAAGCTGTTCAGCGCATCGGCAACCGGCCGCGCGGCCGGCCAGTCCCGGCCGTTCGGCCCCGCGCTGCCCGATCCGCTCGCCGCGGCCGAGATCCTGGTCGAACACGCCGGGAGCGAGCGCGCCCAGGCCCGCCGGCGGCTCGCCCGACTGCTGCTCGGCCTTGACCCCGCGGCGGAGCCGTTCGCCTCCCGGGCCGAACTCGCTGCCAGCGCCGGCGTTACCGCGCAGCGGATCGCCCAGCAGATGGGCCAGCTTCAGGGGGCCTGGGCGTCCGACGACGCGAGCAGGGTGCTGCTTGACGGGCTGGCGGCCATCGCGGCGCAGGCACTCGCGGACTTCGACGGCGTGGCGACGCTCGCCGAGCTGACCAGCGCGTTCCTGTCGGCACTGTCCCCGGCCCTGGCGGAGCCTGGCCCGGATGCCGGCAAGGTTGCCGCAGGACTGCTGCGCGTCGCGCTGGACCGGACCCGGGCGCTCAGCCAGGCCGCCGAGGAGGCCGAGGCGCACGCGACGCGCCGTCGGGGCGGGAAGATCGCGTTGCTTGCGACCACGCCGGAGCGGCTCGACCCGGCCGAGGCGATCGGCCGCACGGCAGACAATCTGCTGGCGCGCTCGCTCGCGGCCGGGGAGCAGCTTGTGTCGGCCCAGCGGGCGATCCCGCAGCTTCAGGCGGCCTGGGCACGCGCCGCGGACGTCTCCGCGGTGGGCGGCGCGGCGACAGATGAGGAACCGCTGCGGATGCCTGGACCCGACCGGCTGCTGCGGCTCGCGGTCGCGCTGTCCGAAACGGCGGCCCTGTCCGGGTCCCGGGACCTGCATGCCAGGGATCTCTCGTCGGCCATCGCCCTCAGCGCTGCTCTCCAGGGTGCGGCCAGCCTCCAGCGGCTGAAGCCGAAGGAGATCCAGGACAGGTTCCGCGCCCGGTTTCCGGCCCTGGCGCCGCTGCCCGATCGGCCCCGGCTGGACGAGCTGATCGGCGAGGCCGGACTCGACCTGCGCTACGACGAAGCGCACGGGGAGTTCCGGCTGCCCACCCGAGCCGGTGACAGCACGCACCTGACCTCCCGGCATCAGACACGGCTGCGGGAAGGCCCGCCGGACCTGGTCACCGGCGGCCGCGTCAGCCACCGGCTAGCCGAGAGCACGTCGTCCTGCTCGTTCCTGGCCCTGGGCGTGGACTGGGACCGGCTCGACCGCGCCGTCGACGTGCTCACCTCCGTGTGCGGTGCCGCGCACCTGGACATCACTCAGCTGCTGATCGAGGCAATGCGCCAGCAGGCCGCCAGCGCCGGGCTGCCATGGGACGCCGTCCGGGCCGCCGACGCGGCGCCCGGGGGCAGCAGGGAGTCCCAGGGCCTCGCTGTCCTGGTGCAGCGCAGCCTGCCCGCCGTCGAGGCGGCCATCGACGAAGCGCTCGGCGCGGCCCCCGGCGCGACCAGGCCGGTGCTGCTCACCGATGTCGCGCCTCTGGCGCGCTACGGCCACCTGAACCTGCTCGCGCCGCGGGCCGACCTGGCGACCAAGCGCCCGCAGGCGATCTGGGTGGAGGTCCCGCAGCTGCCCGGCAACCAAGGCCCGGTGATCGACGGCAGGCCACTGCCCCTCGCCGCACCCGGCCAGTTCTTCCGCCTGGACTCCGACTGGCTGGACCGCCAGGCACACGCTTCTTCCGGAGACAACTCATGACCGCAACCGCCGCGCTGACGACCGACTTGCAGCGTCAGGTGCTCGCACTGGAATCGGATCTACGGGACCGGCTGGCCGCCGACCCGGACCGCGAGGGGGAGTGGAAACGCGAGCATCACCAGGCGGTGCAGCAGGAGCGGACCGCGGCGCCGTGGCTGCAGTGGCGCGACGACCGGATCACCCAGGCCGCAGTGGCGTGGGTGCTGACCACGGTGTTCCTCCGGTTCTGCGAGGACAACGGCCTGCTCAAGCCGGTCTGGATCACCGGGCCTGGATCTCGGCGGCAGGAAGCGCTGGACGCGCAGAAAGAGTTCTTCCGCCACCACGCCGAGGAGACCGGCCGGGAGTGGCTGCTCGACGCCGTCGGCTACCTGGCGAAACTCCCCGCGACCCGCGGCCTGGTCGAGTCCCACTCCGCGCTGTACCTGATCGCCCCGTCCGGCGACGCCGCCGACGCCCTGTTGGAATTCTGGCGCCGCCGCGGCGAGGACGGCGGCCTGGTCCACGACCTGGCCGACCCGGAACTGTCCACCCGGTTCCTCGGCGACCTGTACCAGGACCTGTCCCAGCACGCCAAGGACACCTACGCGCTGCTGCAGACCCCGGTGTTCGTAGAGGAGTTCATCCTCGACCGGACCATGGAACCCGCCCTGGCCGAGCGCCCGCTGGAAGGCTTCAAGATGATCGACCCGGCCTGCGGCTCAGGCCACTTCCTTCTCGGCGCCTTCGCCCGCCTGATCGATCGCTGGCACCGGGAAGCCCCGGACCTCGACGCCCAAGCCCGCGTGCAGAAAGCCCTTGACTCGGTCAACGGGGTCGACCTCAACCCGTTCGCCGTCGCGATCGCCCGCTTCCGCCTGCTGCTGGCCGCCTTGGAAGCGGCCGGCCTGCGCTCCCTCGAACAGGCCCCCGCCTTCACCGTCAACCTAGCCGTCGGCGACTCCCTCATCCACGGCCCCGACCCCGACGTCCTCCCCGGCATGTCCGACCGCTCCGCCTACATGCCCTTCACCTACCGTACCGAGGACGCCGACCTCCTCCTCACCCTGCTGGAAGAAGGCAGTTACGACGTGGTCGTTGGCAACCCGCCCTACATCACCGCACGCGACAAGGCGCTCAACCAGATCTATCGGGCGAAATACACTGACGTCTGCAAAGGCAAGTATGCCCTAACCGTGCCGTTCATGAAATTGATGTTCTCACTCGCCAAGCCAGGCGAGACGGCTGGCTGGGTCGGCCAGATAACCAGCAACTCCTTCACGAAACGCGAGTTCGGCACAAAGCTCATCGAGGACTTCTTGCCGCGAATCGACCTCCGCTTGGTGGCCGACACATCAGGCGCGTTCATCCCAGGGCACGGCACGCCAACTGTGATCATCGTAGGCCGTAACCAGCACCCGACGAAATCGACCGTGCGCGCCATACTCGGTATCCGCGGAGAAGCGGATCAGCCAGAAACCGCGGCCGATGGTTACGTCTGGACTTCTATTCGAACAAAAGTTGAAAATCCAGGTTGGAGTGATACTTGGATTACAGTAACAGATCTTGAACGCCAACAACTCACGCATCATCCCTGGTCACTTTCGGGCGGTGGAGCTACCGACCTGCTGCGAATGATCGAAGACAGCGCCTTGGCACTCAGGACGAAGACGTCATCGATCGGCATAACTTCTTTTACGCTCGAAGACGAGGTGTACATTGCTTCGCGAGCAAACTTTAATACTAGGAGAGTAGTTGAATATCTCAGAGAGATGGTTATCGGGGAAGGTCTGCGCGACTGGGCGAGCGACGAGATGCCAATGGCAGTCTTTCCATACGATTCCGACTATAAGCCAGTTGACATCGCAGACCATCTTCCGCTACTGGCGTGGATGTGGCCATACAAGACTAACCTAAGCAATAATGTTCTGTTTGGAGGCAGAACAAAGGTTCAGAGTGGCCTGCGCTGGACTGAGTACGGGCGACTTACTTCGTCGAAACTACGAGATCCGGTTTCTATCGTCTTCGCGGCCGTCGCGACGCACAATCACTTTATTCTCGACCAAGGCGGTCATGTATTCAAGCAAAGCACGCAAGTCATAAAGCTGCCGCCAGGCTCGACTTCTGAGGACTACCTAGCGCTGCTAGCAGTATTGAACTCATCGGCCGCATGTTTCTGGCTCAAACAGAAGTGTTACGCGAAGACCGGCACTGATAATACCAGCGGCGGGGGGAATCGCTGGAGTCCGGAGCCTTGGTATTCTTTCTATGACTTCAATGCCACCACAATAGGGGCACTTCCGTTGCCGAAGTACCTATCACCGTATGAAGCCGGAAGACTTGACGAACTGGCACGACAGGCAGAAGATAGCAACCCTAAGGCGATATGTCGCCGCTCCATCGTTCCTTCGCGTGAACAATTGGACCTTGCCCGCGGTTCCGTTGCGAGGATTCGCATGCTGCTAATTAGCCTACAGGAGGATCTGGATTGGCGTATCTATAAGGCATACGGTTTGATTGAGGAAGACCTCACTTACCGTGGCGGTGAGCTTCCGGGGATTGACCTCGGGGAGCGAGCGTTCGAGATCGCTCTGGCGCGCAGAGTATTGAACGGCGAGGAAAAGACCGCGTGGTTCATCCGCCATGGTTCGACGCCAACTACGGAGTTGCCTGCCCACTGGCCATTGGATTATAAGGAGCTTGTGCGGCGGCGGCTGGAGTTGATTGAGTCGGATCCGTTTATTCGGTTGTTGGAACGGCCGGAGTATAAGCGGCGGTGGGCTCAGGAGTCATGGGAAAAGCGGCAGGAGAGGGCACTGCGGGAGTGGCTGCTTGACCGGCTGGAGGACCGGCCGTTCTGGTTTGATCCGCAGGGACGGCCGCGGCCGCGGAGCATTGCCCAGCTTGCCGACGAGGTGGCCAGGGACGCCGACCTGATGTCAGTCCTGGAACTGTGGGCGGGCCGACCCGACATCGCGGTGGCCCAGTCGCTGGCCAAGCTGATGACCGATGAGGCGGTGCCGTTCCTGGCCGCCTACCGGTACAAGGACTCCGGACTGCGCAAGCGGGAGGAGTGGGAGCGGACCTGGGCGCTGCAGCGCCGCGAGGACGCGGGGGAGCGGCTGGCCGAGGCGATCCCTGTCCCGCCCAAGTACGCCCCGGCGGACTTCCGCAAGCCCGCGTACTGGCATGCGCGGGGCAAGCTGGACGTGCCGAAAGAACGGTTCATCGCCTACCCTGACGCCGGGCGGGAGACCGACCCGACCCTGTTGCTGGGCTGGGTCGGCTGGGACCATGCCCAGCAGTCCCTGGCGCTGGCGACGATCATCACCGAGCGGGAGGCGGAGGGCTGGCCGACCGCCAAGCTCGTTCCGCTGGTGGCAGGCTTGGATGAACTCCAGCCGTGGGTCGAGCAGTGGCATGCCGAGACCGACCCGGCGTACGGGGTGAGCATGGCCACGTTCTGCCGGGAGCAGCTGACCACCCGCGCCACTCAGGTCGGCAAGACGCTGGCGGAACTCCGGCAGTGGCGGCCGCAGACCGTGCCGCGCAGAGGAAGGGGGCCGTCGTGACCACGCAGTTGCGCGATGTCCTCGACATCCCGCTGCAGGCCAGGGCCGAGGACTATGTCCTGCGGCTGACCGACAGCGTGGACGACGCAGCGGTCGCCCAGACCGTGGCCGACTACGTGGTTACGGACGCTCTGGCCGCCGCGTTCGACCAGGCGCTCGGGCTCGTCGCGGATGCAATCCAGTCGGGCATCAGCCGCGGAGCGTTCCTCACCGGGTCTTTCGGGTCTGGCAAGAGCCACTTCATGGCCGTGCTCTACGCGCTGCTGCGGCACAACCCGGCCGCCCGCGCCAAGGTCGACCTCCAGCAAGTGATCGCCAAGCACGACGATGTTCTTCGCGACCGGAACGTACTGCCGCTGGCCTATCACCTGCTCGGCGCCCGGTCGCTGGAGCAGGCGCTGTTCGACGGGTATCTCCGCCAGATCTCCCAGCGCCATCCGGGCGCACCGCTGCCTGCGCTGCACCAGTCGGACCGAATACTGGCGGACGCTGAGCACCTGCGCCGACTGCATGGCGACGATAAGTTCTTCGCCGAGCTGAACGGCGGGCAGGCCGGAGGCGGCACCGCGGACCCGTGGTCCGCGGTGCTCGGCAGCGGGACGTGGAACGCCGAGTCCTACGCCGCCGCCCGGGCCGCGGGGCCGGGCACCCAGCAGCGCCAGCTCCTGGTCACCGCGCTGGCCGAGCGGTTCTTCACGGCCTACACCAGGCAGGCCGATTACGTCGATCTGGACACCGGCCTCGCCGCGATCGCGGCACATGCCAAGGAACTCCACTACGACGCGGTCACGCTGTTCCTGGACGAGCTCGTGCTGTGGCTGGCGTTGTCGGTCCAGGACCGGGAGTTCTTCGCCCGCGAGGCGCAGAAGATCACCAAGCTGGCCGAGTCCGGCACGGGCGCCAGGGCCATCCCGCTCATCTCGTTCGTCGCCCGGCAGATGGACCTGCGGCAGTGGTTCGCCGAGGCGGGCGCGACCGGCTCGGAGCAGGAGGCGCTGGACCGGGCGTTCTCGCACCAGCAGGGCCGGTTCCCGCCGATCGTGCTGGGCGACGAGAACCTGCCGTACGTCGCGAACAAGCGGCTGCTCCGCCGCAATCCCGCCAACCCGGAGGCCGAGCGCGAGCTCACCGACGCGTTCGCCCGGCTGGACCGGCGGCCGGACGTCTGGGATGTGCTGCTGGACGGGATGAACACCGACGAGCGGCACCGCGGCGCGGACGAGGCGGCGTTCCGGCTGACCTATCCGTTCTCGCCCGCGCTGATCTCCACGCTGCGCAGCCTGTCCGGCGTGATGCAGCGGGAGCGGACCGCGCTGAAGGTCATGCAGCAGATGCTGGTGGATCGCCGCGACTCGCTGACGACTGATGACGTGATCCCGGTGGGCGACTCGTTCGACCACATCGTGGAGGGCCAGCAGCCGCTCGACCCGCAGGCGGCGGCGCGGTTCAAGTCGGCGGCGACGCTGTACCGGGAGAAGCTGCGCCCGCTGCTGCTCACCAAGTACGGGCTCACCGGCGCGGACCTGGCCGACGGCGCCGGGCTGCCAGCCGGATACGTCGCCGACGACCGGCTGGTCAAGACGCTACTGCTGTCGGCGGTGGCGCCGGCCGTGCCGGCGCTGAAGGAGATCACCGCCAGCCGCCTCGCCTCGCTGAACCACGGCTCGATCCGCTCGCCGCTGCCCGGCCAGGAGGCGTCGACGGTGCTCGGCAAGGTGCGCGAGTGGGCGGTCCAGGTCCCGGAGATCCACGTCGTCGCCGACCACGCCAACCCGATCATCCGGGTGCACCTCGCCGACGTCGACTACGAGACGATCGTGGAGCGGGCGCGCGGCGAGGACAACGAGGGCCGCCGCCGCGAGCTGATCAGGGAACTGGTCCGCGAAGCGCTGGGCGTCAAGGCGCGGGACGCCGACCTAGCCGGCGCGATCACCCACCCGGTGATCTGGCGCGGCTCGCGGCGCGACGTCGACCTCATATTCGGCAACGTCCGCGATCCCGGCTGGCTGCCCGACGAGCACTTCCGGGCCCGGGTCGGCACCTGGCGGTTCGTGATCGACTTCCCGTTCGACCAGCCAGGGCACTCCGGGGCCGAGGACCACGCCCGGCTGGACCGCATGATCTCCGGCGGCCTGAACAGCCAGACCATCGTGTGGCTGCCCAGGTTCCTGTCCGGCGAGCGGATCGCCGAGGTACGGCGGCTGGTCATCCTGGACTGGCTGCTTGGCGGGCCGGGCGAACGCTGGACCGGCTACGCCGATCACCTCTCCGAAGCGGACCGGGTGCAGGCGCGGGCGATCCTGGAGAGCCAGCGGATCGGGCTGCGGAACAAGCTGCGCCGCGCGATCCAGGAGTGCTACGGCGCGGCCGCGCCGACGCCGGGCAACCTCGCGCCCGGTCCCTCCGACGAGCGGGTGCTGGTCAGCCTGCACTCGGGGTTCTCGCCGGCCGCGCCGGTGGGCGCCGACCTCGGCGCGGCGTTCGGCAACCTCGTCGACCAGGCGTTCGCGGCCGTCTATCCGGGGCACCCCAGGTTCGAGCCGCCGGACGTCGAGGTGACGGTGCGGGACCTGTCCGCCGTGTACGCGCACGTGCTGCGGGCCGTCGCCGATCCCGACGGCCGGGTCCGGTTGGAGGGTGACATCTCGGCGGTCCGCCGGGTAGCCGGCCCGCTCGGCGTCGGCTCGGCGGGGGAGACGCACTTCCTGTTCGGCGACGACCGGTTCGCCCCGTGGAGCATGGAGTTCGAGAAAGCCGCCGCGAAGGCCGGGATCCAGCTCCAGGACCCGGTGACCGCGGAGAGCGTGCGGAAATGGATCCAGGCCCTGGAGCCGGTCCGCGGGCTGCGGCCCGAGGTCGAGGACCTCGTCATCCTCGCCTGGGCGGCGCTGGCGCAGCGGGCGTGGTTCCAGCACGGCAGCCCGATTCCCGCGCCCAGGCCCGGCCAGGTCCGCACCGATATGGACCTGCGGCCGGAACCGCTGCCACAGCCGGCCGAGTGGACGGCCGCGACCTCACGCGCCGAGCAGATCTTCGGCGCGCACATCAACCCGTACCTCACCGCGTCGGGCGTGACCGAACTCGCGGAGAAGCTCGGCGAGAACGCCGCCGACCGGGCCGACGTGACCGCGAAGCTCTCCGTGGTGGTCGAAAGCGCCTACCGCCATCTCGGCATCCCGGTCAGCCAGCCCGGCAGGCTCAGCACCGCGAAGGCATGCGCGGACCTCGCCGAAGCGCTGCGCCGCGCTCCCGACCGGCTGGGCCGGATCCGCGCACTCGCCGCCGCGCCTCTCCCGGCGAAGGAGCCGGTACTCGCCAGTTCGCTGAAACAGGCTGCGCGGGTGTCCGACGCGCTCAGCGGGTTCCGCTGGGACCGGCTCGCGCCGCTGCGGGCTGCCGCCGCACGCGACGAAGAGCGGGGCCGAACCGCGAAGGCCATTCTCGACAGCCTCGCGAAGGCGGTCGCCGCGGACGAGTTCGCCGTCACGCTCCCTGCGGTGCTCGACCAGACCGACCAGGCCATCTTTGACTGGCTCGCCGCAGGGCAGCCGAAAGAACGAGGCCGGGCTGGGGGCCGGGCTGTGCGCGGGCGCGGCGACCGGCCGGACGGGGTGCTGACCGAGCTGCGAGCGTTCCTGGACGGTCACGCGGACGACGAGGTCGTCGTCGAGTGGCGGGTCACCGAATGACCGTTCCGCTGTCGGTCGCGACCCTTCCTGTCATCCGTGCCATGCTCGACCGGGCCGGCAGCAAGCACTACTCCAGCGGCGTGCTCGGGATCCGGGCCAGGCCGGAGTGGACCGGGGCCGCAGAGTTCAGCTACGGCGCTACGACGGTGCGGGTGGTGCCGTGCGAGTCCGCGCTCGCAGTCCGGGAGGCCATCGCCGCCCGTCACCGGGACCAGTGGCTCGTCGTGCTGACCGACCGCGAGGACGACGACCTCGGCGCGGGCATCCGGGCGCACCTGCTGTGGAACCGGCTGCGCACGCCGGACCCGTGGGAAGCCGTGCGGCAGCGGTTCGCCGCCAGTGCCCTGGATGCCTCGCTGGTCGCGGGGGAGAGCCACCGGGAGGTCGCGACCGGCCTGCTGGCCGCGACTCCGGCCAGCGGCTGGCCGCCGGCTCCCGGCGGCGTGCTGACCAGGGACCATGTGATGGGGTCGGTCGCGCGGGACCGGCTGGCCTTCCCCGAGTCAGTCGTCGATCTGGCCAGCGCGCTGCTCTGGACGAGCGATCCGGACCTCGCGGTGCTGATCGGCAACCTGCGCGAGGATGCCGGGAGCGCACTCGCCGACTCCGTTCTCGACTGGATCGCGGACCGCTGCGGCACGGTGTCCGCGCCGGTGCGGCACCTGCTGCGGACCGGCGCCGCGCGGGACGCGCTGCCGCTCGGGCTGGCCGGCGGCGTGCTGGCGCGGGCTGCGGCAGGCGCGGACGCCGAGCGGGCCAGGATCGGAAGGGAAGGGCTGATCCGGCTGGAGCCGCATCTGGGTCAGGTCGCCGTCCGGGCGCCTGCCTGGGAAGTCTGGTCCGCCGAGTGCGAGAGCGCGATCCTCGGGCTGTACGGCGACCTCACCCGCCAGCGGCACGCGGAGTCCGTGCTGAAGCGCGCCGACGAACTGCTGGCCACGGCGCACGGCGAGGGCGTCGCCGACGACTCGGACTGGCTGCGCGCCGGGCTGACCCGGCGATTCGCGGCGCTCGCCGACGCGCTGCGGCGAGCCTTCGCGGGCCGGGCCGGGCAGCAGCGCGCGGACCGGCCGGATGAGCCCTGGATCGGGGCGAGCGACCTGGATGCGATCGAAGCTGCCTGGGGCCAGGTCGCTGCGCATCGCCTCGCCATCAGGGACGACCACAGGCTGGCGCCGTTCCACGCCGCCGTCCGGCTGGCCCGGTTCCTGGCCGGCAGCTCCGCGGCCGCCGGCTCGGCATCCGCCGGCACGGTGGAGCTGACCGGGCTGATCGAGCGGCACCTGCGCCACGACGCCTGGGCGGATTCGGCGGTCAACGACGCCACGGCCGGCGTCGGCGACGCGGCCCTCGGCGCGGGCCTAGCGGCCGTGCTCGCCGCGGCCGCCGTCCGGCGGTCGGCGCACGACGTGGTTTTCGCCGGGGCGCTGGCGCGGTACACCGCGCAGCACGGCGGAGGCTCTGCGATCCCGGGGGTCTGGCACGTCGAGGACGTGCTGGACTCCGCCGTGTTCCCGGTCGCCACGAAGGTTCCTGTTCTGCTGCTCGTGCTCGACGGGATGGCGGCGAGCAACGCCGCCGAGATCATTGGCAGCGTGCTGGAGCGGGCCTCAGAGGGCTGGGCCGAAGCGCTGCTGCCCGGCACGCAGGGGCGCGCCGCGGCGCTTGCCGCGCTGCCGACGCTGACCGAGGCGAGCCGGGCGGCCCTGCTGACCGGGAAGCTGGTTACCGGCGGCCAGGGCACCGAGAGGGATGGCTATGCCGCGCTGTGCCGGAGCCGCAAGGTCAGCACGGTCGCCCTCCAGCACAAGGCAGCTCTGGACACCTCGGCGCCCGGCGAGGCACTGTCCGTCGAACTCACCGCCGCGATCGCGGACACTGCCCACGCGAGCCTGGTGACCTGCGTGCTGAACACCATCGACGACGCGCTCGACCGATCCGACCCCGGCGGCACGGAGTGGACCGATTCCGCGGTCCGCCATCTCCGCCCGCTGCTCGACCAGGCCCGCCGGGCCGGGCGGGTCGTGATCATGACAGCCGATCATGGTCATGTGATCGAGCGGCGGCAGGGAAGTCAGCGGTCCTACCCCGACATCACGAGCGGTCGGTCGCGCACCGGGACCCCGCCAGCGGCGGACGGTGAGGTGCTGGTAACCGGGGAACGGGTACTGCTGCCGGTTCCCGGCGGCCCGGCTGTCCTGGCCGTGGACGAGCGGATCCGGTTCGGGCCGCTGAAGGCCGGCTACCACGGCGGCGCGAGCCCGGCGGAGGTGATCGTGCCGGTCGCGGTCCTGGTCGACGGCGCACCGCCGGAAGGCAGCGGGCTCCGCCCGGCATCGCCGCAGGAACCAGCCTGGTGGGCCGATCCGGTGTTGAGTCGGTCGCTGCCAAGGGGACGACCCGGCCGGCCGGGCCGCACGAACCTCGGCGTCACCGACCGCATCACGACCGACCCGCGGCTGCGCAGCACGCCAGGGGACATGCCGACCCTGTTCGACGAGCCCGATTCCGGCTCGGGTCGCCCCGGGGCTTCCGTTATCGCTCCTTCTGGGCCTGGCAGTAGTGGATCGGGGAGCAGCGCGGCGACGGCGGCCCGCTGCCTCGCCGAGACGGTCACCGGCTCGGCTGCCTACGCGCTGCAGCGCAGGATCGCCGGCCGGCTGTCGGTCTCGGACGACAAGGTGGCCGACCTGCTCACCGCGCTGCTGGACGCGGCGGACTCCCGGCTGAGCCCCGTTCAGGCAGCGCTTGCTCTCGCCGTGCCACAGCAGACGCTGCGCGGCGCGATCCTGCACGTACAGCGGCTGCTCAACGTCGAGGGCTACCCGGTGCTGCGGATCGACGCGGACGGAGTCACGGTGATACTCGACGAGCCGCTGCTCCGCGAGCAGTTCGGCATCCAGCCATGACCACCCCCGCACCGCCGCCTCGGTCAGCACCGTCGCCGCGGCGCAGACGCGAGGTCATCGACGCGCTGCGCCGGGGGACCGTGCCGGTCAGCGGACTCGACCAGCTGGCCGTCCGGCTCGACCACTTCCTGCCAGCCCTCGATGCCGACCTTGAGCTCGTCGCCGGCGGAGGCTCCGCGTTCAAGGCGGTCCGCGGCGAGTACGGCGCGGGCAAGACGTTCTTCACCAGGTTCCTGGCCGAGCGGGCGCTCCGCTGGGGATTCGCGGCGGCGGAAGTGCAGATCTCGGAGACACAGACGCCGCTGCACCGGCTGGAGACGGTGTACCGGCGGATCACCGAGTCGCTGCGCACCGCCAGCTACCCGCCGAGCGCGTTCCGGCCGGTACTCGACTCGTGGCTGTTCACTCTGGAGTCGGACGCGGTCGCGGCCGATCCCACGCTCGCGGGCGCCGACCATGCGGCCGTCCGGAAAGCGGCGGCCGCGCTGCTGGAACGCCGCCTGGAGGCCGTCAGCCGGCAGACACCGGCGTTCGCGCAGGCGCTGCGCGCCTACAATGCCGCGCTCATCCGGCAGGAGCAGGCGACCGCCGATGCCCTCGCCGCGTGGCTCGGCGGCCAGCCGAACGCGGCTGCCGCCGCCCGGCGCGGCGCGGGGATCCGGGGCGACCTGGACCACTTCGGCGCGATGGGCTTCCTGCAGGCACTGCTCGTCGTGCTGCGTGACGCCGGCCATCCGGGCCTGGTCCTGGTCCTGGACGAGGCCGAGACGCTGCAGCGGGTACGCGGGGACGTCAGGGACAAGGCGTTCAACGCCCTGCGGCAGCTCATCGACGAGATCGACTCGGGCCGGTACCCGGGGCTGTTCCTCGTGATCACCGGGACGCCGCCGTTCTACGACGGGCCGAGCGGCATCTCCCGGCTCGCACCGCTCGCCCAGCGGCTGGCAACCGACTTCGGCGGCGACCCGCGCTTCGACAACCCGCGCGCCGTCCAGATCCGGCTGGCCGGCTTCGACCGGCCCGCGCTGCTGGAACTCGGCCGCAAGGTCAGGGACCTGTACGCCGCGGGCGCCGACGAGCCCGACCGGGTAGCCTCCCTCGCCGACGATGCCTACGTCGCCGAACTCGCCGACGCGGTGACCGGGGCGCTCGGCGGCAAGGTCGGCGTCGCACCGCGGGTCTTCCTCAAGAAGCTCGTCGGGGACGTGCTGGACCGGGTCGACCAGTTCCCGGACTTCGATCCGCGCAAGCACTACGCCCTCACGCTGGCGGCGGGCGAGCTGTCCGAGGAGGAACGCAGCGCCTCCGCGGCCGGTCCCGCCGCGCCAGTCCGGGCGGCCGACATCGACCTGGACCTGCCGTGAGCAGCGCGCGATGAGCCTGCCGCGATGAGTGCTGCGATGAACTCCGGCCTGGACCGGCTGAACCCGGTGATCACCCACCACCTCGTAAACACGCTGGGCTGGAAGGAACTGCGGCCGCTGCAGGACGAAGCGGCCGGGCCGGTGCTCGACGGGCTCGACGTGCTGCTGCTCGCCCCGACGGCGGGCGGCAAGACCGAGGCGGCCATCTTCCCGCTGCTGACCGCGATGGAGGCGGGGCGGTGGGACGGGCCATCGGTGCTCTACCTCGCGCCGCTCAAGGCCCTGCTGAACAACCTGCTACCCCGGCTGGAACGGTACGCGGGCTGGCTGGGCCGCCGGGCGGCGATCTGGCACGGTGACGTGACGGCCGCTGCCCGCCAGCGCATCCTGCGGCACCCGCCGGACATCCTGCTCACGACGCCGGAGTCGCTGGAGGCGATGCTGATCAGCGTCAAGGTCGACCCGGCACTGATCTTCGCGTCGGTGCGCGCGGTCGTCGTCGACGAGGTGCACGCGTTCGGCTCGGACGACCGGGGCTGGCATCTGCTCGCCGTCCTGGAGCGGATCGGTCGGCTGGCCGGCCAGCCGGCGCAGCGCATCGGGCTGTCGGCCACGATCGGGAACCCGGGTGAGTTGCTGACTTGGCTGCAGGGTTCCGGGCGGGGCATCCGCCCGGCCGAGGTCGTGGCGCCTGATCTGGCCACCCGGCAGATTCCTGGCGCAGAGACCGTGGGGATCGGCGGGTCCCCGCACCCGCCGTGCCGACCGCCGGGCGACGTGGAACTCGATTATGTCGGCTCGGTGCGCAACGCCGCACACGTCATCGCCTCGCTGCACCGCGGCGAGAAACGGCTGGTCTTCTGTGACTCGCGGCAGCTCGTGGAGGAACTTGGCGCGACATTGCGAGACGAGGGCGTCTCGGTATTCCTGTCGCATGCGTCGCTGTCTGCGAGCGAGCGGCGCCGCTCTGAGGAGGCGTTCGCCGAGTCGCGGGACTGCGTCATCGTCTCGACCTCCACCCTGGAGCTTGGCGTCGATGTCGGCGACCTGGACCGGGTGATCCAGGTCAATTGCCCGGCCACGGTCGCGGCGTTCCTCCAGCGCATCGGCCGGACCGGCCGGCGCCCGGAGACCACGCGGAACTGCCTGTTCCTTGCCCTGGACGGCGGGTCGCTGGTGTGGTCCGCCGGACTCTTGCACCTATGGAGCCAAGGCTACGTCGAGCCGGCCAGCCCGCCGCCCGAGCCGCGGCACATCGTCGCCCAGCAGCTTCTCGCCGTCTGCCTGCAGAAGCACCGGATCGGCCGCCGGCTGTGGGCCGAGGAGTGGAACGGCCT
>Ga0335077_10003995_pt1 | contig 17941 bp, 12 predicted proteins | sample Lox_Sample_31_FD_207151 | JGI IMG/M metagenome (GOLD analysis project Ga0335077, IMG submission 207151) | Soil microbial communities from Loxahatchee National Wildlife Refuge, Florida, United States - Lox_Sample_3.1 | ecosystem: Environmental > Terrestrial > Soil > Wetlands | place: USA... | reverse complement strand
ATGAGGTTAGTAAGTTCGAAGGAAACCTCTGAGCCCGACCCCGTGGCTGCGGACGAATGCGTCTGGTCTGCTTGACGGTCCGAATGCGGATCGGACGCGAACGGTGCCAGAACTGCCTCCGTAGAGTTGGCCCTCGCGAACGCTCATGGGAGATCGGATCGTCAGGATTCCGCGCGGGGTGCTAGAGGGACCTTCGCCCGCGCGGATCGTTAGGAGGCCCGCGAGGTTCCGGGCGAACCTTGGAGAGGCGTCCCACCTGCCGGTTTTCTTAGGGCATCGATTCGCCGCGGGCAGCGGCGAACAGCTCGTACCATTCCACGCGTGAGAGCTGCACGTCGAGCGCCTGGGCGCAGGCCCTGAGGCGCGCAGGCTGGATGGTTCCGAGCACCGGCTGGATGCCGGCCGGGTGACGGAGGAGCCAGGCGAGCACCACCGCCTCGCGGCTCACCTGGTGCCGGGTGGCGAGCTCCGCGACGAGCTGGGCGGTGCGCACCACCGGTTCGGGCTGGCCCTCGAGGCTCTGGCCGGAGAGGAGTCCCTTTGCGAGCGGCCTCCAGGCCTGCAGGAGAACGCCCTGCTCTTTGGAGTACTCGAGGACGCCCTCCCAGCCATCGGGGTACCGGGGCGACCGCTGATTGAAGCAGATGCGTGCCTCGGCGAAACCGTAGTGGAGGAGGTTCATCTCCAGCTGATTCACTACGAGCGGATCAGGAAGGTAGCGCTGCAGGTGCTCCATCTGGAAGCGGTTCTGGTTGCTGACGCCGAAATGACGGACCTTGCCCGCCCGCTTCAGCGCCTCGAAGGCCCGGGCCACCTCCTCCGGCTCCCACAGAACGTCGGGGCGGTGGAGGAGCAAGATGTCGAGGTAGTCGGTCCCAAGCCGGCGCAGGATCCCCTCCACCGCCTCGAGGAGGTGCTCGCGGCTGAAGTCGTACCGCATCGGTGTCCCGGGGGGGTCGCCGGCCCAGCGGATGCCGGCCTTCGACTGGAGGACGATGCGGCCGCGCAGGGAGGGGCGCTCCTTCATCACCCGGCCGAAGACTTCCTCGGCCCGACCGAAGGCGTAGATGTTGGCGTGATCGAAGAAGTTGACGCCGAGCTCCTCGGCTGCGTCGAGGAAGGTGCGGGCCTGCGCCTCGTGCTCGGCGGTGAGCGAGACCTTCTGAAAGCGGCCGGCCAGGTCCATGCACCCCATGCAGAGCAGCGAGACTTCGAGCTCGGTATGCGGGATCTTGATCTTTCTCATGGGCGCTCTCTCGGTGCCTCTTCGATGGAGTGGGTCGGTCGACGCGGGGTGGGATCGCTTTAGCGAACGAGGCGGAGGTTACCACAAGGGAATCGGAAATCGCTGCCCGACAACGCTTCTGTGAGCCGCTTCGGGGGGGGACGGGCCTTGAAGAGCCGTGATGGTGAACGGTGCGAGCGCCTGGCCTCCGGGATGCGACCCGACCGGGGTGGACGGACGGACAGCGCAGAAGGGGCCACCGCGTCAGTTCGTCGTGCGGCGGAGAGCGCGGCAGCGAGACGCCACGACTGGGCCGGACGCCGGGGAGTCACCTTCCGCGGGGCGAAAGTCGTGGAGTGCTCTTCACCTCCCACCGTGGCGACGAGGCAGCTAGACCGCCGAAAGGCATGAAGCAGAGGCTTGAAGCGTGGGGCCGTGAGTCCCCGCTCCTTTCGGGCGCAGGGCCTCGCAGGGGAGCGCGCCCCTCGGTTTCACGGTCCGGTCGGGTGGTCCGTTCTCGTGGAACGGGAGGGCGCGGCAGCCGGATCAGCGCGATGGACGAGCTTTAGCCGAGGGCGGAGCCCGCTCGAGCTCAAGCGAGCCACGTCCTGATGGCGTCGAGCTTGCTCGAGATACCCGGTGAAACCACCTGTTCGCGGATGGCTTCGACCTCGTCACCGGAGAGCGTCCAGCTCAAGGAGGCCTCCCCCTTGAACTCGAAGATGGTGGTCATGAGGGAGTTCGGGGCGAATCCCGCAAGGCGGAAAAGCGACCGGGTCCCCTCCAGTTGCGCGTCGTTGCGGAAGAGCATGACGGAGTCGCGGGCGGCGAGGAGCCCCTCGGGCGGCGAAGTGATCCCCTCCAGACCGCGCTGTAACGCGAGCGAGCCTTCGCGCTGCCGCACGCGAGACGCCTCGACGTCCGTCTCCGGGTTGACCGAGAGCTCGGAGACGTTGTCCCGTATTTGCACCACCAGCACTCGGGAGACCTGGGTCTTGAGCCACTCGAACCGCTCCGCGAGGAGCTTCTCGAGCCAACCGCAGGCCAGCTCGAGGCCGTAGTTGTCGAAGTAACCGGCGTCCACCACGCGCCGGCGAGCGAGGGTCGGGAGCACGGCGGCGGGGCTCACGTAGGGGAAAGCGGCCGAAAGCCGTGCCGCGGTGGATAGGCGAATGCTCGCCCAGCGTTCCGGGAACAACCGCGAGGCGTGATAGGCGGTGCGGGAGGCGAGGCCCTCGAGCGGCTGGGCACCGGACTCTTCGCTGGACAGCCAGAGGACCCGGTGATCGGTGACGGGGGAGAGGTCGAGGTTTCCGATGAGGAACCGACGGCCGTCCTCGACCATCATGGGCGAGAAAAGGAGGGATGGGAGCCCGCCGCCACCCTCCAGTTCTCGCAGTTCCCCGAACGGGGTCGCCATCTCCACCCCTAGCCTCTCCTTGAGGCGGCGTTCCATCGCCGAGGAAAGTGCCTCCCCGCGGTTCCAGGCGCTCTCGCCGGGCCAGAAGGCGCGGGGGAGATCCTCGAAGACCATTGTGCGCGCGACGTCGGTGAGTGCATCGAGTTCGCCGACCGCGCGGCAGAGGTCTGACCCGCTGGGTGGATGGGGCACACGCAGGGAAGCGATCCAGGCGGCTGCTCCCACCATGCCGCCGGAGGCGCCGGTCAAGAGTCGAGTGGAGGCGCAGAACCCATCGATGGAGGCGAGCCGCCCGAGGATGCCGGCCGTCCAGGTTGCCGATCGGAGGCCCCCCCCGCTCACGCAGACCAGCACCAGGGCGCGCGGCCCTCCGCTGGTCCAGGTGCTGCAGAGTTGATCCCAGGGAAGCGGTGCCGGCGTTGGGGATGCGGGGGCTTGGGGAGGCGGGTAGGGCTTGGGGGTCCTGTAATCGACGCTCAGGTCTCGAATCCGGAGCTTGTGCATCCGGAGGCCACCGATCGTGAGACCGACGATGAGCGCCAGCCAGGCGAGAGTGGAGCTGCCGAGAAAGAACAGCAGGGCCCCGTAAACCGACACGAGGAGCGCGATCAAGAAGGAGATGCCCACCGCGGGAGTGGCCCGGCGGCGGAGCACGGCCCACGCGATCACCATGAGCACCGCTCCGAGGAAGGCGGAGAGGTGTGCCAGGGGATCCGCGGCGGCCTTAGGAACGAGTTCCGCGATGGGCGTAGCCCAGGGCGCGGCGATGGGCCGGATGCCGAACACGAGGGCCCAGGCGACGATCCCGCCGGCGACCACGCCGGCCAAGAAGAGCCCGACCGGGGCCCGAGCGGTCACCGGTCTTGACCCCGGCGTCCTGATGGTCGGGGTGATTCGTACGGCGAAGGTCGCCGGGGAGCCCGCCCCCGACGCGATCGCGCGATCATGGGAGGCGCGCAGAAGGGCGCAGAGGAGCATCAGTCCCGCCCAGGCCCCCGAGGCCCACGCCGCGAAGCTCGGCAGGTCCAGTCTTCTCGGCCAGAGTGGTCGGCCGTCCCGGAGCAACCAAGCGACGAGGAACACTTCGGCAGCAAGGAGGGTGACGGCCGCGCCCGCGACGAAACGGTGGAGCGCCCGTTCATGCCAGAACAGTCGAGGAATCCCCATGCCGCGGAGCCCACCGAGCAGGATATAGACCACGAGTAAGAGCGCCGCGAGGAGGAGGGGAAATTCCAGCAAGAGCAGGACGACCGAGGCGAGCGGGGCGAGGAACACTGGGCACCTCTACAAAACGACTCGAAATGAACGATGGAGCAGTCTCGTGTGCACCTCTTGATTGTCGTCCTCTTTCTTAAGTTCTCCTTTGGCGGAGGGGCACCACAGGTAAACCGAGCCTCGAACTTCGCGCGGGGGGATCACACCCCGCGGGCCACGCTAGCGAGTTGCCCGGGGACGGTCGATGGTGGGCGCTCGTCCGAGCTCGTTCATTCGCCGGCTCGTTTGAAGAAGCCGCTCGAGTTCGCCTGGGCGCGCAGGGACCTCCCCCGAAGGGGAGCGCTTCGAGGGACGTCATGGGCTCCGCTCGTTCTCCCACGGGCGTGTGGTCTACGAGCCGGTGACCCTCCCCGAAGACCCGGGGGTAGAGGCACCGGGAGGGACCTCCATTGCATCGAGTGCCTGCTCGAAGCATTCGAGCGGTGCGGCCGTGATCCCGGCGCCGATTTGCCCGATCCCAGCGAGCCGGTGGGCGATCCCGGTATTGATGGTGGGGGGCCGGTTGAGGTCCACGACCCGCCGCGCGTCGATCCCGGTGGGGGCCCCGCGGAAGTCGAGCGCGGGAATGGTGAACTCCGGGTGTTCGCCCTCGCAGATGGCGTACATCCGCCCCGTTCCCTCGAGGGCGGAGGTGGCACTCCCCCCCACGAACCGGACGATGGCCGGGGCGGCGGCGAGGCTCATCCCGCCGAGGCCCACGGTCTCGGTGATGGCGCTGTCGCCCAGGTCGCGGGCGGCATCGGTGGGGCGGTAGCCGGCGAAGAACAGCCCCTCGACCTCGGGGGCGGGGGCGGTGAACCAGCGACCGGGGAGGCCGGAGAGCTGGACGCCGAACTCGGTGCCGTTCCGGGCCATGGCCGTGCAGAGGGTGCTCCCCGGCACCCCGGCGGCGGCGTCGGCGGCGAGCTTGCAGGCGGCCATGGAGAGGTTCAGGAAGAAGTGATCGTTCACCGAGAGGCGATCGAGGAGGGCGAGCTGCACCTCTTGGGGGATCCGGGCCTGCAGAAGCCCGGGGGCGAGGGCCCGGGTGAACAGCGCGGTGGCGGCGCCGTTCCGGTTGTGAAGCTCGTCGCCCATGTGCAGTGCCCGGGCCATGAGCGGCCGCAGCTCCAGCGGGCCCCGGGCGGCGAGCGCCGCCTCGAGCGCCGGGAAGAGGACCTTCGCCATCCACGAGAGCCGTTCCAGGACCTCGGCGTCATGGGCCCCGAACCGCAGCACCTTCCCCAGCCCCTCGTTGAAGTTGCAAAAGGCCCTTCGCCCGGTTCCCGGGTCGGCGACGATCCACACCGGCATCGAGGGGCTCGTCACCCCGGCCATGGGTCCGACCGCGCCGCGGTGGTGACAGGGCTCGAGCTCCACCCCGCCGCCGGCCAAGAGGGCCTCGGCCTCGTCCGCCGACTGCGCCCAACCCTCCCACAGGACGGCGCCCAAGAGCGCCCCGCGCAAGGGACCGCTGGCCCGCGCCCAGGCGAGCGGCGGCCCCGCGTGGAGGAGGACCCTTCTTTGAGGATCATGCAGGCCAGGGATGCAGCGGCGGACGAGGTCCACCCCCAGAAGGACGGGGCGGGATACGGTCATCCTGCGAAAGGCCTCGGCGTTCGCCCGGTCGACCCGCTCGTCGGCGAGGAGCCGCGCGGCCTTGAAGGCGAGCCGGGCGTTTCCCCGCGCCGGCGGGCGCCAGTCGAGGGCGGTGAACCCGGCTCCGCTCGAAGCGAGGCCGGGGAGGAAGGACGCGATCCCGACGTTCAGGACGTTCATGGGAGGGTCCTCAGCGCCTCGGCGGTCATCGAAGCGTTACTGCCGAAGCAGCGGATCCCCGCCTCGCTCAGGGTCCCGACGCTCTTCGAAAAGCCCTGGGGGTCTTTCTCCGTGCCGGTGACGCAGGCCCAGACCTCGGGGACGGTCCCTCCGCCGCCCGGGGCGAGGGCCAAGACCGCCGCGGCGAGTGGCCCGGCCGGATCGGGGTGGGCTCCGTGGCCGAGCACCACGTCGAGGAGGATCCGGAAGGTGTCGGGCCGTTCCGCCTCCAGGGCGAGGCGCGAAAGCCTCAGGCTCGGGTCGATCATCGGGTGCGGTCTACCACGGGTGAACTCGTCCTCTCCCAGGTCGACGAAGGTGTGGCCCTGGCTTTCCCAGGCATTCCGAAGGGGCAAAACGCCGGGGGCGCCGACGTTGCTCGAGGTCCGTAAGCCCGCCCGGGCACAGAGCCAGGCGGCCTCGGCGCAGAGCGTTCCCCCGGAGTAGAGGCCGCGGAGGTACCCCGTGGGGCGAGGGCTGCGGTCCTTGAGGGGGGCGGGGGCGGGCAGCGCCTCCCGCGGGGGGTCCACACCGAGGACCCGGCGGTAGGCCTCCCGGGCTGCCTCCTCCAGGGTCGTGTCCTCTCCCAGGAAGCAGGCGACCGCGGGAAAGGGAAGGGTGCGGAACCGCACCGCGAGCCTGTCCCGCACCGAAGGCGAGGGCGGCTTCGAGAGAAAGAGCAGGCAGCGCGTATTCGGATCCAAGACCAGGCGCTCGATCGAGGAGAAGGCCGCGAGGCCACCCACCTCCTCGTGAAGATCTCGGCCGCCGGTGCCGTAGGCCTGGCTCGTCCCCAGGCCCCAGCGGTCGAGGAGGCTCGTCACCTCCTGCAGGCCGGTGCCCGAGGCGCTCACCACGCCCACCGGCCCGCGGCGGACGGCGTTGGCGAAGCCGAGCGGGGTGCCGTCGAGGATGGCGCTGCCGCAGTCGGGCCCCATGAGCAGCCGGCCGCGGCGGCGAGCCTCGATCTTGAGGAGCACCTCGTCCTCGAGCGAGACGTTATCGCTGAACAGCATCACGTCGAGGCCGGCGGCGAGGGCCTTCAGGGCCTCGCCCGCCGCGTAATCGCCGGGGACGGAGATGAGGGCGAGGTCGAGCGACGGGTCGGCCCTCACCGCTTCCCGCACCGAGGAGGGTTCCGCCCCGGCGCTCTTCCCCGCGGGCCCGGGGGAGGAAGGGGGGGCGCGGACCTCGCGTTCGGCCTCCTCGAGGAGGGCCTCGAGATCGCCCTCGCCCACGAGGACGAGGAGGAGGTCTTCGGGGCGAGGCCCCGGGAGATCGGTCAAGACGCCCGCCTCCTTGAGCAAGGAGAGGTTGGCGGCGGTTCCCATCTGCGCCGAGGCCCAGGTAATCCCCGGCCGCCCGGAGAACCGCCGCGAGAGCTGCATGAGGCTCACCGAGTCGCGGTAGCACTGGGGGACGAAGCGGCTCGCGCTGGGCATGCTACGCTCCCGGGCGGCTCCCTCGGAGGAGCTCCAGGGCTGCGACCACCGTGGGCGACGCGGCGGTGAAGCCGAAGATTCCGCCCTGGGCCCGGATCATCTCCAGGCCCACCCGCTGGAACTCGGGGAAGTAGGAACCGACCGCGTCCTCGACCACGAGGCAATCGTAGCCGCGGTCGTTGGCCTCGCGGACGGTGGTGTGGACGCAGACCTCGGTCGTGACCCCGCACACGAGAAGGGAGGTAATGCCCCGGTTCCGGAGGAGCGCGTCGAGGTCGGTCGAGTAGAAGGCCCCCTTCCCCGGCTTGTCGACGACCGGCTCGCCGGGGAGGGGGGCGAGTTCGGGGACGATCTCGTGGCCCGGCTGCCCGCGGACGAGCAACCGGCCCAAGGGTCCGGGATCGCCGATGCGGAGGGAGGGGTTTCCCCGTCGCGCCTTGGCCGGGGCGAGGTCGGAAAGGTCGGGCCGGTGTCCCTCGCGCGTGTGCACGACGGCGAGCCCGGCGCGCCGGGCCGCGGCCAGGACCCGGGCGGCGGGACCGAGGGTCTTCCGTAGGAGGGAGACGTCGTTCCCCAGGCTCTCCCCGAATCCGCCCGGCTCGAGGAAGTCGCGTTGGAAGTCGACGAGGAGGAGCGCCGTCGACCTCGGGGAAAAGACGAACGGGTACGGTCGGGCTTCGATCTCGGGCACGCCTTTCCTCCCTGGGGCTACTTGGGCTGGCCGATCACGCCCTCGACGAGCCAGTTGGTGGTGTCGAGCAGCTCGACGCCGCCCGCCTTCCCCGCGGGGATCACCTCCTTGCCGGTGTTGTCCTTGAGCGGCCCCTGGAAGATGACGAGCTTGCCCGAGACGATGTCCGCCTGGGCCTTGGCGATGGTCGCCTGGGTCTCGGCGCTGACGCTCGGGCCGAACGGTGCGAGCTTGAGGTAACCGGACTCGATCCCTCCCCGGACGTGGCTCGACTTCCAGGTGCCGGCCATGATCTCCTTCACGAGCTTCGTGTACAGGTCCCCCCAGGTGTAGGCGACGCCGGTGAGCCAGCCCTTGGGCGCGAACTGCCGGAGGGCGTCGGAGTGGAAGCCGATGGACTTGAGACCGCGGGCCTCCGCGGTCTTCACGATGGTGATGGGGCTATCGGTGATCATCGTGACGACATCGACCCCGGCATCGGCGAGAGCGTTCACCGCCGCCGCTTCCTTCACCGCGTCCACCCAGGCGTTGTTGTAGGTGACCGTGGTGGTGACCTTCGGATTCTGGGTCTTCGCCCCCAGCTCGAAGGCGTTGATCGAGGCGAGGATGTTGGGGATGGGGAAGGCGGTGATGAAGCCGAGCTTTCCGCTCTTCGTGGCTGCGCCCGCGGCGATGCCGGCGAGGTACATCGCCTCGAAGTTGTTGCCCCAGAAGGTCCCGAAGTTCGGGGCCAACTTGAAGCCGCTGGCGTGGAGGAAGGTGACCTTGGGGAACTTTTTGGCGACGTTGAGCGCCGGGTCCTGGAACCCGAAGCTCTGGGCGATGATGATCGTCGCGCCCTTGTTGATCATCTGCTCCATGACGCGCTCGGCGTCGGCGCTCTCGGGCACGTTCTCCGCCTCGAGGACGACGAGGCCGGGGATGTTCTTCTTGAGCTCGACGAGGCCGTCGTGGCTCGCCTGGTTGTAGCCGGCGTCCTTGATCGAGCCCACGTGCAGGGCGCCGACGATGACGGGCGGCGCGCCCGAGGCCCGGCCGGCGAGAGCCAGGAAGAGCGCCAGGGTGAGGGTCTTCGACGAGGGGGTGAGAGACATCGTTCCTCCAGGTGTGAGTCATCGAAACGAGCGGGCTTTTGGTCACTCCTTCACGCCGAGGACTCGAAGACCTCCTTGAGCCCCTCGGGCATCCGTCCCCGGCTGGCCTTGCGCAGCTGCACCAGCACCGCGAGGGTCACGAGGTAGGGGAGCATGTCGAGCAAGAACGGCGAGACCTCCGCCCCTCGGGCCTGGAGCTGGATCTGCAGCGCCAGGGTGCCGCCGAAGATCAGCGCCCCGAGGAGCACCCGCAGCGGGCTCCAGGCGGCGAAGATCACCAGGGCCACGGCGATGAACCCACGCCCGGCGGTGATCCCTTCGGTCCAGGTGTGGGCGATGGCGAGGGAGAGGTGGGCCCCCCCGATCCCGGCGAGCACGCCCCCCAGCGCCAGGGCCTGGTAGCGGAGGAGCCCGGTGTTCGATCCCGCGGCGTAGGCGACCATCCGGTCCTCGCCCACGGCGCGCAGGTGCAGGCCCCACGAGGTCCGGCCGAGCAGGTACCAGACGAAGATGGCGCTGGGCACGGTCAGGTACACGAGCAGGTCCTGGCGGAAGAGGATCGGCCCGAGCCACGGCACGCGGGAGAGGACCGGGAGGGCCAGGGGGCCGAGGCCGTCGACGGTGGTGCCGACGAAGGCCTTGCCGTAGTAGGCGGAGAGCCCCTGCCCCAGGAACATGAGGGCGAGGCCGGAGGCGAGCTGGTTCGCGCCCCGGCCCACGACCAGCGGTCCGAGGAGGAGGTTGAAGACACCGCCCAAGAGGGCCGCCGCGCAGAGCCCCACCGCTACCGACCCGGTGGTGGACGAGACCGCGAAGCCCACCGAGGCGCCGACGAGCATCGTCCCCTCGACGCCCAGGTTGATGAGGCCCGCCTTCTCGACCACGGTCTCGCCGAGCGCGGCGTAGAAGATCGGGGTGCTGGCCAGGATCCCCCCGGCGAGCCAGCCCTGGAAGAAGTCAGACGCCACGCTTGCCCTCGCGCGCCAGAACCACGAAGAGCAAGAGGGCCATGAGGATGTTCACCGTGGCCGAGGGCAGCCCCTGGTCGAGCTGGAGGCTGTCCCCACCGGTGGCGATCACCGCCACGAGAAAGCCCATCACGAGGATCCGTAAGGGGCGGTGCCCGGCGAGCCAGGAGATGAGGAAGCCGAGGTAGCCGAAGTCGGCGGAGAAGTGCGGCCGCAGCCGCCCCTGGATGGCCATGATCTCGCCGGTTCCGGCGAGGCCGGCGAGCGCGCCGCCGGCGCAGAGGACGGCGATCGTGGTAGCGGCGAGCGGCAGGCCGTGTCGGTGCGCCGCCACCGGGTTCCCGCCGATGGCGCGGATCTCGTAGCCCCACCGGGTGAGGAAGAGCAACACCGCCGCCAGAGCCAGGGCCAGGAGCCCGAGGGCGATGCCCACGTGGACGCGGCCGGTGAAGGCCGGCCAGAGGAAGCCCGGGCCGAAGGCCTTGGTCTGGGGGACGTTGGCGCTGCCCGGATCGCGGAGCGCGCCGTAGACGAAGAAATCCACCACCCGCAGCGCCACGTAGTTGAGGAGGAGGGTGCTGATGGTCTCGTTGAGCCAGCCGAGCGATCTGAGGAGCGCCGGGGCGAACGCCCAGGCGGCCCCGCCCAGCATCCCGGCGAGGGCGCCCGCCGGCAGCCCGAGCCACCCGGGGGTCCCCGGCCCGAGGGAGAGGGCCGCGCTCGCGGCGAAGAGGGCCCCGAGGTGCAGTTGCCCCTCGCCCCCCACGTTCACGAGCCCGAGGCGGGCGGGGAGGGCCACCGCGAGGGCGGTGAAGAGGAGCGGGATGAGCTTCACCACCACCTCGCTCAGCCCGTAGGCGCTCCCGAGCGTCGACCGGAGAAGGCTTCCATAGGTGTCGAGGGGGTTCTTCCCGCTGGTGAGCAAGAGAAGGCTGAAGAGCAAGAGGGCGCCGGCGAGGAGCCCGGCGTCGAGGGCCAGGGCGGACCGGTTACGCAGCGCGAGCATGGTCCGCCCCGGTCATGAGCAAGCCGACGTCGCGGGGGCTCGTCTCCACCGGCCGGAAGATCCCGCGCGATCGCCCGGCATGGAGAACTAGGATCCGGTCGCAGAGCGTGAAGAGCTCGTCGAGGTCCTCGGAGATGAAGAGCAGGCCCATGCCCCGGGCGGCGTGGGCGAGGACCAGCTCCCGGGCGGCCCGGGCGTTACTGAGGTCGAGGCCGCGGGTGAGGTAATAGGAGATGAGGGCGATGGGGTTGCGTGAGAGCTCCCGAGCGATGAGGACCCGGTGGAGGTTCCCGCCGGAAAGGTCCTCGGCGAGCGCCTCGAGCGAGGGCGGGGCCTGGACGAAGGCGGTGGTGAGAGCGGTGCGCGCGGCCGCTTCGAGGCGGCCCCGATCCGGGACAAAGCCGCCCGCGTTCCAGTAGGGCCGGTGCGCGCCCAGGATGAGGTTCTCGCGCACGGAGAGGCCGGGGATGGCCCCCATCCCGAGCGGATCCTCCGGAATGCAGGCCACTCCGCGGGCCAGGGCCGCGACGGGGGAGGGGTCGAACGGCTCGCCGCCCAGAAGGATCCGGCCCTCCGTCACGGGGCGCAGGCCGAGCACGAGGTCGCCCAGGTACTCCTGGCCGTTGCCCGAGACCGCCGCCACCCCGAGGACCTCGCCCGGGTGAACGGCGAGGTCGAGCCCGGTGAGCCCGGGCCGTCCGTCGTCGGTCGTGCAGCTCACCCGGTCGAAGCGGAGCACCGGCCGCAGGCCGGAGGGGAGGGAGGTCCCCGCGCGGCGGCGCGGGATCGCTTCCGGATCCGTCGCCCCCGCCTCTCCCACGAGCAAGGACGCGAGCCCCTCCTTCGTGGCTTCCCCCGCGGGAAGGCTCTTTGCCACGCGGCCCCGGCGGAGAACGGTGATCCGGTCGGCGCAGCGGAGCACCTCGGCGAGCTTGTGGGTGATGAAGACCACCGCGTAGCCCCGTCCCCGCAGCTCATCGAAGATGGTGAAGAGCGCTTCGGCCTCGTGGGGGGCGAGGACGCTCGTCGGCTCGTCGAAGATGAGGATCCGCGCTCCGGTGAGGAGGACCTTCACGATCTCGACCTTCTGGCGCGTCCCGAACGGCAGCTCGCGAACCAGCGCCCGGGGGTCGAGGTCGAGACGGTAGGCTCGGCTCACCTCGCGGATGCGCTCGAGGAGCCCCTCGCGCTCGAGCGGCCTCTTGTCGAGGAAGAGGGCGATGTTCTCCCAGACCTCCAGCGCCGGGATGAGGGTGAAGTTCTGGAAGACCATGCCGATGCCGTGGGCGCGGCCGTGGCGCGGACTCCCGAGCCGCACCGGCTTTCCCCCCACGAAGATCTCGCCGGAAGTGGGGTGGTAGTAGCCGTAGAGCATCTTCATGAGGGTGCTCTTGCCGGCGCCGTTCTCGCCGAGGACGGCGTGTACCTCGGCGGCGTGAATCCTGAGGTCGACGCCGTCGTTGGCTCGGAGCGCCCCGAAGACCTTCGTCAACCCGCGGGTCTCAAGGAGGAGCTCCCCGCGGGAGGCGCTGGGCATCCACTCGAAATAAGCACGGTGCGTGCCAGCGGCGGCCGCGTTGCCGGGCCGACGGAGTCGTGGCGGCCGCGGCCCTTGCCTCGGGGATGCCCGGTTTCACCGCATGGTGCTGCGCGATTCTCGGGCAATCGCTAGCCGGCCGACCCCCCGCTCAGGGACTTCAGATAGGCCTTCCACCCGCCGTGCTGGGTGATCTCCAGGCAGCGCGGGATGGCGCTTGCCTCCATGAGGAACCCGGTGACAAAGGAGCCGTCCTCGAGCTCCACCTTGCCGAGGCACAGGGGCTGGGCGATCGCCGCGAGGAAGCCCCCGAAGGCGGCTTCGGGCAGGTCCCAGATCTCCAGGGGCACGCGGATCCCGCCCTCCTCGGACCGGACCATGCCCGGTTTGCGGATGGGACCGTCCGCGAACGCGTAGAGCCGGTAGCGGGGCGCGGTGCGGACCTCGGCCAGGAACCGCGCTCCTCGTTCGGTGAGCTGGTGGTTCAGGGGGAGCCCGCGCAGGTGCGCCCCGGCGACGGCGAGGAGGGTCGGCCCCGTACGGACCGTGCCCAGCTCGGCGCCCTCGTACCGCCTCCCGGCCTCGAAGAGAGCGGCGTCGCTCCCCGCCGGACCCACCACGCTCACCCCGAAGGGCCGGCCGTCGGCGCACGGCGCGCCCGGCAGGGCGAGCGCGGCCATGTCGAGGAGGTTCAGGAAGTTCGTCCAGGTCCCGAGAATCGAGTTTACTCCTAGTGGATCCGCAAGCGCCTCTTCCACCGTGGGGAGCGCCGGGGCGGTGGGGAGGAGGAGGAAGTCGCAGCGGGTGAAGAGCTGCGCGGCGAGGCGGCGGAGCGCCTCCAGGCAGTGCAAGGCCTCGAAGGTATCCCGGGCGGTGTGGCTCTCTCCGGTTTCGAGCACCCGCCGGGTCACCGGGTGGATCGAGCCGCGGTGGGTGGTGAAGAAGTCCCCCACCGCCGCCAGCCGCTCGGCCACCCAGGGTCCGGCATAGAGGAGGCCGGCGGCCTCGAGCAGGCAGGAGAGGTCGAGCTCGAGGAGCCTCACCCCGCGCCGTGTCCACTCCACGAGCGAACGCTCGTACGCCTCGCCGTAGCCCGGATCTTCGGCGAAGACGCGCTGGGTCGGGAGTGGCACGCCCGCGGTGGGCTGGGTGGGCAGCGCCGTGCGAGTGGCCCCGCGGGCGCGGCTGTACGGATCCTCGGGGTCGAAGCCTTGGAGGACCTGGCCAACCTCGCGGGCGAGGCTCGTGGTCCGGGCAAGGACGCTCACGCAGTCGAGGCTCTGGCAGGCCGGGAAGACACCTCGGGTCGATACGAGGCCGAGGCTCGGCTTGTAGCCGACGATGCCCTGGAAAGCGGCGGGGACCCGTCCCGAGCCGGCGGTGTCAGTCCCGAGGGCGAAGTCGACCAGCCCGGCCGCCACCGCCGAGGCGCTCCCCGAGCTCGAACCGCCAGGCAAGAGCCCTGGGCGGACGGCGTTCCTCGGCGTGCCGTAGGGCGACCGTGTCCCCACGAGGCCCGTCGCGAACTGGTCCAGGTTCGTCTTGCCCACCGGCACGGCGCCCGCCTGAAGGAGTCTCTCGACGACCGCCGCGGACCGGCCCGGGCGGTAAGCGAAGTCGGGGCATCCCACCGTCGTGGGGAGCGGATGCCAGTCGATGTTGTCCTTGATTGCAAAGAGCATCCCGTGGACCGGCGACCTTGCCTGGTCCGGCTCGTCGAGCCGCCGGAAGACGGGTGCGAGGACCTTCTCGGAGGCGACCGTGACGAAGAGCGCCGGGTCGTTCCACTCCGCCAAGCGGCGGGTGAACTCGCGGAAGCGTTCCCTGGCGATCACGTAGAACTCCCGGGCGCGGGCGAGAAACCCCATCTACGGCAGGGGCGGCTCCACCGTGCCCCGCTCGCCGAACACCCGGGCGGCAAGGGTCCTGGGCGGCGTATCATCATGGGCTCCGGACGGAGGGCTTCGCCCTTTGTGACGGCCATCGAAGGGAGGGTGCTCATGCCCGTCGATCCGCACCGTACCCTAGCCGGCCCGGCCGGGGGAGTCGTCTCGGGGGGCAACTCGCCCGACCGGGTCGGAGCGGTCAGAGTCGCGCCCCAAGCAACTGCCCACCGCGGAGGCGGAGACCGTCCTCTCGACCCTCGAAGTAGAGGGCGTTGAGCGTATCCGTCTCCGCGATCTCGACCCGCGAGAAGCCCAGGGAAAGGACCCGGTTCGCGAGGGCCGGGAGGGTGAAGGTCGACCGAAGTGGCTCCCCGGCCAGACGGGCTCGAACCGCGAGGTTCTGCCGCGCAAGGAAGGAGCGGAGGGTGCGACCGGGGGGGGTGGCGAAATCGAAGACGATCTCGCTTCCCGCCGCGAAGTCCTCCGCCACGATGCTCAAGGTGCAAAGGACGGTCTCGGCTGGCAGGTAGGGCGTGACCCCGAGCCAGGCGACGTATGCGGGGCGGGAAGGGTCGAATCGGGCCCGCCCCAGCCCCTCGCGCAGAGTCTCCTGCTCGAAGTCGATCGAGGTGAAGGAGACGAACGGGGGAATGGCGATCCCCGCGCGAGCGAGCCGTTCGAGCTTCAGCGCCTGGCTCGACGGATGGTCCACCTCCAGAACGTGTACTCCGTCGAGCGGGCAGCGGTAAGCGTAGGTATCGAGCCCCGCGCCCAAGACCAGGTACTGTCGCACCCCGCGCTCATAGGCGTGCTCGAAGCGGTCCTCGGCATAGCGGCTGCGCACGGCCACGAACGCCCGGAGGGGGGAGAGGCCTCTCGACTTCCGTCGTTCGAGGGCAGCGCTCGGGGCGCGGACGTCTTCTCCGACGATCTTGAGCGCCAAGGGGTCGGCGAGGACGGGCGGGTGGTCCGCGAGCTGGTGGGCGGCTCGATACAGTGCCGCACCTCGCGCGGTTCGGCTGGGGGTTCCGCTCTGCATGACCGTCTCCGCATGAGGATACCAGCACCCCTTCCGCCGTTCTCGTCGAAGGCTCTCGATAGGAACTCCTCGACGTTCCGGTCGAGGCGTCCACCCGGCGACCCGAAGGGGCGAAGGGGCGCGCGCCGGCGGGCCTCGACGCTTGAGGGTGCTATCCCTGCTGCGCCGGCGGCGGCCTTCTCGGCTGCGCGTTCACCCGTGGAGGAGGAGCCCCAGCTCCGCCGAGGCTGCCTTGAGCGGGGAGAGGAAGCGCTTTTCCATCTCGCGCAGGGGGACGCGGGCCGCCTGCGTCCCGACATTCATGGCCGCCACCACCCGTCCACCGGCGTCGTGGACCGGGACCGCGATCGAGCGCAGGCCGAGTTCGAGCTCCTGGTCGACGAGGGCGAAGCCGCTCCGCCGGACGGCTTCCAGAGCCTGGGAGAGCCGTTCACGGTTGGTGATCGTCCGTTCGGTGTAAGCCACGAGCCGGGTGCGCTGGAGATAGGGGCGGAGCTCGGCGGCCGGGAGGTGGGCGAGGAGCACGCGCCCCATCGAGGTGCAGTAGGCGGGGAGGCGGCTCCCCGGCCGAAGATCGACGGACATGATGCGGGCGGCGGTGGCCGAGCGGAGAAGATAGAGGATCTCGCCCTCGTCGAGGACGGAGAGCGAGCAGGACTCGCGCACCATCGCACTCACCTGGTCGAGGTAGCGTTGGGCAGCGGTGGTGAGGGTGGCGGAGCTGGCGTAGGCCGCCCCCAGGGAGAGAACCTTCGGGCGGAGCGACCATCGGCGCCCCTCGGCGGCGACGTAACCGAGCCGGGCGAGGGTGAGTAGACACCGCCTTACGGCGGAGCGAGGGATGCCGGTGCGGAGGCTGAGCTCGGCGATGGTGCCGCCCCCGTGGGGCGGAGCGGCGAAGGCTCGGATCACCGAAAGACCGCGGGCGAGGGAGGCCATGAAGTCGGGATCGCCTGCGAAGCTCTCGGTCTCCTGGGCGTCCTTGCCCTCGGCGCGCTCCGGCGGCCTGGCGGTCCTCGGTCTCATGGAAGATCTCGGCTCAAGTCTAGGGGATCCTTTGGGGAGAGGCTTTGGACCAAAGCTGGCGTAGGGGAAAAGCGTCTTTAGGGGTCCGCTAGAATGGATACTGCAAGGGCCCCGTCGCCACGGTGATGGTCCGCAGCTCCGTGAACTCCTCGATCGCCGCCCGGCCGCCGAACCGGCCCCACCCGCTCGCCTTCATCCCCCCGAAGGGCATCTGCGCCTCGTCGTGCACGGTCGGCCCATTCACGTGGCACATGCCGGCCTCGATCCGCCGGGCCACCGAGAGCGCCCGGGCGAGGTCTTTGCCGAACACCGAGGAGGAGAGCCCGTACTCCGTGTCGTTGGCGACCCGGATCGCCTCCTCCACTCCCCGCACGCGCACCACGCACACCACCGGTCCGAACGACTCCTCGTGATAGAGCCGCATCGCCGGCCTGACCCCGTCGAGCACGGTCGCCTCCATGATCGTTCCCTTGACCTGACCGCCCGCGACGCAGCGGGCCCCCTTTTCGACCGCGTCCTTCACGAGCGCCCCGAGCCGCACCGCGGCCTCGGGCGAGACCAGGCTCCCGAGCACCACCGGGCCGTGCGGCTCGCCCGCCGGCAAGGCGCGCGCCTTGCGCGCGAGCCTCTCCACGAAGGCGTCGGCGACGCTCTCGTCCACCACCGCCCGCTCGGCCGACATGCAGATCTGCCCCTGGTTGGCGAAGGCGCTGAAGGCGGTGGCGGCCACCGCCTGGTCCAGGTCCGCGTCGTCGAGCACCACCACGGGTGCCTTGCCGCCCAGCTCGAGGAGCACGGGCTTACTGTGGGCGGCAGCGATCTCGGCGACGGACCGCCCCACTCTCGAGGAGCCGGTGAAGTTCACTCGGCGCACGGTGGGGTGGGCGACCAGGGCCTGGACGAGAGGGGGCGCACCGGCGGGCGCGCTCGAGAGCACGTTCAGGACCCCCGGCGGGAGCCCCGCGTCCCTCAGCACCTCGCCGACGAGGCGGTGCGTGGCCGGGCAGGTCTCGGAGGACTTCAGGATCACCGTGTTTCCGCAGGCGAGGGGCGAAGCCACCGCCCGCACGCCCAGGATGATGGGTGCGTTCCAGGGCGCGATCCCCAGGACCACCCCCACCGGCTCGCGGAGGGTGAAGAGGAGGGTGCTGGGCCGGTCGGAGGGGATGACCTCCCCGCCCACCTGGGTGGTGAGGGCGGCCGCCTCTCGCAGCATGTCGGCGGCGAGCTGGGCGTTGAAGAGGGCCCAGGGCTCGGTGCAGCCGGTCTCGGCCATCATCCGCGCCACCACCTCGCCCGCCCGGGCCAGGAGGATCTCGGCGGCCTTGAGGAGCACGTTCCGGCGTGTTCCGGGGCCCTGGGCCGACCAAGCCCGGAAGGCCTCGTGAGCCGCTCCGGCCGCCGTGGCGGCGTCGGCGGTCGAGGCGGCCGCCGCACGGCTGACCCCCTCTCCCGTGACGGGATTCCGTCGCTCGAAGATGGCCCCGTCTGCCGCGGGTACGTCCTTTCCGGCGATGAGCAGCGGGACCTCAACC
>Ga0335077_10003994_pt1 | contig 17946 bp, 13 predicted proteins | sample Lox_Sample_31_FD_207151 | JGI IMG/M metagenome (GOLD analysis project Ga0335077, IMG submission 207151) | Soil microbial communities from Loxahatchee National Wildlife Refuge, Florida, United States - Lox_Sample_3.1 | ecosystem: Environmental > Terrestrial > Soil > Wetlands | place: USA... | reverse complement strand
CTGAGCTGACTGGTTCGCCCGCGCATGCTCTGCATGGTGGGAAATCTATCCACAATCCGCGGATCACGTGGCAACAGCGCAGATACCTGGGGGGGCTCGCGTGGAACTCGTCGAGATCGGGACACGCCGTCCCGCTCGCGGGCGCCCTCCTGCGCATCTGGCCGACCTCGGCGTGGCCGAGCGGCGGGTCGCGGTGGCCGAGCTCGGCGAGCCCGCCTACCGCGCCGATCAGCTGTCCAGGCACTACTTCGGCCGCTTCACCGACTCGCCGCAGGACATGACCGACGTGCCTGCCGCCGTCCGCGAGCGGCTCGCGCAGGCGCTGCTGCCGAGACTGCTCACGGCCGCCAAGGAGCTCAGCTGCGACGGCGGGATGACGCGCAAGACGCTCTGGCGCGCGGCCGACGGCGCCTACGTCGAGTCGGTGCTGATGCGCTACCCCGGCCGGGTCACCATGTGCGTGTCCTCTCAGGCCGGATGCGGCATGGCCTGCCCGTTCTGCGCGACCGGCCAGGCGGGCCTGACCCGCAACCTGTCCACCGCCGAGATCGTCACGCAGGTCGTGAGCGGCGCGGCGGCGCTGGCCAGGGGCGAGGTGGCCGGAGGCCGCGGCCGGGTGTCGAACGTCGTGTTCATGGGGATGGGCGAGCCGCTGGCCAACTACGCCAGCGTGCTGGCCGCGATCCGGCGGCTCACCGACCCGGTCCCTGCCGGGCTCGGCATCTCCCAGCGGTCGGTCACGGTGTCGACCGTCGGGCTGGTCCCGGCGATCGAGCGGCTGGCCGGGGAGGGCCTGTCGGTGCGGCTTGCCGTGTCGCTGCACGCGCCCGACGACGGGCTGCGCGACGAACTCGTGCCGGTCAACCGGCGCTGGAAGGTCGCCGAGGTGCTCGACGCCGCCTGGGCGTACGCCGCGGCGACAGGCCGGCGGGTCTCGATCGAGTACGCGATGATCCGCGACGTGAACGACCAGCCGTGGCGGGCCGACCTGCTCGCCGGGCTGCTGGCCGGGCGGCTCGCGCACGTGAACCTGATCCCGCTGAACCCGACGCCAGGATCGAGGTGGACCGCATCCGATCCGGTCGTGGCGGCCGAGTTCGAGGCGCGCCTGGCCGGCCGTGGCATCCCGGTCACGGTGCGCGACACCCGGGGCCGCGAGATCGACGGCGCGTGCGGCCAGCTGGCCGCCGCTGGCCGGGAGCTTGACCCGCCAGGCTGACCTCGAGCGGGGAGAGTGCGCGCGCGGGGAGCGGGGGGTACTGTGACGGGTAATGTCTGGTATGGCGTCATTTCGGCGGTGGCGGCGGCTGGCTGCCCACCGGGTCGCTCACCGCGCCTGGCACTGGCTGCAGCTGTCGGGAACGATCACGGCCGATACTGCCGCCGGGCGCCGTTTCGCGGCGTTCGGGCCTGGCTCCCTCATCGCGTTCCCGACCGGGGCCATCTACGGGGAGCAGTGGATCGTTGTCGGCGACGGGACCATGATCGGGGAGCAGGCGTCCGTGTGCGCCGGGATGGCGCCGGGGCATGACCTAGGGCCCGAGCCCGTGCTGCGGATCGGCGATCGATGCGTGATCGGGCGGGGAAGCCACATCGTGGCGCACAAGAGCATCGAGATCGGCGACGACGTCTACACCGGTCCGTACGTCTACATCACGGACCAGAACCACAGCTACGCCGACCCTGACGTTCCGATCGGACGGCAGTGGCCAGTCAATTCCCCGGTCCGGATCGGACCGGGCACCTGGCTCGGGACTGGTGTGATCATCTTGCCGGGCTCGGAGATCGGCAGGAACGTCGTCGTCGCGGCCGGCTCTGTGGTGCGCGGCCGGATCGGCGACCACTGTGTCGTGGCCGGGGCGCCCGCCCGGGTGGTGCGGAGCTTCCGGCCCGAGACGGGGTGGGCCCGCTCGGACGTGGCGTCGGCGATGGCCGGGAGTTCGCCGCCGCGGCCCGATCCCGTCGGCTCGCCGCTCGATCTGACGGTGGCGCGGAGCGGGTCAGCCGATCCGCTGCCGGGTGATCCCGGGCTCACCGCTGCCGTGGCAGCCGTCCCGCCGGTGGCTGATCACGCGGCTGCCGATCGCGCGGTGGCTGCTTACGCGGCGGTTGATCACGCGGCGGCCGATCGCGCGGTTGCTGGTAGCGCGGCGGATCGCGCGGCGGCTGATCACGCGGCGGCTGTTCATCCGGCGGCTGAGCCCGCCCGGGTGGATCCCGCTCCGTAGCGGTCCGCCGGGCCCGCGGATCTTCGCCCTGGTCGCCTTGGTTCCCCTGGTCGCCCTGGCCGCGCGCGTTGCGGGTCGCGCGGCCTCCGCTCATCTGCCTGACGAACGTCTCGCCCCGCAGCGCCCGCTCGACCAGATCGGCCGCGCGCGCGGCCTCGGCCAGCCGTAGGCCCTCGCTGCGGTACGCGGTCAGCACGGCCTCCACCGCGCCGGGAGGCAGGTGCGGGCCGAGCTCTGACCGGGCCGAGCGGTAGCCCTTCCTCGCCCCGTCCACACACGCGCTCAGGTGATGCCTTGCCAGCGTGGCGAGAGCGATCGGATGGCGCTTGAGCACGCCGTGCAGCATGTAGTCGGGCGGCACCGCGCCGAGCAGCCAGGCGGTCGCCGAACGTTCGAACTCGGGATCTCCCGGCGGGTGCACCCCGGCCGGCCAGCCGGGAGGAACATAAGACGTCACAAGGACATCGTAACGCTTATTCGAACATGTATTCTATAGGCAGTGGCGCGGTGTGACGCGGCGTGACGCGGTGGTGGCGCGGCGTGGCGCGGTGGTGGCGCGGCGTGGCTCGGGGTGGCGCGGCGTGGCTCGGAGTGGCGCGGCGTGGCTCGGGGTGGCGCGGCGTGGCTCGGGGGTGGCGCGGCGTGGCTCGGGGGTGGCGCGGCGTGGCTCGGCGGCGCTCGCTCCGCTGCGACTGGCTCGCCGTCTCGCCGGCCGGGCCGGGCGAGCCGCCCGCGTCGTTTTCGTTATGAAACGAGCTGGCAGTAGACTGAACGGGCCGTCACTCTGGCGCTTCCCACGTAACTACGGAGCCTTCACGCATGCCTGCCAGCCCCGCTGAGCTCGCCACCAGTGCCACCGTCGCCACCCGCGACGACCTTCGCAACGTCGCGATCGTCGCGCACGTCGACCACGGCAAGACCACGCTGGTCGACGCGATGCTCTGGCAGTCGGGGGCGTTCCGCGCGAACGCCCAGGTCGCCGAGCGGGTGCTTGACTCCGGCGACCTGGAGCGGGAGAAGGGCATCACGATCCTGGCCAAGAACACCGCGGTCACCCACGGCGGACTGACCATCAACATCATCGACACGCCCGGGCATGCCGACTTCGGCGGTGAGGTCGAGCGCGGCCTGTCCATGGTCGACGGCGTGCTGCTGCTGGTGGACGCCAGCGAGGGCCCGCTCCCGCAGACCAGGTTCGTGCTGCGCAAGGCGCTCGAGGCCCGGCTGCCGGTGATCCTCGTGATCAACAAGGTGGACCGGCCGGACGCCCGGATCGCCGAGGTGGTCGATGCCTGCTACGAGCTCTTCCTGGACCTGGACGCGACCGAGGAGCAGATCGAGTTCCCGATCGTGTACGCGTCGGCCAGGGCCGGGCGCGCCTCGCTGAACCGCCCGCAGGACGGCACGCTGCCGGACTCGGCTGACTTGGAGCCGCTGTTCGGCGTGATCTCCGAGCACGTACCCGCGCCGTCGTACGACCCGCACGCGCCGCTGCGCGCCCACGTCACCAACCTGGACGCCTCCGCCTACCTGGGCCGGATCGCGCTGTGCCGAGTGATCTCCGGTGAGATCAGCAAGGGCCAGCAGGCGGCATGGTGCCGCCGCGACGGTTCCATCGTGCGAGTGAAGATCTCCGAGCTTTTCCGAACGCAAGCCCTCGAGCGAGTCCCGGCGGCCACCGCATCCGCCGGGGACATCATCGCGGTCGCCGGCATCGACGAGATCATGATCGGCGAGACGCTCGCCGACCCTGAGGATCCGCTGCCGCTGCCGCTGATCACCGTGGACGAGCCAGCGATCTCGATGACGATCGGCGTGAACACCTCGCCGCTGGTCGGCCGCGGAGGGGGGCCGACCGGTGCCTCGGGCGCGGCCGGCGCGTCGGCCAAGCCCGGCGGGCGCGGCGCCACCAAGGTCACCGCCAGGATGGTGCGGGACCGGCTGGACTCCGAGCTGGTCGGCAACGTGTCGATCAGGGTGCTGCCGACCGAGCGGCCGGACACCTGGGAGGTACAGGGTCGCGGCGAGCTGGCGCTGGCCATCCTGGTCGAGACGATGCGGCGGGAGGGTTACGAGCTGACCGTGGGCCGGCCCACCGTGGTGACCCGCGAGATCGACGGCAGGCTGCACGAGCCGGTCGAGCGGCTGACGATCGACGCGCCCGAGGAGTACCTCGGGACCGTCACGGCGCTGCTCGCGGCGCGCAAGGGCAGGCTCGAGCACATGACGAACCACGGGACCGGCTGGATCAGGCTCGACTTCATGGTGCCCGCGCGCGGGCTGATCGGGTTCCGTACCCAGTTCCTGACCGACACCCGCGGCACGGGGATCGCGCACCATGTGTTCGAGCGGTACGAGCCGTGGGCCGGGCCGATGCGGGTGCGGGCCACCGGGTCGCTGGTGGCCGACCGCTCCGGGGTCGCCACCGCCTACGCGATGTTCTCGCTGCAGGAGCGCGGCACGCTGTTCGTCGAACCGGGGACCGAGGTCTACGAGGGCATGATCGTGGGCCAGAACTCCCGGTCCGACGACATGGACGTGAACATCGCGCGGGAAAAGAGGCTCACCAACATGCGCCAGTCCACCGGAGAGGAGCTTGAGCGGCTGATGCCACCGAGGGCGCTGAGCCTGGAGCAGGCGCTTGAGTTCTGCGCGGACGACGAGTGCGCCGAGGTGACGCCGACGACGATCCGGTTGCGCAAGACCGTGCTCGACGCCAAGGAGCGCGCCAGGATCAGGGCTCGCGCGAGCCGGGAGAGCTAACCAGGTCGCCCGGGGCGGGACTTCGGCCAGGCTGGCCGCCGGCGATTGTGCCTACGTGGCGCGAGCGGAGGTGGGCTGGGGTGGGGCCTGTTCGGCTGGCGGGGGCATATCTGCCGGACCGCGCGGGCATGAACGGGGCGCAGTGATCAAATTGCGCCCTGCGGTCATTGCCTACGGGGTGTGCAGGGACAGGGGGGTTCCATGCCGCATGCCTTGGCGGTCTCCGTCAACTTCGGCCAGAGTCTTCAGAACCTGATCAACACGATCGCGCACGCGATCCCGAAGATCGCCGTGTTCCTGCTGATCCTGATCGTCGGTGGCTTCATCGCGTGGGTGATCGGGCGCCTGATCACCAAGGGCTTGCAGCGGATCGGGTTCAACCGGTTCGCCGAGCGCGGTGCCGTCGGCCAGGCGCTCTCCCGCGGCCGCTGGGACGCCAGCACGCTCGTCGGCAAGATCATCTACTACATGATCTTGCTGTTCGTGCTGCAGATGGCCTTCGGGGTGTTCGGGCCGAACCCGATCTCCGTGCTGCTCACGGCCGTGGTGGGGTGGCTGCCCAAGGCCATCGTGGCGATCGCGATCATCATCATCGCCTCGGCGATCGCCAAGGTCGTCAAGGACCTGATCAATGGCGCGATCGGCGGGCTCTCGTACGGCCCGTTCCTAGCCGGCGCCGCGTCGGTGGTGGTGATCATCCTCGGCGTCATCGCCGCGCTGAACCAGGCCGACATCGCCACGACCGTGACCGAGCCCGTGCTGATCGCCGGCCTCGCGACGGTCGCCGCGATCGTCGCCATCGGCGTGGGCGGCGGCCTGGTCAGGCCGATGCAGTCCCGGTGGGAGCGGATACTCGACTCCGCGGAGCGGGAGACGACCCACCAGGTGGCCGCCTACCAGCGCGGCAGGCAGGACGCTGCGGGCCGGGTCGGCGCTGGCCACGGCGGTGGTCAGGGCGGTGGCGCTGGTGGGCCGGCGACGCCGGGTGCGGCCGGGACGGAGGATAGCGGGCGAACCGAGCACGCCGCGGTGGGCCGTGGCGATCGCGGGACGCGTGCCACCGGGCCGACCGGCTCGGGGGCGCCGAATCCCGATCAGCCGTCGCCTGGCTCCCGGCGACCTAAGTCCGGCCGGTCAGATCCCGAACCCGGCAGCGGTCCGACCAGGCCGAACCCCGACAGGTCCTGAGCCCGCCCGGGCCGATGTCAGGCGCGGCGCTGGTGTCAGGGCGAGGCGTGAGTGTCGGGGCGGGACGCTGGTGTCAGGGGCGGGGCGCCGGGTATCAGGGCGGGGCGCGAGTGTCGGAGCGGGGCGCTGGTGTCAGGGGCGGGGCGCCGGTGTCAGGCGAGGCGCCCGTGTCAGATAGGGGCGCGCGGTGTCAGGTGGGGGCGCGGGTGTCGGGCGGGGCGGTCGCGGTGTGCTCGGCGACGAGTCGGCAGACGGCGGCCAGGCGCATCGATTCCCAGTCGGGCAGCTGGGCGCTGCCTGACGGTCCGGCTGCGCAGGGCGAGGGCGCGTCGGCGGCAGGCCGCCAGCCGCCCGCGGTCGCTGCGGAGAGGAAGCCGGTGGCGTACCTGACCAGGAAGCCGAGCAGGTGGGCTGGGTCCGTGTGGCGTCGGCCGAGCACGTCCTTCGCCGCCTCGGTGACGGCGGCCATGTGCTGGTCGAGGTCGGGGTGCGCGCCGTCGGCTAGCCGGTCGAGTGCGGCCTGGCCGACGAGCCCGGCCAGGTAAGGAACGAACTCGTCGATCTCGGCCCGTGCGCCGACCGCCATGCTACCTGAATGGCCCCGCATGGGATAATAGTAGCAATTCAGACATCGGTTAACTTGCAGTTGCCACGGCGGCAGAAGGCCCCGGCCGCGGCCGCGTCCGCGCCCGCGCCCGCGGCGACACCGTGCCTCGTTGATGCTGCTGAGAGCGACATCAACGAGGCACGATGTCGATCCGCACCGTCGCCCGCGGGACCCGCCGGCGCCGGGTCGACGTGACCACGCCTGCATCGGGGGCACTTCACAGTCGCGAGGGCAGCAGCAAGGCGCCCCGCTTGATCGGCCAGGCCCAGGCCCAGGCGCGGCGTGGCGCGAGCGCGGCCGGCCGCGGCCGGCCGCGGCCTGGGCCTGGGCTTGGGCCTGGGCCGCTACTTCACGGTCAGGTAGATGTAGCTGCCTAGGCCGAAGATTAGGCAGTAGATCGCGAACGGGTACAGGGTTCTGGTGCGGAAGTACTTCATAAGGAACCTGACCGACACGTAGGCTCCGATGCCGGAGACCACGCTGCCGGCCAGGATCTGCGGGCGGATCCCGTTGCCCAGGTGCCCGAGCAGGTCGGGAACCTTCAGCATGCCGGCCGCGAGGATGACCGGCGTCGCGAGCAGAAACGCGAACCTCGCCGCGTCCTCGCGGGACAGGCCGCGGAACATGCCGGCGACCATCGTGACGCCGTCCCGGCTGATCCCGGCCAGCAGCGCCAGGATCTGGGCGGCGCCGATGAGCACGGCCGAGGCGTAGCCGAACGCGGTGATCCTGCGGTCAGAGGCGATCGCGGTCGTGATCTCCTGTTGCCGCACGGCCCGCTGGCCGGAGGAGTGGGCTCCAGGCACCCGGGCGGCCCCGACCAGCTCGCGCTCGGGCTCGGGTTCGGGCTCGGGCTGCGGCTGCGGCTGCTCCCGCTCGGCCACCACCTGCTGGTCGGCGGCCAGCGACTTGCGGGTGCGGAAGCGCTCCCCGGCGTAGAGGATCACGCCGTTGATCGCCAGGAAGATCGCCGCCCGGCTTGGCACGCCGAAGATGACGCGGAACTTGTGTTCGAACGCCAGGCCGACCAGGCCGACCGGGATCGTGGCGAGCACGATCATCCAGGCCAGCTTCTGGTCCGAGGTCCTGGTCTTGATCGGGTGCCGCAGGTCGGCTTGGAACGAGGTGAAGAAGCCGCCGATGATCCGCACCCAGTCACGCCAGAAGTACACCGTGATCCCGATCGCGGTCGCCACATGCAGGCCCACGATGAACGCCAGGTACGGCGACTCCGGTGTAGCAACGTTCAGGTCCCTGGCCCAGCTGCCGCCGACCAGGGCCGGGATCAGCACGTTGTGACCGAGGCTGGACACCGGGAACAGCTCCGTCACGCCCTGGATGAACCCGACGACGATGGCCTCGGTGAAGGTCATGTGATGCATGACGACGTGGTGCATGACGGCCTCTCGGTTGGCGGGCGTCTCCCCGCGGCAGCAAGAATATTCATGCCAAACGGGCCGTGCCCCCAACTCGGGGCACAGCGCGCCGATCTTGGCACGCGGGTCGCCTCTGAGAGCCAGTAACGACGCGGATTACGGGGTGGTTCCTGCGCCGTGCTTGCCCGGCACCGTCGGGGTGTCGTGGTGCACCTTGCGCGTGATCTTGCTGCCTAGCCACACCAGCGGGTCGTACTTGCGGCCGACCACCCGCTCCTTCAGCGGGATCAGCGCGTTGTCGGTGATGTGGATGTTCTCCGGGCAGACCTCGGTGCAGCACTTGGTGATGTTGCAGAGCCCGAGGCCGAAGTCGTCCTGCGCGATCTCGCGACGGTCGGCCGTGTCGGCGGGGTGCATCTCGAGCTCGGCGATCCGCATGAGGAAGCGCGGCCCGGCGTAGGCGGGCATGTTCTCCTCGTGGTCGCGGATCACGTGGCAGACGTTCTGGCACAGGAAGCACTCGATGCACTTGCGGAACTCCTGCGACCGCTGGACATCGACCTGCTGCATCCGGAACTCGCCGAGCCCGATCGCCGGGTCCGGGGTGAACGACGGGATCTGCCTGGCCTTCTCGAAGTTGAATGAGACGTCTGTGACCAGGTCCCTGATCACCGGGAACGTCCGCATCGGGGTGACCGTGATGGTCTCCTCTGGCTGGAACAGCGACATCCTGGTCATGCAGGCAAGCCGCGGCTTGCCGTTGATCTCCATCGAGCAGGATCCGCACTTGCCTGCCTTGCAGTTCCACCGGACCGCCAGGTCGCTGGCCTGGGTGGCCTGCAGCCGGTGCAGGATGTCGAGCACGACCTCGCCCTCGTTGGCCTCGACCTCGTAGTCGACGAGCTCGCCCTGGCCCGCGTCGCCGCGCCAGACCTTCAGCTTCACCTTGGTGCCCATCGCCCTGCCCTCCTGGCGCGACTCCGTCACGACCCCTCCTCACTGGCGCCAGTGCCGCCTGCCGGTTCGGGTGCCGCGGGCAGCTCCTCCTCGGTCAGGTACTTCTTCAGCTCAGAGCGGTCGAACAGCGCGAGCAGATCCGCGCGCATCGGCGGCATCGGCTGCCTGGCCAGCACGATCCGCTGCTCGTCGTCGAGCGAGCAGATCAGGTTCACCTTCCGCCACTCCGGCGACATGCCGGGATAGTCATCCCTGGTGTGCCCGCCGCGGCTCTCCTGGCGCTCAAGCGCGGCGTGCGCCACGCACTCGGCGATCAGCATGATGTTGCGCAGGTCGAGCGCGAGGTGCCAGCCCGGGTTGTAGGCAGGCCCGCCCTCGGCCCGGACGACGGCGGCCCGCTCGCGCAGCTTCTCCAGCTCGGCCAGGGCAGTCCTGATCTCATGCTCGGTGCGGATGATGCCGACCAGGCCGCTCATCGTGTCCTGGACCTCGCCGTGCACGGTGTACGGGTTCTCGCCCGCGGTCCGCTCGAACGGCGCGAGCGCCTCGGCCTGGGCGGCCGCGATGGCGCCGTCGCCGGGCATCGGCCGCTTGTCGCCGAGCGCGGCCACGTACTCGGCAGCGCCGAGGCCGGCCCGCCTGCCGAACACCAGCAGGTCGGACAGGGAGTTGCCGCCGAGCCGGTTGGACCCGTGCATACCGCCGCTGACCTCGCCGGCCGCGAACAGGCCGGGGACGCCGGACTCGCCGGTGTCCGGGTCCACCTCGACGCCGCCCATCACGTAGTGCTGCGCGGGCCCGACCTCCATCGGCTCCTTGGTGATGTCGACGTCGGCAAGCTCCTTGAACTGGTGGTACATCGACGGCAGCCGCCGCAGGATCTCCTCGGCGGGCAGCCGGGAGGCGATGTCGAGGAAGACGCCGCCGTGCGGCGAGCCGCGTCCCGCCTTGACCTCGGCGTTGTTCGCCCTGGCCACCTCGTCGCGCGGCAGCAGCTCGGGCGGGCGCCTGTTGTGCTCATGGTCGGCGTACCAGCGGTCGGCCTCCTCCTCGGTCTCCGCGTACTGGCCGCGGAACACGTCGGGCACGTAGTTGAACATGAACCGCTTGCCCTCGGAGTTGCGCAGGACGCCGCCGTCGCCGCGCACCGACTCGGTCACCAGCAGCCCGCGCACCGACAGCGGCCACACCATGTGGGTAGGGTGGAACTGCACGAACTCCATGTTCAGCAGCTTGGCGCCGGCCAGCAGCGCCAGCGCGTGACCGTCGCCGGTGTACTCCCAGGAGTTCGACGTCACCTTGAAGGTCTTGCCGATGCCGCCGGTCGCCAGCACCACCGCCGGGGCCTCGAACACGACGAACCGGCCGCTCTCCCTGATGTAGCCGAACGCGCCGGCGATCGCGTCGCCGTCCTTGAGCAGCCTGGTGATCGTGGTCTCGGCGTAGACCTTGATCATGGCCTCCGGGTCGCCGTGGGCGACGGCATCCTCCTGCTGCAGCGCCACGAGCTTCTGCTGCAGGGTGCGGATCATCTCCAGGCCGGTGCGGTCGCCGACGTGGGCGAGGCGCGGGTACTCGTGGCCGCCGAAGTCGCGCTGGCTGATCTTGCCGTCCTTGGTGCGGTCGAAGACCGCGCCCCAGGCCTCGAGCTCCCAGACCCGCTCCGGTGCCTCCTTGGCGTGCAGTTCGGCCATCCGCCAGTTGTTCAGGAACTTGCCGCCGCGCATGGTGTCGCGGAAGTGCACCATCCAGTTGTCGTTCGGGTTCACGTTGCCCATCGCGGCCGCGCAGCCGCCCTCGGCCATCACGGTGTGCGCCTTGCCGAACAGGGACTTGGAGATGACCGCCGTCCGCTGGCCGGCCAGCCGGGCCTCGATCGCCGCCCGCAGGCCCGAGCCGCCGGCGCCGATCACTACGACGTCATAGGGAAGCCGTTCGATGTCAGTCATGACAGGTTAGGCACCTTCTGCCTCGATCTAGAAGAACCGCGGGTCGCTGATGACGCCGCTGGCCACAAGCCGGATGTACAGGTCGGTGAAGAGCACGAACCCGAGCGATACCCAGGCGAACTGCATGTGCCGCGCGTTCAGCTTGGAGACCAGGGTCCAGGCCTTGTACCTGACCGGGTGCTTGGAGAAGTGCTTGAGCCGGCCGCCGGTGATGTGCCGGCAGGCGTGGCAGGACAGCGAGTACACCCACAGCAGCGCCGCGTTGATGACCAGCACGAGCGTTCCGAGGCCCACGTGCCCCCACTGGCCCGAGTGGTTCCTGAACGCGAGCACGGCGTCGACGGTCAGGATCACGTTGAAGATCAGCGCGACGTAGAAGAAGTAGCGGTGCAGGTTCTGCAGGATCAGCGGAACCCTGGTCTCGCCGGTGTACCTCGCGTGCGGCTCGCGCACCGCGCACGCGGTCGGCGCCTGCCAGAACGCGCGGTAGTAGGCCTTGCGGTAGTAGTAGCAGGTCAGCCGGAAGCCCATCGGCCCCCAGATGATGATGATCGCGGGGGTCAGTCCTGCCACCCACGGGATCCAGCTGAACCCGGCCCCCGGCGTGCAGGTCGTCACGATGCACGGCGAGTAAAGCGGCGAGATGTACGGCTTCCAGAAGTAGTCCTCGTTGACGAGCGACGCCCAGGTCAGGTAGATCACCACGATCGCCAGGAAGGTGCCGTTGACGGCCGGCTGGCGCCACCAGTCGTCCTTCCGCAGGGTCTTGCTGGCGATCTGCGCCCGTGTTTTGGCCGGCGCCTCCGATACCTGCGTCATGGACGTCTCCGGGTAGAAGCTGAATTGGCTGGGATCGCTGCCCGCGTTGCCCACAGAACCTTATTCCAACGGTAATCACTGGACGGCTCAGGGTGGAGCTTCCGCCAGTGTGACACTGGCTACACCCGGCCCGGCGGCGCCGCGCTGGCCTGCGGGTGCGGGCCGGCCCGGCCGCGGCTCAGGACGGGCCGCCAGGGACCGGGTCCGGCTCGGCGGCGCCGAGGGCGCTGCGCAGGAACGCGACCTGCAGCAGCAGCAGGTTCTCGGCCACCTCCTCCTGCGACGCCAGGTGCGTCACCCCGGACAGCGGCAGCACGCAGTGCGGGCGGCCGGCTGCCAGCAGCGCCGATGACAGCCGCAGCGTGTGCGCGACGACGACATTGTCGTCGGCCAGGCCGTGGATGATCATCAGTGGCCGGCTGAGCAGGTGCGCGTCGGCGATCAGGCCAGAGCGCTCGTAGGCCTCCGGGTCGCGGTCGGGGTGACCGAGGTAACGCTCGGTGTAATGGGTGTCGTACAGCCGCCAGTCCGTGACCGGCGCGCCGGCGATCGCGGCGTGGAACACATCGGGCCGGCGCAGCACGGCCAGAGCCGACAGGTACCCGCCGAACGACCAGCCCCTGATGGCCACCCTGGTCAGGTCGAGGTCGGCACCGCCCGCATCGGCACCGCCCGCGTCGGCGGCGCAGCGCTCGGCCACGGCGGCGAGCGCCTCGACCTGGTCGGCCAGGATCGGCGCGGCCAGGTCCCCTGCCACGGCGCGCTCCCACGCTGGTCCGCGGCCCGGCGTGCCGGCGCCGTCGGTGACGATCACCGCGAAGCCCTGGTCGGCGAACCACTGCGAGGCCAGGTAGGCGTCGGCGCAGGCGAGCACCCGCTGCGAGGTCGGCCCGCCGTAGGGGTCGAGCAGCACCGGCAGGCTCGCCGAGCCCCGCTGGTACCAGGACGGCAGCAGCAGGGCCGTGCGGAGCTCGCGCGGCCCGCAGCGCAGCAGTTCCACCCGCAGCGCGGGCAGCATCGGCCGCTCGGCCAGCGAGCCGATCGTCGCCACCGCTACGGACCGGCCGCTCTGCCCGCCGCTCTGCTCGTCGCGCGGCCCGTCGCGCAGCACCGTGACGGTCAGTCCAGGGTCAGCCATCGACTGACTGGTGAGCACCGTCGTGCCGCCCGCCCGAACGCCGCCGTGGACTCCTGGCTGCCCGTCGCCGGAGATCCTGGTCAGTCCCGCCGGCCCGTAGGCCCAGACTCCGATCTCGGCCGGCTCGCCGTCTGATCCGGTGAACAGCACGGTATCGCCGTCCACCGACAACACCGTCCGCACCTCGAGCTCCGGCGGGGTCACCGGGACGGCGCCGCCGGTCAGGTCATTTCCGGCGCACACCAGCAGCCGCCGCGCGCCGTCCGCGGTGGCCGTCCACACGATCCTGCCGTCGCGCAGCCTGGCGGGCACCCCGGGCACGATGTCCAGCCAGCACTCGTCGACATCCTCGCGCAGCACCCGCGTCGCGCCGGTCTGGCCATCCACCGCGAGCAGCCGCATCCGCTTCTGGTCCCTGGACTGCACCACGACGAGCGGCCCGGTGGCGTCCCAGTCGGCCGTGGCGACATACTCGAACGCTTCGGCGTCCCACCGCACCGGGACCGACCGTCCGTGAGTGCTCACGATCAGAAGTTCAACGAAAGCGTTCGGGGTACCCGCGGCCGGATAGCTCACCTCCGCTGGCTCTCGGTCGGGATGAGCGGGATCGGCGATGTGCCAGCGCCGGACGACGGTGTTGTCCACCCGCGCGACCAGCAGCGCCGAGCCGTCCGGAGCCCACCAGTACCCGCGCATCCTGCGCATCTCCTCGGCCGCGACGAACTCGGCCAGACCGTAGGTGATTCCAGCGGTACCTGGCGGCGGGCCGATCAGCTCACGGTCCTCGCCGGTCCGCAGGTCGGTGATCCGCAGTGCCCCGTCGCAGACGTAGGCCACCTGGCGACCGTCCGGGTCGGGCCTGGGGTCGATCGCGGGCGAGCGCGCGCCGGCCGGGCGCGCAGCGTCCCCGCCAGGGGCGAGCCCGACCGTGTAGACCTGGCCGGCAAGGGCGAACGAGGCCAGCGTGAAGCCGGCGTCGGTGGCGAACCCCACCACTCCGCCGGCCCGCTCTCGTGACCGCTCCCTGCGAGCTTGTTCCTCTGGAGGCTCTTGGTTGTCGGCGCCGATCGCCGCCGGGTCGGCGACCAGCCGCTCCGACCCGCCCGCGGCGAGGTCGCCGTCGCCGTCCACGTCGAGCACCCACAGGCAGGTGGCCGGATCGGCGCCGCCCCTGCTGCGCAGGAACGCGACCTGGCGTCCGTCCGGCGACACCGCGAACGAGCGCGGGGCGCCGAGGCTGAAGTTCTGGGTGCGGGCACGCTGACGCGGGAAGGTGTCGGTCATGACATCAGATCTTGCCAGCCCGCTCCGGCCGGGACCGGGCGCCGTCGGCTCGTTATCCTCGCGGCATGGACCAGCAAGGGACGGATCAGGGCCGCGCCGGTCGTCACGGCGACGGCAGGCGGCTCATGTTCGTGCACGCCCATCCGGACGACGAGTCGATCGAGACCGGCGCCACGATGGCCAGGTACGCCGCGCAGGGGGCACGGGTCACCCTGGTCACCTGCACGCTCGGCGAGCTCGGCGAGATCATCCCGCCCGACATCGCCCACCTCGCCTGGGACAGGGAGAACAAGCTCGGCCAGCACCGGATCGGCGAGCTGGCCGCGGCCTGCGCCGCGCTCGGGGTGACCGACCATCGGTTCCTCGGCGGCGCGGGCCGCTGGCACGACTCGGGCATGATGGGCACCCCGTCCAACGACTGGGACGGCGCGTTCTGGCAGGCCGACGTGGACGAGGCGGCGGATGCCCTGCTCGAGATCATCGTCGAGGTGCGGCCGCAGGTGCTGGTCACCTACGACGCCCACGGGTTCTACGGGCATCCCGACCACGTCCAGGCGCACCGGGTGGCATGGCGGGCCTTCGAGCTCGCCGACGGCCTGGTGGCCAAGTTCTACGCCACCGCCGTCCCTCGGTCGGTGCTTGCCGAGGCCATCAAGGTGATGGGCGCCGGCCGCGACGGGCCGGGCGATCCGGGCGATCCGGGCGGTACTGGCCGGTCGGGGTCCGGGTTCCTGGCCGTCGAGTCGGTTGACGACCTGCCGTTCGGCGTGCCCGACGAGCAGGTCAGCACCGAGATCGACGCGCGTGACTACCTGCAGGCCAAGCTCGCGGCGATGCGGGCGCACGCGAGCCAGATCGCGGTGGACAGCCCGTTCTTCGCGCTGTCTGACCGGGTGGGCCAGCGGGCGCTCGGCATCGAGTACTACACGCTGCTGGCCGGCCCGCGCGGGCCCGACGGCGGGTCAGGCGGGCGCGAGGCGGATCTGTTCGCCGGGATCGACCCGCCGATTGACTAGCCTGTGACCGTGACCAGCCAGCAGCAGGCGGCCGCAGGCCCGGCGGCCGGGCGCGGCGGGGGCCGCGGGACGGGGAGCGCCGTGCTCGCGGCCGCCACGTACCTGGCGCTGCTCTGCTTCGGAGTCGGGCAGGCCCTGGTCGGCACGTTCTTCTACGCGGTCGGGCCGGCGCCCCTGGCCGCGCTCTGCTTCGACGCCGCCATCTTCGGCACCGGCGTGCTCGGCGCCTGGGGCACCCGCTCGCCGCTCGGCGCGCTCGCGCCGGCCGCCGGCTGGCTGGTGGCTACCTTCGCGCTCGCCTCGGTGTCGACCCACCAGGGCAGCGTGCTGATCGAGGCGTCGGCGGCCGGGGAGTGGTTCTTGTTCGGCGGTGCGGTGGCCGCCATGGCCGGCCTGATCGTCGGGGTGTTCGGCTGGTCAAGGCCGCGCCGGAATCTGATCGGGCCAGGCAGGCTCGGCTAGCTGGCCGGTCGGTGAGCACCGGCCGCGGGCGCGGCAGCGAGGTGCTCGGCCAGCCGCTCCACCGCGGTACGCAGCCGCCTGAAGTACGCGGCGCGACTCAGGCAGAGCCTGGCGGCGGCCGCCTCGTGGCTGGTCGTGGCCTCCAGGTAACCGGCCACAAGGACCCGCTGTAGCAGCTTCTCGCTCTCGCTGTCGCCGAAGGCTTCCCGCGCGGCCTCGCGCAGCAGCCGGCGCGCGGACTTGGCTCGCTCGGCGACCGTGTCGCCCTGGGCCAGCGGGCTGCGGGCCAGATCCCTGGGCACGTGGAAGTTCCGCAGCGCCTCACGCACGGTCTCGGCGTCCCAGCCCGGCACCGGCGCCCCGGCGGGCTCGGCGCGCGCGCTCGGGTCGGGGGTCGCGGCCTCGGGCATGGCCAGGCCGAGTTCGAGGTAGACGGTGTTGCGCAGGGAGGCGAGCAGCCCGCCGGGGCCGAAGTCCAGCCGGTAGCACTCGACCGGCTGGCCGCCTATGACGGCGTCAAGCTCGGCGAGGTGCGCCGCGTCCAGCGCGCGGGCGAAGTCAAGCGCGCCGGGGTGCGCGGGATCGATCGGCAGGTACGCGAACCTCGGGTTGGCCACGCCGGAGCGCAGCACGCCGGCCAGGCCCAGCATCGCCTGCGCCTTCCCGTCGGCGGTGAAGTCCACGGCGGCCTGCCACAGCACGGAATCGCCGAGCGCCGCGTCCTGCCGCGCGTGCGCCAGCCAGCGCCCGATCAGCGGGTCCGTGTCGGCCAGCGGCGGCGCGGTCCGCTGGCTCATGTAGGCCATGTAGCCGCAGATCCGGTCTTCCAGGTCCCTGGCGACGGCGACCCGGTCAGGCGACTCGGTGAAGTACCGGCGGGTCAGCTGCCACCAGTCCCAGTTGTTGTGCTCGCCGAGCTGGCGTTCCACCCGGTCGGCGTCGTCGTCGCGGATGTTGTCGATCCGCAGGCTGGTGCTGCCCTCCCAGCCGAACCCCCAGCGCACCAGCGGGTTCTCCACCAGGTGCGCCATCTCGATGATCAGCATGGGCTGGCCATCGCTCGCGCACTGGTACAGGTAGTCCACGATCCGGCGCCGCAGGTCGCGCTCGAGCTCGGGAGTGCGCCGCCGCAGGTCGGCGAGCAGGGCCTTGCGCACCAGGTCGTGCAGCGCGATCCCGTCGCCGAGCGGCTCGCTCGCGGTCAGCTCGGACAGCCGCTGGTAGGCGCGGCCGGCGTCCTCCCCGGGCAGCAGCGCGCGCAGCAGGTCGAGCGTGGTGGTCCTAGCCACCGCCGCGATCCCGAGTGCCGACGGGCGCACGTCGCGCAGGTCGCGGTCGATCAGCCGGTGCACGAGCGACCGAAGGATGTCTGGCCGGTCCGGCTGGCTGGCCGCGTTCCATGCCGGGTCCGCCGAGGCGGCATCGGCCGCTAGCGCCAGGGCCAGCGGCGACCCGGCGGCCCAGTCCACGATGGCGGGGACGCGCTCGTCCCGCAGGCCGTGCGCGGCGAGCAGGTCCTGGGCCTCTTGAGGCCCGAGCGTGCCCAGGTGGAGGTGAGCGGTGACGGCCTCCCAGCCGCCGGTGAACCAGCCAGGGTCGGGGGCGGCGCGCCCGGCGATCACGACCAGCGAGCGGTCAGGCAGCGACGGCAGCAGCTCGCGCCGAAGGTACGGCTCGAGCGCGGTCATCCGCTCGTAGGAATCGAGGATCACCAGCGGCCTGACCTGCTGGGCGGCGGCACGCAGGGCGTCCTCGAGCTCTCCGGGCACCGGCTCGAACTCGCGGCCGTCGCAGGTGAGCACGGTGAACCCGAGCGCCCGGCCGCGGCGGCCGACCTCGCGCAGCAGCGCGCTCTTGCCGATCCCGCCCGGCCCGGTGATGTGCACGACGCTGGCCGGCGGATCGTCGGAGTCCAGGCACCGGTCGATGAAGGCGAGTTCTCTGCTGCGGCCGGTGAATCGGCACCTGTCCCGGTCCTCGAGCCGGGCGGCCAGGGTCCGACGCGGGGGGTCGTGAACTGTCTGGCCCAATCATGCCCCCGGGATGCGGCGTGCCGGCCAGCGCCGTCTAGGTCACGTGAAGGACGCCGCCCCGGCCGAACTGCGCCGGTCACATCGTACCAAAGTGATACTCAGCTGATATTGCGCTCCAGGACCATC
>Ga0335077_10003993_pt1 | contig 17946 bp, 17 predicted proteins | sample Lox_Sample_31_FD_207151 | JGI IMG/M metagenome (GOLD analysis project Ga0335077, IMG submission 207151) | Soil microbial communities from Loxahatchee National Wildlife Refuge, Florida, United States - Lox_Sample_3.1 | ecosystem: Environmental > Terrestrial > Soil > Wetlands | place: USA... | reverse complement strand
CGTTCGAGACACCCGATCGCGACGAGGACCCCGAGCATGCCGTCGTAGCGGCCCGCGTCGGGGACCGTGTCGAGGTGAGAGCCGATCAGCAAGGTTCGGTGATCGCCGTCGCCGAGTCGGCCGATGACATTGCCGATTGCGTCGCGCCGCACGACCAATCCCGCGGCCTCCATCCACTCGCGCACGGTCTCGCCGGCCTCCCGGAGCGCGGCCGTTCCGAACCGCCGCGTGAGGCGGCCTCCCTCCTCACTGAAGGCGGCGAGTTCGTCGCAGCGCCGGAGGACGGCCGCTGCGTAGGCCATGGAGTCGGTCATCGATGTGCCGTTTGCCCGCGACGGCGGCGGTGAGCGAGACTACCGAGATGGAGGTGCTCCAGACCGATAGCTGGGCGGAGGCGCTCGAGCTCAAAGCCGCGCACCCGGACGCTGTCCCGATCGCCGGGGGTACGGACCTGATGGTCGAGCTCAACTTCGACCGCATCCGTCCGCGCGCGGTGCTCGACCTCACGCGCATCGGAGAGCTGACCGAGTGGGCGCCCGAGAATGGTCACCTGCGCGTCGGGGCCGGCGTGACCTATACGCGGTTGATCGCCGAGCTCGGGGACCGCCTGCCCGGGCTGGCAATCGCGTCGCGCACCGTGGGGTCGCCCCAGATCCGCAACCGGGGGACCGTCGGCGGCAACCTCGGTACCTCGTCTCCCGCCGGGGACGCGCTGCCGCCGCTGTTCGCGTCGGATGCCGAGGTCGAGCTCGCCTCGAGCGGCGGGACCCGGCGGATGTCGGTGGGCGCGTTCATCACAGGGCCGAAGCGAAACTGCCTCGGCGATGACGAGCTGATCGCGGCCTTCCACATTGCGCCCGCCGACGGCCCGCAGCAGTTCGCGAAGATCGGCACCCGCAACGCGATGGTGATCGCGGTCTGCTCGCTCGGGCTGTCGATCTGGCCGGGGCGCCGGGCCGTGGCCGCGTGCATCGGCTCGGCGGGGCCGACGCCGCTCCGTGCGACCCAGGCCGAGCGGTTCATCGCCGACGTGCTGGACGAGCACGACCTGTGGTCCAAGCCCGCACCGATTCCCGAGACGGCTCTAGCCAACTTTGGCGAGCTCGTGGAAAACGCCGCGCGGCCGATCGACGACGTCCGCGGGACAGCTCGCTACCGGCACCACGCACTCGGCGTTCTCGCCCGACGGACGCTCACCTGGGCCTGGGAGGCGTACCGGTGCGCCTGACGGTGACCGTCAATGGCGAGCACCGGGAGGTCGACGGCGTGTGGGAGGGCGCGAGCCTCCTGTACGCGCTCCGCGAACATCTCGATCTCCCCGGATCGAAGAACGCGTGCGAGCAGGGCGAATGCGGATCGTGCTCGGTCTACCTGGATGGACGGGTCGTGTGCTCGTGCCTTGTGCTCGCCGCGCAGGCGCAGGGTGGCGATGTTGTGACCGTCGAGGGGATCGCCGACGGCGACGGTCTGCACGAGGTGCAACGTGCCTTCGTCGAGACGGGTGGTGTGCAGTGCGGTTTCTGCACGCCCGGGCTGATCGTGGCAAGCCACGATTTGCTGCGGCGAAACCCGCGCCCGAGCGACCCGGAGATCCGTGAGGCGCTCGCGGGCAACCTGTGCCGGTGCACGGGCTACGAGAAGATCCTCGACGCCGTGCGGCTGGCCGCCGAGCGCATCGCCTCGGAGACGTGATAGTGCGCACGGTGATCGAGGGCTGCGCGATCGCGACGATCGACCCGACCGGGACCGAGTATCGCGACGGGCACATCGTGATCGAGGACACGAGGATCATCGCCATCGGCGACGGGTCCGCGCCGGCCTTCGTGGGCGGGGCGGACGGGTCCGACAACCGCCGGATCGACGGCCGCGGGCACCTCGCGACGCCCGGCCTCGTCAACTGTCATCACCACCTCTACCAGTGGGCCACCCGCGGGTTCGCTCAGCAGGCGACGCTGTTCGAGTGGCTGGTCGAGCTATATCCGGTGTGGGCACTGATCGACGCCGAGACGTGCTGGGCGGCGGCCCGCGCCGGCCTGGCGGCGCTCGCGCGCTCGGGGTGCTCCGCGTCCACAGATCACCACTACGTCTTCCCCCGTGACGCCGCGGACCTCCTCGAGGTTGAGATCGGCGCCGCCGCATCCGTCGGGCTGCGGTTTCACCCCTGTCGGGGTTCGATGGACCTCGGGCACGCGGACGGAGGGCTCCCACCCGACGAGGTCGTCGAGGACCGGGACGCGATCCTGGCCGCGAGCGAGGACGCGATCAGCCGCTTCCACGACCCCGCGCCGGGCGCGATGTTGCGGATCGCGCTTGCGCCGTGCTCGCCGTTCTCGGTGACGCGCGGACTGATGACCGACGCCGCCGAGCTCGCGCGCCGTCGCGGCGTGCGGCTGCATACGCATCTGGCGGAGACGCTCGACGAGGAGCGCTTCTGTCAGGAGCGCCTCGGCATGCGTCCGGTCGACTACCTCGACGAGCTTGGATGGCTCGGCGATGACGTGTGGCTCGCGCACTGCGTCCACCTCGACGAAGCCGAGATCGGGCGATTCGGCGCGACCGGCACGGGGGTCGCCCACTGCCCGAACTCGAATGCGCGCCTCGGCGCCGGGATCGCACCAGTCCCGGGCCTCGTACGGGCCGGCGTCCCCGTCGGCCTCGGCGTCGACGGGGCCGCCTCGAACGAGGATGGGGGCCTCGCCTCGGAGATGCGCGCGGCGGTGCAGTTCGCCCGCCTCACGGGCGGACCGCAGGCGATGACGGCGCGCGAGGCGCTCGCCCGCGCGACGATCGACGGCGCGCGCTGCCTCGGGCGGGAGGCCGAGCTCGGCTCGCTCGAGGTCGGCAAGCTCGCGGACGTCGCGCTCTGGCGGCTCGACGGGCTCGACGGCGCGGGCATCGAGGATCCGGTTGCCGCGCTCGTGTTCGGCGCGACGCAAGCGGTTGAGCTGCTGCTCATCGGTGGGCGCCCGGTCGTCGAGGGAGCCGAGCTCCGCACCGTCGACGAGGGACAGGTGGCGCTCGACATCGCCCGCGAGAGCCGGCGGCTCGCCGCGAGGGCCGAGGCCCGGGTGTGACAACCGTTCCGACGAGAGACCGGCCCTCCGCACCGATCCAGCGTCCTGGTGTCGTCGGCACGACGACCACCAGGGCCGACGGGATCCCGAAGGTGAAGGGCGAGTTCGAGTACTCCTCGGACATGCGAATGGATGGGATGCTGTGGGGCGCGACCCTGCGCAGCCCGCATCCGCGTGCGGACATCTGGTCGGTCGACGTCGCGCCCGCGCTCGCTATCCCGGGCGTCCGCGCTGTGCTAACCCACGAGGACGTCCCAGGCCACAAGCTCTACGGCATGGGGCGCGCGGACCAGCCGGTGCTCGCCTGGCAGCACGTTCGGTACCACGGCGAGCCGATCGCGATCGTGGCCGCCGACGATCCGGAGACGGCTCGCCGCGCCATCGACGCGATCCAGGTCAACTACGACGTCCTGGAGCCGCTGACCGATCCAGAACGGGCGATGGACCCTGAAGCGCCGCAGCTCCACCTGTCCGGGAACGTGCTGCGCCACGTGCGGATCGTTCATGGCGACCCCGAAGCCGACGCCGACGTCGTCGTCGCCGGTGAGTACGAGGTCGGGATGCAAGACCAGGCCTTCCTCGGACCAGAGTCGGGGCTCGCGGTACCGGATGGAGATGGCGGCGTCGATCTGTACATCGCCACGCAGTGGCTGCATGAGGACCGCGGCCAGCTCGCCCTGAGCCTCGGCCTGCCGCCCGAGAAGGTGCGTCTGACCATGAGCGGCGTCGGGGGCGCGTTCGGGGGCCGCGAGGATCTGTCGATGCAGATCCACGCCTGCATGCTCGCACTGCACACCGGGCGCCCGGTCAGGATGGTCTACAACCGCGAGGAGTCGTTCTTCGGCCACGTGCACCGCCACCCCTGCCGGATGCGCTACGAACACGGCGCCACCGCCGACGGGCGGCTCGTGTACGTGCACGCGCGGATCTTGCTGGACGGCGGTGCCTACGCCTCGAGCTCGACGGCCGTCTGCTCGAACGCGGCGTGCTTCGCGGCCGGCCCGTACGACGTCCCGAACGCACGGATCGACTCGTACGTGACGTACACCAACAACCCGCCGTGTGGCGCGATGCGCGGGTTCGGCGCCGTCCAGGTTGCGGTCGCACACGAGGCACAGATGGACAAGCTCGCGGCCGCGCTGGGCGTCGACCCGGTGGAGTTGCGGATCGCGAACGCGATCCGCCCGGGGTCGCGCCTGCCAACCGGTCAGATAGTCCGCGAGCCGGCGCCGGTCGCCGAGCTGCTCACGCGTGTGCGCACGATGCCGCTGCCACCGGCAGCAGCTAACGGCGGGCGTGACCTGCGCGAGCTCCCCGGTGGCGTCTCCAACACCACCCACGGCGAGGGCGTGCGCCGCGGGATCGGCTACGCGGTGGGCATCAAGAACGTCGGATTCTCGGAGGGGTTCGACGACTACTCGACGGCCCGCGTGCGCCTGTCCATCGACGATGGGGAGCCGTTGGTGGAGGTGCACACGGCGGCCGTGGAGGTCGGCCAGGGTCTCGTCACCGTGCAGGCGCAGATCGCCCGCACCGAGCTGGGCGTCGAGCGCGTCGCCGTGCTCGCGGCCGATACGCGGGTGGGCTCCGCCGGGTCGAGCTCGGCCTCGCGTCAAACGTACGTGACTGGCGGCGCGGTGAAGGCCGCGTGCGAGGCGGTCCGCGACCGGGTCGGGACCGATCCGCGGATGATGACCGCTCGTGAGCTCGCCGAGTTGCTGGGCGAGGACGCGATCGAGGAGACGGTCGAGTGGCGCCACCGTGAGACGTTTCCCCTCGATGAGAACGGTCAGGGCGAGGCTCACGTCCAGTTCGCGTTCTCCGCCCACCGAGCGGTCGTTGACGTCGACGTCGAGCTTGGTCTGGTTCGAGTCGTCGAACTGGCGACCGCGCAGGAGGTGGGCAAGGCAATGAACCCCCAGGCGCTCGAGGGACAGATCGAGGGTGGGACAGCTCAGGGCCTCGGGCTGGCGTTGTTCGAAGAGATCCAGCTCAAGGACGGCAGGGTGCTGAACGCGTCGTTCACCGATTACCTGCTGCCCACGATCCTCGACATGCCGCCGATGCGGATCGACATCATCGAGCATCCCGACCCGGAGGCGCCGTATGGGCTCAAGGGAGTGGGGGAGCCGCCGCACATCTCAACGCCCCCTGCGGTGGTGGCCGCGGTGCGTGCCGCCACCGGTCGACCGCTCTCGCGGATTCCGGTCCGCCCGGAGCACATCGTCGGCCTTGAATCCGGAGACCTGTCTCTCTCGTTGGCTGATCTCGGCTCGCTTTTCGAGCACTCGCCATGGGTCGTCGAGGCGGCGTGGAACCGGCGCCCGTTTCGCATGGTCGCCGAGTTAGAGGCTGCGCTCGAGGCGGCGATGCGCGAGGCGCCCCGCGAGCGCCAGCTCGAGTTGATCCGGGCCCATCCAGAGCTGGCCGGCCGTGAGGCCGCGGAACGCACCCTCACGCGCGAGTCGACGCACGAGCAGGCCTCGGCGGGGCTCGATCGCCTCACCCGGGACGAGCTCGAGGCGCTGCGGAGCCTGAATCGCTCCTACGGCGAGCGATTCGGGTTCCCGATGATCGTGTGCGTGCGCGAACACACGAAGGATTCGATCCTCGCGTGGGGCACCGCTCGGCTGGAGCACTCGCGCGAGCAGGAGATCGACATCGCCCTCGGTGAGATCGCGAAGATCGCGCGTCTGCGCCTGGCCGACCTGCTCGCGGAGGCGTCGTGAACGGAATCACCACGCACGTGCTCGACACCTCGCGGGGGAGTCCGGCGGCGGGGGTGCCCGTGTTACTCGACCGTGCAGTGGATGCGGGCTGGCGGCCGGTCGGCCGCGGCACGACCGACGCCGACGGGCGTGCGCGCGACCTGCTCACGTCGGCGCCGGAGCCCGGACGCTACCGGCTGACGTTTGACACGGATGTGTATTTCCGCGCCGTCGGCGTGTCGGGGTTTTACCCCGAGGTGTCAGTGACCTTCGTCGTCGGTCACGGAGAGGAGCATTACCACGTTCCGCTGCTGCTCAGCCCGTTTGGATACAGCACATATCGAGGGAGCTGACGGATGCCGATCGTTCTGAGTCAGTCCGGATACGGGAAGTCCGAGGTTCGCCTCGTCATGGTCTCACGCCGGCCCGACGGCCACGACCTGCGCGACTTCACAGTCGACGTCGGGCTAAAGGGCGAGTTCGACGCCGCCTACGTCGAGGGAGACAACACGGGTCTGCTCGCCACCGACACCATGCGCAACACCGTCTATGCGCTCGCCAAGGAGCACCCGATCGACGACATCGAGTCGTTCGGACGCCGGCTCGTCGAACACTTCCTCGCGGCTGGGCCCAGTGTTACACGCGCGCGCGTGCACATCGTCGAGCATCCGTGGGCCAGACTCGAGGTGGGGGAGGGCCACCACGAGCACGCCTTTCAGCGGGGAAACGGCGGCAACCGCGTCGCGACCGTGGTCGGCGACGGCGGCGAGCCAGAGATCGAGGCTGGGATCGACGACCTGCTCGTGCTGAAGACGACGGGCTCGGGCTGGGAGGGGTTCCTCCGCGACCGTTACACGACGCTTCCGGAGACGTCCGACAGGATCCTGGCGACGATCATCACCGCGCGATGGTCATATCGCAGGGGCGATGTCGACTATCGGGACGCGTGGCGCGGAGTGCACCAGACGATCCTCGAGGCGTTCGGCGACCACTACAGCCCGTCGGTCCAATTCACCCTCCACCACATGGGCAAGGCCGTTCTCGATGCCCGTCCGGAGGTGGAGCGGATCAGCTTCTCGCTGCCCAACAAGCACCACCTCCTATACGACCTGGCGCGATTCGGGCTCGACAACGAGAACGAGATCTTCCATGCCACCAACGAGCCTTACGGGTTGATCGAGGGTACGGTCGAGCGCAGGCCATCGTGACCGTATCGCGTGGTCAGCCGCTCTTCCAGGCGGGTCTCCGCAGTCGGACCAGCAACACCGGGGGCAGTACGCCGACCGCGAAAACTGCCGCCAGGAGCCCGGCTACATAAAGGGGCGTGTTGGCGCGACCGAGTTGGCTCGGCGGCAGGAACCCGATCACGCACGCACTGAGCGATGCCACCGTCCCGACGACACAGATCGCCGGCAGCGCCGGCGCTCGGTAGCCGCGGGCATGCTCGGGCTGGCGCCGTCGCAGATTGCGCGCCGCCACGAACATCAAGACGTACATGATCAGATAGACCTCAGTGGCCAGGGCCGCGAAGATCCAGTACGCGCGTGAGACGGTAGGGACGAGCGCGTAAAGCAGCCCGATCAAGGTGATGACGACTCCTTGCGCGACCATGATGCGGACCTGGACCCCGTTTGGGTTGACCTTCTGGAAGTACGGCGGCAGATAGCCGCGCTCGCGTCCGATGTCGAGCAGGCCGGTCGATGGGCCAGTGAGCCAGTCCAACAGACCGCTGACCGAGGCGACCACCAACCCGATCCCGACGACCGGGACGAGCACGCCGAGACCGAAGTGATCGAGGAGGTACTTGAACGCCTGCATCACCCCGGCCGTCAGGCTGATGTGCGCCGACGGAATGGCGACCGAGATCGCCAGCGTCGAGAAGATGAACACGAGCAGGATCAGGATCACAGCAACCAGGATTGCCTTCGGGAACTCGCGCGGGGCGTCGCGTAAGTCGTCGACGTGCACCGCGTTCACCTCGACGCCGGCGTACGTGAAGAAGCTGTTGACGATCAGGACGATGCTCGCCAGTCCGTTCCACGGAGGTAGGACGTGGTGGGAACCGAGCGGCGCGGCGGACGGGTTGCCCTGCGCGAGGTAGACGATGGCCAGGACGACGAGCAGCGCTCCGGGGATCAGCGTGCCGATCACGATGCCGTACGAAGCCAGCTTGTCGACGGTGGTCACACCTCGCGCCGATGCGATGACGGCGGCCCAGAACACGACGATGATCACCGCCGCGATGTATACGCCGCTGTGCGCGAGCGACGGCGCGATCACGTACGCCAGCGTGCTCGCCACGTAGGCGAGCACCGCGGGGTAGTAGAACGTCGTCTGGGCGAACTGGCACCACACCGCCGCGAACCCCATCCCCGGGGACAGCCCCTCGCTGACCCAGTTGTAGACGCCTCCCGGCCAACCTGACGCGAGCTCTGCCGAGACGAGCGACGCCGGGACGAGGAACACGATCGCAGGCACCACGTACAGAGCGACCGACGCGAGTCCGAAAACGGCCAGTGCCGGGGCAGTGCCGAGGTCGCCGACCGACCCGAGGGTCAAGAAGGCAACTGCGAGCCACGTGAGCGTGGCCTTCGATCGCACCGGGACCCGCCGCTCGTTCACGTGACGCAGCGTACGCAATCGATGCGACTGAGTTTTCCGCTCCATATCAGTGAAAATCTCAGTCGCGACCCCCGGTTTACTACGCTCTGACTAAGGAACCGGACGAGGAGGAATAGAAATGGCTGAGGCTGAGAAGGCGATCCTTGCTGGTGGGTGCTTCTGGGGTGTGCAGGATCTGATCCGCAAGCTCGACGGCGTGATCAGCACGCGCGTCGGCTACACGGGCGGCGACGTACCGAACGCGACCTACCGCAACCACGGCACGCATGCCGAGGCGATCGAGATCCTGTTCGATCCGGAGCGGATCTCCTACAGGGACCTACTCGAGTTCTTCTTTCAGATCCACGACCCGACGACCAAGAACCGTCAAGGCAACGACGTCGGCATGAGCTACCGCTCCGCGATCTACTACGTCGACGACGAGCAGCGCCGTATCGCCGAGGACACGATCGCCGATGTCGACGCCTCCGGTCTATGGCCGGGCAAGGTCGTGACCGAGGTGGAGCCTGCCGGGCCGTTCTGGGAGGCGGAGCCGGAGCATCAGGATTACCTCGAGCGCTACCCCAACGGCTACACGTGCCATTTCGTCCGTCCGGGCTGGAAGCTGCCGAGACGCGCGCAGGAAGCGGCGCACTGACCCTGCGCGTCGGGATCAGCGGTAGAGCCCGGGATTGACCACGCCGGCGTAGTGGAGGAAGTGCGCGCGGGTGTAGGTGCGGTTGCCCGTGATGCTCGCGTCCAGGTTCGGGCCAAGCGCCAGGTCGGCCCCCAGGAACGGCTGAAACCACGGGTACAGGCTGAGGTAGCTCGTGGGGTCGGTTCGGAGTAGCCCGATCAACGTCTCGGTCACGATTCGCCCTCCCACGGGTCCCAGGTGCACTCCTTCCTCCATGACCTTGGCCTCGGCCAGGATGTAGTACCAGAGCGGTGTGCTGGTCGCGAACCCGCGGTAGACGCCCGCAAGATCGCTCAGGTCACTCGGGCTCAACGCCGGCACGCCCATTGCGCGGGCGATCGCCTGTCCGGAGGGCAATCCCCAGGTGAGCTGCCTCAGCAGGTTTCGCTGCGGCAGGACGGTCGGGCTCGTCTGAGTGTGTGGGGCGATCGCGGGCAGCGGGAGCGTGAACAGGACGCTCGAAATCGTCGTGTCGATCTTCTTGTTGTTCTTGACGTTCCCGTCGCCGAGGTCGAAGAAGGTCTGCCAGCCGATGTATCGACGGCGGGCCGGGTAACCGCCGAGCAGGTCGTCGCGGTCGTAACTCACCGGGCCGGAGAAGTTCGACTCGTTCGCGTCGAACACGAGCGCGAAGAACGGGTCGGCAGTGGCGCTGGTGCTGTCGCCGGTGCCGCTCGTGAAGTTGGCACGGTAGGAGGGACGAACCATGCTGTGACCGAACCGATATGCGGCGGCGCCGAACTCGATCGGCATGAATCCGTCGCCCGCAGGCGGACGATAGAAGCGGTTGCCGCGGGCGAGCACGTCGTTCACCACCGCCTGTCCGGCTATCTGGGGCAAGTGCTCGTTGACCAGTAGCCACTGGTAGTGCCACAGCGTCACCTCGCGAGCCAGGAGGAACGCGACGTAGTTGTTGCCGGCATCGGCGCGGTACGGCCGCGCCGCCGGGAAGCGTGCGAGGTCGTGCTCGGCGAGCTCGTCGAGCACACGGTTGTAGAACAGGATGTGTGCGCAATGCAGCCCTGCGATGACAAGGTTCTCGTCGTTGCGGGGGTCACCGACCAGCGCGGTGTAGGTGCCGTCGCCGTTCGCGATGCGGGGGACGTCCTCGTGCATGCCACCGGTCCCGATCTTCAGCTTGGGGCCAACCGATCCGTCCGGGTTGTCGACGTACAGGTCTGGGCGGCGGCCGGGGCCGCCGCCAAACACCGAGTCCAGGTCGAGCGCCGGCGTGCGGGTGTTCGGCGACACCAGCGGGTTCTGGGGCACGCCGAGCTGCGAGGTCTGATCGAAGGTGATGTCGTGATCGATGAACTGCCCCACGAAGGTCGAGCCGGCCGTCATCGTTGCGTTGTCGGGGTTCGTGCCGTATGGGTTCGTCGCCGTCGGGTTGCCATTGACCGTGGGGTCGACGATGAGCGCCTTCGGGCCGGCAGTCAACTGATCGCGAGCATCCATGATTCCGCCCGCGCTGCCGATCTCGATTAGCGCGGCCCGGACCCTGTCGTTCGCCTCCGCGAACGGCGGCAGGGAAGGGAAGATCCGCCCGAAGTCGACGCTGCTGGCAGGGGCTCCACCGGCGGCCGGCGCGTAGTGTCGAGGGGCGATAGCCCCCGAGACGGGATCCGCAGCCGCCGTTCCCGCCGCTACGGATCCCGCCACGAGTCCAGCCCCCGTGGCGCCGAGCCCTTTCAAGAAGCCTCGCCGTGACGAACGACCACGCCCTGAACCGCTGCTCATCGTCAACCCCCCACGTGTACCTTTTGTCTGAGTCCGTGCCGTGCGTACGAGGCCGCCTGGCTTTGCGCGCGGGCCTCCCTAAGGATGAGGCGCGAGCCTTCAGCCTGATACGTAGAAGTAAGGATCAAGCACGCTTACCCGGGTTATCTGGTCGACCGGCAGTCCATTGCGAGTGGCCGTCGCCCGGATCGCCTCGGGCGTCGGTGCGTCATAAACGCAGAAGGTGTGGGTCATGTCCTCGCTCACGAACGAGGTGATCCAGGTGACATCCTGCTGCGTGTTCTGCTCGATAACCGTTCGGCAAACGTCGACCCCGCCATTCCCGGGCGGTATCTGCAGTCCGTCCGGAAACGTGCGCTGCACGATATAGCGCGGCATGTGACTCCTCCTGTTCGTTCGTCCGCTCCGAACCGAAACCTATTGGCACCAGGGCGAATCAACATCGGGACAACCACCCATGTTGGCCGCCCCAATACCTATTTCGGCAGCTACTCCGCTTCTCGTTGGAGTAGGCCCAAACGGATCGCGGTGGCAGCAGCTTGACCGCGAGTGGGAGCATCGAGCTTGCGTAGGATCGCGGACACGTGGTGGTCGACGGTCTTCTGCGCGACGATGAGCCGCTCAGCGATTTGGGCGTTACGCAGTCCCTCGGCCAATAACGCGAGCACCTCGAATTCGCGGGTCGTGAGCCCGGCCGGGTTCTCTCGCGTGCTCGGCCGTGGGCCGCGCGGCAGCCCACGCGCGCCGAGCGCCCGGAGCCGCCGGGTGACGATCGCGGCGGCCGGGCGCGCCCCGAGGTCGCGCAACTCCTCGAGGGCCTGTCGAAGAGGGGGCTCCTGGTCTGCGCCGGCGAGCGCCAGCGCAGCCTCGTACGGGCAGCCGATCCGTTTCCAGAGGCGGGCGGCCTCCGCCCATTCGCCGGCTATCGAAAGCCGATAGGGCTCCGCGAGGAGGTTGGGAGGGAGGTCGTCGCGAACGCCCGCCTGCCAACGCCAGAATGCAAGTTCGCCGGCCGTCCACACGACCTCGCGCTCGAGCGCAAGGGCGAGCACCGGCTCGGTTATGCGCTGCACCGCGTCGTCGTCGCCGGCGAGCCATGCCAGCTCGGCGCGCGCGGCGGTCTCGGGACCGATCTGTGTCAGCTCGGTCGTGGACTCCGCGTGCTCGTGCGCCTGGGCGAGGGGCGTCTCCGCCTCCGGATCGCCCCGCCGCGTCCTGATCAGACCGCGAACAGTGAGCCCCCACACCCGCGCGACGTGTGCGCTGCGGGGATTGCGCAACACAACCTCGGCTGAATCGGCGGCCGCGTCCCAGGCGCCGCGCATGAGCTCGAGCGCGGCGCGGCACGCGAGGAGGTAAAGCCTCCACGTGTCAAGTCCGCGTTGCTCGCAGAACGCGAGGCCGTCCTCGAGGTGGGTACCGATGTCCCCGAACCGCCGCAGCCGGATCGGCCACATCACCAGCGCGTTGAAGATGCGCCCAGCATGCTCGTCGAGACCGGTGGAGCGCGCCAGCTCGAGCGCTCGCTCGAGCTTTTCTCTGCCGTGAGCGATCCCGATGTCTGCTTCGGTCATCCCGATGTTCGTCAGCGCGTACAACGCCGCCTCGGTGTCCCCGAGCCGCTCAGCCAGCTGTAGCGCCCGAGTGCCCCACTCGATTGCGGCCTCCCGTTCATCGACGACCATGCGTCGCTGCGAGACATTGCAGTAGGCCATCGCCAGCTCGTGGCAGGGCGGTCCTCGCTCGAGCAGTGCAACGGCCTCCACGGCGATCGGCTCGCCTTCCGTCGTGCGCCCAGCGAAGAACATCAGCCGCGACAGTGCCCGGAGCGCGTTCCCCTCGCCGCGCAGGTCGCCGAGGCCGCGGCGGATCTCGACCGCTGCTCGCTGGGCATCGATCGCCTCTTCAACCTGTGCAGTCAGGTAGCACTCCTCGGCGCGCCGTTCAAGCAGAATCGCCCGCTCGTCTGGAGCGACGCTGTTCGCATGACGCAGCGCTCGCGCGTACTGCGCCGCTGCCTCCCGGTGCGCCCCGGACGCGGTAGCCACCTCCGCTGCCCGCGGCGCCCAAACGAGCACAGCCTCGACGTCGCCCGCGAGCTCAGCGTGATGAGCGAGCACAGAAGCGTCTGCTTCGCCCTTTTGGCGCCCGGCGAGCACGGCCAGCGCCCGGCGGTGAAGGGCCCGCTTCCGGTCCGGCGGAAGCGACCCCTCGACCGCGAGACGCGCCAGGTCGTGCCGGAACAGGACCGCTCCGTCCACGGCGACGAGGATCCCCGACGCGACGCACTCGCTCAGATGCTCGACAAGCTCGGCCGCGAGTTCAGCGAGAAGGCCGAGTTCACACCCAACCGGGATCACCGAGGCCGCATCGAGCAGGCCGCGCGCCCCCTCTGAGAGCCGCGCAGTCCGCGCCAACACCGCATCCCTGACCGTTTCGGGGACCTCCTGACGCTCGGTCGCCAGCACCTCGGTAACGAAGAACGGGTTCCCTCCCGTGCGCGCGAAAAGCTCCTCACCGTCGACGTCGTGCGATGCTGCCAGCTCGAGCACGGCCCGCTCCGAAAGCGGGTCGACCCTGACCCTTCCGGGTCCACGGACGACCTCGCCGAGCACCACCCGGAGCTGGTGGGTTCGGTCGAGCTCATCGTCGCGATAGCTGACGAGGACCAGCGCGGTAGTCGTCGCGATGCGGGTACCGAGCAACGCCAGCACATCGATCGTCGCCTCGTCGGCCCACTGGAGATCTTCCAGTACCAGCACGGTCAGAGCCCTCCGGCGCAGCTCCCGAAGAAGCGCGCTCGCGATCTCGTACGGCCGTTCCGCTGCCGTGACGAGCTCCTCGAGTTCACCTCCAGTCGCTTCGGCGACATCGACCAACGGCCCGAGCGGACGCGGTGTTCGCAGCGGCGCGCACGCGCCCCACATCACATGGCTCGAGCCGGCGATGTGGCGGCAGAAACGCCGGAGCAGCGCCGTCTTCCCGGCGCCGGCCTCGCCGGCGAGGACAACCAGCCGTCCGGTGGAGTTCGCGCGGACCTCGCAAAGCGCTTTCTCCAGCTTGGCCAGATGCGGCTCGCGCTCGAGCAGTGTGTCGCCGATCCGCCCCGAACCCGCGTTCGCCATCACGGCCGACAGTCTCTCACTCCCAATGCAGACGCGCCGGGCCGGAGCATCACCCCCGGCCCGGCGGTCGAGTCAGGCGGTCGCGATTCGGTGGGTGCGCCGGCGACGGATCACTGCCGCCGCTCCGGCGCCGGCACCGACAAGCACGATGCCCCCGGCACCACCGATGCCGGCATCGCCCCATTGGAAGCCGGCCGCCCCGTTCACCTCTGGCTCCCGCACGATCCTCACGAGCTGCGCCGGGGGGTTTGCGTGCGGATCGCCGGGCGGATGGAAATACGGAATCGCCTGCGCACCCGCGGGGAACGCGGTCGCGGCAACGGCCAGGAAGGCCAAAACCGAACGCCTGATTGGAAACTGCCTCAACATACTGTCCCTCGCTTTGGAGTTGGGGTACTCGTCGACCCCAACGTAAAGTCAGGCGTCACGGACCGCATCGGGAACACCACCGATATTGAGTGCGCGGCCACCCATTTTGGGAGGTCGAGGGTCGCCGGGCCGGGCGATCAGCTGGGAGTGATGGCCACGACGGGTATCGGCCTCGTCGTCTTCTGCTGGTAGGCGTCGTAGCGGTCGTGGTTGTGCGCGTTGACCACCTTCCAGAGACGCTCGTAGCTCGGATCGGACGGCTCGATGATTCTGGCCGTCGCCGGCCGGCGCTCGCGGCCGATCTGGATCTCGACTTCCGGCTTTGCTCTGAGGTTATGCAACCACGCCGGGGCGCGATCGGAGCCGCCGTTGGAGGCGACGACGAGGTAGTCGTCGCCGTCGCGGGCGTACACGAGGCCGTTGGTTCGAATCGCGCCCGAGCGACGACCGGTCGTGCGAAGCAACAGCGTGGGAACGCCGATCATGCGATGACCGACCCGTCCGTCAGTTCGCTTGTACAGCGCCTCGTGGACGCGTAGCAGCTGACCGGTCAGGCTCACGACGATCGCTCGCGGATGTACTCCAGCGGATCGGCATCATCCGGGCACAGTCTCCAATCGGAGACCTGACCGTATTCGGAGTAAGCCTCGCGCATCGCCTCGTCCATCTCGTCGTGCCGGGTGGTGCCTACTGGCTCTCCGCCCGGAGTGAATCGCTCGAGGAAGAAACCGTCCGGCCGTTGGCCGATCAGAAGGACCTTCACATCGAGCGTGTGGTCCGGTGGGGCGGCGGCGCGCGGCGAGCCGGATTCGCCTGGGGCTTTGCGATCCGGAGCCTCGGCGAGGACTTCGGCACAGTAAATGCTCATAGCGGTGCCGCGAAGGATATCCCGGCCGGACCGTCATGCGAAGCGGCGGCGGTTCCGACTTCGCAGGGCCCCGACGGTTCCCGATTGACAACCTTGTCAAGCTGAGATGTAAGCCTGTTGACAACGTTATCATTTCTTCCGACGGGGGTCGGCTTGGTCTGCATGCCGCGAGCGTCCATCGAGCGCGCGGGCAGGGTCGGTCAGCGCCCGCAGGCTTGATGGATGAGGAGAAGCTGTGAGAGGGAAGCTTTCGAGCCGATTCGTTCGCGGTCTGTGCGTTGGTCAGCCTGGGCGGTGCGTGTGCCCTCGCGGTTGTGGCCGTGCCGGCGATGGCGGGGACGTCGTCCTCGACTCCGACCTCAACGTCTCCGGGCGTGACGACGTCGGCGCCCCGAAGCACGACGACGACGGGCGGCCCGGCCGCGGCACCTCAAACCATGGCGGCGCCTGTCGTCAAGCGGGCCGGCCGCTTTCCGCACCCGGGCTGCGTCGTCACCGTCAGCGGACGTCCCATCCATTGCGCTGAGCCCGCAGCCCCCTCGCGGCGCCCCGCCGGCGACCGCAATCGGAGCACGGTCAGCAGCGCGCCCGCGGCCGGCATCTCCGACGAAAGCAACGTCGGCCAGGCCAACTACGGCGGCGTCGGCTACGGCTACTCGGCCGATGCGCTCGCCGGTGTCGGGTTCACGCCCGGCGCCACCGTCCACGCCGGTGGTCTGAGGTTTACCTGGACGAGCCGGAAGGCGTGCTCCCCGACAACATCCTGGCCGCCGGGCAGACGATGCTCGTCAGCGGGCCGGCGGGTGCCAACACCGGTGCCGGTCGATCCGAACAAGACGGTCAAATCGATCACGTTCCCCGACGTGAGCAACACTACCAGCGGCGGGGCGACCTCGATGCACGTCTGGGCCGTCAGCCTCGGGACGACGTAAGGAGGCCCGGCCGCGGGGCTTCCCTACAGCTGGTCCAGCCGCCCCTGAGGATAGTCCGGGTCCTCGGAGCTGTAGGGATCGTCCTCGCCCCGGACGTCGCGGTAGCGGCGATCGAACAGCTCGAGCACGGCGGTGATGTCAGACGGGCCGTGGATGGAGTGGCTTACCCCGGACGAGCCACCGGTCAAGTCGGCCGGTTCGGCATCCCCGTGCTCGACGAGCAAGTCGTGCTCGCGGTCGGGCACGGGCAGTTCCGCTACGCCCCGTTCGGGATAGAGCACGCCGAGCTCCGAGCGGTCGTAGCTGACGACGGCGGCGCCATCCGGTCGACCTTCGATACGCACGCCCGGCCAGGTCGCGAGTTCGTTGGCGACCTCGGAAACGAATGCGGAGACATCGTGCATGGTCATATCTTACGGTCGGCGCGTGGCCCGATGGTCGCGACCGATCCCCGTCAATGGCGGTTTCAGTCGCTGACAAGCCGGGCTTGGAGCTACCGCGGATTGATGCGTGTTGGCGATCGTCCCGTGGGGTCGGCGAGAGATCGTCACGCGCGAACGGTCAACGAGTCGCTGCGGCCAGCTGCCGTGGATTCTCGTCCAGTGGCGCCCGAGCCAATCCGCGGCCCACCGTCCAAGAACGCCGCATTCTGCGCCGGTACGCCTTCACGGTCTCCGCGTACACCCGCTCGCCGAGGCGGGTCGCCTCGGTTTGCAGCTCGGATCGTCGATGATCGATGAGGTTGACCACCGCATCGACGCCCGCCGTCGCTGGCGTGGTTGTCTGGGTCAGCTCGTGCCGCAGCAGCGCGAGATCATGGTCGTCGCCGAGCAGGTCCGAGAGCAGGTCGAGTTCCTTGGCGTGACCGCGAACCGTCGGGCCGCAGATCTGTGCGAGTAGGCGCTCGTGGTACCAGAGGTCCTTCACTCGCTTTCGCCAGGAGTGGAGATCCTCCATCTCGCTGCTGACGCGCGCCCGGCCGAATGTCTGACGCCCACGCTCGTACGACCGCAAGAGGCCACTCTCGAGTGACTTCCATCCTCCGCCGCGGAGCTGCCATTCGTCGACGCGGGCGCGGACGGCGGCGAGGTGCTGAACGACACGCTCGTCGACGACCGAGCAGTTCCCAAGCTCGGCGGCGGCGGACCGGCGGGCCTCGAGATGCTCCCGGATCCTCTGGAACGCGGTCTCGGGTAGCTGACCCGCGAACCGATCTGACAGCTCGTCGATCGAAGCGATCATCACTTCGGCATCGCGGGCCCCGGAGAGGCTGCGCCCCACCTCGCGGAGAGCAGCGTTCTCGCGCCGGCGCTGCTCGCGGGGCATCGCGCCGCGAACCAGGCGCAACAGCGACCGTTCCTTCTTTATCGCTTTGCGCGCGGAGTGGATCGCCTCCACGGGATCAGTGCCGATCCCATCGCTGAGCTCGGAAACCGATCGATCCAGCTGCTCCCGGGCGCACCGCGTCAGTGCGTGGCGCACCGACTCATCCGGTTCGAACTTGTAGGCCATTCTCGCTCCTCTCGTTCGCGCCCACCGCTACCCGCTACCCAGCCAAGCCGACACCTGAACCAACCGCGCTCGACCTGGGTATTGGCACGGACGCGCCTGCGCGTCGGCGAGGTGCCACGGCGACTTCGCCGGGTAAGGGGATGTGTATGGCGATGCTGGCGTTGACCTTTGATGACGGTCCTGATCCGGAGTGGACCCCGCGCCTGCTCGACGTGCTCCGAGACGCTGGCGCCGTCGCCACGTTCTTCCCGATCGCATCGCGCGCCGCGGCTCACCCGTGCGTGATCTCGCGGATCCTCGCCGACGGGCATGAGGTCGGC
>Ga0335077_10003990_pt1 | contig 17951 bp, 18 predicted proteins | sample Lox_Sample_31_FD_207151 | JGI IMG/M metagenome (GOLD analysis project Ga0335077, IMG submission 207151) | Soil microbial communities from Loxahatchee National Wildlife Refuge, Florida, United States - Lox_Sample_3.1 | ecosystem: Environmental > Terrestrial > Soil > Wetlands | place: USA... | reverse complement strand
CGCCGAAGGGGCTCTTCAACGGCAACCTGACGGCAAAACAGACGGGGATGAGCAGCCCTGAATGTGAAAACCCCGGCAAGTCAGGGACTTACCGGGGCGAAACTGGAGCGGGAAAAGGGATTTGAACCCTCGACCCTCGCCTTGGCAAGGCGATGCTCTACCACTGAGCTATTCCCGCAAATTCCTAAGCGAGGGGCCGGTTTATAGGGCCTCGGGACAGAAGGTGTCAAGGGCCTTGCTGCCCACCTGTAAGGAGCGGAACAGATGTCCGGCCCATAAGCGCTCGAAGATGTCCGCCGGCACGGGGGGCCTGTAGACGGGTCAGATGGACCGGATCGCGTCGCGGGTCGCCCGAGAGAGTAAGGCCATGACCAGGCAGGACGTCATCAAGAAGGCGATCGAGGGGAGCATCAACTGGGTACAGGCGGCCGACATCTTGCAGTTGTCGGCGCGGCACATCCTGCGGCTACGACTGCGGTACGAGCAGTTCGGGATCCCCGGGCTGAAGGACGGGAGGTGCGACTGGGAGCGACCGCGGCGGATGCCACCGGAGATGGTGGAAGAGATCTGCCGGCTGAAGCGGGAGGTCTACCCGGATTTCTCGGTCCGCCACTTCCACGAGTTCGCGACCGAGAAGCACGGGATCAAGGCGGGGTACACCTGGACGAAGGACGTGCTGCAGATGCACGGCCTCGCCGAGAAGTCGCGGGGGCGCGGCCAGTACCGGCGCAAGCGAGAGAGACGGCCCATGGTCGGGATGCTGCTCCATCTCGACGCCTCTACTCATCCCTGGCTGCAGGGGGTTCCGGACCAGGACCTGAATGTGATGCTCGACGACGCGGACGGCCGGATCCTCTTTGCCCGCTTTTTCGAGCAGGAGGGCTCGGTCTCCACCCTCGCGGCGCTAAAACACGTGCTGGTGCGGTGGGGGCGCTTCTGCGAGCTCTACACGGACCGGGGCAGCCACTTCTGCACCACGACCCGGGCCGAGGCCGGACCCAACGAGGACCAGCACGGGCAGGTCGCGCGCGTGCTGAGGTCGCTTGGCATCCGGCACATCCTGGCGCGGTCACCGGAGGCCCGAGGCCGCAGCGAGCGCGCCTTCGGGACCATCCAGGGCCGGCTCCCGCAGGAACTCCGGCTGGCTGGGATCAAGACTTACGCTGACGCGAACGCCTACCTCGATGCCACCTTCGTTCCGGACTTCAACCGGCGCTTCACCGTGGCGCCCCGCGACACAGAGCGGGCCTTCACCTCGCTCGCCGGCGTCGACCTCGACCTGCTGCTCACCGTTCAGCATGAGCGCACCGTCCGCAATGACCACACCGTCGTCTTCGGCAAGCTCGAGCTGCAGCTCCCGCCGTCGAAGGACCGAATCAGCTTCGCGAGGTGCCCGGTTCTCGTCCACGAGCACCTGAACGGAACCCTCAGCGTCAGCTTCCAGGGCAAGGTCCTCGCCCACTTCCTCCGGGACGGCTTACTCCAACCCAAGCTCAGGAGGACCGAGAAAGCGGCGTAACCAGTCCAATCCAAAGCGGACATCTTCAAGTGCTTATGACCCGGACTTGTTCAGTCGCTCCTGACAGGGCCTTGCTGCCCACCCTGTGGGAGGGGAGCGGGGCGGACCGGCGGTTCGGACGCCTCGTTAGGGGTGACGCCGCCGGGGTCCCTCCGGTAGGCGATCTGCAGGAAGTCCCGGATGTAGACGGCCGCCGACCACACCGAGAACGCCATGGATAGGTAGAGGAGCCAGGTACCGACCGCGTTCGCGTCCACCTCTACTTGAAACAGGAGGAAGTCGACCTGGTAGCGGTAGTGGACGAGCAGGAAGCTGATGGCCGCGAGCTGCACCGCGGTCTTGTACTTTCCCTCCTGGCCAGCCGCGATCACGATCCCCTCGCCCATGGCCATGGTCCTGAGCCCGCTCACGATGAACTCGCGGGCCATGATGACGATGACGAGCCAGGCCGCCACCCGGCCCAGGTGCACGAGCATGATGAGCGTCGAGACCACGACGAGCTTGTCGGCGAGCGGGTCGAGGAACTTCCCGATCACCGTCACCAGCCCCCGCCTGCGGGCGATCCAGCCGTCGAGGAAGTCGGTGGCCGCGGTCACCGCGAACACGATTGCGGCCACGAAGCTGTTGAGCCGGCTCTCGTAGTACGTGAACGTCAGGATGATGGGGATCATCCCGATCCGCGTCAGGGTCACCGCGTTCGGCAGATTGAAGAGGTCCTTCTTGAGGGAGCTCACGCGCGACCGCCCCACGCGGCGGCCGGGGCGTCCGGGTCGATGAGCGCCCGCCCGTCACCGGAGAGCTCGACCACGGCGAAGCCCTCCTCCGCCCCGTCTCCCTTCTCTTCCGCGTTGCTGGCCAGCGGCACGATGCGTGGGGTGACGGCGCCGGTCCACCCGATGAGCGAGTCCACGGGGACGCGAAGCGGTGCCGCCTTCGTCACCTCGAGCGCCACCGGCTCTCCTGAGGTCCTGAGGAGGAAGCGCCCGCTCCCCCTCAGGTGGACGAGGTTCACGTCGCGCGAGTGCTTCGACGCCACCCGGCCGTTCTCGAAGCCGACCGGTTCCTCGAGCGCGAAGACCGCCTCCTCGCGGAAGTACCCCGCCTCCCCGGCCAGGTCGACGGTGGTGAAGACGGATCCGGTGGCCCGGTAGAGGAGGGCGCCCTCGCCGGTGGCCCGGTGGACAAGCGCCGCCCCTTCCCCGAAGGGCCGGTCCGTCGGCTTCCCCCGGAACCGCTTCATCTCCGGCGTGAGGGCGAGCGTCCCCTGCACCGCGAACAGGCCGTCGAGTCGGGCGAGCATCTCTCCGCGGACCGTGATCGAGAGCACGCGGCCCTCCACCGCGAACGACTCCCCGGGGATGCGCACGGTTCGCCGCGCGGCGTAGGCGCCGAGTCCGTTCGCAGGCTCGACCGGGACGGGCACCGGCGGGTCGCGGATGGGCTCGGGCTCGGGTTCCTCCACCGCCGCTGGCGGCGGGGCGGCGGGCAGGGCCTCCCCGGCCGCCAGGACCTCGTCGCAGCGCGCCACCATCATGAGGCTCCCGGCCCGATCGAACCACTCCCGCGCGCCCCGGAAGTCCCCGGACTCGAAATGGGCGAGCCCCAGGTAGCCCATGGCCTTCTTGTGGTCCGGGTTGAGGTCGAGCGCGATGCGGAACTGCTTCTCGGCTTCCGGGAAGCGGCGCGCCTTGAGCTGGGCGAGCCCGAGGTTCACCCGGGCCGCCACCTCGGCGGGGTTGTCGTCGACGAGCCTCCCGTAGGCCTCGGCGGCAGCGTCGAACTGCCCCATGCGGTAGCAGGCCTGCCCCAGGAGCCCGAGGACCTTCCCGTCCTTCGGCCGCAGCTGGGCGGCCCGCTGGAGGGAGCGGCGGGCCTCCGCCGCCTCGCCACGGGAGAGGAGGTCGGAGCCCCGGGAGAGGTGGTAGACGAACTCCTCGTCGAGTCCCTCGACCTCGTCCTCGAATCCGCTCCCGCCGGGCACGCGCTACCCCTTCCCGTTCTTGGCCTTGAGCTGCTCGTAGAGGGCCATCACCTTGCGTACGTAGGCGCGAGTCTCGGGGATGTCCGGGATGGCGTCGCCGGCGCGCTTCACCGCCTCGGGCCCGGCGTTGTAGGCGGCGAGCATCTTCAGGACGTCGCCCTGGTACTGGTTCGCGAGCACGCGGAGGTAGCGCGCCCCACCGTAGATGTTCTGCTCCGGGCTGAAGACGTCGGCGACGTACATGTCGTTCGCGGTCCGAGGCATGAGCTGCATGAGCCCAGCCGCTCCCTTCTGGGACACCGCGACCGGGTTGAAGTTCGACTCCACCGCCATCACTGCGTGGAGGAGCTCCTCGGGCAGGTTGTAGAGGGCGGCGGCGCGGCGGATGTGGTCCACGACCACGGGCCCGGCCTGCCGGGGCGCGGCCCGCTCCCTCGGCGGTCCGCCCTCCCCCGTGAGCCCGGGCGGGGCGCGGTAGACCCCCGCCTCGCTCTGGAGCCTCACCCTCTTCTTGCAGTGCGAGCTCCCCAGGTTCGTGAAGGTCCACACCTCGCCCTCCTCGGGCGTCGAGTGCTTGTAAGCGCAGAGCTCTTCGGCGGCGGCCGGAAGGGCCCCGAGGGCGAAAAGCCCCGCGAGGGGCAGGCGGACCAGCCATCCGGCCATGTATCCGACAGGGTAGCGCCCGTCCGGGCGCCAAGACAACTTCGTTGGCACGACATGGGGCGCGTGCTAGGGGTCTTCGGGAATGGCCCTCCCCCCTCGCGAACACGTCGACTTCCTCGTCCTCGGGGGCGGCGTCGCCGGCCTCTCCTTCGCCCTCGAAGCGGCTGCGGCCGGGAAGGTCCTCCTCCTCTGCAAGCGGGCTCGGCAGGAGGGGAGCACCCAGTACGCGCAGGGCGGGATCGCCGCCGTCCTCGGCTCGGACGACACCTTCGAGAGCCACGTGGAGGACACGCTCACTGCCGGCGCCGGGCTCTGCCACCGGGACGCGGTGGAGGTCACCGTGCGGGAGGGGCCCGAGCGAATCCGCTGGCTCGCCTCGCTCGGCGTGGAGTTCGACCGGGAGGGCGCCGAAAAGCTCCACCTCACCCGGGAGGGGGGCCACTCCCGCCGGCGGGTCGCCCACGCCAAGGACACGACCGGCATGGAGGTGGAGAAGAGGCTGCTCGCGGCCTGCGACGGGGCCGGCGTCCGCATCGAGCCCGACCAGATCGCCATCGACCTCATCACCGCCGAGAAGGCCGGCGTCCCCGGTCCGAACCGGGCGCTCGGCGCCTACGTGCTCGACCGGGCCTCGGGTGAGATCCGCACCGTCACCGCGGCCGTCACCGTGCTGGCCACCGGCGGCTCCGGGAAGGTGTACCTCTACACTTCCAACCCGGACGTGGCGACCGGCGACGGCCTGGCCATGGCGTACCGGGCCGGCGCGGCAGTCGCCAACATGGAGTTCTTCCAGTTCCACCCCACCTGCCTCTACCACCCCCAGGCAAAGAGCTTCCTCATCTCCGAGGCGCTCCGGGGGGAGGGGGGGGTCCTGCGCAACCGGGCGGGCGAGGCCTTCATGGCGCGCTACGACCCCCGCCTCGAGCTCGCCCCTCGGGACATCGTGGCGCGCTCCATCGACGCGGAGGTGAAGCGCCGGGGAGACGATTGCGCCTTCCTGGACATGACCCACCTCGCGAAGGGGTTCCTCCTCGACCACTTCCCGCACATCTACCAGACCTGCCGGGAGTTCGGCATCGACATGGCGGTCCAGCCCATACCAGTGGTGCCGGCCGCGCACTATCAGTGCGGGGGCGTGGTCACCGACCTCGACGGGCTCACCGGCGTCCCCCAGCTCCTCGCCGTAGGCGAGGTGGCCTGCACCGGCCTCCACGGCGCCAACCGGCTCGCCTCGAACTCCCTCCTCGAGGGGCTGGTGTTCGGCCGCCGCGCGGCCGTGGCCGCTGCGGGGCTCGTCTCCGCCGGCCGGAAGGCACCGGTCCCGGAGTGGAACCCGGGGGACGCCCTCGACCCCGACGAGGTCGTGGTGGTGACCCAGAACTGGGACGAGGTCCGCCGGCTCATGTGGAACTACGTGGGCATCGTCCGCAGCGCGAAGCGGCTCGAGCGCGCCCGCACCCGGCTGCAGGTCCTCCGCTCCGAGATCCGGGAGTACTACTGGCGCTACAAGGTCACGGCCGACCTCGTCGAGCTTCGGAACCTCGCCGACGTGGCGCTCCTCATCGTGGAGTCGGCTCGCCGGCGTCGGGAGTCCCGCGGCCTCCACTACCTCCTCGACCACCCGAAGTCGGACGACCACTGGGTGAAGGACACCGTCCTCCACCGGGGCGAGCTCGACGAACCCTCCCGGGACGACCAGATTTAGGTCGTTCCCCTCAGCGCCACTCCATGGCCACCCGGCCGGGCGCCCCGGCGATGCGGAGCTCGAAGGGGCTAGTGGGAAGGGGGGCTGCGCCCTTCGCCCGCGGGAAGCGGATCCGGTAGAGGCGGTGGAAGGGGTCCACGTAGGGGTAGAGGATCTGGACGGTGGGGTTCGGCTGGACGAGCTCAACCTTCGCCGGAGCGACCTCCCGCCCGGCGGCGAGGAGGGACACGCGCCAGGTGCCGGGATCGCGGTCGAGGTCGTTCGCGCGTCGATCGTCGGTATAGAAGGCGATAAAGAAGTCGTCGAAGTCCGCGGCCTCGGCGAGTTCCTTTGCGAGGAGCGCGTCCCGCTCGCCCTGGGACATCCCCTTCCAGTCCGCGAGCCGGTTCACCCGGGCGGCGCGCACCGACTCCGCCTGGTAGGTGGCGGAGGCGAAGACCACGTCGGCGAGCACGTTGTAGACCTTGGACTCCCGTGTGTACCGATCGCGCTCGGTCGCCCAGGTTCCCTCGGAGCTCGGCGGCTCCGGAGATCGGGCGAGGTAACTGCAGCCAGCGACCGAAGCGATCCCGAGGACTAGGGCGATGGACCTCATGTCGCTCCCCATCTAGCCGAGAAAGTCGCGGCGGGTGAAGAGGGCGTCGACCGGCACCCCGGTGGCCTCGATGGCCTCGCGCCCCCCCTCCATCCGGTCGACGAGGGCGAGGCAGGCCACCGGAACCAGGCTCTCGCTCCGGCAGCGCTCGATGGCCTTGAGGGCGCTTCCCCCGGTGGTGACCACGTCCTCGATCACCGCCACCCGGCTCCCGTCGGGCAGAGTCTTCCGCCCCTCGATCCACTGGCCCGTGCCGTGCCCCTTCGGCTCCTTGCGGACGATGAAGGCGTCGACCGGCGCCCCTTCGAGGAAGCTCGTGAGCGCCACCGCGCTCGCCAGGGGGTCGGCCCCGAGGGTGAGCCCGCCCACCCCGCGTACCGGCGGGGCGAGGCGCCGCACCCGGTCGAAGAGCAGGCGCCCCACGAGGACGTGGCCCTCGGCGGTGAGCGCGGTGCGCTTGCAGTCCACGTAGAAGTCGCTCTCCTTCCCGGAGGCGAGCACCACACGGCGGCGCTCGAAGGAGAGCTCGCGGAGGAGCTCGAGGAGGCGGACCCGGTCTGCGTCGAGGCTCATTCGGTCTCCCGGTCCATGAGGGGGAACAGCTCCGCCAGGTAGCGGGCCTGCTCCACGATCTGGCGCCGTCCCCCGGCGGGGAGCTCGGACCAGGCCTCCCACCCCACCGCGAGCTCCTGGTTGAGCTCGAAGATGCGGACGGCGAGGTGGAGGGCGAGCTCCTCCGGCGTGAGCTCCACCACGGTCTCCCCCGCCTCGTCAGCGCCTGGCTCCGGCGAGGCGGCGGGCGAAGGCTTCGACGACGCCTGCAGGAACCTCTCGAAGGCCTCCCGCTGGGCCGGGGGGACCGGCGCGCGCACCAGGGCCTCCTCGAGGAGCTCCTCCGCCCAGGGGGCGACCTCCCGGACGCGCTCCCGGGCCGCCTCGAGCTCGGAGGGGAGCCACGGCTCCGTGAGGAGCGGCTGCGAGAGGGCGAGGGCCCAGGCGTCCTCGTCCGAGAGCTCGGCGTGGGCGCGGGCGAGCACCCGCTCCCGGTGGAGCATGCGCAGCGCCGCGAGGCGGCGGAAGCCGGAGACCACCTGCCAGCGGGGCACAGGGGCGGGTTCCCCGAGGAAGCGGTCCTCCGGGTCGGCCGCCGCCAGGGGAACCGGGGCCGCGAGCGGCGCGGCCGGGAGCGGGCGGAGCTCCACCGGCGCGAGCTGGCCGAGCCGCCCGATGGAGGCCGCGAGCAGGCTCACGTCCCCGGTGTCCCGCAAGCGGAAGGTCGAATCCTCGGAGACCTCGTCCAGGGAAACGAAGGCCACTGCGCCGGTCGCGTGTGCGGGCGGCGCGGCTCGAGGCTCCGGTTCCACAGGGCTACTTCCGCTTGACAACTACCTTCCGCTTCACGGCGCCCATGCCCAGGGACGGGGGCGGCGCAGGGGGCCGGGGCGCGGAGGCCGAAACCTCCTCCTCGACCGGCGCGGGCGCCGGCCGCGGAACCGAGCGCGCCGAGGAGAGCGCGGGCCGGGAGCTCGGGCGGGAGAGCGCCCGGGCCGGACGCTCCCCGCGCTCGGCGGCCGAGACGTCGACCTCGCCCATGTCGACCCGCCCCTTGAAGCTGGCGCCGTCGACGATGATGACGCGCGGTGCGGCGATGTCGCCGACCATGCGCCCTTCCTTGGTGATCTCCACGCTCTCGCTGGCGGTCACATTGCCGATGATGACGCCGGCGACGATGCAGTTCTTCACCTGCACCTCGGCCTTCACCACCCCGGTGGGCTCCACCACCAGCGTCCGGGTGAGGGTCACTGTCCCCTCGACGCGGCCGCGGACGGTCAGGTCCTCGTCGCCCTGGAGACTTCCGCTGATGAGGATGGATTCGCCGATCACGGTGCTACCGTTCGCCGTCGCCATGGCTCACCTCCCCCTCGTGCTCGGGGCCGGGAGGCCCACTTCCATGTCGACGTTGCCCTTGAAGGCCGCACCGTCGGCGATGAGGATGCGCGGAGCGCGGATGTCGCCGACCACCTTGCAGTTCGCCTTGAGCTCCACCTTGTCGGTGGCGGCGATGTTGCCGGTGACCTGGCCCGAGACCTCCACGTTGGCGGTCTCGATGTCCGCCTCGATGACGCCCGAGTTCTCGACGTAGAGGCTTTGGCGCAGCGCGATCTTCCCCTTCACCGTCCCCTCGATGGTGAGGTCCTCGTCCCCCGAGATCTCGCCGTCGATGACGATCGAGCTCCCGATGACGGTATTCGCGCCGCTCCGAGGGGCGGCCGGCTTGTCTAGCACTGCCATGGAGATCCTCCGTTCTCGCGGAGAATAGAGGTCCGCACGCACCGGGGTCAATTACGTTTTCGCGACGGCGGCGCGGGCCGAGATCCAGGACACCGCCGCGCCGATGGGCCCACTGCACCCCACCTCGTTGAAGATCTCGTGGCGGAGACCCTTCCACACCTCGAGCGACTTGTCCTTCGAGCCGGCCGCGGCCGCGAAGGCCTTGCCGGCCTCGGGGTCGGCGATGCGGTCGGCGTCGCCGACCATCACCAGGACGGGGTAGGTGAATTCCGCCCAGCGGCGCGCGATCTCCTCCTGGGCGCGGCTCGACTCGGTGAACCAGCGGGGGGTGGTCTTCCGGAGGTAGAGCGGGTCCTCCGCGGTAAAGCGCTGGAACTCCGGGTCGCTGGTGAGCTCGGCGAGGTCGAGGCCCGCGTCCACCGGCAGGAAGGGGACCGCCCGGCCGACGAGCAGCGAGGCCCACACCTTGAGGCGGGGCGGCTTCACCGCCAGACGGAAGAAGGGCGAGGAGAGGACGAACCCGGCCACCCCGCGTCCGGGCTTGAGGCCCCAGTGGGCGGCGATGTGGGCCCCCTGGCTGTGGGCCACCGCGAAGATGGGCCTTTGGGCGGCGTGCTCCCTCACGCGGGCCGCGAAGACGTCGAGGTCCGAGAGGTAGTCCGAGAACTGGTCCACGTACCAGCGGCGGCCGTCGGACTGACCGTGACCCCGGAAGTCGACGAGCGCCACCTCGTGACCGGCCCGCACCAGGGCGTCGGTGATGCCCGGGTACCGGCCGCTGTGGTCCCCGGCGCCGTGGAGGACCATCACCGTGGCGCGGGGGGCGGGCGGCGTGTAGCGCTGCCAGTAGAGGCGCAAGCCGTCGGCGGCGGAGAGGAAGCCCTCCTCTCGCCGAGCGAGGTCCGGACCCGGGAAGGAGGGAACGCTCATCCCTCTAGCGCCTCGCGGGCCGCACTTCGGTGAGCTCGCGGAGCTTTCTCTCGATCTCGGTGCGCTGGGTCGGACCCTCGGGGTCGGCGCCCTCCTCGAAGGCCGCGAGCGCCCGGCGGTAGGCCCGGGCGGCATCCGCCGGGCGCCGGGTCCTCCGGTAGGCGTCCCCGAGATGCTCGAGAATGGTGGGCTCTGGCTCGGTGAGGGAGTCGGCGTGCTCGAGGAGCGCCACGGCGCGGACGTAGTTGCCCTTCTGGAACTCGATCCACCCCAGCGAGTCGAGGAAGAAGGCGTTGTCGGGCTTGAGGTCGAGCGCTCGGGAGAGGAGCCGCTCCGCCTCGTCGAGGCGCACGCCCCGCTCCGCCCAGCTGTAGCCCACGAAGTTCATGGCGTCGGCGTGCTCCGGGTCGATCTCGAGCAGGGCCTGCATGGTGGCGATGGCGGCCTCCGGCTCGCCTCCCTTGTCCTGCGCCACGGCGAGCGCGTAGCGGAGCGCTTCCTCGCGCGGCCGCTCGGCCACCGCCGCCTTGAGGAGCCGCACCGCCTCGGCACTCCGCCCGCACTGCTGCAGGCTCCCGGAGAGCGCTTCGTACAGCTCCGCGGGCGGCCCCCCGACCTCGCCCTTCCGCGCGCGGAGCTCCTGCTCGAGCGCCTCCGCCGACTCGGCGGCGCGCCCCGAGCGATCGAGGACGAAGGCGCGGGCGGAGAGCAGTCGCACGTCTCTCGGCCGGGCGGCGAGCGCGGGCCCGAGGACCTGGAGGGCCTCCGCGTTCCGCCCCAGATGGACGAGGGAGTAGGACTGCGAGGCACGGGCGGAGGCGACGAGGTCGCCGTCATCCCCGGCGACTGCGGCGAAGGCCTCCGCCGACTCCTCCCACCGGCGCTGGTCCTGGAGAACGAGTCCCTTCGCGTAGAGGAGGCGCGGCTCCTTCGGGAAGGCGACGAGGCCCTCCTCCAGGACTTGCATGGCCTCCGGCGCGCGACGGGCGTCGAGCCAGGCGAAGGCGACGCTGGCGCGGCTGCCCGGCTCGTCCCGGCTCACCACCAGGACCTGTCCGAACCAGGCGCGGGCGGAGGTCGGGTCGCCGGCTCGCAGCGCCAGGCGGCCGAGAGCGAGGAGCCCCTCCACGTCCTCCGGGTCCTCCCGGAGAAGGGACTCCCAGGCCTTCCGCTCCTCCTCCGGGCGATGGCGCGCCTCCTCCACCTCGGCGAGGCGGCGCCAGGCCTCCACGTCGTGGCGGTCCTGCTGCACGGCCTTCCGGAGGTAGCTCTCGGCGCGAGCGAGGTCGTGTCGCTCGAGGTACATGTGGCCGAGGTCCCGGAGCGACTCGGCGCCCTCTGCCGGCAGCCGGGTGGCAAGGTCGTCGAGCGCTCGCGCCGCTGCCCCCTCGTCTCCCGCTTCGAGCTCCACCTGGGCGAGGAGGCGCCAGGCCTCGGGGTCGTAGACCGCTTCCTCGGGAGGCTTCCCTTTCGCGATCTGGGACTGGAGCCGGATCGCCTCGCGGAGCTCCCGGGCGGCCTCCGGCCCCTGGTGTCGGGCCACCGCGGCCTTGCCCAGGAAGAGGTGGGCCTCCGCCCCGGTCGGGCCCCCCGGGTCGCTCTCCAGCGCCCGCCTGGCCTCCGCCTCGGCGCGCCCGAGGTAGCCGGTCCGAGCGTAGGCGTCGGCGAGGGCCATGCGGAGCGACGCGCTCGCCGAGTCGAAGGCCACCGCCGACTGGAGCTCCTCGAGTGCGGACCGCCAGTCGCTCTTGAGCTCGGCCTGCTTCGCCTGCAGGTAGTGGGAATAGGCCTTGGCGGAGGCGATGCGGTCGAGCGGTGCCTGCACCGGGCGCTCCGGCGCGGCGGCGGCGACTGCGAGGAGGAGCGGCGCGAGGAGGAGCACAGGATCTTCTGTCACGGGCTCGGGCCCGTGTGAAGAAATCTAGTGTAGGTCTTGGCCGGGCGCTACTGGCGGCGGCGGGGCGCCGCGGCGACGAGCGAGAGGAGCTGGGCGGCGGCCGCCGTCATGGCCCCGTCCTCGACCGGCGTGGGGATCGCGGCGGCACACCCCGCGGCCTGGAGCCTCATCGCCCACTCCGCCGGCGCCACCGCCAGGACCGGGACCGCGACGAGCTCCGAGTCGGCCCGAAGCCCGGTGAGGGTCTCGCCCCCGTCGGGCGCGTTCGCGAAGAGGACGACGAGGTCGGGCTGCAGCCGCGCCGCCGCCGCACCGGCGGCGAAGCCCAGCGCCGACTCCTCGGCCGTGAAGCCGATCAGGGCGAACTCCTTCGCCGCCCACTCCCGCACCGGCCCGGGCTCTCCCACCACGAGCGCCTTGCGCTTCGCCTGGGCGGCGTCGGCGAGCTCAGGCGGGAGCGGCATGCCGTGTCGGGCCATGAAGGAGGCGAGGTCCTCCCGGGCGATGCGGCGGTGGCCCCCGGGGGTGCGGTGGGCCTTGAGCCGCCTGGCCTTGATCCAGTTCACGACCGTCGGGAGGGACACACCGAGGAGGTGGGCCGCCTCGTAGGTGGTGTAGAACCTGCGCATCAGAATCCGGGCAGCATACACTACCGTGCCCGGGGCGGACGGTCTCCCAATCAAGTGTCCCGCGTGCTGCTCTCGTGAAACCCCGCGGAACGCCGTGTTATGCATGGGGTCATGACACCGCCGTCAACATACCTCCTGGGTGCCGTGCAGATGACGTCCACCGGGGACCGGGCGAGGAATCTCTCGACCGCCTTGCGCCTCGTCAACGAGGCCGCCGACCTGGGGGCGAAGTTCGTGGGACTCCCCGAGAACTTCGCCTTCATGGGGCGCGACGAGGAGCGGATCGCTGCCGCCGAGACGCTCGAGGGGCCAACGCTCTCGGCCCTCCGGGACCTCGCCCGCAGCCGCCGAATCTTCATCCTCGCCGGCTCCATCGCCGAGCAGGTGCCCGAGCCCGGCCGGACCGCGAACACGAGCGCCCTCCTCGGCGAGGACGGGTCCATCGTCGCCGTCTACCGGAAGATCCACCTCTTCGACGTGAACATCCCGGACGGCGCTCGCTATGCCGAGTCGGAGACCGTGGTCCCCGGGGACAAGGTGGTGGTGGCCCCGACGGCGCTCGGCCGAATCGGCCTCACCATCTGCTACGACCTCCGTTTCCCCGAGCTCTACCGGCAGCTCGCCGTGCTCGGCGCCGAGGTGGTGACCATCCCGGCGGCCTTCACCCTCTTCACCGGGAAGGACCACTGGGAGGTCCTCATCCGCGCCCGGGCCGTCGAGAACCTCTGCTACGTGGTGGCCCCCGCCCAGGTGGGGCGCCACTCCGCGAACCGCCTCACCTTCGGGAACGCGATGGTCGTCGACCCCTGGGGCACGGTCCTCGCCCGCTGTCCGGAGGGCGAGGGCGTGTGCGTGGCGCCCTTCAGCCGCGCTCGCCTCGAGAAGGTGCGCCAGGAGCTCCCGGCGCTCAAGCACCGCCGCCTGTAGCTCTCAGGCGAGCCTCTTCCGGAAGCGAAGCGTCGCCGCCCCGAAGATGGCGGCGCCGAAGACCGCGAGGGCCACGAGCTCCGGCCAGACGTCGGAAAACCCGGCGCCCTTCATGAGGTTCGCCCGGGCCACGATCTGGAAGTACCGGAGCGGGTTCAGGTAGGTGATCCACCTCATCCAGCCGGGCATGGCCTCGATGGGCGTCAGGATGCCGGAGAGGAGCGCCGCCGGCAGGGTGAAGAGGAACCCTCCCAGGAAGGACTGCTGCTGGTTCGAGGACAGGGTGGAGATGAGGAGCCCGACCCCGAGGGTGGAGAGGAGGTAGAGGAGGGTCGCCACCGCCAGCACCGAGAGGTCGCCGCGGAGCGGGACGCCGAAGATCCAGGTGCCGGCGGTGACGAGGAGCAGGACGTCGAAGAAGCCGATGAAGACGAAGGGGGTGATCTTCCCGGCGAGGAGCCAGGTCGGGCGGATCGGAGTCACTGCCACCTGCTCGAGCGTCCCCTGCTCCCGCTCCCGGGAGAGTCCCATGGCGGTGACGATGGTGGTGACGACGACGAGGAGCATGGCCGAGATGCCGGGGACGATGTAGGGCGGGGTCTTGAGGCTCGGGTTGTAGTAGACGCGCGGGGAGAGGAGGACGCGCGGGGCGGGCCCGGCGCCTCGCGACGCGACCTCCCCGAAGTACCGGACCGCGGCTCCGCCGGCCACGTTCGAACGGTTCGGGTCGGTCCCGTCGAGGACGACCTGGACCTCGGCCGGTCGCCCGGCGGCGAGGTCCGCGCCCAGCCGGGGCGGGAGCACGAGCACCGCCGCTGCCTTCCCCCGATCGAGCGCCTCGCTCCCGTCCTCGGCGCTCGGGACTCGGCCCGCGTCGCGAAGCGTCCCGTCGGCGAGGAGCTCCCGGATCCGCTCCCGCCCTTCCCGGCTCTGGTCGTGGTCCGCGACCACGGTGGGAACCCGGTCCACGTCGAAGTCGACCGCGAAGCCCAGGACCACCGTCTGCAGGAAGGGCGCGAAGACGAGCATGAACATCACTCGCCGGTCCCGGACGGTCTGCAAGACCTCCTTGCGCACCACCGCCGCGTATTGGACGAGGGCCCGGGAAGGCCTCCTCTCCCGCGCGGCGCTCACGCGATCCTCCGCTCGAAGCGGAAGGTAGCGAGGGCGAGGACGACCACTGCGAAGAGCCCCATGGCGAGGAGGTCGGGCCAGACGCTCCCGATCCCGTTCCCCTTGAGGAGGATCTGGCGGAGCGCGTCGACGAGGTAGCGGGCCGGGACCACGGAGGAGAGGAGGCGGAGGGGGGCCGGCATGTTGTCGACGGGGACGAGCATCCCGGAGAGAAGGAGGGAGGGCAGGAGCGAGGAGAGCGTCCCCGCCTGGGTGGCGACGAGCTGGTTCTTCGCCAGGACCGAGACGAGGAGCCCCTGGCCGAGCATGCCGAGGAGGAAGACGAAGCCGCTCGCGAGGACGAGGAGGGGGCTTCCGCGGACCGGGACGTCGAAGACCACCGCCCCGGCCACGACGACGAGGAGGAGCTGGACGAGCCCGAGGCCCAGGTAAGGGACGAGCTTCCCGAGCACGATCTCGAGCCGGCTCACCGGGGAGGCGAAGAGCTGCTCCATGGAGCCGCGCTCCCATTCCCCGGCCACGGTGAGGGCGGTGAGGAGGACCGCGGAGATGGCGAGGAGGTAGGCGGCTAGCCCCGGGACCATGAACACCGCGGAGCGGGCCTCGGGGTTGTAGCGGGTCCACACCTTCACCTCGAGCGGAGGCGACGTCGCCGCCCCACGGCCGGCGGCGAGCCGCCTCCCCTCGGCGAGGGCGATGGCGTCCGCCTCGGTGAGGACCTGGTTCGCGGTCACCGGGTCGGCCCCATCGACGAGGAGCTCGGCCCGCCCGGGCTCCCCCCGCGAGAGCGCCTTCGAGTAGCCTCGGGGGACGACGAGGACGGCCCGCGCCGTCCCTCGGCGGAAGGCTTGGTCGGCGCGGTCCGCATCCGCGGCGCCGGCGGGCGCGAACTCGTTCGAAGCCGTGAAGGCGAGGGAGAGGCGGCGGGAGGCCTCGGTGCGGTCCAGGTCCCACACGCCGAGCGGGACGTGGTCGAGGTCGAAGCTCACCCCGTAGCCGAAGATGAGGAGGAGGACGAGCGGCATGACGAGCGCGAGGGCGATGGCGCGCGGGTCGCGCTCGATGTGGAGGACCTCCTTCCCGGCCATGGCGGCCACCCGGAGGAGGAAGAGCCTCGGCCGGTTCCTCCCCGCGGTCACGGCGCCGCCTCCGCTCCCGGGACCGCGGAACCCACCACGGCGAGGAAGACGTCCTCGAGGGAGGGCTCGGTCTCCTCCACGCTGGGCTCGACCGCCCCCGCGGAGACGAGCGCGGAGTGGATCCCCTCCCGGTCCCAGCGGGCGGGGTCGACCCGGAGGTGGAGCCCGGCCCCGAAGGGCTCGGCGGCGTGCACCCCGGGGAGGGCCCGCAGCGCCCCGGCCGCCGCCGTGAGCTCCTTCCCCCGGACCACGAGCACGCGGTCCGGCACCCAGGTCTCCTTGAGCCGCGCGGGGGTGTCGAGGGCCACTAGCCGTCCGTCCACCATGAGGCCGATGCGGCGGCAGTACTCCGCCTCGTCGAGGTAGTGGGTGGTGACGAACACGGTCGTGCCCTGCCGCGAGAGGTCCCGGATGAGGCGCCAGAAGCCGCGCCGGGCCACCGGGTCCACGCCGGCGGTGGGCTCATCCAGGAAGACGACCGAGGGCCGGTGGAGGATGGCGCTGCCGAGCGCCAGCCTCTGGCGAATCCCCCCGGGGAGGGCGCCGGTGACCGTCCGCCGGTGCTCGGCGAGGCCGGTGAGTGCGAGGATCTCCTGCGTTCGGGCCGCGAGCCCGCGGCCCTCCAGCCCGTAGGCGCCGCCGAAGAAGCGGAGGTTCTCCTCGACCGGCAGGTCGAGGTAGAGCGAGAACTTCTGCGACATGTAGCCGATCCGGCCCTTCACGGCCTCCGGGTCGCTCGCCACGTCGTGGCCGGCCACGCGCGCCGTCCCCCGGGTGGGCGCGAGGAGCCCGATGAGCATGCGGATGGTGGTGGACTTCCCGGCGCCGTTCGCGCCCAGGTACCCGAAGATCTCCCCGGGGGCGACGGAGAAGGAGACCGAGTCGACGGCGGTGAACTTCCCGAAGGTGCGGCTGAGCCCGACGGCCTCGATGGCGGGCGCCTCGCTCACCGAGCCTCCCCCCGGATGCGGGAGAGGAAGAGGTCCTCGAAGGTCGGCGCCACCGGGCGGAGGCTCGCCCCGAGCGGGAGGAGCGCCGCCGCCACCTCGTCCCGGGCCCCGGGGGAGAGGTCCACCCGGAGCCGCGAGCCGGCGGGGGTGACGGCCCGGACGGCCGCGAGGGAGTCGAGGCTCTGGTCCACGAGGTCGCGCTCTCCGCCTCCGACCTCGTAGGCCTCCCCGTCGTAGCCCCGGAGCAGGTCCGCCGGCGCCCCTTCGAGGAGGAGCTGCCCGCGGTAGGCGAGCCCCACCCGGTCGCACCGCTCGGCCTCGTCCATGTAGGGAGTGGAGACGAGCACGGCCATCCCGCCCTGCACGAACTCGTGGAGGAGCGCCCAGAGCTCCCGCCTCGAGACCGGGTCCACTCCGTTCGTGGGCTCGTCGAGGAGGAGGACCCTGGGCTCGTGGAGGAGCGCGGCCGCGAGGGCGAGCTTCTTGTACATCCCGCCGGAGAGGGCGTCCGCGCGCCGGTCGACGAAGCGGTCGAGGCGGGTGATGGCGAGGAGTCGCTCCGCCCTCCGCTCGAAGACCTTCCGCGGCAGGGCGTAGAGCCGGGCGAAGAAGCGCAGGTTCTCCCCCACCGAGAGGTCTCGGTAGAGGCTGTACTGCTGGGGCAAGAGGCCGAGCGCCTCCCGGACCGCGCCCCCGCCCCTCGGGTCCATCCCCAGCACCCGGGCCTCGCCGGAGTCGAGGTCGAGGAGCCCGGCGAGCGCGCGGATGGCGGTGGTCTTCCCGGCGCCGTCCGGGCCCACGAGGCCGTAGAGCTCCCCGGCCGGGACCTCGAAAGAGAGGCCGGCGAGGGCCGCCACCTCCCCGAAGCGCTTCGCCATCGCGGCGGCGCGGAGCGCGGGTTCCATCACCTCTCCCGGGGCAAGGTGACCTCGACGGGCATGCCGGGGCGGAGCTCGCCTCCGGGGTTCGGCACCCGCACCTCCACGGCGTAGACGAGGCGGTCCCGGTCGCTCCGCGTCTGGATGTTCCGGGGGGTGAACTCGGCCTTCACCGACACCGTCGCCACCACGCCCTCGAATCGCCGCCCCGGCCAGGCGTCGGCGGCGACGAGCGCCCGAGCGCCCGGCCGCGCCGCCGCCACCTCCGCATTCGGGAGGTAGAAGGTGGCCTTCACCTCGGAGAGGTCGACGAGCTTCGCAACCGGCTGCCCCGCCTGGACGAGCTCGCCCACCTCGCGCGGGAGGTCGTCCAGCAGCGCCTTCCGGGGCGCGCGGAGGATGCACTCGTCGGAGAGGAGCCGGGCCCGCCGGAGCGCCTCGTGGGAGGCTCTCTCGTTCGCGCGGGTGGCGTTCGCCTGCGCCGCGGCGGCGCGGACCGCAACCTCCGCGGCGCGCGCCTGCTCGGCGCTCGCCCGCGCCGCCGCCAGCGCGGCGTCCACCTGGAGGGAGAGCCCCTCGGCGCCAGCGCGCGTCTGGTCCCGGCTCGAGGCCGGAACGTCCTCCGGGAGCGCCTCCACGCGCTTCGCCTGCCGGAGCGCGGCGTCCCGCTGGGGCACGAGGGCCTCGGCCTGCGCCTGCGCGGCGGCGCGCG
>Ga0335077_10003989_pt1 | contig 17951 bp, 11 predicted proteins | sample Lox_Sample_31_FD_207151 | JGI IMG/M metagenome (GOLD analysis project Ga0335077, IMG submission 207151) | Soil microbial communities from Loxahatchee National Wildlife Refuge, Florida, United States - Lox_Sample_3.1 | ecosystem: Environmental > Terrestrial > Soil > Wetlands | place: USA... | reverse complement strand
TCGGGACGTACCGCATCTTTCCGCCTTCAACTTGGACCGAACTGCCACCAGCCCCTCGTTGTACATAACGTCCTGCCAAGGGAGGCCGAAGATCACCAATGAGTGCGATGCCGATGGGGATGGCGATCACAATATGAGCGTCACTGGGCGAGTCGATCTGACGAAGGTATCGCGACCCGGAGACAGGGCTGTGGCACCCGAGAGATGAGGCGATTCAAATCTTACGTTTCGGGCAACTGGGGCTGCACGATTGTCTTCGCGTGGGGGGCCCCAACCGCCTTATGATGCTGCATTGCAGCAGAAGCTCTGGGCGGCCTCGCTCGCCGGAAAGAAGCCAGTCAGCCGTTAATGTGATGGCATCGGCGGACGTGACGTGGCGCAGGACGACGTCCTGCGACACAAACTGGTCCGCGGCGTCGTGCACAACGAAAATGCATTCCTGATGGGCGGCGTCGGTGGCCACGCAGGCTTATGAAACGCCGGCGACCACGTGAGCACTTCGGGTGCCGACTGATCCCCGCCGATTTGGCGGCAGGCCGGCCCACGGGAGCTTGCGGGATCGAGCCAGCGCCCGCCGCCGTCGCTGCGCACGAACGGATGCGGCGGCGACCGGAACGAGGAGGCTCGACGGGCATGCCCGTGTGGGGGCGAGCGCGCCGTCGAGGAGCCGACCAGGATCTAGGGCACCAGCCCGCGCCTCATTGGTCCAGACGGGGAGGATGACACGGCCATCCGAAGACGGCCCTCGGTCATTCACACCCTGATGGTGCGGAGGCAGGCATTTTCTACCTCACGACCTCGCCTGAGACAGAGGGTGATTTACGAATGCTTCTTGCAATGGATCACCGTGGTGTGCGGTATCCGCTTGGACCGTATCCGGAGATTCAGGAATTCCGCGCCATGTTACGTCAATTGAAAGCACGAGCAACCTTGGCGCGGCCGCACTTCCACGCGACCGCCGACACCGGCCGCCTTGAGAGGGCCAACCGATTTCAGTTTTGGCGAACTGCCGACAGGATTACCCTGAGCTTCGGTAAAGACGAATGGGATTGCTTGAGGGAGGTTTTCGCGATCGCTTTGAAGGACCCCGGTCTGCAGCAAGTGTTGTCCGCACTCACCATCGAATACGGTGACCTATGGGCGACATCGCTTCGTTTTGGCCGGTACTTGCCGGCGAGGTAAATCGAATCGTTAACTGTCATTCGGCGGGACCCTTAACGTGGCCCGATGCCACGTTAACGACTCTCGGGTAAGGTGCTGATTCGTTTGATGAACGGAGTTTCGGCTACACACAGGCGCAAACTTATGGACCCTGGTGCAGCGGACCAGCGGTCTCCAGGAATTTGCGGAAAAGGCACAGCCAGCCAATAGAGCGTTCCGCACCACATAGCTCAATCTCAGCAGGCGTCGCGAATGGACGCCAGCGGCGAGATGCGCAGAGTTTTGGCCCACGGCAACTCCGCGCCGAGCGGGTCCTGCTGCGGCTTGTCCGTCAACAACTCAACCGCCAACACGGTCAGCGGCGTGTCCGGCGGCAGGCCCAAACTACTCAGCGCCGTCGCCAGATCGGCGCTCGCTACCAGTCCTTCGCCCGACAGAACGCGCGACCCCTCGCCTTGCGGATCGTTCCCCGCCTTCGGCGCCACCAGGCGCGTGCGTGCGATCAACAGATTGCGGAACGCCTGGCGATCCATCTGCGGCACCCGCGCATATAACAGCGCCCACAAGTCCGTGGCAGGAACGGGTGGCCGGACATTGGCCCCGTTGATCACCGGCGTTGCGAACGGCGCGCGCACCAGAATTCCTGCCGGCGCCCGCGTCCCCTGGCAGACCAGAAGCGGCGCGGGATGCTGTACACCGGCTACCCGCAGCATGGGCCCATAGCGGCCCTGCGCGGTACACCAGCGGCTCGCCGTGTGGCCCACGCGGATTTCGTAAACGAAGAAATCAAATAACTCCGGCGACGATTCGCTGAGATTCGGAGGCAGCGGGACCAGGTAATGCGGCTCCGCCGGCGATTTTCCGAGCGCCTGCATGGCGTTCAGCCCGTTCTCATCGCGCGGTTGGCCGGGAACGATCAGCCGCATCCACTCGGGATCGAGCGGCAGGGGCGTCTCCTGTGTCTCCGGCGGAATCAGATCGCCGATCAGCATCGGGTCGGGACCAGCCGTCCGCACCCGTACAAAATAGGCGTCTTCCGGGTCTGCCGGCGTTTCGGCGAACTCGAACCACAGCATTCGCTGGCGCGGTTCGGTCGAAGAGTAGTCGTTGGCCTTCACATAATCGGAAAGCGCGATGCCGGCCGAAACGATGCTCGGCACTTGTGAGGGCGGCGTGGTCACCGGTAGCAGTAGGGAGGTGGTTATGGGATCGGGCGGCGCCACCCCCGGATACATCGGCTGCAGGATGTAGTCCACCGTCACTTCGCAAGGATACACCGGTGTGACCGGCACTCCGGGAGGAGGCTCCGGTGTGACGGGCTTGGGATCGTAGGCATCGAAGAAAAGGATTTCCGCGGATTGCCGGATCGCGTCGCGCGGATTCCCATGCGCACCCGCCGGCAGCGCGGCCTGGAGCTTGTTCCTCACCAGCGGCGCCAGAGCGCGCGGCAGAGTGATCGCGCCCACTACTTCCGGGATATCGCGCTTCGGCAGGTGAACGATTCGCGTCACCGAAATCCCGGCGGGGCCGAGCCCGTTCCAGGTCCAGTCGCGCTCCAGCGTGAACTGCACCACGTTCACCCAGCGCTGCACCAGGTCGGCCGCCGACGCGAACGTGATGGCGGAAGCCTCGGGCGAAAGCGTGTGCCGCAAGTGCGCGGAACAGGCCATCACGACGCGCCCATCCGGCCCGCCCGACAAGGTCAGGCCGGTGTGAGTCAAATCCAACTCTGAGGCCAGGCGTTCCATGGGCGCCGCGACCGAGTTATCGGGCGGCGGCGGTTGGAAGAAGAAGGAACGCAGCGCTGAAAAGCTCTCGGGATTGGCGAGCAGCGGCGCCTCGCTGACCGCGGTGGCGCGCAGGTCGACATTCACCGGCGCCCCGATGCGCGCGTCTTCAGTGGCGAAATAACCCGGGTCGTCCTTGCCGATGCCGGTCAACGTGAGGCGCAGGTCCCTTGCCGCGGGCAGCACCAGCAACCCGTCGTCCGGCTGATTCACATCCAGCGTGAGCAGTGTGGGATGATCCTGCACGTCGAACGTGATCTTCATCTCGTCGGCCGCCCACTGCCGAGTTGTCTCGTAGAGCGGCATCCACACGTCGGTATCGCCGTCGAGCGCCCTGGCCTGCACCAGAATCCGTACCGCTGTCACGTCGGGATCCGGCAGGCTGATCTCCCGGGTAACGGGTGGGTCGGCCGCAAGCTGACTCAGATCATCTTCCAGTCTCACGAAATCGGCTCCCGCGAAGAGAATCTCGGGATAGCCCAGGCGCGGCCGCGCGATCTGCAACTCGCGCGCCACATCAGGAGGGCGTTGCTTGATCTCCACCGGCCCCGGCGCCTTCCCTCTGCGGAAAGTAACCGTCGAAACCGAATGCCCCGCCGGTTTCGGAGACGGCACACTGCTGTCCGGCCCGCCTCGCGTGAGATCGGCCATGCGCACGCGGAAGTCGTACGTATGGCCGTAGCGCAGCGGCACCGCTTTATCGTTCACCGGCACAAAATTCTTATCCCGCCCCAACAGGTTCGGCGGAGTGTCCGGTCCCTGCACGTCGCCGCGCGCGTGCAGGCGAACCAGGTCGGCATCGCTGAGAACGAGCGAGGACCCGCGCCACGTAGCGAAGTAGCTGGGGAACCAGAATGCGCCCGGCTGCTTGGGCGAGATTTGCGAAGGCGCGACTTCCACCACTGCCTCGCCATCGAAGGGGCCGAGCGAGATGGCGCCTAGTTGCAGATCGCCTACACTGCGCACAGCCACCAGCGAGTTCCACGCGCCGTCACCCTCGCGTACATCGACGCGATAGCCGGCCACGCCGAGCGGCGCATCGATAGGCAGTTCGCCCGCGTCGTCGCGCTGCACTTGCCGGTTCAGCCATTCGGCGATCTGCTCGTCTTCCCACGCGAGTTGAATGCCATCGCCGGGATCGGGCGTTTGCGCGCAGTGCACCATTCTCGCCAGACCGTCCTGATAGCGCTCCGCCTCGCGAAAAACATCGTCGGCCAGCAATCCGCTCGGACCGTCCGTTACCGGGAAGAGAAGGGGCGCGAACAGTGGAAGTGGGTCGGCGCCCAGCGTTGGAATTCGTGCCGCATACCGGGCCGCAATTCCCGCCGCTCCCGCGTAGTCGCTGCTGGCGTGCAGGTCGATGTAGAGCCAGCCCCCGCCCGCAAAGAACGCGGGGTTGTCCGGCGTGATTGTGGTCTCGAGGAGCAGGCCCATCGCGCTCACCAGATTCGGCTGGCGCAGCGCCAGCGCGATCACCTTGCCCCAAGTCACGTCGCTGGTCAGGACGGCGGGCTCGGGCGGTTGATCGAGCGCGCCCGAGTGCATGGCGCAATCGAACTCGTCCGGCGTCGCAAGGTATTGTGAACGGAGGCGGTTGCCGATAAGCGCGCGGTAGCTTTCCGTGAGCGACTTGCGAAAAACCGGCTTCGGACCCGCCGCGCCGGGAGCGGTCAGAGTGAACTGCTTCGCGAGTTCATCGAACACGGCGGCCTTGTCCTCGGGGGCCTGGCCGTTGGGCGGCGGATCGATCGCGAGCGGGCCGGAAGGCGTTGCGTCTCCGGATTGAGGAAGTCGCGCGAGACTGCCGATCAGGTGCGCCTCGAAGACCAGCTTGGCGGCGGCGAACGCGGGCAGTCCGGGCATGAGCGGCGCGCGCGGGTCGCGCTGCGGCGGATCGCCCTTCGGCAGGCAGAGAAAGCGTACCACCAGCGATGTGCCATCCCACGATTGCGGGAAGGGGAGCAGGCTGAGTCTGGCGTTTCCGATAGGCATCGCGATGGCTCCTATAAAACCGAAGCGGCCGCCGGCAGGAGGCCGACGCCGAGAATCAGGGACAGCGCAGCCAGAGGGAGGTCCTGTTGAAACTGCGCTGTGAAATCGATATCTTCATCCACGAAGAACGCGACCTGCACCGAAGCCGCGACGCGAATCTGCGCCCAGATGGTGACGATTCCGCGTTCCTTGCGCTTCATCCTGGCCATGGCCTCCACTCCAAAACTGAAGCCGATGAGCCCGCTGAGCAGTTTCGCGTGGGCATCCAGGCCGATGAGAGCGCCGGGAGACAGGTCTTCCGGAATCAACGTGTAGCCGTAATGTACGGTGGCTTCGACCTCGACCAGGTCAGGAATGAGTTCCCCGCCGATCGAGAACACCACTCCGAGCCCCATCTGGATCGTGGGACTTCCCTTGTCGTGCAGCTCGATGCTGAAGCGGAAAAGGCCGCCCGCGTAAAGCAGCGGCGGCAGGATTCCCTGTTGCATGTCGCCCTTGAATTCGAGAAACAGCAGGGCGCGGTTTACTCCGGCGAGGGAAGCTTCGAGTTCGCCTTCCACCCTGAACTCGCCGTAAAACTTGCCCATCCCGACATCCACGCGCTCCTCGGGGCTCTTGCCGATCCGGAAGTCCAGGTGCATGTGCACCGTGAATGATGGGCTGGCGCCGCCGCCCGCCGTGACCGTAACCTCGAAGTCGAAGGGCAGGTCGAGCAACTGGGAAAGCGAATTCAGGATATCGGTCAGTTCTTGCAGTGCGCCGCTGAACTCCAAAGTGGGTTTGCCCAGCTTTGGAAGGCCGCCCACGACCGACTCATAGTTGGTGTGGATTTTGAGTATGCTGTCCAGCGGGGACGGCAGATCGAGATTCAGGTTGGACCTGGGCGCTACGACGTTCAAGGCCGTCGCGGCCGCGGAATCGATCGCGAGCATGACCGTCGTCGGCGGCATCACGGGCAGAGGGTCGCCCGGCGCGGGAGGTGGCGGCGGCGGTGGCGGAACCGTGAGGTACCCGCGGCTGATGCCCCAATCCGCGCCTCTCATCAGGTCCGCGGCCGGGGTCGTATCCACGTGGAATTCGGGCGCGTCGATCTTCCAGGAATTATCGGCGGCAATGTGGAATACAGCCTTCTCCTTCAAACCGAGAGCCAACCCCGGCGGCGGAAAGTGTCCAGTGCTCTGCACCAGCGAATACGGGTCCGCCATCACCGGGGGCAGTTCGAACTGCATGTCGCCAAACGGCGCTACCAGGCTGACGGAGGGCTGCGGGAACAGCACCCTGCAGGACTCGGTGCACATCAATAGACCGTGCTGAATGTGCGGAGTGCGCAGCGCATCGGAGGGCTCGCGGAATCGGTACGCCACGCCCACCTGGACCACGGGAACGCCTCGCCGCGGATCCACCGGCGAGACCTCGCGCGTCGCCGGATCGATGCGCATCACGCTCCACTGTCCGGCGCGCGGGAGTTTCGGAGAGCCAACCACTGCCACCGCGAACCCGATCGTCTTATCGGCATCATCCATGGCGACATCGGATACGATGCTGGAAAGTTGCATCTCCAGCGTGCTGCCGAGGCGGGTCACGCAGTCGATGGAGCTGCTGATCGGGCCGACGAGATCGAACAGTGCTTTGAGTTGAGCGTCGGTAAGCGGCGCGAGCGGTGGGGGTTTGAAAAACACCTTCGGGTCTGGCGGAGGCGGCGGAGCAGCCTCCACCTGAACATAACCGGGGCGATCGTAGATCGGAACCAGTCCGCCTGCATGGCCGTCGATAACGGCATCGGCATCGAAAATCACTGGCTCCACCGCCGCTCCCGCCGCGCCCGCGTCCCCCAAGTGAATCGCGGGACCGGTAATGCGAATGCGCCGGATGTTCTGCAGCGATCGAACCGCGCCTTTTACGAACGGTTTGGGGCGGGCAAACTCGCCCGCGTCCACCGCCACCCATCCCGTGTCGGAGCGGAACACGCGTCCCGAGCCGTGGCGCTCCAGAATCACCGTGCGCACCACGCGCGCCCCGCACTCATAGAGTATGGAGCGAAACTGCAGAACTTCGTACGCCGTGCGCCCGTTGAGCACCTGGAACTCGGCCTTGATGAACCCGTCGTCATCGCCTTCTGAAATCCAATGGCTGAAGGTACTGAGTCCGTAGCCGGAAAGATCCGCCTGTTGCAGGGGAATGGACACGGCGAACTGTTCGTTCAGCGCCGGCTCCAGACCGGCTGGCAGCACGCTGGTCAGTTTGGATAGGTTCGCCCGGTCGAGATTCATCAGTTGAAGCATGGCTCCCAGAAGAGCTCGCGAGGGATCCACTGCCCCGACCGGCGAGTTCGGAGGGACGCTGTTGGCAGCCGTGATGCGAAGCTGGCGCGCGGCGGATAGCTGACCGAAGACCGGCTCGTGCAACTCGGTTTTCTGGCCGGAGCCGTTTATGGGAACAACTCCGCCGGACGACGCCAGGTGTGTCAGAGCGCGAAGTCCGAACGGAAGCGAGAAGAGGGCGGCGGCATCTTTATTGAGCCGGATGCCGTCCAGAATGCCCGCGGTCACGGGCTCGGGCAGCGTGGGCACCAGAGTCACGCTGTTGGCGCCGATTAATGTGGGACTGGTCAGCGCGTTGGAGTGGATGATTTCGTTACTTAGCGTGGGAATCAGCGGATTGGCTTCCACCCGGACCGGCTCCCACAGCACCTGCGGCGGCATGAGCAGTCGCACGTGCTGCATCGGGAAAGCGAGCCGGTTGTCCACCAGCTCGGCCGGATTGTCCGACGGCGACTCGAAGGCAACACCGAGAAGATGCTCGCGGCTGGACATATCCAGCAGGCAGAGAGTCTCGGGATGTGCTCCGAGATAGGTATGAAACTGTTGCCTGAGTGCCACATCGTCCGGATCGATCAGGTCATCGAAGTGCGGCTCGGGAAAGTGGACCTGCTGCTGGAAATACGCGCGCAGCGTGGGCGTCTCCGCATCCTGCCAGGCGAGTCGAATGCCGAGCGCTCGTCCGAACAGGTCGCGTTGCTCGGGCAGGATCAGGTTGGCCGCGTAAGGATCCGGCAGCGTCGGAATGGCGAAGTTCACGTCGAACTGAAGGATGGCGATACCGGAAGCCAGCAGTGGAAGCGTATCGAGGGGCGCGAGCAGGAACAGGTTTCGATGCCCTTTGACGGCCAGGTAGAGATTTTCCAGCACCATACCTTGCAGCGGGTCGGGATCCGGCGGATTCGCCGTGGCGTTGAGGGTCGTCCACAATCCCGCCGGGCTGGAGAAAATGCTGAAGAGATCGATATCGCCATCGAAAGGAAACGGTTGGCCATCCACGCCGCAAGGCAGATCCCACTTATTGCCGATGGATGCGCCGGTGACCGCCACCGTATCGAAGCCCCCACGTTCGCTGCGGAAGAAGAAGTTTGGGCTGGCCCCGCGTGCGAATCGCACCGAGGCCGACGAGGTACTCCAGAAATCGAAATCGTAGTACGCCCCGGAACTCGCCTGGGCGGCATCGAGTTCGAGGCGTTGCGCGTTGGCGGTAAGGCTTCTGAATAGTAACTGGAAAGGCCCGCCCTGCTGGCCCGTGATCGTCGCCTCGATGCCCTGGCTCAGGTGAACCACCAGAGATCCGCCGTGTGCGGCATTCGCCAGCATAGGCAACGGCGTGGAGGAAATAGGAAGTGTCCACCGTGCCAAACTGACGCTGGCTTCGCCGGAGAACATAGCCACGCCCGAGGCATTGCCGTTGAGCGTAAAGCCCGGCTCCGCGGCCACCACTGGAAAGGCGATCTTTTGGCCATCGATGGGTTGGCCATCAAGGACTGGACTGCCGGAAAATGTGAAATGCAGATCGGAGCCAAACCCGGAAAGCACGGGTGCGCCACTTACCGTCGGGGCGCTGGTCGAACTCACGTTCAGTCGCGTGGGCAGTGTTAATGCCAGCGCGTCGCCATCGGAACCGGCTGCCGCGGGCGGCGCCGCTTCGGGTTCCACCGAAAGCGACCACGCCGACCCGGCAGGGATCACGATACCGGAACGGAACCGGAACGTGCCGGCCGCCAGTTGCATCCGGCCACCGGCGATGCGCAGGCCCGTGAAACCCGGCGCTCCTGGTACCAGGAATCGTGAATTGATCCACACCGTCCCGGGGGCGAGGGTCCAATTGCGGAAGTCGGGAGCGTCCGGCGTGGAAGCGGCGGGAATCACGATCTGGTCTTCGGTGCCGCCGGCCGCCAGCAGTTGGGTCACCCCTAGAAACGCGCCCGATCGGAAGTTCGCGTAGCGCACCAGTTCTCCGGAGCGCCGCACGAACGGGCCGAAGATCTCCGACACCTCTTCCGCAACATTCGCGGCGGTGTCCCCGACCGGTAGATCTTCCACCACAAAGCGGACCCGGGTGAAAGTCTTCTGGAGCTCCGCGACCTGGTCGACGGCGGCGTGAATGGCGGCGATGATCGCCGGATCGATGACGTCGGGCGGGATCGTTGCCTGGGCCGGATCCTGCTGGATCGCGCTCGTCGCCAAGGCGATTAAAACATCACTCACGGCCTCAGCGGGAACTCCGGGGGCCGGTTCAGACTCCTTTAGGAACTCTGCCATCTGCGGAATAAGCGTGTTCACAACGGAACTCCCTTGACGTCACGATAATGTTGGGTAATCATCCGTCCGGAGAGTGACCACCGATCCGGTAGTGTCTGCGGCGCGTGACCGGCTCCGAGCGCCCGGCATTTGGCGACAAGATCTCGAAATCGCTCCGGCAGTGGCTACAAACCGGTCGGATGGCGCCGACATCGTCCGCTGCATGTACATCGACGTCCGTCAGGTAACCGTTCGGAAGGACAGGGCGACTGGAATTGGCCGCCGCCTGGGTCCCCGATTGCGGACAGGTACTATTGCGAATCCGATTTTCGTGGACATTGGCGCGGCAACTGCCGTTCCGTTTCTTGTGCTCGTCGATGGCGTATCTCAGCGCGACAGCTTGACTTTCGATCTTCCCTCCGGAAGCATCTGGATCAGTGCTTAAGGGCTCAACCCGGCAGTTACGTCATTCCCCATTATTAGGCGGGAAGAGCACCCGCCAAACATAGCGACATGAACAGTTCTCACCCCATTCATCACAAGTGCAACATCGCTTAACGCCTGGGTAAATGTTGCTGACAAAACACCAGGAAAATTGTGGCACGACCGCGCCATCTGCATCATGCGCTGCATGAATCCCCGCAGTGCCATAGCGACCACGTGTTGCCGCCAGCGACGCCTCAGCCGTAAACTCAGGTATGTTTATCCTATTCATTTCGGCAATCCTTTCGTTTGGTTAGGTTAACGGTTGTCATAGGTTAAATCGATTACCGCTCCAGCAGCGCAGACCACTCACAATTATTCAGGGCGGCTGCAATGCAGCACTGCTCTTGAATCGGCAAATGGAACCGGCTCAAGTTAGTTGTGCAGTAATCTTCCGCATTCGTTTCGACAAAGTCTTATACATACGCTGGGATGCACATGACCAAAAGAAAGGCAGTCGCCGACGCATTGGCTAAGGCACGATGCGGGTTGAATGCCATCAAGATTGGTGGACCTCAGAGCCATCGTTCCCTGGTAATGCTTATGCATCGTAAGGAGCGAAGCGTCTGCAGTGAATCCTGGCAGGTTCATGGTTTTCATTTTCAGATCTCCGTTGTTTGGTATTTCAGCTTCTTGGAGGCGCTGCGCGCCTCATTCTACTCACAGCGGTGCGTCACGGGATTCCAAATACCGAATCCCGTATCGAACCCTGTATCCACGAGAACCAATTGGATAGGCCGACGCTCCAGTTTCGTCAAAAACCAGATCGGTTTAGGTTTGACATTAGCTGGGCGGACAAGCCCACCCGTAACATGGTCTTTCGTCCGGGCCTGAACGCCAAGGCTAAATGAAAAGGGTGACGTCGATGCGCTGGATCCTAGCGTGTTCATAGTTTTTGCTTCACATCCCCTTTTAGCTGGTGAGATCAACGATCGTAATAGGGTGACATTCTCGTAACCAGGAACGGGAATTCCTCAGTCACGTCTACGCGGGTAAAGAACTTCTCTGTAAAGTCGTTGTTACGGTTGGTGAGGGAAAGAATCACATCTACAACCTTTCGGGCGCCGCCTAATCGCGAAGGCCGAACTTCGACGCCCGTTAGCGATGCATTCCGTCCATGGGCATCGGCGACGGTGGCATAGATTGCTGGATAGCGCATAACCGCGTAATTCAATGCCCGGTGCTCGTCGGTCGCTCCTGCGTTATCGGTGAGTTGCATGACTCTGTCAAATACTTCCTGCGCTGTAGCTTCGAATCCTTTGGGAGCCTTATCGGGTCGGGGAATCGCTCCCATCAGCGCATCGCGGCTGAAGGAGTAGATTTGATCGAACGAGACAATGGGAATCATCAGGCCGTTACAGGCGTCCGGCGCGGCAATCGGGCCGCGCACGCCGATTACAACGTCAATGTCTAGCGGGTTCGATGCAGACCGGAGAGCGGCCAGCAGTAAATCGAAGTCGGCTGGGTCTCGCGGTTGTAAGAGGTAGGTATCCAGTCCTTGGATAGTCATCACCCAACACAACTGCCGCACGAGATAGCGGTTCTCGCGTTGTGACAGAACTGTCTGAAACATCTCCCTGTCCGTCTTTCCTTTAGTGTCGGCTCGCCCTGCCACCTGGGCGAATTCCTTTTCCAGGGACACGCGCGGAAAGCGCGCATCCACGCGCCCCAGGGCATAGATATAAGATGGGGCGGCTTCCTGACCGTCCGAATTAGGCTCCGCCGCGCCCTGACAGGTGGCACATGCCTGTGGCGAGAGGACCGCATCTGAACTGCTGAAGGAAGGCAGTGGCCTTGCGGGGCTGCTGTAAACGTCTGTCCGTAAAGCCGATGGGTCGTTTGTTTCAGGGGTATCCATGTGAAGCTCCTTGTTTGAGATGAAACTAGACGCGCTTACTTCGAGAGCCCGCCGAGAACAAGAACCGGCGATTTATTGCCGCGGCCCGGGCCTCGCAGCCCCTGCACGGCGAAATGCCAACATACGATGTGGCACGCTTGATCACATCGCCCAGGCCGATATCCTTCTCGTTCAAAAATCCGGGAAGTCTTACCGGAGTAGATTGTGGTTTGGGTTTATTTGTCGTGTTCATGCATTGGTTCTCATCGGTATCGAAGTGCTAGTGTTTCGTACGCCGTCCAAGCGTCAAGTAGCGGGGGGACTACGCTGACTCGCCGCACCGTGGCTTGGGTCACGGCAAGCTTGACCGCCTGTGCTGTTGCGGAAGGGAACATAGACCACAGCAGCGCGATTGTTCCCGTTACGAAAGGAGCCGCGAAGCTGGTTCCGCTGGACGGGACTGAGTTACCGTTACTGCCCGCGCTGATTACGCCATCGCCCGGTGCGCGAAGACCCCTGGCACCGATGGAGTGCCCAACGTTCGAATAAGCCGAAGGCAAGCCTTCGCGATCGCAAGCCGCCGTTGGAATTACCCAGGGATGGCTGGTGATGACCGTACTGCCGACGATCTTTTGATTGCCCGCGGCGGCGACTATAATAATGCCCCGAAGCATGGCTTGGTCGAGCACCGATTTTAAGGCCTGATCGGCGCTTGTCGAAGGCCGTACGAGCGCCAGGCTTAAGTTGATCATGCGGGCGCCGGCGCCGATGCAATCGGAAACCGCGGCTACGAGTTCGTCAGGATTGGTGCTGGGTCCGTACTGCTCCCGGGGGTCCCGTTCACTGAAAATCGGCCGAACCAGCAGAGTACAGCCTGGACAAATAGCTGGCGAATCGGAACCCCGCCTGGCGGATAATATTCCTGCTATGAACGTCCCGTGTAAGCAGGCGAAACTCGTCACGTTCTGACATGAGGCGCCGCCATTAGCCGTGATCTCCCGAATGGGGCTTTCTGCCAGATCTGGATGATCCCGGGCAACGGGTCCATCAACGAGCCCGACCTTTATGTCGGGAATTCCATGAGTAAGGTCCATCAGCTTCGTCAGCCTCACGAGTTGTAACGTTTCTATCGAGTTCCACATCGAACAGCTTTCCGACACTGAGCGCCAAGGAGTCGAGAGCGAAGGTCTGCCGGAGTTCACAGGTCGGTCTTGACCTCCAGCTTGATCAGGACGTGATCACCAGGTCGCAGACGGTTAGCCGCTCGCTCCTCCGGAAAAAAGTTAAAGCTTGTTTCTGTGCCGAGACGATGTTCAAAACGTTTTGCGTTGACCGACACGACCCAGTCCAACGCAGGCGTATCCTTACCAGGCATTTCGTCAATCACTAACCCGAGAACATGTCCGGCCCGATCAGACCCGAATGTGACGACTGTTCCAGGGGGTATTGTCGTACTCGCGTCAAGCGCTCCAAGGATCGTAAGATCCTCTTTCCAGGAAATGCCCGAAAAATGCTTTTGTGCTCCAGTACTATAATCGATGCTAAGAGAGACTGTGCTCATATTTACCTGCCTTTCCTATTAGGGGGGCACGATTACGATGACAAGAACTTTGACTCCCGCCTTAGCGAGCCTCCCTAAGTGAATTGTGCATGTGTTTCTACACTCCGTGTCGAAAGGTCTCAAGGTGGCTTGGCCCTGACCTTTCAGGTGATAACGGTTGCCAGGTGAGCGTCACCACGAAGGAGTATGGATGAGAATGGCCCTTCTTGCCCCCCCAATTCAGGTAGGAATGAGCGCTATCCGATGAGCCGCGAGCGGAGGGCCTTTGCCACCGCCTCTGATTTGGAGTGGACTTGAAGCTTCTGGTAGATGTTCTGGACGTGGAACGCAATCGTGTTGAAGGCCGTACCCATCTCGGAGGCGGCGCTCTTATAGCTGTGTCCGTCGACCAGGAGCTTTAGGATGCGCAATTCGTGCGGCGTAAGGTTGTAATCGGACTGCTCGGGCGGTCGGAGCGTCCGGAATAAGTTTACGACGCGTCGTGCGATTTCGGGTGACATGGGCGCGCCGCCGGCGACGACTTCCCGGATGCTCTCCAACAGCCTAGCTGGCGGCGTGCTTTTCAGCAAATATCCGCATGCCCCGGCGCACAGAGCATTGAAGATCCGCTCATCGTCATCGAACACCGTCAGCGCCAGGAGGGCGACTGCGGGATAGCGCTGTCGCAACAACGCGAGACCTTCAATACCGGACATCCCGGGGAGGCCGATATCGATCAAAGCCACGGCCGGAATTGGACTCCAGTGATGCGCAAGCGCCTCTTCCATCGACGGCCACGCATTGATGCAGCGAAAGCCGGGGGTCCCTTCAAGCAACATCCGAAGACCCTCGCGAATTCGGCGATCGTCTTCAACGAGCACGATCGATATGGCCACTGGGTCCAAACGCTCCATCATAGTCCGAAAATCAGAAGGCCGCGCCCCCCAAACTAGGGGGATCAGAACGGAGCGGTGACCGTAATCGCCGTGCCGCCGCCGGGGGAAGTATGGACTTCCGCTGTGCCGCCGAGCCATGTAGCTCTGCGGCGTATGTTCGCCAGACCGTTGCCCTGCGGACACGTGGCGTCGTCAAACCCGTGACCATTGTCGCTCACATGCAACTTCAGACGCCGGGCATCGACCTCGAAGCCGACGAGAGCCGCCGTTGCGCCGGAATGCCTCGCGATGTTGTTGACTGCTTCTTTTGCTATCAGAAGGAAGTGCCGCCGGACCTCAGCGCTCAGCAAGCGGTCCTCACCCGGGTCTGGCCCGTGAAAGTCGAGCCTGATATTGCGCGAGCCCAGAATGTCGCCCGAAAAACGGCGAACTCGCGCTACCAGATCGTTGAGGCGGTCGTATCTGGGATTGATGACCCACACCACGTCACTCATGGAATCCATTGCTTCGCGAGAAATGGCGGCGATTTCCGCGATCGGCTTGGCCGCGCTCGGATAGGCTTCATCCAGATGCGCTTGAGCGACCTCGCTCAGGACAACGATTTGGGAAAGGCTGGCGCCTATGTCGTCGTGCAGGTCGGCCGAAATGCGGGCGCGCACGCTCTCCAGCCTGATGAATTGGGCCACGCGATAACGGAACACTCCGTAAGCCGTGGCGCTGGCCGCCAGAGCCATAACAGCCCAAAACCACCAACTAGCCCACAGCGGCTTAGTGACCGTGAACTCCAGAGTCGCTGGTTGCGGACTCGGCGCTCCGTCTGTGTTCACGGCCCGCGCCAGTAAACGATACGAGCCCGCGGCGAGCCTGGCGAAGTTGACGCTTCGCTGCTCACTGGGTGGACTCCAGTCGTGGTCAGCGCCGTCGAACTTGTATTGATAGCGATGCTGGGTATTGGGACTGAAATCGAATCCGAAGAACTGGACTTCCAGGCCATTCCTGGTTGGTGGGAGGGTAAGCCCCGCGATGCGGGTCTCCCCAAGTTCCGAAATTGGGAGCGACGAGCCCATCACGCGCAGAGCGCTGAAGAGGATTACCGGTGCGCGAGAACTCATGTCGGGTGTTGGAATCAGACGTGAGATTCCCGAATTTGTGGCGAACCAGAGACTATCGGATCGGTCGCGATACGCTGCCCTCACGACGCCCTTGGCGAGCCCTTCTGACGTTGTATAGTGCCTGATCGAGCCCGAAGCAGGATCGAGACGATCGACGCCGCTGCCCGTTCCCAGGTAGATCCGGCCGAAGCGGTCCTCGGTGATGCACCAGATACTATTGCTTGATAAGCCATCTGCCACGCCATACGATCGAAATCGCGGCCGATCCGAAGCCGGATTGTCCAGCCGGTTCAGGCCATTTTCGACTGAACTGATCCAGAGCCGTCCGACGCTATCGACATGAAGCGCCTGGATGGGTCCGGTTGTCGAGTAAGGCAGTTCGGCGAAACGGCTCGGTCGGCCTCGTACAAGCCCGCCCTCCTGAAACCCGATCCATAGCTGACCCGCGCCATCCTCCGCGATTGCGGTGACTGATTTGCGCTCCAAGGACGGGGCACCTTCTGTCGAAACGCTATGCACCGAATCGATTGCGCGTTCCCATGTGAACAGCGCGTGCCTACCGGTTCTTGACCACCAGGCCGAGAACCAAAGATCTCCTTTCGAATCCTGGTAAAGGGGATAAACGAGCAGGTTGTCCAGAGAGCCTTGTTTGATCGTGAATTTCGCCTCGGGACGCGACTTCCCGAGGTCTCTGACCCGGCCAAACGGTGGAAAGCGGAACAGCCGATGCGCCGTATTCAGCCACCAGGCGCCGTCGCGGGACTGGAGCATGGCCGGCTCCCTGAATGGGTCGGTCTCGAACGGCGCGTTCACCTGGGTCGCGGAGAATCGAGTGCCATCGAACGCATTCAGGTAGACGGCCGAACGATCGCCTGTCGTCACGCACAGCTCGTCCTTTTGCGACTCGAATATGGAGGAACTGAAACTGCCGGAATGGTAACCGTCGGCTGCGCCGTAGGTGATCAACCCTCCGCGGGCCATCTTCATGACCCCGTTTTCTTTCGTTCCGATCCAGAGGTTGCCGTCCTGGTCCTCTTGCAGGGCGTAGATCGCCGACCCGCTCACGCCGTTATCATTGGCGTAGTTCAGGAAGCGAGCCTTTCCCGCGCTGGACACAAGCTCAGTCAGACCGCTCGCTGTGCCAATCCACAACCGCTTGTCCGAAGACTGATAGACGGACCGAACGTCGTTCGATGGCAGTCCATCGTCCATCGAGTAGCAGCGCGAGATGGCTTGTCGCGATTCCTTCGGATCGGGAATCAGGGAACATAGTCCCCGGCGGCGTGTTGCGGCCCATAGCCCCCCGTCACGATCTTCAGTTAGCATTTCGAAAAAGTCGTCGGGCTCTTTGCGCGGAGCGTAATAGCGTCGCCAGGCCCCACCCTTTTCACGCCGATAGAGTCCGCTTCGGCTGGCGGCCCAGAGAGCATTCCGTTGGTCAAGGAAGATCGAGTTGATCAGGGAGCCTTCATAAAGATCGGCCGGCGCTCCAATCTCCTCCCGAGTGAATCGGACCTCGTCTCCGCGGACGCGCTCTAACCGGTAAAGCCCGTCGTAGGTCCCACACCAGATATCGCCATTAGGATCCTCCAGGAGAGCGTTGATACGCGTCGCGCCCGGCCTTGCGCTCGGAAGATAAACGCGAAACCGCTGCTTCTCTGTGGGACGATACCGGCACATGCCGCCATCGGTCGCGACCCAATAGGCGCCGTCTCGGGTTTCCAGTAGATCGTTAACCCAGGGGTGCGGCAGTCCATCGCGAACGGTGTAGTTCGTGAAAGAATGGCCGTCGAAGCGTGAAAGGCCTTCGTCGGTGCAGAGCCACAGAAAGCCGCGCGAGTCGCTCCGGATGCGCTTGACGTGATTATTGGCCAGTCCGTCCGCGGTAGTATATGCGTGGATGGGCAGCCGTTCTGCCAGGAGCGGAGATACAAGGACAATTGCAAGTACGCTGCAGGCGAGTCCCATGGGTCTAGAATTATAGTCCCGGCGCAACGACTTTCGCACGCAACCGACAGGCGCCGCAGGCGCCGCGGTTCGATCAAGGCGAGCTGTGAACGGCACGAAGCCCGACGTTTCGGCCGTCTGCGTTTCTCCCGGTTGTGTGTCGCCATAACCCGACCGGGCGCCAATTTCAAAAGCTTGCGGCCACGGGGCGAGCAGACCCACCGTGCCGTTACCTCATGTCAAAGCCAGTCCGTGCTGCCGTTCGTCCTTGCCCTGATCGCCGCCGCTCGCGCGTTCCTTCAAAGTCGCACTGACCTTGCTGTCGAAGTCCTCGCCCTGCGCCAGCAAGGGGCCGTCCTGAAGCGGAAACGGCCCAGGCCGCCGTTGCGCCTTCTGGATCAGCTGTTCTGGACAGTCTTGCAGGCGACCTGGTCTCGCTGGAAGGATGCGCTGGTTATCGTCAAGCCCGAAACCGTCGTCGGTTGGCATCGGCTTGGTTTCCGCCTGTATTGGCCTTGGAAATCTTGGTCACGCGGCGGCCGACCGAGGATCACCGAGAAAACCGCGTCCTGATTCGGCGCCTGGCACAGGAGAACTCCCACTGGGGTGCCCCGAAGATCCACGGCGAGTT
>Ga0335077_10003988_pt1 | contig 17952 bp, 16 predicted proteins | sample Lox_Sample_31_FD_207151 | JGI IMG/M metagenome (GOLD analysis project Ga0335077, IMG submission 207151) | Soil microbial communities from Loxahatchee National Wildlife Refuge, Florida, United States - Lox_Sample_3.1 | ecosystem: Environmental > Terrestrial > Soil > Wetlands | place: USA... | reverse complement strand
CGCGACAATTACTGGTCGGATTTCGACCCCACCACCGACAAGATGATCCGCGCAACGGGAGGAAGCCTGTACAACCGGTCGCTGACGCATCCCAATTACAATGATTGGGAGCCGCGCTTCGGCTTCGCCTATAACGTGATGTCGAAGACAGTGGTGCGCGGCGGCTACGGCATCAGCTACGACTTCTTCAATCGTCCGGGCAGCGCGATCGAAGGCATAAACGCTCCGCTGGCGCTGTTCGGCGTGCTGACGCAGACCATGCCGCAGGGCGGCCCGCCCCCGGCGAGCTTCCTCACCACCCTTAACAGCTTCAGCACGGGAATCGCGAATCCGTCGAGCTTCAATCCGCTGGTTTCGAACGTCGACTACATTCCGTCGAATTTCCCCTGGTCGTACGTGCAGAACTGGTTCCTGTCGGTGCAGCGGGAGATCACGCAGAACACGCTGGTGGAGATCGCCTATAACGGGAACCACAGCCTGGATCTGCCCATCCTCGCCGATTACAACCAGGCCGCGCCGAACGCGCCGGGAGGGACTCTCAATTATCTGCAGCGCGTGCCGATTCCAACGTTCGGCCCGATCACGTGGGTAGATCCGGCGGGCAACAATCATTACAACGGACTTTCGGCCCGCTTCGAGCATCGCTTCAGCGGCGGATTGTATTTCCTGAACTCGTTCACCTGGGGCAGCGCCATCGGCGATTCCGAACAGGCGCTCGAATATTACGCCGGCGGCGTCGAAGCCAATCCGCAGAACATCCACGATCTGGCCGCCGAGGCCGGACCATCCAGCTTTGACGTGAAGTTCAACAACGTGACCAGCGTCGTGTATCAGATTCCTTTCGGCAAGGGTCTCAAATACGGATCGAGCATGAATCCGGTGCTGGACGCCGTGCTGGGCGGGTGGGAGCTGAACACCATCAACACGGCGCATACCGGCACGCCGTTGAACGTTTACTACAACCCCACGCAGCAGGAAGAAATCAGCTCGCTTTCGAACGATTATCGCGGCGAACCTTTCCTGCGCCCGAACGTCAGCGGCAGCGCGGCGAGCCAGAGCGCTTCGCAGATGCTCAACACGTATTTTGCGGGTTTCAGCTTCGCCACGCCTCCAGGCAATTATCCCTACGGCGATCTGGGCCGCAACGCGTTCCGCGCGCCGGGGCTGGAGCAGTGGGATTTCGCCGCCGACAAATTCTTCCGCATCCGGGAAGTCGCCCGTCTCCAGTTCCGCTCGGAGTTTTTCAATCTGACCAACAAGACCAACTTCGGAATTCCGGGAACGGATATCTCCACCAGCTCGTTCGGCCAGATCCGCGCCACCTACCCGGCGCGGCAGATCCAGTTCGCGCTGAAGCTGCTGTTCTGAGGGCGCGACTAGGGTGAAAAGACAAGCCGCAGCCTTACCGCTGGCGGCTGGCCGGCGCTCCTCGACTCTCCACACGCTTTCAGCCGCCTCGCGTTAGCGAGCGGCTCAATACAGGGTCCGCGACACTTTCGGAGGCGAAGATTAGCCGTGAGCGGCGGCATTTACCGCTCGGCGATCGCCGCACGTCGGGCGACCAGCTCCGCACGCAAAATCGAGCGGTGGCAGCGCGACTCGTCCGCGCAATAGCAGCCAATCGAAAAGTGCGCCTGGTGCGACAACGCGGCGAGCAGATCGAGCGTTCGCGCCGCGTCCGGCTGTTTCAGCTCCGAGCGAAATTTGCGCTCGAACGCTTTCCACGTTTTTTCATCGTCTGAGCTCAGCGCCATCGAGACAAGCTCCTGGCTGGGCGACAAAACCGGCAGCCAGACGTCGTAAAAATCACGCTTGGAAAACTCGGATTTGGGAACTCCGCGCGGCGGACGGCGAACCGTGCCGATACGCAGCCCTTCGCCGGGCTTCCTGGGCGAGCCGAGCCTGACGATTCTGATCACGGGGGATAGTATGCCAGACCCCGGGTGATCCGCGGCACACGGGTTAAACCGCTACCGTTGCTTCCTTCCGGACCTGGCGGGGTTTGCAGCCGCCCGTTGCACGAAGCCCGGAGCCTGACAACTATCCATCCTACCAGGAGCGCGCGCCGCGGCAGCGGTATAATCGACGCCGGGATTTGCGATGCGTTTCTGGGCGGTGATCTTGTTGGCGGCGTGCGTCTGGGGCCAGAGCCTGTCGGACGAGGCGAACACCGTCCTGGCACGCGCGCGCGAGCACGTGCTGCACACCACTACGCGGCTGCCCAAATACGTGTGCCAGGAAACCATCAACCGAACCTACCTCGCCCCCACGCACGCGATTTTTCCCCGGGCGGGAGTGTGTCCCGCGATTCTCGGAAAAGACAATCCCAAGATGCGCATTCTCGCCACTGATCGCCTGCGACTGGACGTCGCCGTCTTCGAAGGCGGCGAACTGGACTCGTGGCCCGCAGCGAGCAAGTTCGATTCGCGTTCCATCAGCGACATCGTCACCAGCGGGCCGATCAGTACCGGAGCGTTCGGAATCAACCTGATGCAGGTTTTCGAGAACGCCGGAGCGAAATTCGAGCTCACCGGGGTCGAATCCGAGGACGGGAGCAGGGTTTTCCTGTATCACTACACCGTGCCGGTTGAAACCAGCCACTACATGGTCTGGACGCTCGCCGGGACGCAGTTGAAAACGGCGTACAGCGGCGATTTTGACGTGGTCGAGCAGACCGGCGAACTGGAGCGGCTCAAGATCGAGACCGGCCTGCTGCCGGTCGAAGCGGGAATGTGCCGGGCGCAAACGACCAATTTTTACCACCGCGTGACGGTCGGTGACGGCGAGTTCCTGATCCCTCTCCGCAGCATTCTGCGCACCATCCGACTGGATGGGACGGCAACGGAAAGCGTGACTACGTTTTCCGGCTGTCACGAGTACGGCGCCGAATCGACAATCCGCTTCGACCAGGACGATGACGCTGGCGCGGCAGGTCCCGCCGGCGCTGCAGCGCAACCCGCGCAACCCCTGCCCTGGGCCACCGAGGTGGTATTGAAGCTGGATTCGTCTCTCGATACGGATACGATGGCTGCCGGCGACATCGTCTGGGCCAGGATCGCCGCCCCGGTCCGGAAGCCGAAATCCAAAGCGGTCGCGCTCCCGGCCGGGGTCCGGGTGCGGGGTAGAGTTATTCAAGCGCTGCATTCGATCGCCGCGAACCAGGGCTTCGACATCGTCTTGGAGTTCGATCGCTATGAACTCGACCGCGCGGGGGTCCCGTTCGCCGCAATTCTCAAGCCGGGCAGAGCCCGCCTCGCGGGAACGGAAGTATCGTTCCATCCGGCGGAGGGTGGAGGGAAGCTGAGCATCCGCACCAAGGCGTCCCGGATCGTGCTTCCGCGGGGGCTCGAATCGAAATGGATGACGATTTCCCCTCCCAAAACCAGAAGTTGAGAGAGAAAATCTCCCCCGTTTTCGCACCAATCTAGGAGGGTGTTGAAAGAGCGAATAGGCCGGGCCACCGCGCTCTCAAATCGCGCGGGTCTTGAGGCGCGACAGTGATGGAGCGCGTTGGAGCTCTTTTTCACCACCCCTCGACGGCTCAACACGATGAAGCTGCTGATGGTGGACGATTCGGAAGCGGAGCGGCGGCTGTTCCGGATTCTGCTCGAGGAGTCACTGGGGCCGGCGCTCGAATTCTGGGGCGAATCCGCCGGCGCCAGGGGGCTCGAAACATGCCGCGCCGTCGCGCCCGATTGCATCCTGTTGAGCTACAAGCTCCCGGACATGACCGGACTGGATTTTCTGGCGCGGCTTCGCTCCGATGAAGGCGTGTTCCTCGGGCAGGAGGCTGCTCCGCCCGCCGTGGTGATGGTCACGCCGCTGGTGGATGAGGCGCTGGCCGTAACCGCAATGCGAGCTGGCGCGCAGGACTACCTCATTAAAGACCGCATGACCCCGGAAGGTCTGGGCTCGGTGGTGGATCGCGCCATGCAGAAGATGAGCCTGATCCGCCAGATCAAACATGAGCGCGACCGGCTGAGCGCGTCCCTGGCGGAAAAGGAGGTACTACTCCGGGAGGTACATCATCGCGTCAAGAACAACCTCCAGGTGATCGCCAGCCTGCTGCGACTTCAAGCCAGCGCGTTCGGCGACGGCGCGCTTTCCGCGGCGCTGCGCGAAAGCCAGCACCGCGTCGAATCCATGGCGCTGATTCACGAACAGCTCTATGAAACCGACGATCTGCGCGATGTCGACCTGGCCAAGCACGCCTCGCTGCTGCTCAACAATCTGCTCGAATCCTATGGCATCGAAAGCGGGCGCATCGAAGGCCACGTTTCGCTCGAGCCGCTGCCGCTGGGAGTGGATCGCGCCATTCCTGCCGGCCTGATCCTGAATGAGCTGATCTCGAATGCGCTCAAGCACGCCTTCCCCGGCGGGCGACGCGGCTCGATCTGGGTCGAAGGCGGCCGGGGAAAGGGACGTATCGCGGTGTCGGTGCGCGACGACGGAGTGGGCCTGCCGCGGGGTGTTGAACTGCGGCGTCCCAAGTCCCTGGGCCTGGAGATCGTGAATATTCTGACGCGGCAGTTGAAGGGAGAACTGGTGGTGGAATCGGGCGCGGGAACGGCGTTCATTTTTTCGTTCCCGGAAACCTGACGGGACAACCAGGAGTCATGAAAACGAAATCGCATAAAGTGCTGGTGGTGGAAGATGAAGGCTTGATCGCGCACGATATCACCGCGCGGCTCGAGGCGCTGGGCCACCAGGTGATCGCGGCGGTGGGAACTGCCGAGGAGGCCATCGAGAAGGCGGCCGAAGCGGATATCGTGCTGATGGACATCCGGCTGGACGGCCGCGCGGACGGAGTCGATGCCGCCATGGCGATCCGGGAGCGCTATCACGTCCCGGTCGTTTTTCTGACCGCGCACGCCGACCGCGCCACGCTCGAGCGCGCCAAGTTCGCCGAGCCGTTCGGCTACATCGTGAAGCCGCTGGCTCATGCATCGCTGACCAGCTCCATCGAGATTGCCATGTACAAGCATCGGGTAGACCGCGAGGTGGAGGAGCGCGAGGCGCGCCTGCGTACCATCGTGGGCTCGGTGGCCGACGCGGTGGTGGTCACGGACGCGAAGGCTCGCATTCTGCTGATGAATCACGCCGCGGAGAGGATGACCGGGTGCGTGCAGCCGACCGCGCAGGGCGCGCCGATCGACAAAATCGTGAAGCTCGCGGACGAAGACGCCGGCGCTGAGGCATCCGACCCGGTCTCGCTGGCCATCCTGCGCGATTCGCCGGTGGTGTTGGATCGCACCTGGAAGCTGACCGGCGCTGGCGGGAAGGAGATGTGGATCGAAGGCTCCGCCGCGCCGGTGAAAAGCGAAAATCGCACGCTGGGCGCAGTGCTGACGTTTCGGGACGTGAGCGCGCGACGCTGGGAGGAGCGCCAGCTTCGCCAGGCCAATAAGCTGGACGCGCTGGCCCGGCTGGCGTTCGGCATTTCGAGTGACTACGCCAATCTACTGGCGACCATCCGCGCGCAGACTGACCAGCTTCTGCGCCAGCTCGGGGACTATTCGCCGGCGCGCCGCGCGCTCCAGGAGATCCACCAGGCCGCGGCCACGGCGGAGCAGATGAACGGACGGCTGAACGCCTTCGGCACGCGCCAGGTCGCGAGGCAGGAGACGCTGAGCATCAACGCGGTGGTGCGGCGCGCGTCGAAGCTGGTCGAATCGGTGGCCGGAAGCGCGATTGAAGTAAGCATCCGCACGGATGCCGGCGCGGGACGCATCCGCGCGGACCCGACCCAGATCGAGCAGGCGCTGATGAGCATGGTGCTGCACGCCTGCGCCACCACGGCGCGCGGAGGCCGGCTGCTGATCGAAACCGGCGCGGCCGAGGTCCCGGTGCACGGCCGCTTGCAGCCGCACACCCTGCTGGCGATCACCTATACGGGCGAAGAACCGGACCCGGAAAAATTATTCGAGCCTTCCTCGGCGGCCGAGGAGGCGCTGGCGCTGTCCATGGTCCAGGCGATCGCGGTGGAACACAACGGCTTCGTCAGCGCGCAACGCACCGCGGCGGGAGGATGCCGCTTCGAACTGCTGCTGCCGCGCGTGATCGGCGTCGCGCTGCTCCCCGGCGCCCCGGGCGGGCGCTCGCCCGCGATCCTGCTCGCCACCGGAACGGATCCGGTACGCGAGCAGCTTCACAATTTTTTCGAGGCCCACGGCTTCAATGTGCTTGACGCCGCGGAGCGCGCCGAAGCGCTGGCGCTGGCCGAGGTGCACCAGGGGGGGATCGACGTGCTGATCGCCGAAAAGGCGGAGGTCGATGCAATCGCGCCGCAACTGCGCGCCGCGCATCCGCAGTTGCGCGTTCTGGAGATCGTGGACGGCGCGGCGAGCGGTGCGAGCCAGATCGCGCGGCCGTTCACGCAAGAGAACCTGCTCGACCACATCCGGGAGCTGCTGAAACCGGAGAAACTGGCAATCGGCGGGGCGTCTTAAGCAGGCCACAAGAATGCGCGGCCTGAAGTGTCTGTGTGAAAAAGGGGACAGCCCGCTCTGTCCACTCCGCCGTGCGTCGCCGGTTCAACAGCTTGCGTCCGGGGACAGAGGCTGTCCCCTTTTTCACACAGACACTTCGGATCGCGCGTTGCCGACCGACTGCAAAAAAGTGGTCTAGTTGAGGCTTTCTACCATGAACTGCTCGAACTTGTTCTCGGGCGTCAGGTAAATGCTCAGGGCCATGGTGCGCCGGGCGAACGCCGCGCGGTAGACCCGAAACGTCATCCCGCCGCGCAGCGATTCCGCCGCCATGGTCACCGATTTCAACTTTCCCAACGGCGCGAGCGAATTCCGGATGTCCGCCAGCGCCGTCTCGGTGAAATAGAAATTCGCATTCGCGGTGAACAGGGACCGGTCGATTTTCGCTTTCTCGAGACCTTCCACCACTCCGCGCACGCGCGCGATATCCGCGTCGCTCCCCGCGACCTGCGCCGGAAGAAAAGTCATGCGCGCGATCTCGTTGGACAACGGCTGCACCAGATTCATTCCATCCTGGTTCGACAGCACTACCACCGCGCCGTCGCGCGTCGGAAAGATCGCGTTGGACGAAATGAAGCCTGAAACCTCGCCTCCGTGCGTGATTTCCGGAATATCATTCAGCTCGCGCAGCATCAGTCCCAATGCGTAGTGTGTGCGATCGCCATTTCGAAGAACCACCTCGCGCGTGAACTCCTGGTAGGAACTCGCCGAAAGAATTTTCTTTTCAAGGAACGCGATGTCCCAGCGCGCCAGGTCCGACGGCGTCATGCACAGCTCACCCGCGGCGAAATACCAGCCGCTGGCCTCGCGTTGCGATGGCCGCGGCGGACCCAGTGCAAAGCGCGTGTACGCAATGGCATCGCCGGGCTGGATGGGCAGGCAGTCGCCCGCCGATTTCATCTGCAAAGGATCGAAGATGTGTTCCCGGAGCATCGTCATCAGCGGCTCGCCCGCGGCTTTTTCCGCGATCGCTCCGGCAATGACGTAGTTGGTATTGCTGTACTGCCAGCGCGTTCCGGGATCGAAGTTCAGCGGCTTTTTCGCCCAGCGATCCATGGTCGCCTGGGGCGTGGTGGGCTTCAGCCATTCGGGGATGGTGTAGTCCTGCGGCGCGAAATCCTCGTAGCCGGCGGTGTGCGAAAGAAGCTCGCGAATGCTGATCTCGTTCGCGCGGGTCAGATCGGGAAAATATTTCGCTACGCGATCGTCGAGCGACAGTTTCCCCTGCTCCTGAAGCAGCAACAGGATGGCGGCGGTGAACTGCTTGGAGATCGACCCGACGGCGTAGCGCGTGGACGTGTCGGCGGCGCGTCCGTTGGCGATATCGGCCTTTCCAAATGCTTGCGCGAAGCTCAGTTTTCCGTCGGTGACGACGGCCACGGAAACACTCGGAGCGCCGGATTTCCGCAGCTCGTCTGAAATCTTGTCGGCCAGCGGAGATTGCGCGCCGAGTACTGCCGCGCAGAGAAAAAGCAAACAAACAGATCGCATGCAGCCAATTGTAGTCGAGCCGGCGAGGAACGCTAGTCGGCCCGCGCGCCAGTCCCGGCGCAGACGGCGCCATGGCGCGGCCCAGGACTATCGCGGAGAATATCCAACTACGCGGTCGGCGCGCGAGCCTGCGGGGCGCCGGGTGGCGGAAACGGTCATCCCCGGGCGAAAATAGTATTGGATGCAGCATTTGCGGCGGATTCTGGAAGACCCCGGCGCTCCTCGTCCCCGGCTGGACCACGCCGCGCTGGAGCTCGCCACCATCCAGTTCCCCGATCTCGACCCCGCGCCCGTTCTCGACCGCCTGAATGAGATTGCCTCGCAGTTGGGCGACCGCCTGCGCAACTTCAACGACGGCAGGGATTTCGTCGAGACCGCGCAACGCTATCTGTTTCAGGAGCTGGGCTTCCACGGTAACGAGGAGAATTATTTCGATCCGTTGAACAGTTGCCTGAACCAGGTTCTGGAACGCCGCACCGGAATTCCGGTGACGCTTTCGCTGATGTACATGGAGATCTCGCGGCGTCTGGCGATGCCCGTGTTCGGCATCAGCCTGCCGCGCCATTTCGTGATCGAATTCGACGACGGAAATTATTCCACCTACGTCGATCCGTTCCACGGCGGCCGGACCATCACCGCGCGCGAATGTTTCATGCTGGCGGGAGCGCGCGTCGCTGATCCCTCGCTGCTCCAGCGCGCCTCTCCACGGCAGATTGTCGTGCGGATGGTCCAGAATTTGCAGCGCATTTACCTCGAACAGAACGATTGGCATCGCGCGGTGGAGACGCTCGATTTGTTGTTTTTAGGCGCCGAAAGCGACGCTCCGGAGCTGGCCGGGCGGCATAAGCTGCGCGGGCTTCTGCTGCTGGAACTCAAGCGTTTTCAAGCGGCTCGCAGCGATCTTGAAACGTATCTGCGCCTCAAACCGGACGCCGCGGACCGCCCTGAAATTCTCAAACAACTCGAATCCATTCATCGCTGGCTGGCTAGATTGAATTAATCCACTGTAGCGCTACGGAATGTGTTAATATCAGTCGAAGTTGAGCGGTATCAGGCGTATAGGCGTATGCACGATTCCTTACCCGACAGCGAAGCCGTTTTGGCGCAGTTCAACCGCCTGGTCCAGGAATTGCTGCGTGGCAACATGCATCGCAATACATTCCGGCCCTGGGAGATCGAGTTGCTCCTGGATATCGAAAGCTGCAATCTTCGGGAAGCCTCGCGCAAGGAAATCCTCAGGCGTTATCAGAAAGCGGTGCAGCGTCACATGGAAAAGGGAGCTCGCCTGCCGCTCAAGCTTTCCGAATATCTGGAGGCCGTGAAAACCAAGCGCGCCGCGCAACCGTCGCAGACCGCGCCCGCTGTTCATCCCTGAGCCCATCCGTGAGCCGCTACTGATATCCTGAGATTCGAAGGAGCGCAAACCGAATGGGCTGCGGCGGCGGACCGGTGGGACCGAAAATCGAAGAGAAAAACACCAGCGGCCGGATGGTGTTCTGCGTGAAATTCCAGCGCGAGATGCCGGGCCTGGACGAAGTCCCCTTCGACACGCATCCGCTGGGCCAGCGCATCTACGAGAATGTCTCCAAGGAAGCCTGGAAGCTGTGGCTCGAGCACATGAAGATGATCATGAACGAGTACCGGCTCAATCTCGGCACGAAGGAAGCGCAGGAATTTCTGCTGAAGCAGATGGAAGACTATTTCTTTGGCGAGGGCTCCGCGTTCCCGCCGGGGTACGTGCCGCCGAGGGCGAAAAATTAGATCAGGCCCAGGCGCTTGAGGTCGTCATCATCCCACCGCGCCTGGTCTTCCATGATGCTGCGAAGCGTCCTGGGAGTGAGCGTCTCTCCCACGCCGTGAAACGGAACGGTAACTCTGCGTCCATCCTCGTGTATATACCGCCGGTGGCTTCCGCGCTGCCGCGCTAATACAAATCCGTCGCGTTCGAGCGCACGCACAATCGCTCGGACCGTCAGCGAGCGGCAACGCGAGTAGTCGATGGGCAACGCTCAGACCGTGACGGCAACTCTGGTATCGTCAAAGACCTCGACCTGGTCGCTGGGACCCGAAGGAATCGGCGTCCCTTCTTCGGTCAACTCGTCTACGATCATCTGCACCACTTCGTTGATGTTCTTCAGGGCGTCTTCGTAGCTTGTGCCTTGGGTGACTGCGCCGTGCTTCTTCAGCGCCGGGCAATACGCATGCCATCCGCCCTCATCAGGCTCGACAACGACTTTGAACGTATACGTTTTCATGCCTTCTTATCGTACGACCCCCGCCATCGGGCTGCTCGCCGATGCGTACAGCTTCTTCGGCATCCTTCCGGCCAGATACGCGCTTCTTCCCGCCTCGACCGCCAGCTTCATCGCGTGAGCCATCATCTCCGAATCTTCCGCCTCCGCGATCGCGGTGTTCATCAGCAATCCGTTGTAGCCGAGCTCCATCGCCACCGTCGCGTCCGATGCCGTACCCACGCCCGCATCCACGATCAGTGGAACTTCGGTGATCATCTCGCGCAGGATCCGCAGATTGGTCGCGTTCTGGATTCCCAGGCCGCTTCCGATGGGCGCCGCCATCGGCATCACTGCCGCCGCGCCCGCGTCGATCAGCCGGCGAGCATTCACCAGATCATCATTGGTGTAGGGCAGGACGACGAATCCCTCTTTCACCAGCACGCGCGTCGCTTCGAGCAGGCCCTGATTATCGGGAAACAGCGTCGCCTGATCGCCGATCACTTCGAGCTTTACCCAGTGCGACAGCCCGACTTCGCGCGCGAGGCGCGCCGTGCGGATCGCTTCATCGGCTGTATAACACGCGGCGGTGTTCGGCAATACGAAAAATTTCGAGCGATCGATGTAATCGAGCAGCGATTCTTTCGACCGGTCCGTCAGGTTCACGCGGCGCACGGCAACCGTCACCACCTCGGCGCCCGAAGCTTCGTGGCACCGCGCCATTTCCTGAAAGCTGCGGTATTTCCCCGTGCCGACGAACAGGCGCGATTGAAACTGGCGGCCGGCGATCGTGAGCGTGTCCATACAGTCCATTGTACGGAACAGGATATGCTTGTAGCGATGATCCCTCAACAATCCGCGCCCAAGATTCAGCTTTCCCAAACCGCGGAGTACCGCGAAAGCTACTCCAACAGTGTGCAGGTGCGCGTCAGCCTGTGGGATTTCTTCCTGAGCTTCGGAACCATCACGCACAACGCGCCCGACCAGGTGCACATCAATAATTTTCAAGGCATTTTCTTAAGCCCTCAGCAGGCCAAGGCGCTGGCCAACGTTCTGGCGCAGAACATCCAGCAGTACGAATCGACCTTCGGCGAGATCAAGCTGGAACCGCGCGCCGCCGGGCCGATTCAATAGCGCGTGTTGCTGAAAGCTCGAGCCTTCGCTGTCTTTTTTCTTCTGTTCGCCGCCATCCTGGTCGCGATTCACGCGCCATTCCTGAAGCTGCCGTTCTTCTGGGACGAGATGGGCCAGTTCGTTCCCGCCGCGCTCGATATTTTTCAGCGCGGCGCATGGATTCCGGTGACCACCTTGCCCAACGTGCATCCGCCTGCCGTGATGGCGTATCTGGCGCTGGTCTGGAGAATTTTCGGCTTCTCCATTCCCGCCACGCGCCTGGCGATGCTGGCGGTCGCCTCCACGGGAGTTTTGTTTTCGTTTCTGCTGGCGATCCGGCTTTCGCGAAAAACTGTGGGCGCGCCGGCGTTCGCCGCGGTCATGTTTCTGCTGGCCACGCCGATGTTCTACACGCAGTCGATGATGGCGCAGCTCGATATGCCGGCCATGACGCTGACCGCGCTCGCGCTGCTACTGTTTTTGGAGGATCATTTCCTGGCTTGCGCGATCGCGTCGACGGCTCTGGTGCTGGTGAAGGAGACCGCCATCTCGACGCCTTTCGCGTTCGCCGCGTGGCTGTGGTTTGCGGACCGCAAGCGCCGTGAAGCGCTGTATTTTCTTGCGCCTGCGATCGCGCTCGGCGCGTGGCTCATCGCCCTGCATCATGCCACCGGCCAATGGCTCGGCAACAATGAGTTCGCGCGCTACAACGTCTCTCAATCCCTCCAGCTCGGCCACATTTTCGGAACCATCAACCGCCGTATCTACTTCTTATTCCTCGCCGATGGCCTGTGGATCGGCGCGATCACGCTGTTCGTCGGGTCGCGCTATCTGCGCGGGCGCGAATGGAACATCGCCTTTCTGGTGGCGGGCGCGCAGCTTCTGCTGGTGAGCGTTTTCGGCGGCGCCTCGCTTGACCGCTACTCGCTGCCCGCTGTGCCGATTCTTTACGCCGCGATCGCCGCGGCTGGCTCGGCGTACCCGCGAAGCTGGCGATGGACCACGCAGTTCGCGATGGTCGTCGCGCTGCTCATCGGGCTGTGGTGGAACCCTCCCTACCCGTTCTCCTTCGAGAACAACCTGGCCATGACCGATTTCGTCGAGCTCCAACAGGAGGCCGCCAACTATCTTGATAATCACGCGGCCGGCGCGCGCGTGGCGAGCGCCTGGCCGTTCACCGATGCGCTCTCGCGCCCTGAGCTCGGCTACGTGCATCGTCCCATGTCCGTCGAGCGCGCCGCGGATTTTCGCCTGACCAGCCTCGCGGGTCTCGACAGGTCCAACGTTGACGTGCTGGTCGTGTTTTGCCGGACCTGGGGCATCGATGGCGGCGTTCTCGATATCACCTGGCTGCGCGATTTCCTCGAGCGCTACTGGGGCGACCAAAGGCAGGCCACTCCGGAGCAGATCCACGCCGGATGGGGATTCGTTCCAGTGCTGCGCTGGACGCTGCGCGGGCAGTGGATCGAGATCTACGTGCGCGCTTCCTGACTACTTCTTGGGCGCGTTTCCGGCGCCGCTTTCAAGATCGCTTAGCGCTGCCTGAATCGCCTGGCGCGCGTGATTTTGCGCGTCGCGCATCGGATCGAGCGCGGCGAGCGCCGCCGCCAAATATTGCGTGGCCACCTTACCGTCGCCGTGTTCCTGCCGCGCCGCCGATTCGATCCAGTATCCGTTCGCCAGAAACAACTGTCGCACGGCGAGCGCCTTCTGCGCCGCCTCCGTCCCCTCGTCCCAGCGCTGCGTCTCGCGGTAAAAGTTGGCCAGCTTGTCGAGCGTCAACGCGATCATGGGGTGCGCCGGATCCGCCGTCGCGGTGAGCCACAACTCCAGCAGGCGCTTGTACCCGGCTTCGGCCTGGTCGTATTTCTTCTCGCCGAACTGCGCGTAAGCCAGACCCTCGACGCTTTCGATTAGTCCCGAATCGTTCGGCCCCAGAAGACGCTCGCGGATCACCAGCGAGCGGCGGAACGCCAGCTCGGCTTTGTCGTACTCGCGCAGCGACAGCCGCACCGCGGCGAGCCGGTCAAGATCGGAAAGAATCGCGGGATTCTCCGCGCCCAGCGCCTGCTCGCGAACGTCGATGGCGCGCGCGAGCATCGGGGCGGCTTCCTGCGGCTGCTTCTCGCCCATGTACACCAGCGCGATGCGGCTCAAATCGTCGGCCACCTGCGAGCTGACCTCGCCGAAAACGCGAGCATCGGAGCGCATCGCCTGGCGCAGCAGTTCGACCGCGCGGAAGAAATCCTTCTCGCGCAAGCATAGCGCGGCCAGCTCGGTCCATTCGCCGGCGAGCTTGGGATCGTCGCGCGCAACGTTCACTTCGCGCCAGTTGATGGCCAGCTCGACCCAATTTTCCGCGCCCGCCCAGTCGCCCGCCGCCGAGGTCACGCGCGAGAGCAGCTTCAAAATTTCATACCGCTTGGGGTCGGAATCGGGCAAGCGCTGCGCGAGATCCCACGCCTGGCCGAGCGACTGCTGTGCGCCGGCGAAATCGCCCGCGGCGTAAGCCGCCAGCGCCGACTTTTCGAGCGAATCGAGATCCTGCGCGCACGCGGCGCACGCCACAAACAACAGCGCGAACTTCATACTAAGATATTAGTACGACACACCGTCCCGGGACCACTCGCTTACGAGTCTGTGTGGAAACTCGGCTCTCCACCCCGCCGTCACTGGCACGGCTTGTTCATTCGTTTGATTGTGCGAGGCAACGCCAAGCCCCGCCAGTCACGCGCGTGGCTCGACACGGAGCGGAACCGCGCGCGTGAGCAAGCGGTCGATAGTGTCCTGAAACTGCAGTTTTAGGACACTATCCAAGCGGACGGTCCACGTTCTCCAAATGACGTATAGTGGCCCTTTGCCATGCCACCGGAAAATTACGACTGGAAGCGCACGACGCGCGGGCTGCTGCTTCTGGTCGCCATTTACCTGATCGTTGTCTACGCGATTCCGCGGCCCGCCGCGGTGAAGCCGGAGGGCTGGCGCCTCGCCGGGATTTTCTTCGCCACGGTCGCGGGACTGATCGCGCAACCCTTGTCCGGCGGTGCAATCGTGCTCATCGGAGTGACGCTGAGCGCGGTTCTGGGCGGACTCACCATCGAGCAGGCGCTCGCCGGCTACGCCGACAAATCGGTGTGGCTGGTTATGGCGGCCATCATGATCTCGCGTGGGCTGGTGAACTGCGGACTGGGACGGCGCATCGCGCTCTTTTTCGTGCACCTGTTCGGGCGCAGCTCGCTGGGGGTGTCCTACGCGCTGTCGCTGTCGGACATGCTGCTCGCCGGGATGATCCCCTCTAATTCGGCGCGCTCCGGCGGAATCATCATGCCCATCGCGCGATCCATTGCCGAGTTGTACGGCTCCAAGCCGGGCGCGAGCGCGGCCCTGCTCGGATCGTTCCTGATGACCGCCGTGTACCAGTCGATCTGCGTGACCTCGGCCATGTTTTACACCGGTCAGTCGAGCAATCCGCTGGCGGCGCGCATGGCCGCCGATTTCGGCTACACGGTCACGTGGACGAGCTGGCTGGTCGCCGCGATCGTTCCCGGCGCGGTTTCGCTCGCCGTGATCCCGCGCGTGGTGATGCGGCTGAACCGGCCGCAGATCGTGCGCACTCCGGAAGCGGCCGCCTTCGCCACGGGCGAGCTCAAGCTCATGGGTCCGATGAAACGCCATGAGCGAATCCTGACCGGCGTGTTCATTGCCGTATGCGGATTGTGGGCCAGCTCCTCGTGGACGCACATCGACATCACCGTGACCGCGCTCGCCGGCGCGATGTTCCTGATCGTCACTGGCGTGCTCTCCTGGGAAGACGTGAAAAACGAGCGCACCGGCTGGGACATCTTCATCTGGTACGGCGGAGTGATCCGCTTGAGCGAAGGGCTGAATCAGGCCGGTGTCACCAGGGCGTTCGCCGAGGGCGTGGGCAAGATGCTGAGCGGGCTCGGATGGATGACCATTTTTTTGGTCGCGCTGGTGATTTATTTTTACGCGCACTACGCCTTCGCCAGCATCACCGCGCACTTGCTCGCGATGTTCCCGCCATTTCTGGCGGTGCTGCTCGCCAAAGGCGCGCCGGTCGGGATGATGGTGTTCGCCTTCGCCTGCTTCGCCAATTTCTCGGCAGGCCTGACCAACTACGGCACCACCCCGACCCCGCTCTTTTTCGGCCAGGGCTACGTGAGCCTGAAAGAATGGTGGCGCATCGGATTCGTGGTAAGTTTGTTCAACCTGCTGATCTGGATGACGTTCGGGTTCGGCTGGTGGAAGTTGATTCATATTTGGTAGCCGGAAGTTGGGAGACGAGGTGAGATGAACGTTCTGCATCCTGATCTGAGTGGACGCGTTGCCGTGGTCACCGGCGCGAGCCGCGGGATTGGAAAGGCTCTGGCGCTGCGGCTGGCACGCGAAGGCGCCGACGTTGTGATCGCCGCCAAAAGCGAACAATCGACCGAAAAACTTCCGGGGTCGATCTACGCGACCGCGGACGAGGTGCGCGCGCTCGGCCGCCGCGCCCTCCCCGTGGTCACCGACGTGCGCAGCGAGGACGCCGTTCGCGCCATGATCGAGCGTACCGTCGCCGAATTCGGCCGCGTGGATATCCTGATCAACAACGCGGGCGCGCTGTGGTGGCAGAAGGTGGTCGACACGCCGCCCAAGCGCTTCGATCTGATGATAAACGTCAACGTGCGCGCGGCGTACCTGTGCTCGTATTACGCGCTGCCGCACATGGTGAAGCAGCGTTGGGGACACATCGTCAACATGTGCCCTGGAATCTCGACCACGGCGAATCCGGGCCGAGTGTGCTACATGATTTCGAAAATGGGGATGGCGCGGCTGGCCATCGGGATCGCCGCCGAACACGCTTCCGACGGCATCGCGGCGAACGCCTTGTGGCCGCGCACCATCATCGAAAGCCAGGCATCGATCAATTGGGGGCTTTCGACGCGCGACCAGTGGCGCACTCCAGAAATCCTGACCGACGCCTGCATGGCGATTTTCTCGCAGCCTCCGCCCGGCTACAGCGGCCGTCAGGCGCTCGACGAAGAAGTGCTCGCCGAGTTGGCGGGCATGACCAATTTCGATCATTACTGGTGCGAAGGCAAGCCGCCGGAGCACCCCATCTACATCGACACGCCGCGCATGGGCGACCTGCAGGGATAAAAACGCGGTTCGTGGTAAGTGGTTCGTAGTTCCTCGGCGGTTGCCGACCGCGCGGAGCCGTTACCGCCGGCGACGAACCACGGACCACGAACCAGTGTTAGAAATTCCGGTCGCCACGCCGATAAGCCGAGCGTGGAGGTTTTCGTCGCACGCCAGCCGATCTTCGACCGCGACCGCGGTCTGTACGGCTACGAGCTGCTATACCGCTCCACGCAGTCTCGCGACGAATTCGACGGGGCCGAAGACTACTCCGCAACGGCGCAGGTGATCTCCGGAATCCTGCTGTCGATCGGCCTGGATCAGATCGTGGGCGGCAAGAAGGCCTTCCTTAACTTCAGCGACCGGCTGCTGCGCGACGGCCTGCATCTCAGTCTGCCCGCCGACGTGGCCGTGATCGAGATTCTCGAGACGGTCCGTCCGGACGCGAATTTGATCGCGCTGTGCCGCGCGGTTCGCGACCAGGGCTACACCCTCGCGCTCGACGATTTCGTCGGCGACCCGGCCTTCGAGCCGCTCACCGAGCTCGCGCACCTGATCAAAGTCGATATTCAGCAGACCCGCAAGAGCGAGCAGCAACGGCTGTTGCGCCGCTATCGTCCGCGCGGGATCGCGCTGCTCGCCGAGAAAGTCGAGACGCAAGAGGAGTTCGAGTGGGCGCGCCGTGCCGGCTACGATTATTTCCAGGGCTACTTCTTCGCGCGCCCCGTGGTAGTGCGGGGCAAACAGGTGCCTGCGGCGAAAATCAACTGCCTGCGGCTGTTGAGCGAGATGCAAGCGCCCGAGCTCGACTTCAGACGCCTGGAAAAGCTCATCGAAGCCGACGTCGCGCTCGCCTACAAGCTACTGCGCTACGTCAATTCGGCCCTGTTCGGGCGCCGCGCCGAGATCCAATCCATCCAGCGCGCGCTCACCATCATGGGCGCGAGCGAGATCCGCCGCTGGAGCGCGCTCGCGGCCGTGCCCGCGCTCGCCACCGACAAACCCGGCGAGCTCGCCACGCTCGCCCTGGTGCGCGCGAGATTCTGCGAGCGTCTCATGGAAATCACCGCGCTCGCGCGGCGAAATGAGGCGTTTCTGATGGGTTTGTTTTCGCTGCTGGACGCCCTGCTCGATTGCCCTCTCGATCAGGCGCTTGGCTCGGTCGCCCTGGGCGGCGGAATCCGCCAGGTCCTGCTGGACGCGGCCCCCGAAAACGATACCCTGCGCAATATCTACCGGCTCACCCGCTGCTATGAGAACGGCGATTGGGACGAAGTGGAAGATCTCGCACGTGGCTGCGGGCTCAAGGGATCAGAGGTGGGTGCGGCGTACGTGGAAGCAACCTTGTGGGCCCGGCAGATGCTGCAGGCGGTGTCCGGATAAATTTCGCCGCTCGCCGGAATTTCCTGGATCATCGTGTGCCGCGAACCCTCCGGCGCGTATGGCATAATGTAGCCGGTGTCGCGCGTCAAAGAACTCGAGTCGCG
>Ga0335077_10003987_pt1 | contig 17952 bp, 15 predicted proteins | sample Lox_Sample_31_FD_207151 | JGI IMG/M metagenome (GOLD analysis project Ga0335077, IMG submission 207151) | Soil microbial communities from Loxahatchee National Wildlife Refuge, Florida, United States - Lox_Sample_3.1 | ecosystem: Environmental > Terrestrial > Soil > Wetlands | place: USA... | reverse complement strand
GGCGGCGCTCGGCGGCTTTGCGTTGCAGGACCTGCGTCACCTGCTGTGAAGCTGAGCGCCGCAGCGCGCCGCGTGCCCCGGTAAGATGGCGCCCCCTCGCCGGCAGCCGAAAGCACACCCGTGTCCGATACCCTGAGCACCGTTCTCCTCGGCATCATCGAGGGCATCACCGAGTTCCTGCCGATCTCGAGTACCGGGCACTTGCTGATCGCGGAGCGCTGGCTGGGCGAGCGCTCCGAGCTCTTCAACGTCGCCATCCAGGCCGGCGCCATCCTCGCGATCGTGCTCATCTACTGGCGCCGGCTGGTGGGGCTCGTGACGCGCCTGGACGAGCCCGCCAACCGCGACTACCTGGCCAAGCTCCTCGTCGCCTTCCTCATCACCGCGGTGCTCGGCTTCATCGCCACGCACCTCGGCTGGAAGCTGCCCGAGACGCTGCTGCCGGTGGCGCTCGCGCTGCTACTCGGCGGCATCCTCATCCTCGTGATCGAGCAGCTCGTCTCGGGCAGGCCGCAGTCCTCGGTCGTGACCTGGAAGGTGGCGCTGTTCGTCGGCGCCTGCCAGATGCTCGCCGCGGTGTTCCCCGGCACCTCGCGCTCGGCCGCCACCATCTTCGCCGCGATGCTGGTCGGCCTCACGTTCCGCCCGGCGGCGACCGAGTTTGCCTTCCTGGTGGGCATCCCCACCATGTTCGCGGCGACGGGGTATGAATTCTGGAAGGTCCGCCACGCGACGCAGGGCGAGCACTGGGGTGCGCTCGCCCTGGGCTTCCTGGTGTCCGGGGTGGTCGCCTTCATCGCGGTGAAATGGCTGCTGCGTTACGTGCAGACGCACCGCTTCACGCTCTTCGCCTGGTACCGCATCGCCCTTGGCGGCGCGCTGCTCGCCGCCGTGCTCACCGGGGCCATGCGCTAGGGGCCGCGGCCTCCCGGGTCCCGGCCGCTCTGCTTGAGCTCGCCCAGGGCAGTGAGCCGCCGGCGGCGCAGCGCCTCACCGATGGCAGGGCCGGTCAGCCCGGCGCGCTCGGCGGCGCTCAGGCTCACCTGCGCGGCGGTGGCGAGCGCGCGGCGCAGGTAGTCCGCCTGCGGATACGGTGACTGCTCGAGCCCGGTGCGCCCGCGCGCATCGGCCTCGCAGGCGGCGAGCAGCTCGGCGAAGCGCTCCGGGCGGCGGAAGGCGTCGCAGTTCTCGAGCAGCGTGAGCAGCGTCGGCGCGCGCAGCTCGGGTGCGCGGTGCACCAGCGTGTGGTAGCGGGCGGTGAGGACGGCGAGCTCGCGGTGCGCGTTCGGCACCTTGAGCCGCTCGCACAGCTCTTCGATCAGCGGCACGCCGAACTCCTCATGACCGCGATGGCTCGGCCACTCGGACCTGGGAGTCGCGGCCTTGCCAAGATCATGGGTCAGCACGGCGAAGCGCACCGCCGCCGAGGCGCCGCGGGCCGCGGCGTAGCGCAGCGCGAGCAGGATGTGCAGCCCGGTGTCCACTTCCGGGTGCCACTGCGGCGGCTGCGGCACGCCGAAAAGCGCATTGACCTCGGGCAAGATCACCGCCAGAGCGCCGCAGGCGCGCAGCACCTCCAAGTAGACCTCGGGACGCTCCTCGCCGAGGGCGCGTTCGGTCTCCTGCCACACGCGCTCGGGTACCAGCGTGCGCGCCTCGCCGGAGCCGGTGATCTCACGCATCAGCTGCAGCGTCTCCGGCGCGACGCTGAAGCCGAGCTGCGCGTAGCGCGCCGCGAAGCGCGCCACGCGCAGGATGCGCACCGGGTCCTCGACGAAGGCGGCGGAGACGTGGCGCAGCACCCGCGCCTCGAGGTCGGCGCGCCCGCCGTACGGGTCGATGAGCGTGCCGTCTTCGGCCTGCGCCATCGCGTTGATGGTCAGGTCGCGCCGCTTCAGGTCCTCTTCCAGCGTGACCGTGGGCGCGAACTGCGTGGTGAAGCCGCGGTAGCCGGGCCCGCTCTTGCGCTCCAGGCGCGCGAGCGCGTACTCCTCGTGCGTCTGCGGGTGCAGGAACACGGGGAACTCGCGGCCCACGGGCTGATAGCCGAGCGCGAGCAGCTCCTCGGGCGTCGCACCCACGACGACCCAGTCGCGCTCCTTGACGGGACGCTTGAGCAGTTGGTCCCGTACCGCGCCACCGACCAAGTAAACTCGCATCGTGTGCGCATGTTAACCGAGACGCTGCGGGGGAGCGTGCTGGCGGCGCAGCGCCGGCTGCTGCACGCGCAGCTGCTGGCGTGTGTGCTGCTCGCGGCGCTGCTGGCCGGCTGCAGCACCACTTACCTCTGGCAGGCGGCCTCCGGGGAGTACCGCGTCATGCGCGCGCGCGAGCCGCTCGGCCGCGTGATCGATGACCCGCGCACCTCCGCGCAGCTGCGCACGCGCCTGGAGCTGGTGCGCGCGGCGCGCCGGTTTGCAATCGAGGAGCTCAAGCTCCCCGACAACAAGAGCTACACCACCTACGCGGACATCAAGCGTCCCTATGTGGTGTGGAACGTGGTCGCGGCCCCGGAGTTCTCGCTGACGCCGAAGGAGTGGTGCTTTCCCGTGGCGGGCTGCGTTGCCTACCGCGGTTATTTCAAGGAGCGGGACGCGCAGCAGTTTGCGCTGGAGATGCGCGCCCAGGGCTACGACGCCGCCATCGACCCGGTGCCGGCCTACTCCACGCTCGGCAAGTTCTCCGATCCGGTGCTCTCCTCGATGCTGCGTTACGGGGACGATGCGCTCGTCGCCACCATCTTCCACGAGCTCGCTCACCAGCTGCTGTACGTGCAGGACGACTCCGCCTTCAACGAGGCCTTCGCGACCACGGTGGAGGATGCCGGCCTCGAGCGCTGGCTGGTCCACCAGGGCTCGCCGCAGCGCATGCAGCAGTTCCGCACCGACACGGGGCGCGAGACGGCCTTCGTGCGTCTTCTTGGGCGCACGCGCGCACGTCTCGCCAAGCTCTACGCCTCGGGTGTGGCGCCGGCCGAGATGCGGGCGCGCAAGCGCGAGCTCTTCGCCGAGCTCGCCGGGCAGATCCGCGCCTGGGAGGGGCAGCGAGGTGACGAGAGCCCGCCGCAGGGCTGGTCAGGCCCGGACCTGAACAACGCGCGCGTGGCCTCGGTGGCGACCTACTACGACTGCGTCCCGGGCTTCACGCGCCTGCTGGCAGCGGAGGGTGGCGATCTTGAGCGCTTCTATGCGGCGGCCCGTGCGCTGGGGAAGATGCCGCGGTCCGAGCGCCACGCGCGCCTATGCGCGGTGAGCGCGCTCAAGGCTGCCGCGGCGGCGCGCTGAGGCGCGCGCGCTGCGCTCAGCGCAGCGGGACCAGGAGCACGCTGTTGCCGCGGCGGACTTCCAGTACCAGCACCGCGGCCCCGTGGGCGCGCTCGCGCAGCTCGCGCACGCTGCCGACGCGACCGCGGTTCGCGCCCACGATGACGTCATCGGCACGCAGTCCGGCCTGCGCGGCGGCGCTGCCGGCCTCGACGCTGCGCACCAGCGCGCCGCCGGCATCGGGGGCGTCCTCGAGCGCGGCGCCCTCGAAGCCCTTGTGGATGCTGGCCGGACCGGCGCTGAGTTCCGCGGCGGTGTCGGCGATGACCGCGGTCACCTTGAGCGGCTTGCCATCGCGCACCAGGCCGATCTCCACCCGGTCGCCGACGCGGCGCAACCCGATGGTGTTGCGCAGCTCGGTGTTGGACTTGACCGGCTGGCCGTTCACCGAGGTGATAACGTCGCCGGTGCGGATGCCGGCGCGGTCCGCGGGTGACCCGTCCACGACCTGCGAGACCAGGGCGCCGACGGCGTTGCTCAGGCCCAGCGAGTGCGCGATCTCGGGCGTGACGGTGTACATGCTGACGCCCAGCTGCCCGCGCTTCACCGAGCCGTAGCGGATCAGCTGCTCCATGACGCTGCGCGCCATGTTGACCGGGATGGCGAAGCCGATGCCGATGTTGCCGCCGCTGCGCGAGAGGATCGCGGTGTTGATCCCGACCAGTTCGCCGCGCAGGTTCACCAGCGCGCCGCCGGAATTGCCGGGATTGATGGAGGCATCCGTCTGGATGAAGTCCTCGTAACCGTCCGGATTTATCCCGGAGCGCGACAGGCCGCTCACGATCCCGGAGGTGACGGTGTGCTGCAGCCCGAAGGGATTGCCGATCGCGACCACGAAGTCGCCGACTTCGATGTGCGATGAATCGCCGAGGGCGACCTGCGCCAGGTTGTCGGGTTTGACCTTGAGCACGGCGATGTCGGAAGGGGCATCGCTCCCCACCACCTCGGCCTTCAGGTCGCGGCCATCCTGCAGCGTCACGGTGATCTCGGTGGCGTTCTCGACCACGTGGGCGTTGGTGAGGATGTAGCCGGCCTTGGCATCGAAGATCACCCCGGAGCCAGCGCTCTGGAACGGCCGCTCGCGCGGTCCGGTGTCGGGCGGCACGTCGAAGAAGCGCCGGAAGAACGGGTCATCCAGCAACGGATTCTGCTGGCCGCGCTCGCGGATCGTGCCGCGCGTGGCGATGTTGACCACGGCGGGGGAGACGCGCTTGATCATCGGCGCGAGCGTGGGCAGGGGCGTATCACCGACCACCGGCGGCAGGCCAGCCGGCAGCGCCGGCGCGCCCAGCGCAAGCATGAGCCCGAGGATGGCGGGGGCAACCTTCATGCCCGCAGAATTCTAGCCCAGGCAGTGCAGTCCCGAGGCAACGGGGGAAAAGGAACGGCCGGCAGCACGCGCGCTGCCGGCCGGTTTTACTGCACGCTAATGGTGCTTAGGCAGCCTGGACGCTGATGCGCCGCGGCTGGGCCTGCGGGCGCTTCGGAATCGACAGCTCCAGCACGCCATTCACGTGGGTGGCCTTGATGGACTCGGCATCGGCCGTCTCGGGCAGCGTGAAGCGGCGCAGGAAGGAGCCGCTGGCGCGCTCGATGCGGGTGTAGCCGTCCTTCTCGCTCTTGGTCTCAGAGCGGCGCTCGCCGCGCACGGTCAGAACACCCTTCTCGGCGGTGATCTCGATGTCCTTGCCCTCCACGCCCGGCAGGTCGGCAGTCACGACGAAGCGCTCGGCTTCCTCGCGCACATCTACCTGCGGGATCCAGCTGACGTTCGCAGTGTCGAAGCTGTCAGCACTCTGGTTCAGGGCCTTGTCGAGCTGCTCGTGCAGGCGGCTCACGAGCGCCCAGGGCTCGTACCGAAGAATTGCCATGAGAAATCTCCTCTCAGAAAGTTGCTTGCAAACCGTTGCGCCCGGGGCGCTGTTGCCACCGGATGTGTGTTCGGCCGCGAGCGTTTCAAGTGGCGCGTGCAAGAAGATCCTCACCACGGCGGCTGGTATTGCGCAGGGGCGGCCCCATGTAGAAGGCGCGGGAACACGAGCCCGCTGCTCAAGAAATGATCATTTGGGCCGCTGGGTGTGTCGCCAGAGTCGCTCCAGGCTGTGAGCAGCCTGTGCAAAAGCTGTGCTCGACCTGAGCACAAGATATTGGGTCTGAGGGGCCTTCGAGAAAGTTAGGCGTTTATGTAAAAATCGACGCGGATTCTACGGCGCATAATGGCGTAAGATGATGAAAAATAAATACAAAAATGACATTACAAAATCCAATAGCGAAGCTTGACGCTCCCGGACACCGTCATTAGGCTCTTGACCCCGACACAAGATCTTGTGTTCGCCGCAAGCGATCCCAAGGGTCACGCGGTCGGGGGAGGTTTCGGGGGCCTGACTGTCTAGTAAGAAGACAGCAGGTACCGGTAGCGCGCGAGGCTCATCAGGTGCTGCGTGCTTGCCGGCATTCCCTGCAATCCGTTGGACAAGGCGTAAGAACATTCGGAGCGCCGCGGATTAATGAACACAGTGGTCAAGATCGATCCCAAGGACGTCGACGCGATTCCTTTCCAGGAAGCCTCGCTCGATATCTGGGACAAGAAGTACCGCCTCACCGCAAAGGACGGCACGCCCATCGACAAGACGATGGACGACACCTACAAGCGTGTCGCGCGTGCGCTCGCGGACGTGGAGCGCGAGGACGTACGTGAACACTGGAACGAGCGCTTCCTGTGGGCGCTACGCCGTGGTGCGATTCCTGCCGGCCGCGTCACCTCCAACGCGGGCGCGCTCGAGCACAAGCCGGCGACCTCCACCATCAACTGCACCGTCTCGGGGACCATCCGTGACTCGATGGATGACATCCTCAAGAAGGTGCACGAGGCGGGACTGACGCTGAAGGCCGGCTGCGGCATCGGTTATGAGCACTCGACGCTGCGTCCGCGCGGCGCGTACGTGTCGGGGGCAGGGGCCTACACGTCGGGGCCGCTGTCCTTCATGGATATCTTCGACAAGATGTGTTTCACCGTCTCCTCCGCCGGCGGTCGCCGCGGCGCTCAGATGGGAACTTTCGATGTCGGTCACCCGGATGTCATGGAGTTCATTCGCGCCAAGCGTGAGAACGGCCGCTTGCGCCAGTTCAATCTGTCGCTGCTGATCACCGATGAGTTCATGCAAGCCGTGCGTGAGGATCGCGAATGGAAGCTGTCGTTTCCGATTTCGCTAAAGGAGTACGAAGCAGACCGGCCGGATTTGCATGATTCGGCCAAGTTCATGTGGCGAGAGTGGCCGATTCACGACGGCTACGTTGTGAATGACGAAGGCCTGGTGGCATGCAAGATCTACAAGACTCTGCCGGCGCGACGCATGTGGGACGTCATCATGACGTCGACCTACGACTTCGCGGAGCCAGGGTTCATTCTCATTGACCGCGTCAATGAGATGAACAACAACTGGTGGTGCGAGAACATTCGCGCCACTAACCCGTGTGGCGAGCAGAGTTTGCCGCCTTATGGATCTTGCCTGTTAGGTTCGGTGAATCTGACGCGCTTCGTGAAGCATGCCTTCACTGAATTCGCGGAATTCGACTGGAACGAGTACCGCGAAGTCGTCAAGGTGTTCACGCGCATGCTCGACAACGTGGTTGAGATCAACGGACTCCCGCTCGAGCGGCAGCGCGAGGAGATTTTGCGCAAGCGCCGCCATGGCATGGGGTTTCTCGGTCTCGGCAGCACCATGACGCTGCTGAAAATGAAATACGGCTCACCAGAGTCCATCCAGTTCACCGAGGATGTCTCGCGAGAAATGGCCGTAGCCGGCTGGGAAGCGGCACTAGAGCTGGCGCGCGAGAAGGGGCCAGCACCGATCATGAACGAAGAGTTCATGGTGACAAAGGAGATGTTGCGCAAACGTCCGGAGATGGTCCGCGATGGCTGGAAGGCGGGCTCGAAGATTTCCGGGCGGCTGCTGCATGCCAAGTACAGCCGCTACATGCAGCGCGTCGCCAGCGTCGCTCCGCAGCTGGTGCACGAACTGGCCGAGACCGGCGCGAGATTCACGCATCACAGCTCAATTGCACCCACGGGGACGATCTCGCTGTCGCTGGCGAACAACGCTTCGAATGGAATCGAACCGTCCTTTGCCCACCACTATTTCCGCAACGTCATCCGGGTCGGCAAAAAGTCCAAGGAGAAGATCGACGTCTATTCCTTCGAACTGCTGGCGTATCGGGAGCTCGTCAACCCGAACGCGAAGCCGGGAGCTAGCACCGATGATGAGAGACTGCCGGATTACTTCATTGCCTCGGAAAACATCACTCCCAAAGAGCATGTCGAAGTGCAGGCTGCATCCCAGAAGTGGGTCGATTCATCGATTTCTAAGACGGCGAACGTGCCTACGGATTTCCCCTACCCGCAGTTCAAAGACATCTATCTGTATGCGCACGAGCAGGGTCTGAAGGGGTGCACCACGTTCCGCTTCAACCCGGAGGTTTTCCAGGGTGTGCTCGTCAAGGAGCAAGATCTTAAGAACACCGTCTATAAGTTCACGCTTGAGGATGGCTCGGTTATCGAGGCACGCGGTGACGAGGAGATCGAGTACGAAGGCGAGCTACATACGACCGCGAACCTATTCGATAGCCTCAAGGAAGGGTACTTCGGCAAGTACTAGGAGCCGGACGTACCGGAATTCAGGAATTCGCATATGACCATTAAGATTGACCGCAAGATCGTGAAATACTCCGTGCAGAAGCCGGAGGAGAAGGTTGCCGAGAAGGTGCCCGAGCCCAAGGGCTCTGCTGCCGAGGAGACCGTGCGTGACCGCAATGGCCACCTGGCCAAGGTCATCCGGATGCACGAGAGGCTCGAGCGTCCGGAAGTGCTCATCGGCTCGACCTACAAGATCAAGACGCCGATCTCGGATCACGCGATGTACGTGACCATAAACGATATCGTGCTGAACGAAGGAACCGAATACGAGCAGCGCCGGCCGTTCGAGGTCTTCATCAACTCGAAGAACCTCGATCACTTCCAATGGATCGTGGCGCTGACGCGCATCATCTCCGCGGTGTTTCGCAAGGGTGGCGACGTCACCTTCCTCGTCGATGAGCTCAAGGCGGTGTTCGACCCGCGCGGCGGCTACTGGCAGCCCGGGGGCAAGTTCATGCCCTCGATCATCGCCGAGCTCGGGCACGTCATCGAGCGGCACCTGCAGACCATCGGGCTGATTCGCAAGACCAAGCTCGATGAGCACCAGCAGAAGCTGGTGGACGAGAAGCGCGCGGAATTCGAGGCGCGCAGCAAGCAGCGGGATGCCTTTGCCAAGACGCATTTCCCCGAAGGGGCGCAGCTGTGTGGCCGCTGCAGCACCGCGGCAGTCGTCATGATGGATGGCTGCATGACGTGCCTGAACTGCGGCGATTCGAAGTGTGGGTAAGTCCGACTTGAAGTACGCGAACTGACAGACTCAGGGCAACCCGCTTTAGGAGGCAGCCGGCTCATCCTGGCTGCCTTTTTTTATCGCTCCGGCACGCGGGCAAAAAAAACCCCGCTTTCGCGGGGTGTCGGTCGCTTGCTTGTGTGTGGAGGAGTGTCTTTCTCGTTATTGTTATCTGGTCGGGCGCTGCGTCCGGGTGGCCGTGTCAGGCTTCTTCTTGGGACGGGAGCGCTCTTATTCCATTATCCCGATGTCTGACTTCCTTCCCGGCGGAAACAACCCGTCGGTACCATGGATAAGAGCAACACTCGTGCCAGCCCTGCGGCGACCTGCATGGATGTGCGTGGGGCGCCCCGAATCGGCTTGCAACTGTGACGCAGTGCGCACTTTTTGTGGGATTGGCGCTGTTGGCAGGCAGTCGCGCATGAGGAGAACAGCGCGGCTTTCCGGTCGAACTGTCAAAATAATCGACGTATTATTCGGCCGCCGCGCTGAAGCGCGGGCGGCCAGGACTTCCGCAAGCTCTTGAACCGATGCAGGAACCCGAAGCAAACATCAGGTGTAAATGAACCCGACAGGACGTCTTAAGTTCAATGCCCGTCCGCTCGCTCTGATCGCCTTGGCTTTGCTTGGCGTGCTCGCCGCCGTCACCGTCGCTGTCGCGGATGACGATCCGCTGCCGCGACCGCCTGAGCTTGAGCGTGACGTTCGCTTCTGGATCCGCATCTACACCGAGCTCGACACCAACTCGGGCGTGCTGCACGACCAGTACAACCTGGCCGTGGTCTACCGCACGCTGCACTTCGCTCCCGACACCTCACCGCGCGATCGCCAGCACGAGGTCGACGAAGCACGCGAGGCGCTCGCATCCGCGCTGCGCCGGATCGCTGACGCCGGGGATGCGCCGCTCTCGAGCGAGGATCAGCAGATCAAGGACCTGTGGGGTGCGGAGGGGACACCGGCGCGCCTGCGTGCGGCCACGGATGACATCCGCTTCCAGCTCGGCCAGGCGGACCGCTTCCGCGCCGGCATGATCCGCTCGGGCGCCTGGGAGACGCATATCGCGCACACGCTGGCGAACCTCGGACTGCCGCCCGAGCTCGCAGCCCTGCCGCACGTCGAGTCCTCCTTCAATCCTTCGGCCTACTCCAAGGTCGGCGCCGCCGGGCTGTGGCAGTTCATGCGCTCGACCGGCCGCCGCTACATGCGCATCGACGGCGCGGTGGACGACCGGCTCGACCCGTTCCGTTCCACCGAGGCGGCCGCGCAGCTGCTGGCCTACAACTACCGGCTGCTGGGCACCTGGCCGCTGGCGCTGACCGCCTACAACCACGGCACCGCCGGCATGCTGCGTGCGAAGGAGAGCATGGGCACGGATGACATCGTGCGCATCGTGCGCGGCTACAACGGGCGCACGTTCGGCTTCGCCTCGCGCAATTTCTATGTCTCCTTCCTCGCGGCCCTGGAGATCGACCGCCATCCGGAGAAGTATCTCGCCTCCCTGCAGAAGGATCCCGAGGCGCGCTTCCACGAAGTGGCACTGCCGGCTTACATCCCCGTGAGCTCGCTCGCCCACACCCTCAAGATCGACAGCCAGAAGCTGCAGCACCTGAACCCATCGCTCCTGCCACCGGTGTGGAGCGGGGCACAGCGCGTGCCGAAGGACTATCGGCTGCGGCTGCCGCTCGAGGGGGAAAACTGGACCAGCGAGCTGCTCGCGCAGCGTCTCGCACCCGGGGAGATGTTCGCCAGCCAGCGCGGCCCGCGCCGCTACAAGACGCAGAAGGGCGATACGCTGGTGAGCGTCGCGCAGCAGTTCGAGGTGCCGGTGGAGTCACTGGCGCGCCTGAACCACGTGCGAACCAGCGCCCACCTGTCCCCGGGGCACGTGCTGACGCTGCCCGAGCCGCCCGCCCAGACCCTGGGCAGCGCTGCCGCGGTCGCCGCGGCCACGCCGGCGGCTGGCAGCGGCACCACGGTGAATGCGCAGGTGGCCGCGGTCGTCGCCCCCCCTTCGCAGGGCGGTGCGATCGCGCCCGAGGCCGCGGCGCGCGAGAGCGCCGAGGACGCCGCCGCGGCGAGCGCCGCCGCTGACAGCGGCCGCCGCCGTCACTACACCATCACCGTCGAGGTGGTCACGGCTGAGCAGGCCGAGGCGCAGGGTCCGTCGGTCGGACCGGGGGCGGACGCGGAGCAGAGTGCCGATCCGACCGATTACACCGTGGCGCGCGATGACTCGATCCGCGTGGCTCCGGATGAGACGCTCGGGCACTTCGCCGACTGGCTGAGCGTGAGCTCGCAGGACCTGCGCAACCTGAATCACTTCAGCGCCAAGCGCCCGGTGCGGGTCGGCGAGCGCGTGCGGCTGGACTTCCGCAACGCCACGCGCGAGGTCTTCGAGGGCCACCGCCACGACTATCACCGCACGCTCCAGGCGGGCTACTTCGCCTCGCACCGCATCGTCGGCACCGAGGTCTACATCGCCCGCTCCGGCGACTCGCTGTGGACGCTCACGCAGCGCGCAAAGGCGCAGCTGCCACTGTGGCTGCTGCAGCAGTACAACCCGGAGGTCGATTTCAGTGCGCTGCGCGCCGGTACGCAGATCGTCATGCCGCGCGTTCAGGAGGTGGCGGCCAATGGATGAGCGTCGGCCGCTGCCGACCGGGCGCTGTGACGGCCGCACATGTCGTCAGGCGCGCGGGCTGCCTATAATCCGCGTGGCTGACTGGTGTCCATGAGGAACATGAAGGCTTTCAGGATCTTAGCGGCGGCCGCGCCGCTCACGGGTGCGCTGCTGGCGCACGCCGACGGGCTGCCGGAGGCGCAGCCGGCCGTACTCACCGCGCCCACGCTCGACAAGCTGCCCGCCGTCGACCGTGTCATCGTGCGCAAGTCCCAGCGCTCTTTGGTGCTCATGCACGGGGGCAACCTCGTGCGTACCTACCACATCCAGCTCGGCCTGAATCCGACCGGCCAGAAGGAGCGTTCCGGGGACTTCCGTACCCCCGAGGGCACCTATCGCCTCGCGCGGCGCAACCCACGCAGCGACTTTTTCCTGTCGCTGAAGGTCTCCTACCCGAATGCCGAGGACCTGCGACGCGCCAAGGCGCATCACTGGGACACCGGCGGCTCGATCATGATCCACGGCCTGCCCAACGCCCTGAGGCACGAGCCCGAGTTCTACGCCACGCACGACTGGACCGACGGCTGCATCGCGGTCTCCAACGCCGACATGGTGGAGATCTGGATGCTGGTCCCGGACGATGTGGCGATCGATATCCTGCCCTGACTGTCTGACGCCCCCGTGGCCAGCGAGTTTTCAGAGTTCGTCGACGCGCGCGTCGGTCCGCGCGGGAGTCTCGAGAATCTCTCCCAGAGCGAGATCGAGAAGCTGCTCGATGCCGGGCAGGGGGGCCTGTACCCGCTGTTCCGGCGCTGCGCGCTGGCGGTGCTGAACTCCGGCGCTCCCACCGACAACGCCAAGGAAGTGTTCGACCGCTACCGCGACTTCGAGATCCGCATCGTGCGCCACCCCTGGGGGGTGAAGCTGGAGATGCAGAACGCGCCGGCGGCCGCGTTCGTCGACGGCCAGATGATCCGCGGCATCAAGGAGCACCTGTTCGCGGTGCTGCGCGACGTGGTGTTCATCTCCAACGAGATCATCGCCAGCGGGCGCTTCGATCTGACCGACCCGGCCTCCACCACCAACGCCGTGTTCCACGTGCTGCGCAACGCGCACCTGCTCGACTACAAGGCGCGGCCGAACCTGGTGGTGTGCTGGGGCGGGCACTCGATCAGCACGTCCGAGTACCAGTACACCAAGAACGTCGGCTACGAGCTCGGCCTGCGCGGGCTCGACGTGTGCACCGGCTGCGGCCCGGGCGCCATGAAGGGGCCCATGAAGGGCGCCACCATCGGGCACGCCAAGCAGCGCATCCGCGACGGGCGCTACATCGGCGTCACCGAGCCGGGCATCATCGCCGCCGAGCCACCCAACCCGATCGTGACGCAGCTCGCGATCATGCCGGACATCGAGAAGCGCCTCGAGGCCTTCGTGCGCCTGGCGCACGGCATCGTGGTGTTCCCGGGCGGCGCCGGCACGGCCGAGGAGATCCTCTACCTGGCGGGCATCATGCTCGACCCGGCCAACCGCGGGCAGCCGCTGCCGATCGTGCTCACCGGGCCGGCCGAGAGCGCCGGCTACTTCGAGCACGTGCTGCGCTTCATCGCCGGCACGCTGGGCGAGGATGCGGTGCGGCGCTTCACCGTCATCGTCGCCGATGCCGCCGAGGTGGCACGCCGCATGGTGCGGGGGATGGATGCCGTGCGCGAGTTCCGCCGCCGCAGCAATGACTCCTACAACTTCAACTGGCTGCTCTCGGTCGGGCGCGAGTTCCAGCAGCCCTTCGAGGTCACCCACGCCAGCATGCGTGCGCTCGACCTGCATCGCGAGCAGCCCTCCCACGCCCTCGCCGCCAACCTGCGCCGCGCCTTCTCGGGCATCGTCACCGGCAACGTCAAGGAAGTCGGCATCCAGGCGATCGAGGCGCTCGGTCCGTACGAGCTCAGCGGCGATGCCGCGCTCATGCGCGCGCTCGATGAGCTGCTGGCGGCGTTTGTTGCGCAGCAGCGCATGCGGCTGCCGGGCAGCACCTACCACCCGGTGTATCGGCTGGTCGCCTGAGCGATATCCGCGCCGGTGACATAACGCTCCCACGGGCCGCACACTTTCCCGGCCGCTATCGAGAGCGTTGTCGCAGCGTTGGCGCAAGGCGACATGCCTGTGAACCAGTTCCTGCGGTTGCCACGCCGAAGACGTACGCTCGATGCCACAGTTTCAGGAGCTTCTTCAATGGGCTCGAGTGACAGGGGGCGAGACGACGCACCCGGTACGCCGCGCGAACCGGGACCCAGCGGTACTGGCGCCGGCGCGGATGCCTACGCCAACTGGCTGGACCGCATGCAGCGCGCCCGTGCGCGCCAGGCCGCCATCACCCGCAACCTCTATACCTGGTCGAACTACAAGAGCTGGGCCGAGCAGGTGCGCGGCTCCTGGGAATCGACCGAGACCGGCGCCGCCGCGAACAAGCCGAAGAAGTAAGCCCTGCAGGCCGCGACGCCACCCGGCGGGCGGTCTACCCACAAAGCAATTTTTCCGCAGCCACCCCGGACGGGGCGTTCAGGCGTTGGATACCGCCGCGGGCAGGGGCGGCAGCTCCGCGAGCGCCTGCTCCAGCGCCGGGCGCGCGTCCGCGGCCGGCGGGGTATCGGCCGCGGGAGGGGCGGGCTGCGCAGGCTCCGGGGTGCCGTTCGGCGCCGCACCCGGCGGGCGCGTGGCGGTCGGGCGCGGGCGCGCCAGCCACTCGATGAGCGGTCCCCATTGCTCGGTGTCATCGTGCGCCACGTAGGCCTTCATCTCGTGCACGCCCACCCCGAGCTCCGCGGCACGCACGTAGTTCTGCGAGTCGCGCAGCGTGGCCACGATCGGGATGCCGAGCGTGTGCAGGAAGCGGATGAGCGCCTGGTAGATGAGGGTATTGCGGCGCACGCGGTTGGCGATCACCCCGATGCGGTCGTCCTCGCGGCGGATCTTGGCCACCAGCAGCAGGTCGCGGATGCAGCGCGAGCAGGTGTGGATGTCGATGTCCGAGGGCAGCACCGGCACGATGATCTTGGCGGCCTCGCGCATCATGTCCGGCAGCTGCGCCGGGGTGAGCGCGGCGGGCGTATCCACCACCACGTGCGAGGTGTCCGGGGGCGGGCGCAGCTGGAAGGCGCGCGTGGTGCGCGTGTCCTTCTCGAAGGCGGCGATGACGTTGATGTGTGGCTGGATGGGCTTGCGCTTCTGCACCCAGCGCAGCGACGAGCCCTGCGGGTCGTAGTCCATCAGCAGCGGCTTATGTCCGCGCGTTGCCAGATAGCTGGCGAGATTCGTGGCGATGGTCGTCTTGCCGGACCCACCTTTGGGGTTCAGGACGACGATGCGCTGCATGATTCCCTTGCGATGACGCGTGCGCGTGACGCGGGTCGCAGCCAAGCCTACGCACCGCACTTATGTCCTGCAAGCCGAGACGTGACTGTGAGCGTGCGCACGGCTGCGCGCGCGTGCGCTCGCGTACAGTCTCGCCCCGCATGGAAGAGAGATTTCTGCACCTCTGGGACGAATTGGACGATGTCTGGTGGTCCTGTCGTCACCTGGCGACCTGGGCCGCCGCCGAGACCCTGGCCAGCGCCGCCCCCTTGCTGGCGGCGCTCCTCGGCGGCGCCGCGACGCTGCTGATCGCGCACCATCCGGCCGCGCTGCTGAGCGGCTGACGAGCGCTGCCCGCCGCGCCCTCCCGCGCGGCGCTTGAAAATCCCGCGCCGATTCCCAAGATCCCGGATCAGAACCAACCGGCGTACGCTGGCGTGCGAGCGTTTCGCCTGAGCCGAGATTGAAGGGAACCATGGCCGAGACCCAAGAGACCCCCCCGCGCGCGGGTGCGCGCGAGACCCACGGCTTCCAGGCCGAGGTGCGTGAGCTGCTGAAGCTCATGATCCACTCGCTCTACAGCCACCGGGAGATCTTCCTGCGTGAGCTCATCTCCAATGCCTCGGACGCCTGTGACCGGCTGCGCTTCGCCGCCATCGCCCACAGCGAGCTCATGGGGGAGGACACCGAGCTTGCGATCCGGGTGGATGCGGATGCGAGCGCCGGCACCGTAACCATCACCGACAACGGCATCGGCATGACGCGCGCGGAGGCGATCGCCAACCTCGGCACCATCGCACGCTCGGGCACCGCCGAGTTCTTCCGCTCGCTCTCGGGGGATGAGCAGAAGGCCTCGGCGCTGATCGGCCAGTTCGGCGTCGGCTTCTACTCCGCCTTCATCGTCGCCGAGCGCGTCGAGGTGCGCTCGCGCCGCGCCGGCGAGCCCGCCGAGGCCGGCGTGCGCTGGGAATCCGGCGCCGACGGTGAGTTCACCGTGGAGAGCATCCGCCAGGAGGCGCGCGGCACCTCGGTGACGCTGCACCTGAAGGCCGACGCCAAGGAGTTCGCCGACCCCTTCCGGCTGCGCGGCCTGATCCGCCGCTACTCCGACCACATCGGCTTCCCGGTGCGCATGCGCAAGGAGGGCGAGGCCTCGCTCGAGTACGAGGTGGTCAACCAGGCGCGGGCGCTGTGGACGCTGCCGCGCACCGAGATCAAGGAGGAGGAGTACAAGGAGTTCTACCAGTACCTGGCGCACGACTTCACCGATCCGCTCACCTGGAGCCACAACAAGGTGGAGGGCAAGCGCGAGTACACCAGCCTGCTTTATATCCCCGGGCGGGCGCCCTTCGACCTGTGGCAGCGCGAGGGCTCGCGCGGGCTGAAGCTGTACGTGCGGCGCGTGTTCATCATGGACGAGGCCGAGCAGTTCCTGCCGCTGTACCTGCGCTTCGTGAAGGGCGTGGTCGATTCCTCCGACCTGCCGCTGAACGTCTCGCGCGAGCTGCTGCAGCAGGAGCCGGAGGTCGAGGCCATCCGCGGCGGCCTCACCAAGCGCGTGCTCGACATGCTCGCGCGCCTGGCCAAGGACGAGCCGGACAAGTACGCCACCTTCTGGAAAGAGTTCGGCCAGGTGCTCAAGGAGGGCGTGGTCCAGGATCCCGCCAACCAGGCCGCCATCCTCGGCTTGCTGCGCTTCGCCAGCAGCGCGCGCGAGGACAACACCCCGGCCGTGAGCCTCGCCGAGTACGTGGCGCGCATGAAGAGCGGCCAGGAGCGCATCTATTACGTGATCGCCGACAGCGTCGAGGCGGCGCGTGGCAGCCCCGCCATCGAGCGCCTGCGCGAGCGCGGCCTCGAGGTGCTGCTGCTCGCCGAGCGCATCGACGAATGGGTCATGGGGCAGCTGCACGAGTTCGAGGGCAAGCGCTTCAAGGACGCCGCGCGCGGGGACCTCGAGCTCGGGGGCCTGGCGAGCGCGGCCGACAAGGCGCAGCACGACGCCGAGCTCAAGGAGAGCAAGAAGCTGCTGAAGCGCGTCAAGGACGCCCTCGGCGAGCGCGTCAAGGAAGTGCGCGTGAGCGAGCGCCTCAAGGACTCCCCCGCCTGCCTGGTGCTCGGCGAGCACGACGTCGGCGAGCAGATGCGGCGCATCCTCGAGGCCGCCGGGCAGAAGGCGCCGCCCTCCCAGCCGGTGCTGGAGCTGAACGTCACGCACCCGCTGGTGCAGTACCTGGACGCGCTCAGCGATAGCGGGCAGTTCGGCGAGCTCTCGCAGCTGCTCTACGACCAGGCGGCGCTCGCCGAAGGCACGCAGCTGGCGAACCCGCCCGAGTACGTCGGGCGGCTCAACCGCCTGCTGGTGCGCCTCGCGGGCGCACCGCCCGCCGCCCCCTGAAGCGCGTGCTGCGCGCCCCCCAGGCCGAGCGGCTGCAGCTGCCGGGTCCGGCAGGGGACCTGCAGGCACTCATCGAGACGCCGCTGTCCGAAGCGCAGCCCAGCCCGGTGCGGGCCTTCGGCGTCGTCTGCCACCCGCACCCGCTCCATGGCGGCACGATGGACAACAAGGTCGTCCATACCGTGGCGCGCGCGTTCCAACAGCTCGGCGCGCCGTGCATCCGCTTCAACTTCCGCGGGGTCGGCCGCAGTGCCGGGACCTACGACGAGGGCCGCGGCGAGACCGAGGATGCGCTGGCGGTCATCGGCTACGGCCGCACCCGCTGGCCGCAAGCCGCGCTGTGGCTCGGCGGCTTCTCCTTCGGCGGCGCCGTGGCGCTGCTGGCACAGGCGCGCGCGCAGGCGAGGCGCCTGGTGCTGGTGGCCCCCGGGGTCACCAAGATCGACGTCACGCACGCGCCCGCCCCCGAGTGCCCGTGGCTCGTGATCCAGGGCGATGCCGACGATGTCGTGCCGGCGGACTTCGTGCTGGGGTGGGCGCGCGGCATCCGGCCACCACCGCAGATCCATGTGCTCGCCGGCGCCGGGCACTTCTTTCACGGGCGCATCAACGAGCTGCGCGATGCCGTGCTCGCGTTCCTGGACCCCGGGGTACCGCCCGTCGCCTCGGTGACTGCCCCGCGCACCGCCCGCTAGACTTAAGCGGCCGCAACCCGGAGGGATGCCATGAAGATGACGCTCGGCGCGTCCGCGCTGATGTCGGTGCTGCTGCTTATGGGCTGTGAGACCACCCAGCAGGCGGCCACCAGCCCCGACTACCAGAAGACCCGCACCGGTGCCG
>Ga0335077_10003986_pt1 | contig 17953 bp, 11 predicted proteins | sample Lox_Sample_31_FD_207151 | JGI IMG/M metagenome (GOLD analysis project Ga0335077, IMG submission 207151) | Soil microbial communities from Loxahatchee National Wildlife Refuge, Florida, United States - Lox_Sample_3.1 | ecosystem: Environmental > Terrestrial > Soil > Wetlands | place: USA... | reverse complement strand
TCCCGGCTCCCCTCGACCGAATATTTCGCCTTGAGGCTTCCCGGTTTCAGGTTGTAGCCGGCGTGGATAACTCCGGAATTGCGGCCGCTCTGGTGCTGGGCGGGCTGCTTCTCCTTTTCGAGTACCAATACCCGCACCCCGCCCTCAGCCAGATGGCGCGCGGTACTGGCGCCGATGGCCCCGGCGCCGATCACGATGACGTCTGGTCTCACGTTGCTCCGGATTGCGGAATGCAAGTGCAAGTGGCCGTAGAGACTTACAAGGTTCGCCAAGCGCTCGTCGACGCCAATTCTCTTATTGCGTCATGGCTCAATCTAAGCCGAGACGTCAGATCTGCGCCCTAGCGTGACCTTGGAATTTCACGGTTCCAGTTGGGGTTCATCTAAGGACCTAGATCTGGTCCCTCTTAGGCGTTAATCCTATATTGTGCTCCCTTTGGAGCCCGTCTGCCCTGAGACGTGCTGCGATGGGCTGTTCGGCAGTCGGGTTTGGCGCCATAGGGGTGGGCTGTGGCACTCTGAACCGGGATACGCGCTCGCCCGCTGTCTTCGCCCGATCAGCAACGATGTTCGACTTTATACCGACTTGACACCGGGGCGGTAACTCTCATCCGGTTGTTCATTGTGTGACATAGATAAGGCGGTGTCGGGCTGCCTTCCGGAGGCCCAGCCGGCGCGAAACGACACGGGGGACCCACCATGGAGTCGTTGCCCCTCGAGCGGTCGAGCACAGTAGCAGCGGAGTCGACCCTCCGGCTGTCGGCCGTTCCAGCGGCTCCGAATTTCCGTACCCGACTTCTCCCGGCAGACCTGGCAATACGTGCTCGGTTGCAGTTGCAGGAGCGTGCTCCCGCGAACCTGCGGCGGCACTTGGCGCGTGCGCTGGGGCGGGTGATCGTACTCGCGGTAGCGGATCTGAGCGCCCTTTGGGTGGTCCGGGCGATGCTGAAGCTGATTCGCGACTACGATGTCCTCGGAGTCCAGATTGCGAACCTGACGGGCGGCCTCTTTCCCCGTGGCATCATGAGCGGCGTGCAATTCGCCATCGCACTGGTGGCGGCGCTTGTCGTGACCGGCAACTACGGCCCCGGCGATCAGCGCCGCGACGCGCGGCGTCTGTTTGTCGCCGCGGCGCTCGCGGCGGCGTTGCCCTTGTGGATGACGTTGTGGACCCGCGGGCTCGGGTCGGTGCTGTTCCAGTACATCGTCATGATGCTGTTCGTGTGGGTTGCGCTCGTTGCGGAGCGGTTTCCGATCGACAAGCTCGCCGCGCGCGTGCTCCCGCACGCTCCACGCATCCGGACTTTATTCGTGGGAACGAGGGAAGCGTGTGCTGCGGTAATGACCGCACCCACGTTCGGGCGTTTGGGCGAGTTCCGCATTCTGGGTTTCGTGGACGCGGCGCAGATAGGGCATCCGAGCGCGCTCGGGTCGATCGCCGACTTCGCGAGCGTGCTCGAATCGACCGGTGCCGAGACGGTGGTGATTTGTGGTTACCTGAACGACGCGATGTTTCATGACGTGGTAGACGCGTCGGTCGCTGCCGGGACTCAGATCCTGTCTGTGCCCCGCTCGATCAGGGTGGCCGGTGTGGCGCCCCTGATGGTGTGGCGTGATGGACAGCCCTTGATCGAGCTATCGCGTCCGGCTTTGAAGAGCCGGCAGATGTTTTTCAAGCGCATGCTCGACCTGACGGCCTCGGCCGTGGGCCTCGTGGTCCTGTCGCCGTTACTCGGCCTCGTTGCGCTCGCAGTGAAGCTCGATTCCAAGGGTCCGGCACTGTTCGGCCATGAGCGGCTGGGATTGAACGGACGACCGTTCACGTGCTACAAGTTTCGCTCGATGCATGTGGACGCAGGCCAGCGGCTGCGTTTCGATCCGGCGCTGTACGCTGAGTACGTCGCAAACCACTATAAGCTGCCTGAGGAGCGGGACCCCCGACTCACGAGGGTGGGACGGCTACTTCGGAAAACGAGCATCGACGAGCTCCCGCAGCTCTTCAATGTGCTGCGAGGAGATATGTCGCTCGTGGGCCCGCGGCCGATCGTGAAAGAGGAGATTGACGAGTATGGGCACGGAGCGCCGGCGTTTCTGTCGCTCAAGCCGGGGATCACAGGCGCCTGGCAGATCCAGGGTCGGAGCAACGTAGGGTATCCCGTGCGGGCGAATATGGAGCTCGAGTACGTGCGAAATTGGTCTCTCGGGAGAGACCTTTGGATCTTGCTGAACACTGTGCCTGCCGTTCTGCTTCAGCGTGGAGCCCACTGACCGTTCGATATTCCGGATGCAATTCACGAGACATTTGCGTCATGGGCTTATGGCCACGCATTGTATTTGGCAATGGTGTTTCGTGATAATTCGTAATCCTGCGCATGTTGCTCACCTTACCGAATCCATGGCCAGCGAAGTGGCCGATGGCGTCGCAATCGCGACGCACGCTGGCGTGCGCGGTTCACCTGAAGTCTCCGCGCGCGAAAGACCCGCGTGACAAGCTCCACCAAGACGCCCCGACCCATGTCCGGCGTGTGGGAGCCCGTTAAGAGCGTGAGCCGTCCGGACTGGGGTGAGGCTGTGACCTTGCGCGAGGTTCTCGATGCACTTCGTATGATTTGGCGCCCCGCACTCCTGGGTGGTTTGATAGCCGTGCTCCCAGGTGTGCTGGTGGGTGTACTGAGGCCAAAGAGCTACGTAGCACGCGCGTCCTTCGTCGCGGAGCAAACGAAACTACCGAATCTTTCTTCGGGTTTGGGAGCTTTGGCTGCTCAGTTTGGACTCGACATTCCTGGCGAAGCCGGTCGCTCACCACAGTTCTATAGCGAGTTGCTCGGCACGTCTGATATGCTTCGCTCCCTTCTCGATAGTGAGGTACTTGTCGCGCCAACTCATTCGAGCAACGTTCGTCGACTCCTGATTGGAACCGACGATACCTCTCGAACAGGAACCGATAGAGCCCTGCGGAAACTTCGGAAAAGGATTTCAGCGGGCGCGGACGCGCGAACATCTGTGGTAACACTGAGCGTGCGAGCGAGCACACCGCAGATCGCCGAGCGAATTGCGAGCATTCTGATTAATCAGACAAAGCACTTCAATATCACCACGCGCCAGCTCCAGGCCAGGGAGCGCAGGCAGTTCCTAGAAGGAAGGGTCGCGGACGCGTCCCAGACGCTGAGAAACTCGGAACAGGGTCTGCTATTGTTCTACGAACGCAATCGTCGGTTGTCGGAGTCTCCATCCCTGGCGTTTCAGGAATCTCGCATGAAGCGAGCGATAGATTTGCAGCAAGAGCTATACACCACGCTGTCGAAGGAACTGGAGATGGCGCGGATTCAGGAAATCAACGACACGCCGACCATAACGATCGTAGACCCACCTTTCGCCCCGAGCAGACCGAGCGGGCCGACAATTCCTGTGCTTGGGGCGCTGTTCTTCGTTCTGGGATTGAGCGTGACTGCGGGGTGGCTCTTGGCGACGAAGAAGGGCGGGTCACCGAATGTTGCCCCGAGTATGGCCGGATCGAGCTAACGGGTCCTCTGCGACGTGTGCGGCATTGCGGGAGTGGTGAGCCAATCTCCTGATCGGCTCGAAAGCACGCGACATCTCATCGCCCGCCTTAATCACCGCGGTCCCGACGAAGGAGGCGAATTCGACCGCACGCCGTGTTCCCTCGCTATGCGGCGGCTCAGCATCATTGATGTCGCGGGAGGTCATCAGCCCATCTTCAACGAGACGCGCCGTCTTGTCTGCGTGTGCAATGGCGAGTTATACAACTTCCAAATCCTCGCACGACAGTTGAAAGACCTGGGCCACAGTTTCGCCACCGGTTCCGATGTCGAGGTCGCCGTCCATGGCTACGAGAGCTGGGGTGATGATTTCGTCACGAAAATAAATGGCATGTTTGCGCTCGCGATCTGGGATGCGGATCGACAGCGCTTACTCCTGGCCCGTGATCGCCTTGGCAAGAAGCCGCTGTACTACGCCCAGTTGGGGGGTTCGCTCGCGTTCGCATCCGAGCTGCGCAGCCTGCTCGCGTTCCCTGGCGCGGCGTGGACCGTGGATCGCGATGCGTGTCGTGCATTTTGTTCATTGGGCTACTTCCCCGCCAACCGAACCCCGATCTTGCAGATCCGCAGGCTGGCGCCCGGACACATGGCATCATGGGAGAATGGCAGCCTCGACATCCGTCCATACTCGGAGCCCCAGCCCACGCCACCCCCCGAGAGCGAAGCGGCGGCCGCGAATACGCTCATGGAGCTGTTGCTGGATGCGGTCCAGCTGCGCCTGATCAGCGATGTGCCGCTGGGCGCCTTCTTGAGCGGTGGTCTCGATTCGAGCGTCATCGTCGCGATCGCTGCCGGCCGACTCGGCGCCCGGATTCCGACGTTCAGCGTCGCTGTTCCCGGCCACGACTACGACGAGGCACAGTTCGCCCGACGTGTCGCGCGGAAGTTCGGGTGCGAGCACCACGAGATTTCGCTCGAGCCATCGTATTTCGACGACTTGGGAAGTCTCGTCTGGGCCTTGGACGAACCCCTCGCAGACCCCGCCGCGCTGCCGACGCTGCTCCTGAGCCGGGCTGCCCGGGCAGCGGTCACCGTCGTACTAACGGGAGAAGGGGCGGACGAGGCGCTAGGCGGATACGAGCGATACTCCTTGGCGTTGCGCGGGTCCGCCCTCGCGGGCAGGGTTAGGCCTCTCGGCTCTTTAGCGGCTGTCGCCCTCCGGCTCCGGGGGCGAAGGGGAACGGACGACTCGAGAGTATCGCGGATGCTGCGAGGAGCCGCCACTGGTGGTTCGTCCCCCATCGCCTGGAGCCGCGCCGTGGCCATCTCCGTGGCGCTGGCGGACGATCCGGACTGGACGAGCGTCGAAGCGTTGCTCGCGCCCCCAACCAGCGTTCCTGCGACGAACGGAACGAACCGACTCTTGAGGCTTCAACTGGATGACTTTGCTGCGATGCTGAGCAATGGACTCCTAACCAAGGTGGACCGAATGACGATGGCGGCCTCGCTTGAAGCTCGGTGCCCATTTCTCGACTACCGGATCGTGAACTTCGGCCTCGGGCTTCCGGACTCTTGGAAGATCAGCGGGAGCACGAACAAGGTGGTGCTCCGCAACGTGGCGCGGCGCGTCCTCCCAAAGGAAATCTCCGAGCGGCCCAAGCATACGTTTCGCGTTCCGCTCGCTGAATGGCTGCGCGGGCCGTTGAAGGGTCTGGCGCGTGATGCCGCGTCGTCGGCTCTCCTTTCTGCCCTGGGAATTTGCAGCAGCGAACGCGCTCGCCGTCTCGCTGACGATCACGCGTCGGGACGGGCGGATTTTAGCCGAGCACTCTGGGCGCTTATCACATTGCATCTTTGGTTGACGGAGGCGAGCTCCCGTGTGTCCTTGGGTCGAGCGGAGTGACCGACCCAGCGGCCGAGTCGCTTCAGAGTGTTCAGCGGCAGCTGCTCGCTACTGCCCCGTGGCTGCGCTGGCTCAAGCCGCCGAGCCCGACGATCAATACCGGCCGCCTCCTCCAACGAGTATTGGCTACGTATTCGCCGGCTACGCATCGTGTTCTCGATCTCGGGTGCGGCGAACGTCGCCTCCCGGGTGCGGTGCGCTGCGATCTCTTTCTCGGTTCTCCAGGGATTCGTGCAGACGCTGCGCGGCTTCCGTTTCGGTCGGGCGCGTTCGATTGCGTCGTGTCGACCGCCGTCCTCGAACACGTTCCGTATCCCCGCCGAGTGATCCGCGAGGCGTACCGCGTACTGCGGCCACGAGGCGTACTCTACGTCGAGGTCCCGTTCCTCGAGGGGTTCCACGCCGACCCGGACGACTACCAGCGATTCACCTTCCGCGGACTTGATGTCCTGCTCCATCGATTCGAGGTACTCGAACGCGAGGTTTGTGTGGGGCCGAACTCTGCGCTTGCTTGGATGCTCCGGGAGTATCCTGCCGCATGGTTCGGGAATCTGCGGCTCGCTCTCGCAGCCAAGTTCGTTGCCGCTTGGGTCACGGCCCCGATCCGGTATCTCGATTGGCTCATGGCGAACCGCGCCGGTGCGTTCCGGATCGCGGCTGGCTTGGCCGTGCTCGCGCGGCGGAAGTAATCGATGAGTGGCTTTCACAGCCGCCGAGCGTTTATCGGAGCCTCCCTCGGTACTTCGCTCCCGCTTATCGGCGCGCACATCGGGGCCGTGATGCCGCCGTCCGCAGCGGACGGGCAGCAGCAAGCGATCCGTGGTATCAACGTGAAGGAGTTCGGGGCAAAGGGCGACGGGGCCACGGACGACACGAAAGCGTTCCAGGCCGCGATCAACGCCGCGGACCAAGCACGGGACGCGGTGCTGGTGCCCGCCAGCACGCCGAACTACCTGATCGGGGCTCCCCTCGCCCTGGTTCCGGGCATCGCAGTTCAAGGGTTCGGCGGTCAGCGCCCCATTCTCCGATTCGCGGGTGACGCCACCCCCCTGTTCGGCTTTCAAGGATCGAATGAAGCCGAGGGGTTGAATGCCGTTCTGGCCTATCTCACCCTCGACTCGGCATCTCCCGGCAAGGGGACCGCCCTACGGATTCAGAACTTCAGCAGCGTGTTCCTGTATCATGTCGACATCAATCATTTCAACGTTGGATTGTCGGCGGCTTGGGGCATTGGCGTGCACTTGTACGCTTGCAGCTTCGTTCACAACCGTCGGGGCCTAGAGGTCGGGGGACCGGGGGAGCCCGGCGGGATTCGCGGCGCGGGGCGCGAAGCCGATCCGTTCATGGACACCGTGGTTGTCGAGGATTGTGTGTTCTCCCAGAACGGGCTGGACATCAACGACATGGGGAGCACCCGTTCCCTGGGAGGCCTCGTCATCAGGGGCTCTTCTTTCTTCGAGGCATACGCGAACCCCGTCCCGGGGAAGCAGCTTTCCATTCGGATTGCGAATCGGAAGGGGCTCACCTTGTACGGGAATTGGTTCGAGGGAGGGCAGCCGTCGCGGACATTCGTGTACCTGGGTAGTGAAGACGAAGAGCGACGCGGTACCGGCCGTTGCTACGGCGCCGCAATTTTCGCCAACGACATGCTGCAAACTGGGCACAGGGAAACTGTTGGCATCGACCTGGCAGACTGCGAAGCGGCAACTGTGTTCGCCAACTGCTTCGAGTTTTGGCCCGGTAACATCCCTATCAGGTTGTCGACGAGCGGTGGCGCAAACACAATCGGTCAGAACGCATACCTGACTTACCCGGACCAACCGCGTTACGCCAACCCCGTTGTCGGCGCGCTGGGCAAGCACCAGGTTCTCGATCCTGCATTGCCGACGACCATTGGCGAATTGCAGGTGGACAGGCGCATCGCTTCCGGAGTAGTCTCGCTGGCATTCGCCCCGCAACTTGTCACAGACGCGACAAGTGCAAACTACTTCATCGTTTCGGTCACCAATGGAACGTCATTTAGAATGGAAGACCCCACCGGCTCAGCCCCCGGCCAACATCTTACCTATGACATCCGCAACGACGCGGGCGGGGACATGGGCGGAATCTCCTGGGGCGCTTCGTTCAAGCTCGCAGGAACGTTCACGAACCCGATGAGCGACAAAAGAAGGACGATCACCTTCTGTTACGATGGTCAAGCATGGGTCGAAATCGGGCGGACGACGCACGACATCTGAAGCCTTATCCCCGCCGCCCTTTCGCGACGCGTCCCGCTTTCCTGTCATCTGTCTTACCGTCATCGGTCTTGCCGCGTATTCGTGGTGAGGCAGCGTCGTAGTACGCCTCGAGTGTCGCACTCGCCATGGTATCCCAGGAGAAGTCGAGAACTCGGTGGCGCCCGCGACCAACGAGGTTGTCACGGAGGGATTCGTCGCTCCAAATGCGGTTCAACGCATCCGATATCGCGGATTCATCGTGCGGACTGGCGTAGAGAACCGCATCGCCGCCCACTTCCGGCAACGATGAAGTATTAGCAGCAACGACGGGGACTCCAGCGGCGAGGGCCTCGAGCACCGGAAGACCAAAGCCTTCCGACGTCGACAGATACGCAAAGGCGCGCGCGCCGCGATACGCCGCATGCAATTCCGCCTCGTTCAACTCGGGATCGAAGCGCACGTCCTGTGACAACGACAGACTCGACACCTCTCCTCGCAGCGCTGGCGACCCCGTTCCCACACCGGCGAGCCAGAGATACGGTCCGTTCCCTGGAGAGGAGCCGTTGGTGGCCCGGAAGTTTCCGAAGGCACGGACGAGGCGTACCAGATTCTTGTGTGGCCGATCCACGCCGACATAAAGAACGTAGGATCGGGTTGTCCAATCCCCGCCGCCTGCGCCGGCGCCCCCGTGGCCTTGAGCGTCGCCCGCCCACGCGAGCGCATCCACGCCCAATCGTATGGTGCGCAATTTGTCCGCGGATTCGGGATAACACTCTGCGACGCGGTGTCGGGTCGCATCTGAGATTGTTATTACCGCACGGCTCCTGCGAAGGGTGCTCCCGATCATTCTGCGAGCCACGGGCCGCTTGATGTTCGCGAGGCGGCGGAAATAGTGCGGATGGAGGATTGGATTGAGGTCGTAGATGGTGACCAAAGAGGGGAATCGCGAGTAGGGCATGTCCAGGAACGGATAGTGATACAGGTCTGGCCTCAGACGCTCCAGGACGTACGGAATCACCACCCACTGGCGGATTGTCGCGATCCGCGTATCGACGTAGTGAATTCTTGCACCAGCATCGGCAATCATTCTGGGTACTGGTGTGGTCTTCATCGCGGGAAGCAGTAGCACATCGAGGGCGAGATGCTCGGCGAGGGCAGGAAGACGCACTGCGAGCTCGACGATGTAACGACCGGCGCCGGTCATCCGGGGAATCATTCCCCGTCCATCCAACACAAGTCTCACGGGCGGATGGTGTCGTTCCTAGCTCACCAACTGCCAGCGGTGACCGAGCGCGAGCAGCGCAACCAGCACAATGAGCCCAACCGCAACTCCACTGACGGCGACCGTGACCAACTCCGCGAGGGAAGACGCGCCAATGCCCATGGTACCGTGCAACAGGGTGACCGCTGCGAGGGCCAGACCCGTGGCGATTGCCGTGCGTATGATCAACAGGAGCATCTGCCTATCCATGACTCCCAGGCGACGGGACGCATACGCGAGCAAACCAATACCTCCAACCAGCGCGCTCAGCGACGACGACAGAGTCAACCCGAACACCCCGAGCCTTGGGACGAGGAGGTGGTTGCACAGCCAATTCACCGCCAGTGCCCCCCCGAATACCAGGACATACCCCTTGAGCTGCCCGCGAAGAACCATGGTGCGATGAAAGATCTCGACAAGTGTCAGCCCAATCATTCCAGGAGCAAAGCCCAGCAGGGCTGCACCGACGAGCTGAGCGGCTCGATCGTCGAACGCATGGCGCTCATAAATGAGCGCGACAATCTCACGTCGGCATGTGATCAGGAGGACGACGAGCGCTGCTGTGGCAGGGAGGAGCCAATTCAGAGCTTGTACGATCGTTCGTCGAGCTGCGGCGTAGTCGCTCTTCTGAAGGAAGTGCGCGATTTGGGGATACACGAATGCCCCTGCGGTCACGACGAGTGATTCGTACATCGCGTTCTGCACCTTGCTCCCGAACTGCGACGCCGCCAGCTCACCGGTTGGAAGCGTTGATCCAAAGCCGTAGGTCAGCATCACGCAGGCTTGAAAGTACACCTGCATGACGAGTGCTCGATACACGACGCTCACTCCCAGGTCTTCAACCCAATCGGGCGCGGTGCCCGCGGTAGGAGACATCAGTGTGGGGCGAGTCATCGCGATCGGTCCGACGATCGAGGTCCAAGCCGCAGCGACAAAGGCCCATACAGCAGCGGCGGCGCCGTAGTGGGGCGTGCTCACGACAACCACTCCGAGCCCAACGATGCTGCTGATCACGAGCCACACATAGACGGGCAGGAACCGCCCGTCGGCATACAATCGCCCATTACAGATGGCCTGCAGAGCGAGTGCCGGAATCGCGAGTGCGCCAATTCGCGTGAGAGAGGCGGCCTCATCAAGTCGCGCGGGATCCAAGCCGGGCGCGTAAAGGCTGACCACGATGTGCGCCGTGGCCGCGAGCGCGAGGGCAAGGACGGCACCTGCGCCGAAACCCAGCATCACGACCCGCGAGTAGAATGACGCGGCCTGTTGCGACGCATGCAACCCCCGCAACGCGGACAGCCGCGCCGTGACCCACATCGAGAACGGGAGAGCGCCGAGGCTGTAGACGAGGGTCGGCATTGCCAGAGCCAGGTAATAGCCGTCGGACGAGGCACTTGCGCCAAGTTGCGAGGCCACAAACGCCTCCCGCAGAAACGAAAGCCCCTTGCCGGCCCCAACAAGGGCGATGATGACCGGGAGCGTTTTCCAGCGAGCACGCCAGGATTCCGCCACATCGGCGCTGGGAGACGTCAAATCGGAGGTCAGCGTACGCGCTGGAACGAACGAGTGCTGTACGCGAGAGACAGGACGGCGATAAAGATCAACATACCCGTTTGCGTCATCTCGAAGAAGAAATTGTAGACGGCGATGACGGTCGCTGCCGCGAGCAGAACTGCTGGGTGGGTCCCGAAGGGATGGTCAACCGATCGATTCGCTCGACTCTCCTGATAGAAGCGCCGCATGGAGTCCGCCTGCCAACCCACGAGGCCCACCAGCCCTAGCACGCCGATTTCCGACAGGAGTCGGAGATACGTGTTGTGGGGCCCCTCGACCGCTGTCAAAACGCGGTCGCGACCCATTTCGTAGGCCAGAGGCATGCCGCTGGGAGCATACACCGGCATGGCGAGCGGGAAATTCTTGAGGCCCACGCCGAGCAGGGGGTGAGCCAGAAAGATTTGCCAAGCCGTGACGGCCAAGGCGAGACGCCCAATCGAGCTTTCAAACCCCTCGAGTCCTGCCTGGAGCGTGAAGATGCTCTGAACGCGCTCGCCCACGATGCCGGTCCAGCCGGCTCCCCAGAACGCCAGCACCCCGATCGAGAGGACGCCGATCGCGCCGATCAGCACCACCGGACGCCAAGCGATACCGAGAACCACCATCGCGGCGAGGGCTGCGAGCCACGCTCCCCGTGTCTGCGTGAGCAACAATGCAATGGCGTTGAGCATGCACGCGATTACCCAAGAGAACGCGGAGAGAGGTCGCTTCGACGCGACCGAGTTCATGAGACGCGAGACCGCTATGATCAGACCGACCACCTGAAAGTATCCCTGAAAATACTGAACGGCTCCCCAGACTTGCGGCAGCCCTCCATCCACCGTACCGACCCTGAGTGCCTCCACAATGTTCATCCCTGCCGCTATCAAGCTGCCCGCGCTGACGCAGGTGAGAAAGTCACGGACTCTGGGGGGTGAAGAGACGAGGTTCGGCACTAGGAGGGCCGGAAGAACCCAGAGGATCGTCAACTCGACAAGGCCGACGCCCGTCGCTCCCATGTTAATGCTGGACGCCGCTGAAACAACCGAGACCCCAAGAATTGCGAGCGGCCAAAACGCTGCACGTACCAGCATCGGTCTTGAAGGCGCGAGCGCCCAGGACGCCAACCAGCAGGCAGCCGAGAGCTCCGCGAGCACGTCCCCGAGGGTGAAGTGCACGCTGCCTAACTCGATTCGCGGGGCGGTCATCGTGCAAAGCACCGCGACCCAGAGCAGCCGGCGAGCCGCCACCATCAGATCGTCAGCCACCGGCCGCTCACGCGGCGCTCCTCGCGAGACTACCCCAGTGGCAATCGTCACTCAACCTCGTCGTCTAGTGTGGCGCGGTGCGATCACGGCAATCGTGGCACTTCTAAACTAAGGATCTGCAGGCAGGAAAACAGCGTTGCTTGAGTAACCGGTACGTCAGAACGCGCCGATGATGAGTTGCGTCTCCGTTCGCATGCTTCCCGCGACGCCCGAGTCGATAAACCCAGGTGCGCGCGGTACCCACACGTCAAGGACGGAAGTGGCACCCACATTCCCCATGGCGTCCACGCTCCGATACTCCACGCGGCATTGACCGACGGGCAGGACGTCCACCGCGCTCACGGTACTCCATGCTCCTCCGTCTACGCGGCGCTCGAAGTGCTGATGGTTGGGCAAGGTCGAGGACAAGTGAGCGACGTACACGGAGTCCTCCGTCTGGACCTGTTGCACGACCACACCCAGAGTAGGAAACGCGTCCGTTGCGGACACGGGAGCGTACTTGACCGGGTCGTTGTAGGGGGGCTCGAGGGCCAGTTGGGGAACGTCAATTTGGACGTAACGCATTGGCCAGCTGTACGACCCCACGATCCCCACCACCTGGTTATTCAACTGACTTCCCATGATGACCATCCCGTTCGCATGATCTTCCGCGATGTAGCTGTCGCCCGCTACATAAACCGTCGGGTCGTAGCTCGGCCCGGCAAGCTTCCTCGGTTGGAGACGACCGCCCTGGCCGCTGGAGCTCAAAGTGAGCAGATCGGTTGGTGACAACGGGTCGCCCATCCCATCGAGCGCATATTCTTCATCCCACTCCGGGTCTTCGTAGATCCAGCGGCCCATCTCGGGGATGAATACCGCCGCTGGGTCGTGCCCAAGAGTATTGATGAGCATTCCCTGTAAACCGGCCGCGGCCAACATCGTGTTGAAGATGATGTCTTGGTACGAGCACAGCACGTAGTGGAAGGAGGCAATGTCGCGGATCTGATAATGTGAGCCCGCTACCTGTACCATCATCCCGTTGGCGGCCCGTTGCCCGGTCGAGGGATCGAGCGTGCCCAACAGACTATCGAGCATGGCGTAACCGTTCAGTCCGACCGACCCCCAAAATTGGGTGTCCTGGTCGATCTTCGGATATGCGGCCGCGTTCACATCCGCCCAAGTCACGCCAGTCGGAAGGACCGTGAGATTGCTGGAACTGCCGTTCGGGTGCAGGAGGCTGTATGGGTGCACCGCGGTGCGAGACACCCAATCGCGTAATGCCCGTGCCCGATCAAGATTCGTGGTTGGGTTCCCGTACGAAGCGAGGATATCTGCCACTAAGGGGTGGAGCGCTACGATGAGTGGATTTTCGAGATTCTCTCCGACATAGAGATCCCGTTGCACCGTCGTGAGCGTTGAGGCCGCCGCCAAGATCCCGACGGAGTCCGGCGCCGTCGCAACGACGACTGGCAGGCGAGTCTGGATCGATCCCATCCCGACGATCAGGGTATCGTACCCCGAGCGTTGGACGCGTACATCGTGACACGGCGCTCCGGATGAAACCGTACCACGTACACTCCGAACGATCGTTGGATCTTGTGGAATCGCGAAGCCGTTCTTGTCGCGGCCCTGACAGGCGAGTGGCAGGCTAGAGCCGGCCGGGAGGGTCAGGACGGGATTTCCAAACGTCACGGACGCTGTGAGTGTGGTGGGGATCTGCTGGACGAGCATTACCACACGGGCGGGGAACGACGCCACGGTAAAATTCACCTCGGTCAGCCCGTTGCCGCGCGACCGTATCGAAGTGGAGTCAGTCCTGCTGACGACGTTCGTGTCGCCGACAGTCACGTTCCTCGCCAACCCGGGCACTACCGAACCCAGCGAGTCGAATGCCGTCCCCGTCACAGCCTGACTGTCCCCCAGGGCCACGAACCGCACGGTGTCGCTCGGCACGGCGACCCGCACAGCGCGTTGCGCCACGCGCACAATCACCGCTGCTGTGTCGGTTCCGGCAAGTGCTCGTACGATCGTCGAACCATTCCCCGACGCTCGCAGGTCGCCGGTCGAGTCCACCGTCACGACCGAGGCGTCCCCGGTCACGTAGGCCAGTGTCGCATCCGCGACCGGTGAACCGAGCCGATCAAATGCCGTGGCTCGCAGCGGGAGCACGGCGTGCAACGCTTCGAGCAGCAGGGAATCTCTCACCGCGGCGATCCGCGCGACCTGTTGGGCGACCACCATACGGATGCTGTCGGCGATGCCATTATCGGCGCGGCTATACATCCAAACTGCACCGTTCCGCCGCGAAGTCACGAGCCCATTGGCCCCGACCGTGGCGACGGTCGTGTCTGCGGACCACAACGCAAGCGACGGGTTCACGACTGGCGCACCGAGGCTGTCCGATGCCTGGGCCACCAACCGGGACGTGTCGCCGAGGGCGTCGAAGCCCGTGCGGCCAGCCGAAAGGCTCACGTGCTGGATGTGTTGGTGCACCACCGTCGCGATCGTGTGCGTCACGTCCCCGGCCGAGAGCGTGAAGGCTGCTCGTCCTTGTGACAAGCTGCTCACTTGTAGCGTGGCACCGGGCGCGACGACCGCGCTTCGGCTTGACACGGCACTCACGCGGGGGACCAACACCGGCTGGACTTGCACGACGGTATCGACAGAGAGATGGATAACCGGAAACGAGTCCATCACGGGCAGTCCGTGATCGTCCACGATCTGTACTTGTAAAGTTGCCGTTTGCCCCAAGGAATGGAACCGCAACGTGTCCTGAGACGGGACGATGGCCGCGACGGTCTGTGTAGTGTGCACCCACGCGGTATCCGTGGCGGATTCGCTCGACACCAGCAGCATGGTCCAGCCCCGTTTTAGTCCTTGCACGATGCCGAGCGAATCCACCCTACAGAGCGTCGCCTCGGCGCACGTGAACCGCGCCGAGGCGGGAACGAAAGTGTTCCCGAACGGGTCGGTCGCCTGCACCACGACGCGCGTCGGCACGCCGAGATGGACAGTGGTAGTTTCGTCGCGGACGGCGAGAGCGGCGATGTCTACTGGCTGGGCGGTACCCTGGATCGTGGCCTGCGCGGCGAGCTTGCCCGCTGTGACCTCGACGCTGAGCTGCTGTGACTCCGAAGCGTGCGTACCCAGCACCCAGACAGCGCTGAGTCGCCCCGCTGCGTCAGTCACATCGGTAGCATTCTCAGTATGGCCATTGGTGCCCACAACCGTCCAACGAACCGCGACCTCTGGGACCGGAGCACCGCTCCCGTCAGTGAGCTGAAAGACCACCGGCTGCGGGAGCGCGCGGCCGGGCGCCCCGATGACTGTGTCCCCAAGCGCGTCGAGTCGGGTCAAAACACCAAACGCGGGCGGCCCGGCCGGATCGGCGCATGCTACAACGAGCGCCACCGCTCCGAAAAGAGCCACCTGTGGCAATCCGTCTGTTCGATTCGGTGAATTTCGTGCCAAGCGCGTCGACCTGTGAACAAGAGCACGGGCTGCTTTCGCAGCCCGCGTACCACGGGGTACGCGTGGTCCAACGTCTTGTTCTGAAATGACTTATCGGCATACATGCCACTTGATTCCAGACTGCAACCCGTTGAAAACGCCCCACCCTTTGCATTGTGCAGTAGGTGTTACGGACCAGACTATCTTTGGCGCGGCCATGGATCTTCCCGCTCATTTGGACGCGCCGCCTCGGCGCTACCGAGTCCTTCACACGATAACCACTTTCTCGGCGTCCTCAGGAGCGCCCGAGAATACCCGGCTCACCTTGAAACTGCTGCCTCGTGATCGCTTCGAGGTATTCCTCGCGACCCGTGCCGGGCAAAGCATGGAGCGAAATCTACCTGCAGATGTTACGCTACTCCCGGTTAGACACCTCGATCGCGCTATTCGACCACACTCAGACTTACTCGCCCTGGTCGAGCTATATCAGCTTTGTAAGTATTGGCGCTTCGACGTCGTTCATACGCACAACAGCAAGGACGGAATCCTGGCGCGTTGGGCGGCGCATCTATCCGGGGTCCCGGTAGTTGTACACACGATTCACAACATTCCGTTTCGCTCCTCGGGGCACGCCCTGCGAAAGCGACTGTATCTCACGCTCGAACGTGTTACCGCCTCCGTGACGGACGCTTTCCTTGCCGTCTCGACTGAAAATGTTCGCGACTATCTGGAGCACGGAATAGGCGAGCAAGAACAATTTCGGGTGGTATACAGCGGCCTCGAGTTCGAACGCTATCGGGTGCAGCTCAGCCAAATCGACGCTCGTGCTCGGTTGGGTCTTCCGGAGGCCAACGCCGTGGTCGGATGGTTCGGTCGGCTCAATTACCAGAAGGACCCCCTCACCTTCATCCGCGCTGCGCGTGAGGTGAGCGAGAAATCCCCTGGGGTCCACTTCGTCGTTTGCGGCGATGAGGGCGTGGGGGATGGTCTGGCAGCTGCCACCCGCGGTCTAGTGAGTGATCTGGGCCTTGCGGATCGGGTCCACTTCCTAGGCTTCCGGTCGGACTTTCCGGTCGTGCTCCGCGCGGTCGACGTCGTAATGCACTCGTCGCGGTACGAAGGTATGGGACGCAGCGTATGCGAGGCTCTACTATGTGAACGACCGGTCGCGGGAACGGCGGTGGATGGGATGCGCGAGCTGATCGTCTCGGGCGTGCGCGGCGGCATCCTCGTGTCCCCGGGCCAACCATCTGCCCTCGCCGAAGCTACGCTGTCGCTACTCCGAGATCGCGAGCTAGGCCGGAAGCTCGCATCGGCCGGGGCGGCGTGGGTGCTGGCCAAGCTTTCGGCGACGGACATGGCGCGTCAGGTCGCGGATATTTACTTGGGCGTTCTTTCAGACGGCAGGAGAAGCGCGTCACTCCTCAGAAACAGTTAAGCGGGTGCTTCAGAAATGTAGTTTGAATGGAAACTTCTTTATTCCTGCCTCAACCAGCTCCACTGCCGCCGCCCCTGCCGCGTCCCACACAATGTCCACGAGGCCGAACCCACGCCCCGACTCCGTGCCGCAGTGTGGTTGATACACTAGGCACTGCCGCATGTCGTTCAGCTCGTAAATCGTTCCCCCGATCGTAACGATTGCGATGCGGGCCGAGCGGGCGGTCGCGCCACGTTTTGGATAGAAAGGGCAGGGGGCGGATGGCGAGGTCGAAGATCGCGCTGACCTCGAAATGGTCATTGTGACTGGGACACGACCAGCACGACAGCTTGTTGTCCGGGTCGAGAAGTTGCGCCTGTGCCGGGCGAGCAATGCCTGTGATTGCAGGAATGACGAACAGAAACGCGATATCGCGCCACATGGAGTTACGCTCCTACAAACCGATTTTCTTGAGGGCCGCTGCGAACAGCTCCGACCCCGCCGCGCCGCCAGATCATAGGCGAGCCCCAACAGGCTGAACCCTCGTCCACCAACGCCACACCGCCAGTCGTTCTGTGGTGGGGCGCAGATACCGAAATAGTTGTTCAGCTCGTACAGTGAGCCGAGCGCCGCCACGGTCGCCACGCGCAGCGCCGGGCTCTGCCGCCAGGATTTCGCGAAGAACGGCGCTGGGCGGATCGCGAGATCGATCACTGCACCGGTCATGAAGTGGTAGCGATGGCCGTAACACGACCAACAGGTGATCTGATTGTCAGGATCGAGAAATTGCGCGCGCGCCGGTGTAGTGACGCACAGCGTTCCGCACAAGAGCAGCAGGGTCCCGAGCGTAAGCCGTTGCCCAGACCTGCGTCGCGTATCCATCTGTCCTCCGAGTGTTCAATCGCGTGGTGCTCGCTCGGAGAGGGAATTGGCAAGAGGCGTTCCTGATACAGCGGTGTGCAATGCCATGTGAATCCGCGGGTTAAACGGAAGCCACCTGAAAATTGTGTATCGCGGGAGCACTGTCGTCGTGCGAAGGTGCGTCACGTTTTGCGTTGTATCCAACCCCTTACAGGTTTGTGAGATGCTCTAACGGAAATCGGGGAAGCGGCGAAATCCTGGTCTCGAACGCCCGCCCCCGATTCCCGGCATCTCGCCACGATCTGCGCACCGAAGGTAAGATGCCCGCTGCACGCGCCTAAGCGCAGCACACGTCCAGCGACAACGCTAGTAATGGACGATTCTGCACCAGCCCCCCGCAAGCGTTTGGGGGTGCAGGGTCGCGAGCCCCGCACCTTGACCCTTCACTTTCGCCACGATCGGAGTTCCGGCCGCGATCACTGCGGTAGGAAGTCAACTCGGAGATACGGCCCATGGGAGTTGTGGTCAAGCGAGGACTGCTAGAGCTGCTTGACCAGCACGACGAT
>Ga0335077_10003985_pt1 | contig 17954 bp, 9 predicted proteins | sample Lox_Sample_31_FD_207151 | JGI IMG/M metagenome (GOLD analysis project Ga0335077, IMG submission 207151) | Soil microbial communities from Loxahatchee National Wildlife Refuge, Florida, United States - Lox_Sample_3.1 | ecosystem: Environmental > Terrestrial > Soil > Wetlands | place: USA: Florida... | reverse complement strand
GAGGCCTGGGCTGTTGGGGCAGATCGAAGAGCCGCCCGAGCACAGGGTGGCCGCGTTGGCCGCAACCCATTGCGACGGCAAGAAGCCCGACTGCTGGTTGCTTTCCTCATAGGTATGCGGAATACCATCCCAGCGAAGGCCGAGGTTGAGGGTCAACTTGCGGTTGACCTTCCAGTTGTCCACCACATACGCCGCCCAGGACTGGTTGTCCCAATGCCCATCGCCCTGGTAGCCATCCTCGCTGTAGCCGGAGGCCATACCCAGCAGGAAGTCCGCCATGTCGTTGCCCGTGTAGTTGCCGTTAAAGGTGAAATTCCCTTGGGTGTCGGCGAAGTAGGTTTGGATTTTCTTGTAGATCGCCCAGCTAAACCCGAACTTCAACTGGTGGGCGCCCTTAGTGACCGAGAAATCGTCGCGAATCTGATAATCGTCCGCCTTATTGGTCCAGGGAACCCAGTTGAGGGCGTAGTTGGTTCCGAGTTGCGACAACGAGATCCCCGGGATCCTGTTATCCAGGTTGGTGGTATTCGGGAACAAGAGGGGAATGTTCACGCCGTCTTTGGTGCGATCCAGAACGCCAAGCGCGGTCGAATCCGGCAGGATGTTGATGCGGTTGCCGTTGTAGTTGAACGCCAACTCGTTGAGCAGCGTCGGGCTGATCATGTAGGTGGAGTGCACAACGCCCGAATAGGACGGGTTGCCGAACGTGTTGCCGGCCGAAGGAACGTTGTCGCCGCTCCACATCGTGGTTGCGTAGGTCTGGTCAATGGAATCCGCCACGAAGTGCCCGAACAGCCACATCTTGTCGCCGAAGTGGTGGTCAATCCGGACGATTTCTTCGCGAACGTCGGTGGGCGCCGTACCGCCGCCAACGAACTGGGTGCCGTTGTTGGGGGCCGGGAAGATCCCGGCTTTCAGCAGCGCCTGGGCGTTCGGGTCGAGCAGGCTACTGGGAATGGTGTTGTTCGGGAAAGCCACCCGCTTGCTCGAGTCAGGCGACCCGCTGGTGCATCCGCTCAGCGCCACGCCGGCGCCGGCAAACTGGTTCTGGATCGACTGTGACACCTGGCAAACGTACGGCGCATAGATGGTTTTGGAACCGAAGTTGCCGCTGTACAGGCTGGTTGATGGAACGGTGGTGTTCAAGCCGCCGGAGCTGACCAGCTTGCGCCACTCCATGTTATAGAAGAAGAAGGTCTTATCCCTTTTCGTGTTGAACACCTTGGGGATGAAAACCGGGCCGCCGATGTTGAAGCCGTAGACGTTGTACCGGTCCAGGTTTCGCGGCACTCCACCGGGGGTGGCGTTGTTGAAGAACGTGTTGGCGTCCAGATCCTCATTGCGGACGAATTCCCACGCCGTGGCATGCAGGTCCCTGGTTCCGGACTTGAACACCATGGTGAAGGTCGCCCCTGCGGACAAGCCGAAATCGGGGCTGTAGTTGGACGTCAGGGTGCGGAACTCGCCAACGGAGTCGATCGACGGCATCACGCTGATGGTGCCCGACCCGCCGCGGTCCAGGTCCTCGCCACCATCAATCATGTAGATGTTGTGCGACATCCGGTTGCCGTTGTAGCTGACGGTCGCGTTGCCGCCCACGGCGGTCGGCGTGTTGACATCCGGCATGTTGCTGGACGCGCCGGCAACCAGGGCGGTCAGACCGTAAATCGAACGGCCATTGACGGCAAGCTGTGTAACTTGCGAACTGGTGATCACGTCGCTGACTTCACCGGTTTCGGTCTGCACCGCGACTGGTGCAGCTTCCACGGTGATGCTTTCCTGCGTGGCGCCCACTTCCAGTTTGAAATCCACACGGGCGCGGTCACCGACGGCCAGAACGACGTCTGCCTTTTCTTCCTTCTTGAAACCGGCCGCCTCGGCGCTGACCTTGTAGTGCCCGATCTGAAGGCTTGGCGCCAGATACTGGCCCAGGTCGTTGGTTGTCACCTGGCGAACCTGGTTGGTATCACTGTTGGTGATGGTTATGGTTACGCGCGGAATCGCCGCGCCGGACGGATCCGTCACGGTTCCGACGATAGTGGCTTCCTGCGCCAGAGCCTGGGACGTGAACAGACCCAGGGCAACACAGGCGAGGAAAACTACGCGGAGACTAATCTCTCTCACACTACCTCCTCAATTGAAATAAAGTTAGAACCCTGCGTGCCACGTACGTTTAATTACATGGCACGAACTTCCATTCGGGACAGTTTAATGCGCTCCGCCGCGGCGGGTAAGAGTATTACGGAAGGGCACATTGACGATCCCGCAGAATCAGCGACTTAGAGGGTGTCCGGGGAGGCTGAAAAAAGAGTATGATACTAGAACGTTCGGTGCTAAAATCCCCAGTAACGATGCTCCATGTCTCGCAGACCTGACCTCCGTGAGGTGCAGCCTCTTCTGGCGCCGGACCGCGCGGAGGAAGTTCGTGCTTTGCTGGAGCGAATCCTGAGCAGCCACCATTTCCGGGGCAGCCGCCGATGCCAAAGCCTGTTTCGGTACATCACCGAGCAAACCCTGGCCGGCGAGACGCACTCGCTGAAGGAGCGCACGCTTGGGGTGGAGGTTTTCAGCCGGGCGCCCGACTACGATACCAGCCAGGACCCGGTTGTGCGGGCCACGGCGGCGGAAATCCGCAAGAAGCTGGCGCAGTACTACCAGGAACCCGGACACGAATCGGAATGCCACATCGACCTGCTGACCGGCTCGTACGTCGCCGAATTTCACTTCCACGAAGCCGCTGCGGTGGCGGCTCCGCGGCGCCGGAAGAGGCGCTGGTGGATCCTGGTCACCGCTGTGGCGGCGGTTCTCGCGATCATTGCCGCCGGCCTTGCGTTGGGGCGGCAGAAACGGTCGGACCTCGACCAGTTCTGGGCGCCTCTGCTTCAGGCGCGGGGTCCGGTGCTGGTGAGCGTGGGCCAGCCGATCGTTTACAACCTGAAGTCCACGTACGCGCAGGACGCTATTCAGGGCATCGTCGCCGGGAAGGCGCCCGGCGAGCACCGCACCGACGACGTGATCCGCATGAAGGACCTGCTGATTCTGTCGGACCGGTACGTGGACCTGGGCGATGCGGTGTGCCTGGCGCACCTGGTCTCGCTGCTGGAGATCCACGGCAAGCTGTATCACATCCGCGGCGAGCGGACGACGACGTTTGCCGACCTGTCCGAGGGCCCCTCGATCCTGGTGGGCGCCTTCAACAACGAGTGGACGCTGCGCACCAACAGCCAGCTGCGATTCACGTTCTATAAGGACAGCAAGAACGAGATCGACTGGGTGAGGGACAGGGACCACCCGGAGAACACCGCCTGGAGGTTGAAGCAGGCGTGGCCGTACTGGGATGTTCCGATCGACTATGCGATTGCGTCCCGCATCTACGACGCGACGAGCAACCGGCCGGTGATCATCGCGGCGGGGATCACGCGGCATGGAACAATGGCCGCGGGGGAGTTCCTCACCAACCCCGAATACTTCGCCGAAGCCGCGGCGCAGTTCTCCGCCGGATGGCAGAAAAAGAACCTGCAGGTTGTGCTGAGCGTTCCGGTGGTGAATCGGGTGGCCGGGCGCCCGCGGGTTGTCGCCACGCACGTCTGGTAGCCGCGCAGGCCGCCATTGAGGATCTCGCCGGCGTTTCCGCGCCGGGCCGGGTGCAGCGTATCATAATTCTGAGGGGGGCTGTCCGGTGTTTCCTTCCGCTGGGGGTGGAACGAGCAAGGGTCAGCAATCGGAGAAAGCGCCGGCGGAGAAGCCGGTCACCAGGCTGCTGCGCGAGTGGAGCGCCGGCAGCAAAGAGGCTCTGGACCAGCTGATGCCGCTGGTCTACGACCAGCTGCGGAGACTCGCCTCGCGATGCCTGGCCGGGGAGCGGCCGGGGCACACCCTGCGCGCCACGGCGCTGGTCAACGAAGCTTATTTGCGGCTGGCGGGCTCCGGCGCGGATTTCAACGACCGGGTGCATTTCTTCGCGGTGGCCGCGCGGCTGTTGCGCCAGATCCTGGTGGACCACGCGCGGACGCAGAAGCGGCAGAAGCGCGGTGCGGGCGCGGCGCGCCTGACGCTGGACGAGGCGATCCTGGTGGCTCCGCGCCAGCCGGGGCTGGTGGAACTGGACGACGCGCTCGAACGCCTGGCGGCGGTGGACCGCCGCAAGAGCGAGGTGGTGGAACTGCTCTATTTCGGCGGGCTCACCTACGACGAGACGGCGGCGGCCCTCGAGATTTCGCCCGCCACCGTCCACCGCGAATTGCGGATGGCAAAGGCCTGGCTGCACACGAAGCTGGCGGACGGCTAGCGGCGGACTTGGCGCCCATGCCGCAACGCGACGATCCCGACCGCTGGGCCCGGCTGGAGCACCTGTTTCAACGCGCGGCCGACATGGCGCCGGGCTTGCGCGACAGGTTCCTGGACGAAGCGTGCCAGGGCGACGCCGAGCTGCGGCGCGAGCTCGAAGCCATGCTCTCCGCATCGACCGAACCGGGCGACCTGCTGTCGTCTTCCATCGAGGAGGCGGCGCGCGATTTCCTGGCCCCCACGGACCGGGAGACGCTGCAACCGGAGAGCGCGATCGGCCCCTACCGAATCATCTGCCTGCTGGGCGCCGGCGGGATGGGCCGCGTCTACAAGGCCCTTGACACGCGGCTGGAGCGCGAGGTGGCGATCAAGACGCTGGCCGCGGACGCAATCGGGAACGCGCGCGGCATCGAGCAGTTCGAACAGGAGGCGCGCGCCGCCTCGGCGCTCAACCACCCGAACATTCTCACCATCTACGACGTGGGGGAGTGGCAAGGCCGGCGGTTCATCGTCTCCGAGCTGGTGGAGGGGCCGACGCTGGCGAGCAAGCTGGCGGCGGGACCGCTGGATGTGGCGGCGGCGCTCGACATCGCCATCCAGGTGGCGTCCGGGCTGGTGGCCGCGCACGCGGCGGGGATCGTCCACCGCGACATCAAGCCGGAGAACGTGCTGATCCGCGGCGATGGGCTGGTCAAGATCGTCGATTTCGGGATCGCGAAACTGAGCGAGGCGCGAAGGCCGGTGGCAGCGGGGGCCGGATCGCGGGCGACCACCGGCTCGCGCACCGGCACCATCATCGGCACGGCGAAGTACATGTCGCCGGAGCAGGCGCGCGGGTTGCGCGTGGACGCGCGGACGGACCTGTTCAGCCTGGCGGTTGTGATCTACGAAACGATCGCGGGCCGGGCGCCCTTCGAAGGCGACACCGACAGCGACGTGGTGGCGGCCATCCTCATGACCGAGCCGCCGCCCCTGGCAGAGGCGGTGCCCGGCGTGCCGGCGGAGCTGAGCCGCATCGTCGCCAGGGCGATCAGCAAGAACCGCGACGATCGCCACGAAAGCGCCGCCCAGCTTCGCGACGAGCTGATCCGCCTGCGCGACGACCTGCGCTTCCCTTCCAGGCCGGCCACCGCCGGGGCGCGGCGCCTTTTTCTTCACACGCGGCGGGCGGCCGTTTCGGGCGCGGCATTGGCCGTACTTATCGGCGGCGGGTATTATGCGCTGCGCAGGATGTCCCGCCCCGCCGGGGCAGCGGGCCCGCGCAGCCTGGCCATTCTGCCGTTCCGCAACCTGAAGCCCGATCCCGCGACGGACTTCATCGGCTTTTCGCTCGCCGACGCGATCATCACCAAGCTGGGCTCGATCAGCCGGCTCACGGTGCGGCCGTCGTCCGCGGTGGCCGCGTACCGGAACCAGGAGCCCGATCCGCGCCAGGCCGGCGCCGCGCTGCGCGTCGACACCCTGTTGACCGGCAGCTATATCAAGGAAGGGCCGCATCTGCGCATCACGGCCCAGCTGATCGACGTGAAGGCCCTGAACATCCTCTGGCGCGATACCATCGACGTGCGGTACGACAGCCTTCTGGAGGTGAACGACCGGGTGGCGGAGAAGATCATCTCCGGCCTGGAGCTGAACCTCACGCCTTCGGAAATCGAAACGCTGAAGCTGGATAATCCGAGCAACCGCGCGGCTTACGAGGATTACTTACGAGGCGTCGACTTATACGCGATGAATGACTTCGAGAGCTCGATCGCCATTCTGGAGAGATCGACCGCGCTGGACGCGAGTTACTCGCCGGCGTGGGTCCACTTAGGCCGGGCTTACGAAGCCAATGCTTCGCTCCAATTCGGCGGACGCGAGCAGTACCAAAAAGCGGAAGCGGCCTTTCAGAAAGCGCTGCGGCTGAACCCGGCATCGATCGAGGCGCGGGTCTACATGGCGAACCTGTTGACCGATACGGGGCGGGTGGAGGAGGCCGTGCCGCTGCTGCGTGCCGCGCTCGAAAGCAACCGCAACAGCGCGGCCGCGCACTGGGAACTCGGCTACGCTTACCGGTTCGGAGGCCTGCTGGAGGATTCGGCGCGCGAGTGCGAGACGGCGCGGCGGCTCGACCCTTCGGTGAAGATCGGCAGCTCCGCGATCAATGCCTATTTCTACCTGGGCCGCTACGACCAGTGGCTTGCCAGCCTGCCGGCCAGCGACACGGCTTACATCCGGTTTTACCGGGGACTCGGCGAGTTTTATCGGGGCAATTACGCGGCGGCACAGCGGCATTTCGACCGGGCATACGAGCTGGATCCTTTGTTACTCCAGGCCGACATAGGCAAAGCCTTGTCTTACCACCTAGCGAATCAGAACGCAGAGGGCGCACATCTGCTGCGCGAGGTGGAGAACAAGATTCTGGACCGCGGAGTTACCGACGCCGAAGCTATGTATAAGGTTGCGCAGACTTATGCGGTTCTCGGCGACAAGCCGGCTGCGCTGCGCTTGTTCCGGCAGACGATCAGAAACGGCTTCTTCTGTTATCCCTACTTTCAGAGCGATCCGCTGCTCGACAACATCCGCCGGGAGCCCGGTTTCGCGGACTCGATGGAAGAGGCCCGCCGGCGCAGCGAGACGTTTCAGGCCAGGTTCGCGCCGCGGGACCGGTAGGCCGCCGCACGCGGGTCCTCTTCGCCTCTTTCGAAAAGGCCCACCGTTGACCGAGAGGCGGATTGGCGATCCGCCGCAGGCTGCCTGAAGGCCAACCTGCCCCACACGAACCTTTTCATGGTTTCGGGTGAGGCTTGCTTGACGGTGGGACTGCCCCGGAAAATAGCATTCCCGTGAGGGAATTGCCCGCGCAATGCCGCATATGGTGGCAGAGGACAAAACACACGATAACCAGGGTCACCGTAACGGCTGAGTAACTGGAATCTTTCGGCGGCCGGTTTGGCCGCCATGTCCTCGCCGAAGCATCGGCCGGAAGGCCGGCTTCCAACCATGTCAGTTAGAGGAGACATCGATATGCGAGACAAGACGCTGTTTGTCACTTCGGAAGCACGGCTGGGCCGCGCTCTCCGTCACCTTTCCACGCTCATCGGCGGGGCCGCGGCCTGCGCGGTTTTGACTGCCGGGACCCTGGCGCTTCCCCGCCCCGCCGCGGCCGGAACCAACGTTCTTCCGCTGCCTGCCTCGCAGGCCACCACCGTGCCCACCAACGGCGACGTGAATCCGTACGGCGTGGCATTCGTGCCGGCGACGGTTGCGAGCGGCGGGATGCTGCAGCGCGGCGGAATCCTGGTTTCGAACTTCAACAACAACCAGAACCTGCAAGGCACGGGAACGACGATCGTGCAGATCTCGCCGCAGGGCCAGACGACGTTGTTCTACACTTCGGCCGCGGCGGGACAGACGGGCTTTTCCGCGGCGCTGGGGATTCTATCGAGCGGCATCGTGATTGCGGCTTACCTGCCGAGCACCGACGGCACATCGGCGACGGCCGGAGTCGGCGGACTGCTGTTCATCGACCGGAACGGCAAGCTGCTGGGAACGCTTTCCGATCCGACGATATTCGACGGGCCCTGGGGCATGGCCATCTCCGATCGGCGTGACGGGTTCGCGTACGTATTCGTTTCCAATGTGGAGAGCGGCACGGTTGTCCGGCTCAACGTAAGTTACGACGCGATGGGCGGCGAGTACGCGAAATTGATGTCCGCCACCACCATCGCCTCCGGGTTCCAGCACAGCGGCGATCCGGCGGCGTTCGAAGTCGGGCCTTCGGGACTGGCCTACGATCCGATCCAGGATGTGCTGCTCGTTGCCTCCGAAGTGGACAGTTCGATCTACGCGATTCCGCACGCCTCGCGCCTCACGGCGCCGGAGGGCACCGGATCGCTGGTGGTTCAGGACACGACGCACCTGCACGGTCCGTTGGACCTGGCGCTGGCGCCGAACGGGCACCTTCTGGTCGCCAACAGCGACGGGCGCAACGCCGATCCTAACCAGCCGAGCGAGTTAGTCGAACTTACATTGGACGGCGAGTTCGTGGCGCAGTACTCGGTGGATCCGAATAACGGCGGAGCATTCGGCCTCGCCATTCATTCCCTGGAGTTGGGCGTGATCCGCCTGGCGGCGGTGGACGACAACCAGAATGTCCTCAACATGTGGACGACCGTGGTCCGCTAGCAGGAAGACAAGGCGGCGAGCGCCCGAGACCCGGCAAAGGCTCTCGGGCGCCGCCGCGTTTTGGCGCTGGGGCGGGAAGCGCGCACATCCTCAGTTCAAGTCGACACAATCCTCCAATTCCCTGCCGGATTTTTCCTCACGGGTCGGTACCGATTCAGAGCCAACCTTCCTGAGCTAACCGGGCCGGACGGGTCAGCTATGTGCGATTCATCACTTAACTTGTAACGATCGTTACGCATGTTACTGGTTACCCTGAATCGCCGAACTCACCTTGCTCATCTTACGGTCATTCCGCGCTTCTGCGCTTTGCGAGGGGTCCAATGATACGGAGTTACGGCAGCTGTTCGAGCTTGTTGTCAGGTATTTCGGCGCTTGCGATTCTGCTTGCCGGCGGAGTGGCATTCGCGCAATCCACAGGTGGCATCCAGGGCACGGTCACCGACTCGAGCGGGGCCGCGGTCCATGGGGCGCAGGTGGTGATTCACAATCAGGCAACGGGAGAAGAGCGAACCACACTGACCGATGAGGCTGGTCTCTACCAGTTACCGTCGTTGCCTGTGGGAACTTATCGGGTGGAGGTGAAGGCGCCGGGGATGCAGGTGGCAACCGTGCCCAACCTGGTGGTATCGGTCGGGACCACGGTGCGGCAGAACTTCACGCTCAACGTGGCGTCAAGCACGCAGACCGTGGAGGTGCAGGCGGCGGCGGACCTGATTCAGGCCGCCGATATGTCCGTGGGAGACATCGTCAACCAGCACACGGTGCAGGAGATCCCGCTCAACGGACGCCATTTCGTCGACCTGGCCCTGTTGACGCCGGGCACGGTGACACCGCCGGCGAACGGATTCCTGACGGCTCCTCTGCGCGGCCAGGGCTCGTTCTCGTTTGTGTCGGCCGGAGGCCGGGAAGATACCGTCAACTTCATGATCAACGGCATCAACCTGAACGATCCGAGCCAGAATCAGGTTACGTTCCAACCGGTGATCAACACGATCGAGGAATTCAGCCTCGACAATTCCACGTTCAGCGCGGAGTACGGGCGCAGCTCCGGCTCGATCGTCAACATTGCGACGCGCTCGGGCGGCAACCAGTGGCACGGCGAAGCGTACGAGTTCATGCGCAACGCCTTCATGGATGCGCGCAACTTCACCAACCCGACAGACGTGACGAAAGGCGGCGTGCTGGTTCCCAGTCCCGAGAATGAGTTCATCCGCAACCAGTTCGGCGGCGATGGCGGCGGCGCGATCAAGAAGAACAAGCTGTTTGCGTTTCTCAGCTTCGAAGGGCTGCGGCAGCGCCAGGCGGTGCCGCTGAGCGCCACGGTTCTGACCGCAGCGCAGAGACAGCAGGCAGCGACGACGAGCGACGCGCAGGTCCAGGCGCTGCTGCCGCTGATCCCGCTTGCGAACTCGGGAACGAGTTCCTTTGTCGGAGGCATGACGGCGCCGGTGAACATCGAACAGGGCACCGCCAACGTCAGCTATCAGATCAACGACAACAACCGGCTCAACTTTTATTACGCAATTCAGCGGGACCAGCGCAATGAACCGTCGACGACCGACGGCAACAGTTTTCCGGGCGAAGGCGACCAGCGCAACGGCCACCGCCAGCTTCTGACCATCAACGAAACCTCGACGATCAGCCCGACGCTGGTGAACGAATTTCGCGCCGGCGCCAACCGCATCCACATTGTGTTCGCGCCGGACAACGTGGATTCGGCCTCGGCTTTCGGCATCGACACCGGGATCACCGCCGCGATCGGGCTGCCGCAGATTGCCGTCACGGGCGCTTTCACTTTCGGCGGCATCAACAACTTTCCGCAGGGCCGCGGCGACAATGTCATGGTCGGCAGTGACACCTTGAGTTGGACGCACGGCAACCACATCGTCAAGATCGGTGGAGAGTACCGCCGGCAGAACATGGACAGCTTCACCTACACGCCGGGGACATTCAGCTTCCCGAGCATCACGGCGTTTTTGGCCGACCAGGCCAATTCGTTCACCGTGAACAATTCGGACAGGGCGCTCCGCGCGTATGCGACCTCGGCGGGAGCCTTCGTTACCGACACCTGGAAGGTGGCGCAGAATTTTACCGTGACGCTGGGTGTGCGCTACGACTGGTACGGGACGCCGAGCGAGGCGGAGAACCGGTTCGTCGTCTTCGATCCCACGACCGTCACGCTGCAGCACGTCGGACCCGGAGTGGGGCCCTCGGTTCTGTACAATCAGAACTTTTTCGCCTTCGACCCGCGGGTGGGCCTGGTATGGGACCCGTTCAAGACCGGCAAGACGGTGATCCGCTCGGGTTTCGCGATCATGAGGGACCAGCCGAACTTCGGTCTTTCGAGCGGCGCGGGCTACAACCCACCGTACGCGCAACCAATCTCCTATGTGCCGCCGGCGGGCCAGTTCGTCACGCTGTTCAACGCGTTTCCGCTGGCTTCCGGGGCGGTGGCGCCGTATATGGTGCAGCCCAACTATACGGACGACTATGTCACCGAATGGAACTTCAACGTCCAGCAGTTACTCAAAAACGACTATGTCGTGACGGTAAACTATGTCGGTAGCAAAGGCACCGATCTGAACATCGAGCGCAACTTCAACCAGTTCATCAACGGCGCGCGGCCTTACCCGGCGCTTTCCCCCGTCAGCCCGATCGATCCGGGCATGACTCTCAGCAATATCACGGAGGCCATGAGCGCCGGCAACTCTTCGTATCAGGCCCTGTGGGTGGAAGCGAAGAAGCGCTTCGCCAGCGGGCTGCAGTTCGACGCGGCTTACACGTATTCGAAATCGATCGACGACGTGTCGCAGGACAATTTCGGAGTATCGGTTCAGAACAGCTATTGCCTGGCATGCGACCGCGGCCTGTCGGACTTCGACGCCCGCAACCGATTCGTTCTGAGCGGCATCTACGATTTGCCATTTAAGGGAAACCGATTCAAGGCGGGCTGGCAGTTTTCGCTGATCAACACGCTGCAAAGCGGGAACCCATTTAATATGCATATCGCCAACACGTCATATACGGGGGTGGGATCGCTGCGGCCGGATGTTACCGGACCGATTATGACCGCCTTCAGCCCGGCGACCAACGGGAGCCCGACTAACATCACTTATGTGCAGAATGCCGGCCTTCCGGGGCAGGCCGCCAACGTGTTTGTCGTCCAGGGGACGAACGGAGTTCCACTCGGATTCGGGAACCTGGGCCGCAACGTGGCGATCGGCCCGGGTTTCGAAGACCTGGACATCGCGCTGGTGAAGAACACGGCGATCACGGAGCGGCTGAACCTGCAGCTTCGGTGCGATGCGTTCGACATGCTGAACCACCCGAATTTCACCAACCCGGGCGGAGCGGGGGCGATGGCGGTGACGGTAGGTCCGGGCTTCGGCACGGCATCGACCACGCAGGGCCTGATCACCGGAGGAACACGCTTCACTTCCGGTGATTTCGGGACGTCGCGGCAATTGCAGGTTGCCATGAAGTTCCAGTTCTGACGGCGACTCGCGAACAGTGAATCGCAGGCCGGACCAGGGAGTCCAGCGCGGACGGGGACGTCCGCCTCACGGTTCCCGCCGCGATCGGGCGATAGGAGAACCCGGCGGCAGTGTCGGCGCGGCCGGTCCCGATTAGAATGTTCTGGGAGAGGACATTTTGAATTCGCGCCGACGATTTCTCTGGTCTGCACCCGCCGCCGTGTTGGCCGCCACCACCGCTTGCCACAAGCCCAAAACCGGTTCGGCCGCGCCGCCGGCGGGTGCGCCGCCCGCATTCGGCACGGCGCCGGAGGTAGGGCCGGCCGTGTCACCGGCCACCTTCGCGGAAGCGGAGAAGCTGGTGCGGTTCGAACTCACCGAAGCGCAGCGCAACATGGCCGCGGCAAGTTGGCGCAGCACGATGGCCTCGCTCTACGAGCGACGCGTCGGGCCGCGCAAATTCCCTCCGCCGGCGTCGATTGCGCCGGCCACGCGCTGGGATCCACGGTTGCCCGAATTCGAGGGCGGCCCCAGCCGCGACCGCTTCATTCGCACGCCGAGCGCGCGCACACCGCTCCCCACGAACGATGGGGACATCGCATTCGCTCCGTTGACCCGACTTTCGCGCTGGATCGAGGCGCGGCAACTCACCTCGGAGCGGCTGACGCACATTTACCTGGAGCGCCTGAAACGCTTCGACGGCAAGCTGCGCTGCACGATCACGTTGACGCCCGACCTGGCACTGGCGCAGGCGCGCGCCGCGGACCGGGATACCGCGGCCGGGCGCTACCGGGGTCCGCTGCACGGCATTCCATGGGGCGCGAAAGATCTGCTGGACACGGCCGGCATCGCCACCACCTATGGGGCGGAGCCGTACCGGGACCGCGTCCCCAGCGAGGATGCGCAGGTCGTCCAGCGGCTCCGCCTGGCCGGAGCGGTGCTAGTGGCCAAGCTGAGCATGGGCGCGCTGGCGCTCAATGATATCTGGTTCGGCGGGCAGACGATGAACCCGTGGCTGCTGGAGGAAGGGTCATCCGGGTCGAGCGCGGGGCCGGGAGCCGCCACGGCGGCCGGACTGGTCGGGTTCGCGATCGGCAGCGAAACCGACGGCAGCATCGTGAGTCCTTCGATGCGCTGCGGCGTCACGGGACTGCGTCCGACGTTCGGCCGCGTGCCGCGGACCGGCGCGATGACTCTGTGCTGGTCGCTCGACAAGCTGGGCCCGATGGCGCGCGGGGTGGAAGACACACTGCTGGTTCTACAGGCCATCTCCGGGACCGATGTGGGCGACCTGGCCAGCGTGCCGGCGAGGCTCGATTTCGATTCCGGCGCTCCGGTGGCACAGTTGCGCGTCGGCTACTTTCCGGCCTGGATGAGGGAAAGCCCGGCCACGGATGTGGACCGCGCGGCGCTCGAGGCGGCGCGCAAGCTCGGCATGGTTCCGGTCGAGGTATCGCTGCCCGACTGGCCCTACGATTCGCTGACCCTGATCCTGTTCGCGGAAGCCGCGGCGGCGTTCGAGGACCTCACGCTCGCCGGCGGCCTGGACCAACTGCGCGAGCAGGTCCCCGACGCGTGGCCCAACCTCTTTCGACAGGCGCGCTTTCTTTCAGCGGTGGACTTCGTCGAGGCCGATCGTTTCCGGCGCAGCGTGGCGCTGCAGATGGCGCGGATTTTCTCGCAGGTGGATCTGCTGCTGGTGCCTTCGCTGCGCGATGAGATACTCACTATCACCAACTTCACTGGCCACCCCTCGCTGACATTTCGCGCCGGATTCGTGGAGGTGTCGGAGGCGCGCAGCGACTGGGCGCCGGATCCGGCGCATCCGCTGCCGAAATTCTCGCCGCCGCGGCGGGTGCCACACGGAGTCACGCTGATCGGCCGCCTGTTCGACGAAGGCACGATTGGCCGCGCCGGTATCGCCATGGAACGAGCGTTGCTGGTCGCGGCCGAACGGCCGCCCGGTTTCTAGGGGAAGAACAGCGACGGCATTTGACTCTCGCAAGCGGCGTGTTTCGGTGCAACGAAGGGCACCCATCGGCGACGATGGCAACCCGCCAAATCGGATCGCATCCGTGTGGCCGACCGGCACGACCGATTCCACCGCGGAAGTGAAGCGTCCCAGCCTGAGGCTAGTTGTCGTTCTTCACTATCTCCCCGGCCTTCATCACGAACTTCACCCGGCCCAACAGCGTCACGTCCTGGAGGGGATCTCCAGCTACGGCGATGATATCCGCGACCTTCCCGACTTCCAGCGTGCCGGTCGAGTCCTGCAGGCCCAACAGCTCCGCAGCCCGGCTCGTCGCCGATCGAATGATCTCGATCGGCGTCATGCCCTCTTCGTAGTACGCCTGCAGAACGTCTACACTGGCCTGGCCGCGGCTCTTTCCGGGCACGGTCAGATACATGTCCGAACCGGCGGCAATCGGGACTCCCATTTTCAATGCCCGCTGAAGCCGGTCGCGATTGCCGTTAATGTAGTTTTTGGACTCCTGTTCCACCTGAGCCCGCTCACCGGCAGCGGGCGCGCGTCCGCCGAAAATCATTTCCACCAACTGGCGAAGGGTAAGATCGGTCGGCACCAGAAAAATGTGTTTGGCAACCATCAATCTGAGTACATCGTCAGGCACCACATAGGCGTGCTCGATCGAATCCACACCCGCCTCCGCGGCCACGCGGGTAGCCTGATTGCCTATGGCGTGGGCCGCGACTTTCACCCCCGCTAAGTGAGCCTCCTCGACAACTGCCTTCATCTCCTGCAACGTCACATTGGCGGGCCCGTTGACGATCACCTTGATGCATCCCGCACCATCGTAGAGCGCCTGGCGTACAGCCTGCCTTGCGCTTTGCTCCCCGGTGATCGTGACGTATTCCTGTTCAATCAGGTTCTGCGCCTGCGGCGTTAGGCGCCCAAGCTGCCCGCCAGGAGGGGCAAGGGCTCGCGTGGAGGGTACGATTCGGGGTCCTTGCGCCCATCCGTTACGGATCGCCGTTCGCAGCGCTACGTCTCCGTTTACTCCCGAGTTGCCCAGGTCGCGAACGCTCGTGATGCCGGCCTCCAGAACTTCTTTTGCGAGCTTGGCGCCCATCAGAGCGCGTTCCGCGGTGCTCTGCGTCGCAACGATTCTCAGCATCTCGAGTTCCTGGGACATTACCTTGGTTCCGTCCATCTGGTCCAGGAGGTGGGTGTGCGCATCGATCAATCCAGGCAGCAGTGTCGCGTCCCCCAGATCGATCAGTGGTACGCCCGCGGGAATGGCCGGCTCCGCCGAAACTGCGCTGATTTTGTCCCCTTCGACGAGGACCGTCGCGTTCTCGAGGAACTTATCATTCTTGCCGTCGAGCAACCTCGCCGCTCGAATCGCGACGCGCCGCGTGGAAGCCGCGCGATTGGGCACCTGGGCCTGACAGATGTCGAGGCATAAGACGCACGCGAACAGACACGCAAAAAGCACGCGGCTCGCAGCAGGCGTCTTCGATCCACGGCAATCCGGCCGCATCTTGCAACCGCAATTGCCCTTGCGAGAGGACATTCTCCAAGACTTCATAAGCAGGCGATCTCCGCTGGTTGTTCAAAGGCCCCCGAAACCAAACCATTATCAGTGACCGGCCGAGAGCGTAGCAAGCCGAGGGTGAGACGCCCAAAGTTCCGCCGGCGAAATTGCGGAACGCGGAAGCCCGCGAGCGAGTAATCGTACGTTCCGCCCGGAGGCCAGAACATGGCCGCGAAAACGCCTTGAGTGTCTGAAAGCCACGCCGATTGGGTGCGCGACATAGAAGTGGGAAACGGTCGCAACTCGATTTCCGCCGTATGCATTTCCACGAGAATTCGGCCTGTTCTTGAGACGTGATGGCGGGCATGCCGTGTGATCGAGTCGCCGGAATGCAGGCAGAATTGTCTGAAGTACCGAGTACGCCCAGAGTTCGCCGCTTTGCTTGGGATTTCGGCAGGTCTTCACTTTTGTGTCGCGCACCCACGCCGATTTGCGGATCATCAGCACTTGGCGCATCCTGGAAAGAACTGCACTCAGCCCGTCGCAGATCGAGCCTCTGTCGGCCACTGCCCCTGTAAGCCTGTCATTAAGCTCTAACGACCACCACGTAGAACCTGTGTCCGCACCATGGGACAGCCGCGTGTCAGAGGGTAGAACTGTCTCCAGCAGGAGTCTATGCCGCATACGGCCGAAATCGAGAGACGCGCATCCGCTGGCGTTTGCGCGACGCACTGCCCGTATTGTTCACTGCAATGCGGGATGCATCTGCGCGCCGAGGACGGGGACACGTGGACCGTGCGGGAACGCGACTTCCCCACGAACCGTGGCGGCCTGTGCCAGAAAGGATGGACAGCGGCCGAACTGCTGGCGCATCCGGACCGCTTGCGGAGCCCCCTGGTCCGCGACCGCAAGCACGATCCTCTTCGTCCGGCAACCTGGGATACCGCGCTCGATCGGGTGGTAGCCGCGATTGGCCGTACGCAGAAGTCGTACGGCAAGGATGCCGTTGGAGTCTTTGGCGGCGGAAGTCTCACTAACGAGAAGGCCTACCTGCTGGGTAAGTTCGCGCGTGTAGCGCTGGGGACATCGCGGATCGATTACAACGGCCGTTTCTGTATGTCGTCGGCCGCGACCGCATCGATAAAAGCATTTGGCTTGGATCGCGGCCTGCCGTTCCCACTGGCCGACATCGCCCACGCGGAAACCATCCTTCTGGTGGGCAGCAACCTGGCGGAGACCATGCCGCCGGTGATGCAGTATTTTGTCGAGCAGAAACGCCGGGGCGGAACTCTGATCGTGGTGGATCCGAGGGCGACGCTGACCAGCGCGTCGGCGACGCTGCATCTGCAGATCACGCCTGGAACGGACGGCGCCTTGGCTAACGGCCTGCTCCACATCGCTATCCAGGAAGGGTACATCGACGCCGCTTTCATCGCCGCGCGCACCACGGATTTCGATGCGGCGCGCCAGGTGGCGTCGAGTTATTGGCCGGCGCGCGTCGAGCGCATCACGGGGATCCGGAACGCGACCTGCATCGCGCGGCCCAACTCCTGGGAACGGCCGCCACCGCGATGATCCTGACTGCGCGCGGACCCGAGCAGCAGAGCCACGGCGTAAACCACGTGCTGGCCTTCATCAACCTGGCGCTCGCTCTCGGGAAGGCGGGCAGGGCCTGTTGCGGCTACGGCTGCCTCACGGGCCAGGGCAATGGCCAAGGTGGACGCGAGCATGGGCAGAAGGCGGACCAGTTGCCGGGATACCGGCGGCTGGACAATCCGGAGCATCGGGCACATATGGCAAAGGTGTGGGGCATTGCGGAGAAGGACCTGCCGGCGCCGGGGCAGTCGGCTTACGAAATGTTGAGTACGCTGGGCACCGATGGCGGAGTGCGGGCGCTGCTGGTGTTCGGTTCCAATCCGGCGATCTCCGCGCCGCGCGCCGCGCATATCGGGAAGCAGTTGGAGGCGCTCGATTTCCTGATGGTGGCGGATTTTTTCCTATCCGAGACGGCGGAACGCGCCGACGTGGTACTGCCCTCGGCACAGTGGGCCGAAGAGGAAGGCACGACGACCAACCTGGAAGGCCGCGTCCTGTACCGGCAACGTGCGATGCCGCCGCCGGCGGGCGTACGCACCGACCTGGAGGTGCTGCGCTCGCCGCGCGGCTGGGATTCGGCGACAAGTTCGCATCGGAGCCGGCGGCTGTTTTCCAGGAACTCGGCCGCGCATCGGCGGGCGGAGCCGCCGATTATGCGGGTATCACCTACGAGCGTATCCAGCGCGAAAACGGTGTCTTCTGGCCGTGCCCCGACGAGCAGCATCCGGGAACTCCGCGAATGTTTCTTGACCGTTTCGCGACCGCCGATGGCCGGGCGCGATTTCATGCCGTGAAATTCCAGCCCCCGGCCGAGGAGCCGGATCGCGAATACCCGCTGTACCTGACGACAGGGCGGTTGTTGGCACACTATCAGTCGGGCACACAGACGCGGCGGGTGGCATCGTTGGTGCGGGCGGCGCCGGAAGCGGCCGTACAG
>Ga0335077_10003984_pt1 | contig 17958 bp, 18 predicted proteins | sample Lox_Sample_31_FD_207151 | JGI IMG/M metagenome (GOLD analysis project Ga0335077, IMG submission 207151) | Soil microbial communities from Loxahatchee National Wildlife Refuge, Florida, United States - Lox_Sample_3.1 | ecosystem: Environmental > Terrestrial > Soil > Wetlands | place: USA... | reverse complement strand
GCAGGACATTCAGAAAAAAATCTTCCGCGCCCTCGGCATGAGCGACGACGAAGCGCGCGCTCGCTTCGGCTTCTTCCTCGAGGCGCTGGAGTACGGGACGCCTCCGCACGGCGGCATCGCCCTCGGCCTCGACCGCATCGTCATGCTGCTGGCCGGCGCCGACAGCCTGCGCGAGGTCATCCCTTTCCCTAAGACCGCCAAGGCCGTCGATTTGATGGTGGACGCGCCCACGCCCGTGAGCAACGCGCAGTTGCGCGAGTTGGGGATTGAAGTGAAGAAGAAGCCGGAGTAGGCCCAAACCCTTCACCCAAATCATCTGTCATGCTGAGCGAGTGCGGGCCGGTTTTGCCCGCACGAGTCGAAGCACCCCTACCTGCGCGAGATTGTCGAGTAGGGGTCCTTCGACTCGCGCGAAAGTCAGGCGCGCTCGCTTAGGATGACAAAACAGAAGAGAGCTTTCTATTTCCTCTCCAGCTACAATCGAATTCTCCCATGGGCAGAATCCACGTCCTTCCCGAGCATGTGGCCAACAAGATCGCCGCGGGCGAGGTGGTGGAGCGTCCGGCGTCGGTGGTGAAGGAACTGCTCGAGAACGCGCTGGACGCGGGCGCGCGCCGCATACGCGTGCAAGTGGAGGCGGGCGGCAAAAAGCTCATCCAGATCACTGACGACGGCTGCGGCATGGTGCGCGACGACGCCATGCTCGCCTTCGAGCGCCACGCGACTTCGAAGATTCGCGACGCTGAAGACCTGCTCAACGTGGCCACGCTCGGCTTTCGCGGCGAAGCGCTGCCATCGATCGCGTCGGTCTCGCGGCTGAGGCTCGAGAGCCGCGCCCCCGACGAGCCGAGCGGGACTGTGGTCGAGATTGCCGGCGGCAAGATTCTCAAGGTCGAAGAAGCCGGGCTGCCCGCGGGGACGTCGATCACCGTCCGCGATCTGTTCTTCAACACACCCGCGCGCAAGAAATTCCTGAAGGCGGAATCCACCGAACTGTCGCACATCGCTTCGCTGGTGACCCACTATGCGCTGGCGCATCCTGACAAGCACTTCGAGCTGCACTCGGCGACTAACGCCATGCTCATCGCCGCGCCCGTGGCGTCGCGCTCGGAGCGCATCTACCAAATATTCGGCAAGGAGACGCTGGACCAGCTTCTGCCCATCGCGGCGGCGGCGCGGCTCGAACATATTGGCCTTCCCGAGCCGCCGCCGTGGAGACGAAGCGAAGACTACGAGCGCCCGGAGCCGGGCGAGGTGCGCGCGACCGGCTTCGTCTCGCGGCCGGAGATCCAGAAGCTCAACCGCAACTCCATCTTCGTGTTCGTGAACGGCCGCCTCATCCGCGACCGCTTGATGCAGCACGCATTGACCGACGCCTACCGCAACATCCTGCCGCCCACGGTCTTTCCCGTGGTGCTGCTGTTTCTGGAGCTGCCCGCGGGCGAAGTGGACGTGAATGTTCACCCGTCGAAGACGGAAGTGCGCTTCCGCCAGCAGGGGTTTGTGCACGACTTCGTGCGTGACTCGGTGCGGGCGGCGCTGATGAAGACGCGTCCGGTGCCGCAGTTCACCACGGAGATCCACGCGCAGCCGACGGCATCGCAGGCGCTCTCGCCACCGGTTACGCCGCATATCAGCACGGTGGACGGATTCAGCCTCGAGCCTCCGCCCGAGCCTGCGCGCAATGAGCGCCTGCAGTTTGGCGAGGGAATCGAGATCAGGGCGAATGCGGCGGCTGCGCTGGCGCTCGTGCCGGAGAACCAAGATCCCTTGCTAGTGGTCCCTCGCTTCGCTCGGGATTTCGGCAGCGGGCTCGGACGCCCGCTGAACGCCTCAACTCCGCTTGGGATGACAATTGGTGGGGAGTGTGGAGGGATCATTGATGCCAGCCACGAAAACGGCGACGGCATCTCTCTCGCAACGCTTGTGCCGCTGGGGCAGTTACGCGATTCGTTCATCCTGGCGGTGAATGGCGAGGGCCTGTGGATCATCGACCAGCATGTGGCGCACGAGCGCGTGCTGTTCGAGCGCGTGCTGCGCCAGCGGGCCGCCGAGCGGGTCGAGCGGCAGCAGCTGCTGATGCCGCTGATCATCGAGCTCACGCCTGGCCAGCAAGCCGTCTTCAGCGAGATTTCCGACGAGCTGCGGCGCAACGGCTTCGAAGTCGAGCCCTTCGGCTCGCGCACCATCGCCGTGAAGGCCTCGCCCGCGGGCATCGATGCCTCGGACGTCGAACGCATGTTGCACGAACTGCTCGATGAAGTGGACCGCGAGTCGCAAGCGATCAACCTCGAGCGGGTGCGCACGCGGATCGCTGCTTCGATCGCCTGCCACGCCGCGATCAAGGTGAACACGGCGCTGGACCAGAAGAAAATGGAATGGCTGCTCGGGGAGCTGGCGCGGACGGAGTGTCCCATGTCCTGTCCGCACGGCCGCCCGGTGCTGCTGCGGTATTCTGTTAGGGAGATCCAGAAGGCGTTTAAGAGAATCTGAGGCGTCGGTGGTCGTTGGTCGTTGGCGCTTCTCGCTAACGACGAACAACCACCGACTAACGACTTCCCATGACCGATCCCGAACTCCACGAACTTCGCCGCCACAAGTGGCATCTCGACGGCCGTTCCGTGCGCGCCCTCGAGGACGGCCGCGAGTTCCTGGATTCGGTGGGATTTTGCCTGATGTATCCCGTTTCCGCGCAGGATCAGGGAATGCGCGGCGCCGCCGAAATCATCTTGCCGACATTTATCGGCGCATGGGTAGGAAGCAATGAGAAGCTCCCCACGCGGCAGAAGGCGTTCGTCGATCCGCGCGCCCGCGAGGCGACCGAGCTTGTCGTGCGCCTGCTGCGTGAACACTCCGCCTACGAAACCAGCGTCTTCGGAGAAAACAATCTGCTGGTCGCCGCCTCGGTGTTTCCCTACTTCTACGCGCTGGCCGGAGACCGCAATCCGCGCCAGGAGCCGAGCGCCGACCGCTCATTGTCACCGCTGGCGCAGGACGTGCTGGGGGGCATCCAGCGGGCCGGCCCGGTCACCAAGCGGCGCCTGGCCGAAACGTTGGGCGGCGACCTGTCGGAAGCGGCCCTTGACCGCGCGCTTGCCGAGCTGGCGGCGCGGCTGCGCATCGCGCGCGTGGATTACAACCCGCGCGACGGCTCCTCCTGGGATGTGCTCTACCGCTGGGCGCCGGATGCGGTAAACGAGGGCATGCATCTGGCGGTGCCGGCGGCGCTCTCGGCGCTGCTTTCGAAGTACCTGGACTGCGTGATTGCCGCGGACGAGAAAGAGATCGGCGACTGTTTCCTGCCGTTGATTTCGCGCTCCAAGGTAAAGGAAGCACTGAACGCACTGCTGGCGGCGCGCGAGCTGGAGTTTGTGCACGTGGGAAGTCGCACGCTGGTCCAGTTGACTCCGGCGAGGACGACGGAACGTCCGCACACTTCGCGGCGCCGCGCATGAGTATGCGCAATAAGCTGGTGATCGCCATCGACGGTCCCGCGGGAGCGGGCAAGAGTACGCTGGCGGCGCGTCTGGCGCAAAAGCTCGGTTACGTCAACCTGGAGAGTGGCGCGATGTACCGCGCCCTGGCGCTCAAGGCGCTGGCCTGTGGCGTCGATCTCGGGGACGAAGGCTTGCTGCTCGCGCTCGCCGAAGGGTCGCGCATCGAACTGCGGTCGGAAAGCGACGGCAACCGCGTGCTGCTCGACGGCCGTGACGTCTCCCAACGCATCCGCGAGCCCGACGTTACCGACGCCGCTTCGAAGCTTTCGGTGCATCCGCCAGTACGCCAGTGGATGGTTGCCCGGCAGCGCGAGCTGGGCGCGCAGGGCGGCATCATCATGGAGGGCCGCGACATCGGGACAAAAGTGTTTCCGGACGCGGACGTCAAAATCTTCCTGGACGCGGCGCCCGAGGTGCGGGGTGACCGTCGTTTCCGCCAGACTCCAGATGCGAAGCTGCCGCCCGAGGCCGTCATCACCGAATTGCGCGAGCGCGACCGGCGCGACCGCACGCGCGCCGCTTCACCGCTCGAGCCGGCACCCGACGCGGTGATCCTCGATTCCACGGGGATGACCATCGATGAGGTGATGGCGCACGCGGAAGCCATCATTGCCGGCAAGCAGCAGAAAAAAGACTAGAACAGACTGCGGCCGAATTACGTCCAGATCTCCCGCAGGACTCTTGCGAAGTTCGAACCAATAACCTTCTCCGCCACTCTCGGCGGATAGCCCCGCTTGAGTAGCTGGTCGGCGATCACTTCCAGCCGGCGCGGCGTGTTAAGTCCGACAACGTAAGGATAGCGATCCTCCTCCGGGGCGGCGACGCCTGCCTTGACGCGGGCCTCCTGCGCTTTCTTGAACTCAGTCAGGGCCTGCGGGCTGGTGTTCATGGGCGAGACTGGCACATCGCTGCCCACGCCGACGTGGTCCTCGCCCGCCACTTTCAGCGCATGATCGAGATGCGCCATATAGTCCTCCAGCGTCGGTTGCTTTGGCGAAGGGGCGAGATACGGCAGGTCATAGATTCCCATCACACCGCCTCTGGCTGCCAGGGCGCGAATCTGCTCGTCAGTTTTGTTGCGCGGATGGGGATGAATTGCGCTGCAACCGGCGTGGGAAATGATGACCGGCTTGGCCGAGGCCGCCATGGCATCCGCCGTAGTTTCGGGATTGCTATGGCTGAGGTCCACAGCTACGCCCAACTGGTTCATCTTCTTCACGGCTTCATGCCCCAGCGGCGTAAGTCCACCCTTGGGCTCCAGCACTCCGGATCCGAACGGCGACCTGTGGTTGTAAGAGAGCTGCATCACCCGCACGCCAAGATTGCGGAAAATTTCGATGCGCTCGATCTTGCCGTCCAGCATGTCGACGCCTTCAAATGAGAAGATAATGCCCATCTTCTTCTCGCGCCGGGCCCGCTCCATATCCTCGGGGACGCGTACCTGCAGGAAATAGTCCGGATGAGTTTCGATCAGGCGCTGCACAAACGCGATTTCCTCCACCGTGGAGGCAAAGTCTTCGTTAAATCCACCCAAGGTGGTCTTGACTACACGGACGCCGGAGCTGCGCGCCACATCGAGCTTGGCTTGCGGCAGAGGCAGTGTCTCCTCAAGCGGCGGGGCGGAATTGCAGTCCAAAGCTAACGACCCCTGGTAGAGTTCCTCAGCCTGAGGGGAGAATTTGGAGACCTCATCGGCGGTTTGTGCAGAAAAAAGCAGGGACGGTAACGCGCGAGAGGCAACGGCGCCCGCTATAAGCCAACCGAAATGGCGACGATTCATGAGCAATTTCTAAGTTTGTATCGCTGAGACCAAATCGGCGTTCCGTTTCGGCGGTTAAGAGTCCGCCAACATCCGTGAGAATCCGTCGCCTTCTACCCTTTCCTGATTTCGATGTCGCCGCGATCGGTGGAAAGCTGGATCTGCGGCCCGCCGCTACCGATGGCGCCCGTGGCCTGCGCGCCGCGGGCGTGGCTCTGAACGTTCACGCCGGAGAAATCGGATGAAATATCCCCCTGCGTGGTGTGCGCCTCGAGCTGAAAGGCGGCGTCGGCCGGAAGCACCAGATGGATGCGTCCGTGGTGGTTGGCGATCTGGATGGCGCCCAGCGGCAGCTTGCCCGGTGTCAGCTCGATATCGGAGTTGTTGTCCTCGATGTGGACGTTGCCGGTAAAGTTGTCCAGGCGGATGTCCTTGGAGCGGGTGATCACACGCGTAGGCCCGGCCAGCGAACTGACCCGCAGGTCGCCGGAGTCGAGCATCAGGTCGCCATCGAGCTTGGCCATCTCCATATCGGTGCGCGAGGACTGGAAACTGACCAGGCCGGCGATCTTCGCCAGGTGCGTGGTCCCGAAGTAATCGCCGCTCAGGCGCACGCTGCCCTGAACGTTTTCGATGTTGACGTCGTTCACCCGCCCGTTCAGGCTCAGGTCGCCATGCATGTTCTCGGCACGTACCGAACCGCCGCGCAGGCTGACGTTGACGTTGCCCTGAATGCCGCCGAGTTCCACGTCGCCGCCTCGGTTGCTGATCTTGAGATCACCGGTGCGGTCATCCACCTCCACCTTGCCATGCGCGGTGGCGATGTCAGCCGCGGCCTTGCGCGGCAGGTAGATTTCGAGATTCGTATCCACGCGGTGATTGCCCGCGGCGGTATTGGCATTCACGGTCACCTGGTCGCCGGTAACGGTGATGGTGGGCCTGGTGGTGCCATTCACCTTATCGGCGTCACCCTGGGACTCGGCCAGGACCTTCTTCCGCACCTCGACCTTGATGGTGTTCTGGTCCCAGGCAATCAGGTGCACCTCGCCGCGGTCGGAAACCACGCGCAGGCCGGCCCCGGCAGGAAATGCCTGCTGTATCTCGTCCGTGTAGTTATACGGAGTGCCAAAGAGCGCAAACCCAGGCTGGTCATCGATCTGGAAAAATTCGTCGCTGATAACCCCGCGGTAGTGCCAGGCCGAACTCGCGCCCAAACCCAGCACCACCAGAAAAATCAGAAACATTACGCCGCCGAAGCCAATGCCGCGCGGGCGATAACCTTGCCGCTGCGCGTCGTAGTGCTCGACCAGCTTCAGCAGGCCCCACAGGATGATCAGCACCGGCCAGTAGCGGGCAAAGAGGTAGCCGAGCCGTCCCCAGGCCATGTAGCCGAGGTTACCCAGCAAGAACAGCACGCCAAGCAAGATCAGGATGACGGGCCCGGCAAACGAGCGCCGGCGATACTCGACCGGCGGAGGAGGTGCGGTAGGAGTAGTTGGGCTAGCCATGAGTCACCTGCTGTCCATCGGATGGCGGCTGTCCACCGCCGCCAGGAGTCGCACCGCCGGGCGGTGGCTCGCCAGGACCTACCTGCGAGACATCCACGTGCCCGGTCAGGGGCGCATTCCACTGCAGCAATTTGACGACGCCGATGACGATGAGAAGAATCGGCCACGTCCTGCCGATGCCATACATCGAGTACTGGTCAATGAGGAACAACACACCCAGCGTGATCAGCACCACTGGCCCAAGGTAGCCGCTACAGCGGCAGCGGGCGCAGGAACAGGTTCGACTCCGGCGATAGCCGTTCATACGCACCTCCCGGCGCGCCGGAGCAGCATCCACACACCCAGCACGATCAAGATCACGGGCCACAGGTGTCCGATCCAGTGCCAGCGGAAAATGCCGATGTTGTCGAGCAGGAAGATCACCCCGAGCCCGATGAGCACAATAGCAGCCGTAGGCACGTGCGTACCGTGCCTGACGATCTCGCTTCCCGGTCCCGGGTTGACCGGCGCAGAAGTTTCCGAGGCTGGCAGGTTGGCGCCCAGTCCGAACGGATCGGGCAAGGGACGGCGTTCCTGGATGGCTTTGGCGGTCGCGTAGGCATCCCAGACCATGTAGAAGTAGAAGAACGCAATCAGCAGGCCGAAAAATGGGCCACCGCCGCTGCGGTCTTCCGCCCAGATGAGGCCGGCAAAAATCACCACGTGAATCAGGCCTTTGGCCACCTGGCCGTTGTAGATCGAGCCTACGCCCGGGATGAAACCGAGCATGGTAGCGACCGCGGGATTCGGGCCGCCGCTCGGCGCTCCGGCAGTGGGTACCGCGACGGGCGGGACTGCGGCGGCCGCGGGAGGCAGTGTGCCTTGCACACGCGACGCCAGGCAGTCTTCGCAGTAGACCACCCCGCGCACATCACGCTTGCACTGATCGCAGAGCGCCTTGCCGCAGGTGCGGCAGTAGACGGTGGCGGGGACTTCGTTATGGATGGCGCAGTTCATGCGTCTCTCCTGTTGGACATGGGATTCACGGGACGATCCAGGGAACTTCCCGCCAGCACTACCGGCTCGTCCCGGCGGCTGTAATGCTCTTGCTTCTGATCGGGGTTCCCGCTGGTATTGTCGTCCCGGTACTTACGGTCTTTAGGCTTCTCCGGTTCCTTCTGGCGCTGCTCCTGCTGCTGGTCTTCCTCCCGGGTGGCGTTGCGGATCTCGCGCACGCGCGATTCGATCTCGTACACGAGCCGTATGTTCTCGTAGTACTTCACGGCCCGCCCGGTAGTTTCGTTGTAGGTACGCGTCAGGTTTTCCTCGATCGCGCTGGGACGCAGGTCAGCAGTCCGCAGGCTGGTAAGGTGCAGGCCGGCTGCGTTCAGCAGCACCATCACGGAGAAGAAAGCCATCCCCAGGGAGAGAGCGAACCGCGGGTGCGCTACGGCGGAGAACACTGGAGCCAGAGGCCGCGTCCACTCGAGCAGGCGGTCCCGCCACGGACTGGCAGCGCCGGCCTGGCGCACCGGCGTGGCAGCCTGGGCGCCGCTGGTGGCGATCAGGATATTGCGCACCAGGTTGCGCGGCGGCTCGGCTTCCGGCAGCGACTTCAGCCAGCTCATCCCCGCCTGGGCGGCCGCCAGCATTGGTCCGCAATCCGGGCACGTCACCGCATGGGCCCGGAAACCGGCCATAACCGGCTCCTCCAAAGTGCCATCCAGAGCCTCAGAGAGCAGGGCCTCGAACTTCGTGCAATCCATTCCGCCTTGGTGTTCGCCGTACATTAGCTCACCTGCCTATAGGTACGAGAAAGGTGGCGCGCAAGTTCCGCGCGCCCCCGGTTAATTCGTGACTTCACAGTGCCTTCCGGAACCCCGAGGACGCGGGCGATTTCCCGGTATTCCATCTCCTGCAGGTCGCGCAGAATCACCGCCTCCCGCAGCTCAGGAGATAGCTTTTGCAAGGCCTGGTGGACAGCTCGCTGCGCTTCCTGGGTTTGGACGCCGGCCTCCGGGCTGGGACCCGGGTCGGGAAGCTGCTCGCCCAGGGTGAGGACGTTGTCGTCACCCGCCGGGGCCGATTCCAGCGAATCGGTCATACGGTCGTGCCTGCTGCGCCGGAAGTGGTCTACCAGCAGGTTGCGGGCGATGGTGGTGACCCAGGTAATGAAGGCGCCCTTGGAAACGTCGTAGGACTTCAGGGTGCGGTACATCTTGATGAAGACCTCCTGGGTGAGGTCCTCGGCATCGTCCGCCGAGCCCGCAAAGCGATAGCTGACGTTGTAGATGCGCCGATGGTACAGGCGCACGATCTCCTCCCAAGCCGCGGCATCGCCGCCCAGGCACCGTTCCACCAGTGCAGCCACGACTTGGGTATCTTCCAACCGGCACTCCTTCGAACCCCGGCTCGCAACATCTCTGAATCAGTACGGATAAAAGCGGGCAGAAGTTCAATGGATTCTAGGGGAAAGCTCGCCTGAATTGTAGCAGGAAGGGTGCAGTGCGCAGGAGGCAGCGAGAAGACGGGGACGAAGATCCGCGAGAGTTCTCGGGCTTTGACAAGAGTTTTGCTATCTATACGCTATTAGCGTACCTTAGTGAGAATGGAGTTCCTTGAGGCTCCAGCGTTTACCCGACATGTTTCAGAATATCTGGATCCCGAGCAGTACCAGGAGCTGCAGAATCAACTGGTAGGCAATCCGGAGCTCGGGGATTTGATGCCTGGGACGGGAGGTTTTCGCAAGATCCGCTGGGCAGACCCGAGACGCGGCAAGGGGCGCAGAAGCGGCCTGCGAATTGTCTATTACTACTTCCTGTCTGATCAGCAGATATGGCTGATGACTCTCTATGCCAAGGATGAAGCCGCCGACCTGACCCATAACGAGAAAAAGCGCTCAAGGACGCAATCGGAGCCGAACTGAAGGCGCGGGAAGCCAGGCGCACTGCGGCAGCGAGAAGGAGACGATGATGACGAAGAGGAATGTTCTTGGCGAGCTGATGGAGGGCGTGGGTGCGATGAAGGGCCATCGCGAAGGGAAGCTCACCTTGCGCAGCTACAAGGTCGAGGCGGCGCCGCTTCCGAAGGTTGATTCGGAACTGATCAAGGACACACGCAAGAGGCTCCGCTGTTCGCGAGCGGTATTTGCCCGCAAGCTTCGGATCAATGAAAGAACACTGGAAAAGTGGGAGCAGGGGCGCGCCAAGCCGAATCCACAGGCGGCGGCTCTCGTCCTGCTTGTCCGGAGGTATCCGGACACGCTGCAACGGCTTGAAAAACTGGCGGCGGGCTGACGGGTACCCGCTCTGCCCAGCTGCTTCGCTTACGGCAAGAACTTCGCCAGCCCCGGCAGCGCCTTGCCGATGTCGTTATAGATCACGACCACGGCGAACAGGATGAGGAAGACAAAGGCCGCCTGGTAGATGCGCTCTTTGATCTTCATGCTGATGTCGCGGCGCATCACGCTCTCGATGGCCAGCAGCAGGATCACGCCACCGTCCATGATGGGGATGGGGAAGAGGTTGAAGATGCCGAGGTTCAGGCTGATGGCGGCCATCAGCGCCAGCAGCGGCATCCAGCCCTGGCGGGCGGCTTCGCCGGAGGCGCGCGCGATACCGATGGGCCCGTCGATCTGCTTCATCGAGACCCGGCGCGCGACCAGTTGGCGCACCAGCTCCAGGATCAGCACCGAGTAGCGCTTATTGGTCTCGATGGATTTGGAAAGCGCGCCGGCAAAGCCCAGCTTGTCCACATGCACCGGGTTGGAGATAAAGCCCATGCGCCATTGATCGCCGCCATGTGCGTTGTGCGCAAGCACAGGAGTGACGTTAAAGTGCAGATCCTGGTGGTTGCGCATCACGGTGACATCGAGCGGCTTGCCCGGATTCTGCTGCAGGTAGTTGATGAGCGCGCGCATGGAGCGCATGGGCAAACCGTTCACGGCGGTAACTTCGTCACCTACCTTCATGCCAGCCTTGGCCGCCGGCATATCGGGTTCAAGCTGGGTAACGATATTGGGCTCCTGCGGCACCCAGCCGCCGAGCGCGCCGTACTCTTCCTGCCCCTGCTTGTCGGGAACGATGGTTTTGGTCAGGATCTGCCCGCCACGCTGGATGGCGACATCGAGCGGCTGCCCCGGATTAAGCATCACCTTGGCTTCCACGTCTTCCCAGGTCGGTGACTGAGCGTTGCCGATGCGCACAATGCGATCGCCGGGCTCGAAGCCCGCTTTGGCCGCTGCCGAATTGTCCAGCACGAAGCCGATCACCGCCGGCTGGTCGAGAAAGTAGGGATGCTCGTAGCGCACCATGAAGACGCCGGTAAGCAGCGCGATGGCCAGCACGATGTTCATCGCCGGGCCGGCTATGGCAATGATGAAACGCTGCCAGCGCGGATGCGAGAGGAACTCACCGGGGTCGCCGGTGCGCGCCTCCATGGGATTTTCGCCCGACATCTTGACGTATCCGCCCAGCGGCAGCGCGCTGATGCGGTAATCGGTATCGCCCTTGCGCCATCCCAGCAGGCGCTTGCCGAAGCCGATGGAGAATACCTCCACTCGAACTCCGAAGTACTTGGCGGCAATGAAGTGGCCCAGCTCGTGGATCAGGATGAGGACCCCGAGCACCAGGGCTACGGCCCATAGAATCGTGAAAGCGTTGTACATGGGGAGAATCGTCCCGTCTCTATTGTGCTACAACGGGGCGGTCTGTGCCTGCCTTTCTGGATTTCAACTGCTGCACGCGGTCCCTGGCCTGTTGCCGGGCTTCAGCGTCCATTGTAAGCACGTGCTTGATAGATTCCGGTGGCCGAACGCTAGTTGCTTCAAGTACGTCGCGAATGATCCGCGGGATTTCGTCGAATGCAATCGATCCGGCCAGAAATGCGGCCACCGCTACCTCGTCGGCGGCATTCAGGGCCACGGTCCTCGCGCCTCCGGCTTCTGCGGCCTCATAAGCCAGGGCCAGACAGGGGAACTTTTGCATGTCAGGCGGACGGAAATCCAGATGACGTAAGTCACTGACCGAGTAACGCAAAGTCGATGGGATGCGCTCCGGCCAGGTCAGGGCATAGAGGATGGGCAGGCGCATGTCGGTGACCGAAAGCTGAGCCAGAATGCTGCCATCCACGAACTCCACCAGCGAATGGATCGTGGACTGGGGGTGCACCATCACCTTCACGCGGCTGGCCGGCAGACCGAACAGGCGGCAGGCCTCGATCACTTCAAAGCCTTTGTTCATCAGCGTGGCCGAGTCGATGGTAATGCGCCGGCCCATCTTCCAGGTGGGATGGTTCAGGGCTTCTTCCACCGTAATACGCGAGAATTGAGAGGCCGGCCTATCTAAAAACGGACCGCCCGAGGCCGTTAACCACACCGACTGCACTTCTTCGAGACGTCCGCCGCGCATGCACTGGTGAACCGCGTTGTGCTCGCTATCGATCGGCAACAGCGGCTTGCCGTGCTTCTTGGCCTCCGCAGTGATCAGTTCGCCCGCCGCGACCATGCATTCCTTGTTCGCGAGACCCACGCTCTTACCCGCGCGCACTGCTTCATAGGTCGCTTCCAGTCCTGCGACGCCTACGATCGCGCTAACCACGAAATCAACTTCGGGATGCGTGGCAACCGCCACCGATCCAGCAGAGCCTTCGACAACTTCGACATCAGCGACGCCTGCTGTCTTCAGCCTTCGCCGTAATCTCTCCGCACCCTCCGCGTTGCTTATCGAGAAGACGCGCGGCCGCCAGCGCCTGGCCTGCTCGAAGGCCGCTTCCAGGTTGTTGCCGGCGGCGAGGGAGACGACGGAGAACCGCTCCGGATGGGCTTCTACGACGCTCAGGGTGCTGCGCCCGATCGAGCCGGTGGAACCCAGGATGGCAATGCGTTTCATGAAGGCGGACTATCGGGGACCTATCGTGGCGGCAATCTGCGCATAGTACCACAGCACCGGCGCGGCGAAGAGCAGCGCGTCGATGCGGTCGAGCATGCCTCCGTGGCCGGGCAGGAGCGAGCCCGAGTCTTTCACCCCGGCGCCGCGCTTGAGCATGGACTCGACCAGGTCGCCGAGCTGCGCCGCCACGTTCAGCCCTGCCGACAGCAGAACGTACAACCACAGCGGATGGGATGGCGGATACGCTCCAACGCTCAGAATGCTTCCCTGTTGTGCCGGCAGCAGATTTGTATTCCGCAGAAATCCGACGATGCCATTTGCGTTGGCAAGAATGACAGTTCCCAGCGCGGTCGCGCCAACGAGGGAAGCGGCCGTACCCTCCCAGCTCTTGTTGGGGCTGATGCTGGGAGCAAGTTTGTGTTTGCCCGCGGACCGTCCCACCAGGAACGCCAGGATGTCGCCCACCCACACCACCACCAGCAGGTAGAACACGTAAAACGCTCCCGCGGCGCGGGCGCGCACGTTGATGAGCAGGGTGAAAGGCAGGCTGATGTAAACCAGCCCCAGAGCCGATGCGGCCGCGCCGGGCAGAGATGAGCGCAGGTCAGCGCGCCTCATCATGGCCACCAGGAAAGCCAGCACGGCCAGCAGCACCGAATCTCTGGCGATCGACGTCATGTCGATTGCGAGCAGCAAGTACGGATGCTCGCGCGGGCTGATGCCCCGCAGCAGCATCTGCGATGGCAGCCGGCTCATCTGCGCTTCAATAACGAATCCTGCAATCGCGCTCGCGAACAGAATCGCTGTGAACAGGTAGGTCAGCGCCCGGCTGGGCTTGATCTCATATCCTTCGGCCAGGCCCAGGTACTCGCGGGTGGTGATCAGAGCGATTAAGCCGATCACCGATGCGAACAGCCACAGCGGCGCCCGGAAGACGATCAGCAGAACAAGGGGGATGAGGACGACCGCGGTCGCGACGCGCTTGATCACGTTTAAGTGCCGTGCCCGTTGCCCAGCCCGCCGTAGCGGCGCTCGCGCGTCTGATATTCGGCGATGGCATCCAGCAGATGCCGTCCGCGAAACTCCGGCCAGTGTGTGGGCGTAACGTAGATCTCGGCGTAGGCTACCTGCCACAGCAGGAAATTCGAGAGCCGCATCTCGCCCGAGGTACGGATTACCAGGTCAGGATCGGGCAGGTGGCGGGTGTAGAGATGCCGGTCGATGAGTTCCTCATCGATCTTCAGGTGGCTCAATCCGCCGTTATTGGCGGCAGCATGTGCGATGGCGGTGAAGGCGTCCACCAGTTCCATGCGCGCGCCGTAATTCAGCGCCAGCGTCAGCACCATGCCGGTGTTTTTCGCAGTGGCATCCTGCGCCCAGGCCATCCGCTCCTGCACCGCCTCCGGCAACTCATGCCGGCGGCCTATGTATTCCAGGCGGATGTTGTTCTTGTTGAGAATGGGAACTTCTGCTTTCAGATAGCGCCGCAGAAGGCGCATAAGGAAGTCCACTTCCGTCGGCGGGCGCTTCTTCCAGTTTTCGGAGGAAAAGGCGTAGAGCGTGAGCGCCGGCAGGTGGATGCGGGCAGCCGTCTCGACGGTGGAGCGCACCGACTCCACCCCGGCGCGGTGGCCGGCGATGCGCGGCAGGTGGCGCTGCCGGGCCCAGCGCCCGTTGCCGTCCATGATGATGGCGATGTGTCGCGGGAGCTGCCGCGGATCGAGCCTGGAGTAAACCTCGGACTCTTTGCGGTCCAGTCCTGCGGGGATGGCTATGTGCAAGGCTACCTCAGGAATCTATAAGTAGCATAGCGCCGGTTTCTGCGCAACGAAAGGGACGGAGTGCGGCCGGTACCCATGTGGGAATCTCATCCCGGGTAGCACCGGTGCTACAATTTCGGCGAAATCAGCAAGTCCTCTCATCCAGGAAAAAGGTGGGATGCATCCACCGAAGTGCAGGTGGCCGTTTCCATCATAGAAGCCCCGGGCTCAGGTAGGCGCCCAGCGCTGGCGGTGTTCTGTGCCTGCGTGCTGCTCGTCGGCTGTGTGCAGGCAGCACACTTCTGCGCTCCAGGGGTTGGAACCCCATCCCCGCCCGGGTTCAGCAATCTTGACCGAAGTGCGCCCCGCGGTCCCTGTCTGCTGTGCATCAGCCTGCATGCGCCCTCGCTAGCAGCATCGACGGTGTCCTTGCTCCCCGCGGGCGACTCCTCCGCTGCCGTCGTACTCCTCCGACAGCTCTGCAGAAGCATGAACCAGAGTCCTGCCTTGTACACGCGCCCGCCTCCCGTTGTCTGATCATTCCTGCGTCTTCACTCGGCCCAATTCAGACTCGGTCTCCCGCGCTCGCCGTCGTAGCGTTCCCGGGGACAACTTGCAGAGGTTTGAGATGAAAAAAATGAGTGCTCTTGTATGCCTGCTGTTAGGCTCGGCGCTGTCTGGCTGGACGCAGCAGGCCGGAAATGCCTCCACGCCAGCAACCTGCTGCGACGCCATTCAGCAGCAACTCCGGGACATGGAAGACCGCATTATCCTGCTGGAAGGGCAGGTGCGCATCTTGAAACAGCAACTGGCGCAGGGTTCGCAGCCGACGCCGGCAACGGATGGCGCCCAGACGGCCGCCGCGGCGGGGACTGTCGCCAGCCCGCTCACTGCCAGCGGCGAGGGCGGAGGGCAGTCGTCGGGCTTAGGCGGCCTGAGCGCGGCCGCCAAAGCACTGAACCCGGACATCAGCGCGCTCGGCGACTTTATCGGCGCTGCGGGGCACTATCCGACTCCGCCCGGCTCGGTGGTCCGGCAGGCCGGGTCCAAGTCGCTGACCATGTATGAATCCGAGGTCGGGATCCAGGCCATCATCGATCCCTACGCGCGCGGGGACTTCTTCCTCGACTTTGGCGAGTCCGGCGTGGACCTGGAAGAAGGCTATATCACCTTCACCGCACTGCCCTTTGGCTTCGTGGCGCGCGTCGGAAAAATGCTGGAAGCCTTCGGCAAGGCCAACACCATGCACAATCACGTGCTGCCCTGGGTGGACCGGCCGCTGGTCAGCGAGAACCTGACGGGCGGCGACGACGGTCTCGACGACACCGGCTTTTCCATCCAGCGCATCCTGCCCGCGCCCAAGGGAGTCTTCCTGGAAGTGACCGGCCAGGTCTTCCGCGGTGACTCCGGCACCCAGACATTCTTTCTGCCAAATGGCGGCGCCACCCAGCAGACCGTGTTCACCGCTGGCAACAAGAGCGATGTGAGCACCACCGAGCATCTGCGTGTCTACAAGGACATCACCGAATCGACCAATCTCGACGTCGGCTTCTCCTACGCGCGTGGGCACAACGAACTGGGCAGCAACTTCCTGACCCAGCTTTATGGGATCGACACCACCTTGCGCTGGAAGCCTCTCCGCCGCTCCATCTACCACTCCTTCATCGGGCGGACGGAAGCGATCTGGAGCCAGCGTCAGCAGCCGTTCACATTGCCGCTCCCACTGAGCACATTTTCATTGCCCGGCGAGTAGCGCAGCTTTGGAATGTACGCTTCCGGCGACTACCAGTTCGCGCGGCGCTGGTTCTTTGGCGGCCGCTACGATTACTCCCAGCGCGCCCGCGACGACCGCCAGTTGGACCGCGGCGCCGCGGCCACGCTTACCTACTGGCCCAGCGAGTTCAGCCAGATTCGCGGAGAGTACCGCTTCACCCGCTATGCTGAAGGCATCAACGCCAACGAGCTGCTGATGCAGGTGCAGTTCTCGCTGGGAGCGCATGGCGCACACCCGTTCTAATTACTTGAGGAGAACCTGATGAAGCATTTGAAGATTCATTCATGGGCGATGCGGGCGCTCGTTACGCTCATCGTCGCACTGGCGCTCACGCCGGCAGCCGAAGCCAAAAAGCTCAGCGTCGTCACCTCTACCACCGACATGGCGGCGCTGGCCGAGGAGGTCGGCGGCGACAAGATCGCGGTCGAGGCGCTCGCCCGGGGCTACCAGGACCCGCATTTCGTCGAGGCCAAGCCCAGCTTCCTGCTCAAATTGCGCAATGCCGACCTGCTGATCGCGGTTGGCCTGGAGCTGGAAATCGGCTGGCTCCCGCCGCTGATCACACAGTGCGGCAATCCGCGCATCCAGGTGGGAGCTTCCGGGTATCTGGATGCCTCGCAGTTCGCCGAGATCCTCGACCGCCCGACCGGGCAGATCACGCGCGCCATGGGCGACGTGCACCCGCTGGGAAACCCGCACTACTGGCTCGACCCCAACAACGGCCGCCGCATTGCGCGTGGCATTGCCCAGAAACTGGGAGATATGGATCCCGCCGACAGCCAGTATTTCCAGCAGCGCCTCCAGGATTTCGACCGCCGCCTGACCGCCGCCGAGAGGAACTGGGACGCGGAAATGGCGCCGTACAGGGGCCGGAAACTGGTGACTTATCACACCTCATGGTCAAACTTCGCCAAGCATTTCGGCTTAGAGGTGGTCGGCTACGTCGAGCCACGGCCGGGCATTCCACCAACGCCGGCGCACACGATCGAGATCATCCAACTGATGAAGCGCGAGAACATCAAGGTGGTGGTGGTCGAGCCCTACTTTGACCTGAAAACGCCGAACAGCATCGGCGCCGCCACTGGAGCCAAGGTCATCGTCCTGCTGCCCTCGGTGGGCGGCGAGAAACAGGTGACGGACTATTTCAAGCTGTTCGACTACGATATCAACCTGCTGGTGCAGGCTTTCAAGGCGACGCAGTAGTGGGCGCAAAGAGAAACTAAACTATGGAAATCCTGCAATTCCTCATCCTGCCGTTTCTGGCCAGCCTGATCCTGACCGGCATTCACGCCTATCTTGGTGTGCACGTGGTGGAGCGCGGCGTCATCTTTGTGGACCTGGCGCTGGCGCAGATCGCCGCCCTGGGCGCCACCGTCGCCATCCTCATTGGCATGGACCCGCACGGCGGCACCGCATACTGGATCAGCCTGGGATTCACCTTTCTGGGCGCGTTCCTGTTCGCGCTGGCGCGCATGCGCAAGGCCCACATTCCGCTCGAAGCTTTCATCGGCATCACGTACGCGGTGGCCTCGGCCGGCGCCATCCTGGCCATGAGCAAGGCCACCGGCGAGACCGAGCACCTGAAGGATATGCTGGTGGGCAACATTCTGGCGGTCTCACGCCATGACGTCATCAAGACCGCCATTCTCTACGGCGTGATTGGCCTGTTCCACTACGTCTTCCGGCGCAAGTTCCTGCTGATCTCCATCAACCCACAGCAGGCGGAAGCCGAGGGCGTAAGCATCCGCTGGTGGGACTTCCTGTTTTATGCCTCATTCGGATTCGTAGTGACC
>Ga0335077_10003982_pt1 | contig 17962 bp, 15 predicted proteins | sample Lox_Sample_31_FD_207151 | JGI IMG/M metagenome (GOLD analysis project Ga0335077, IMG submission 207151) | Soil microbial communities from Loxahatchee National Wildlife Refuge, Florida, United States - Lox_Sample_3.1 | ecosystem: Environmental > Terrestrial > Soil > Wetlands | place: USA... | reverse complement strand
GTTCTCGTCCCGCATTGTGGGCCTCAAGGATTCCTCCGGCGACATGGCCTATGCCCGCTCGGCCGCAGCGATCTCAAAGAGCTTCGCGGTCTTTCCGTCAACCGAGGCATGCCTGACCGAAGCACGCTCCGGCGCCTTCGCCGGTTGCATCTCCGCGACCGCCAATCTCAACGCCGACCTCTGCGCGCGGGCTTGGGGTCAAGGTGATACCGGCGCGCTCGATGAGGCAGTCGCGATCCGCAAACTGTTCGATGGCAAACCCCTCGTGTCAGGCGTGAAAGCGCTGCTTGCTCATATCCATAGCGACGCGGGCTTGGCACGCGTGAGACCGCCCTTGGCACCATTCTCGGCCGCCGACCGCGCATCGGTCATCGCCGGTCACGACGCGGTGCGAGCCAAGCGCGTGGCATAAGCCTGTGTTTGCGGACGTTGACGCCTGCGCGCGGCCTTACTATAAGCCTCTGCCTTGGCGGCGAAGTTTTTTCGCGGCCGTAACTTCTTGTAAATCCTAGTCGCTTTCGCGGACATCCGCCGGAGGCACCAACTGCGAATGAGAGACTGATGGCCAATACCAAGTCCGCCCGCAAAGCCACGCGCGTGATCGCGCGCCGGACCGAAGTGAACAAGGCGCGGCGTTCGGTACTGCGAAATTCGGTGCGCAAGGTCGAGGAAGCGATCCAAAGCGGTGACCGCAAGGCGGCTTTGGCGGCTTTCAAAGTAGCGGAGCCGGTCATCATGCGATCCGCGCAGCGCGGAATCGTACATAAGAATAATGCCAGCCGGAAAGTCTCGCGCCTCGCTCATCGCATTGCCAAGCTCGGCAAGTAGACGATTGGCTTCGACTGCAGCACGTGCGGGACTAATTCGCTCCAAATTCCTGTAAAAGACGTGCGAACGAGACGCATCCGGCAGGAAACGGATCGTCCAAACGTCGCTGTAGTCAAAACGTCATCGCGGCGTCAGAGAAATTTGCTCGCCAAGCAATTGCTTGCCAAATCACCGGCCGGATTGCGCCGGCCGCCGACAGCACAGGACTTTAAAAACGGGGGCTACCTGAGAATTCGCTCAGATTTTTTTTTGCCTCGATAATGACTTAAGAGGAAAGCGACGCAAGGACCCCAAAAATGCATATGTGACAAGCATTTTTGGTCGGCGGTAGATTTTAAAATGTCTTATTGCTCGTCGAATACCGCCACATATTTTCCGCGTCGAAATTACGCGCGACTCCAAGACGTTGCATAAAACAAAAGCGTGGCGTTCGCGCAACAGCAACGCAAATAGTGTTTTCAGTTACCGCCACATTCGTAAATTTCGTTGCGAGGCCTTTTCGCTTGTGTATCTTGAAAACGCGCACGGGAATTCTCCGGCGCGCGTTCAGAAACAAGGTTCCGCGTCACTGCTCATCGGCGGATGAGAACGGCTTTGGTTTGCCACTTGCGTCAAATTTCTAGCCTGTTCGCTACGCCGTGACAGTCCGGTGCAATAAAAGGATGAAGGTCAGCAAGTTCGGCGCGCAGCTGGATTTCATGCGCGGCACCGGAAAAAACCAAATACTGGCAATAAACAAAACCACAGGGCGAAAGCCCGCAAGTTATTCGAGGGGTGATGTCATGACAGGCGAAGAAACAGGGTCGGTGACCAAGGCTGGTGGCATTGGATGGGCGTTGTCCAGTGCAGGTTCGTGTGTCGCTGTAGCCCGCATCGTCGGTCAGTCAGCCCCACTTTCATATCGTGTTTATTTCAGCCGTCATATGTCCCGTACGGCATCGACCTTCACAATCGGAATCCGAGGCGCTACTCCACCACCCGCGGGCTAGACGCAACGCTTCTCGACTTCTCGTCGAATGCCCTCTGCCTACCCTGACTATTCCGGCAGAGCCCGCATCTCACAGACGACATCATCAGGCGAGTGCTGTTGCGTCCCGTTTCCGGCGTGTTGGCGGTCGCGCCGCCAGGCCGGGCAACCGAGTCCGTCCCACCTTTAATCGGATCGAGAAGAATACAATGTCGAACGGGGAGCAGGAGAGCTGGTCACGAGTTAAAGAGCGCTTGCGCGCAGACGTGGGTGACGACGTTTATTCGAGCTGGTTTGCGCGCATGGATCTGGAGGCAATTGAGGAAGGCGCGGTGCGTTTATCCGTACCGACCCGCTTCCTCAAAAGCTGGATTCAGTCGCACTATGCCGAACGGGTTTTGGCCTGCTGGCAGGCCCAGGAAGAGAAAGTGACCCGCGTCGAGCTGGTCGTACGCTCGGCGGTACTAAAATCTGCGATGCTGCCCAAGGCCAAGCCGGACATCGGGTTGGCGGAAAATGGCGGCCGCTACGCGAACGGCGGTAGCCGGCCTATGTCGGTTGGCGACCCGAGCGTGCATGAGGCGCTCGGCGGCTCGCCTCTCGACCCGCGTCTGACATTCGACACGTTCGTCATTGGCCGCTCCAATACCCTTGCGCACGCCGCGGCAAAACAAGTGTCGGGCGCCAAGCGCGGTGACGCCGTGATGTTTAACCCGCTTTACATCCATTCGGGTGTCGGGCTTGGCAAAACCCATCTGTTGCAGGCGGTGACGTGGGCCGGAAATGCCGCCAATGAACGCAAGGTGCTCTATCTGACAGCCGAGAAATTCATGTACGGCTTTGTCTCGGCCTTGCGCACACAGACGGCCCTTGCTTTCAAGGAAGCGCTTCGCGGAATCGGCGTGCTGGTCATCGACGACTTGCAATTCCTGCAAGGCAAATCGACCCAGGCTGAGTTCTGCCATACCCTCAATGCCCTGATCGATGCTGGCCGTCAGGTCGTCATCGCCTCCGACCGCCCGCCATCGGACCTGGAAAGCCTCGATGATCGCGTGCGCTCGCGGTTGGCCGGCGGTCTGGTTGTGGAAATGGGGCCCTTCGGCGAGGAATTGCGTTTCGAAATCCTCAAAGCCCGGGTAATGGCGGCGCGCGCACATCATCCGGCCTTCGACGTGCCGCTGCCGGTGCTCGGCTACATTGCCAAGACCGTCACCCACAATGGCCGCGACCTCGAAGGCGCGCTCAACCGCCTGCTCGCCCACAACAAGCTCACCGGTCATGCCGTGACGTTGGAAATGGCCGAGCGCGAGGTGCGTGACCTGATCCGCCCGCAAGAACCCAAGCGGGTCAAGATCGAGGACATCCAGCGGGTCGTGGCGCGCCAGTATAATGTCAGCCGCTCCGATCTTCTGTCGTCGCGGCGCACTGCGAACGTGGTTCGCCCCCGACAGGTGGCCATGTATCTCGCGAAAACATTGACCCTGCGCTCGTTACCCGAGATCGGCCGGCGCTTTGGCGGCCGTGACCACACCACGGTCCTGCATGCGGTGCGCAAGATCGAAGGCCTGGTCGGCAACGATATGGCGCTGGCCGAGGAGATCGAAATCCTCAAGCGGCAATTGCAGGAATAGGGACCCTGGCGCCCGGTTGGCAAAAGGCCCTGTTCCGTATACGGGCGGGGCCTTTGGCTTTTTCGCCGCTTGTGGACGCCTGGGGATATGCTCCCGGGCCAAAAACACGCCCTTGCGAAAGGCGCGCTCTTTCGTCACCTTTGCTCCCCGGCTTCGCATTCCGCGAGTGCCGGCTTGCTGTTGCGCCTGGTTTTAGGATGCGTTTCGCAGGCGCCGAAGCGGGTCTCCCATGAAGGTTACCGTCGAGCGTTCAGAGCTTTTGAAGTCGCTGGGCCACGTCCATCGTGTGGTCGAGCGGCGCAATACCATTCCAATTCTCGCGAACGTCCTGGTGAAGGCCGATCGCGGCAAATTGAGCCTCAAGGCCACCGACCTTGATCTCGAGATCACCGACTCGATCGCGGCCGAGGTTTCGCCTGGCGGCTCGACGACTGTTCCGGCGCATATGTTTTACGAAATCGTGCGCAAGTTGCCGGAAGGCGCGCAGATCGTGCTCGAAGGATCAGGAGACCGGGCGGTCCTTTCGCTGCGCGCAGGGCGCTCACGCTTCACGCTGCAGACATTGCCGGAAAGCGATTTTCCCGATCTCGCTGCCGGCGAGATGAGCCACTCCTTCAAGCTCGCCGCCGCCGATCTCAAGCGCCTGATCGACAAGACCCAGTTCGCGATCTCGACTGAGGAGACGCGCTACTACCTGAACGGAATCTATCTGCATACGGCAGGCACGGCCAAGGCGGGCATGCTGCGCGCGGTCGCGACCGACGGGCATCGTCTTGCCCAGGTGGAATTGCCGCTCCCGCAAGGCGCCGCCGGTATGCCGGGCATCATCGTGCCCCGCAAGACCGTTGGCGAAGTGCAACGGCTGGTCGAGAGCGGCGAAGGCGACGTCGCGGTCGAACTTTCCGCCGGCAAGATCCGCTTCACGATCGGAAACGTGGTTCTTACTTCGAAGCTGATCGACGGCACCTTCCCCGACTACGCGCGCGTCATTCCGGTCAACAATGACAAGAGCCTGATCGTCGACAAAAAGGATTTCGAGGCTGCCGTAGACCGTGTCTCGACTGTGTCAAGCGAACGCGGCCGCGCGGTCAAACTCTCGATCACCGGCGGCCGGCTGGTATTGTCGGTGACCAATCCCGATTCAGGCAGCGCGACCGAAGAGATAGAGGTCGAATACACAGCCGACCCGCTCGATATCGGATTCAACTCGCGTTACTTGCTCGACATCGCCGCCCAGATCGAGGGCGAAGTTGCGGTGCTCAAGCTCGCCGACCCCGGCTCGCCCACGCTGATCCAGGACAAGGATGCCAAAGGCGCGCTCTATGTGCTGATGCCGATGCGGGTGTGAGCTTCTCTCGATAAGCGAGAGGGTGGTATGGCTCGTCAATGACCGCCGCCTTCGTTCAACGCCTGACGCTCACCAATTTCCGCAGCTATCACGCCGCGCAAGTCGTGCTCGGTCGCGCCGGTCCTGTGGTTCTCACCGGCGCCAATGGAGCGGGCAAAACCAACCTGATCGAGGCAATCTCGTTGCTGGCACCGGGCCGCGGGCTGCGCCGCGCCACCATGGAAGAGCTCGCCTTCGCGGAAGGCGACGGCGCGTGGGCCGTCTCGGCCGAAATTGAAGGCATGCTGGGGCTTGCGACTCTCGGAACCGGCATCGATCCGCCAGCGGGCGAAGAATCCGCACCGATACGCAAATGCCGCATTGACCGCGAAAGCGTCAGCTCGGCGGCAGCTTTCGCCGACCACCTGCGCGTGGTGTGGCTGACGCCGGCCATGGATCCGCTGTTCAATGGCCCAGCCTCCGAGCGGCGGCGCTTCCTTGACCGGCTGGTGCTGGCCGTCGATGCGCAGCATTCAAGCCGCGTTGCCGCACTAGAGCGTTCCCTGCGCTCGCGCAACCGCCTGCTCGAAGACGCAACCAACGATCCGCATTGGCTCGACGCAATCGAGCATGAAACAGCCGAAGTTGCGGTCGCGGTCGCGGCCGCGCGCGCGGATGCCGTCAATCGTTTATCGGCAACGCTCGATGCCTCGCGAAATGAGGCGCCGGAGTTTCCGCAGGCAAGAATCGCATTGCGGGGCTGGATGGAGCAGCTGTTGCCCGATCACAGCGCGGTCGAGATCGAAGACCGCTATCGCGAGCTCTTGAAGGACAATCGCGCACGGGACGCGGCCGCGGGACGCACGCTCGATGGTCCGCATCTGTCCGATCTCGCCGTCAGCCACGCCGGCAAGGATATTTCCGCCGCCGAAGCGTCTACCGGCGAGCAAAAGGCGCTGTTAATTCGCCTTGTGCTCGCCCACGCCGGTCTGATCAAGCAGATGACGGGCTTTGCGCCATTGCTGTTACTTGACGAGGTGGTCGCTCATCTCGATCCAAAACGTCGTGCGGCGCTTAACGACGCACTGTCCTCGCTGGGCGCGCAAGTGTGGATGACCGGAGCCGATCCGGCGGCCTTTGGCGATATCGTCGGCCGCGCAAATTTATTCATGGTTCATGGTGGCACTGTGGAACCGGTGGCGGCACTGTTCCGCGACTGAGCGCTCACGTTTTGTTAATCGAACTACGATCAATTATCCGAAAACAGGAACCATCACCCAGCGATCGCCTTATCCCTGCAAAGGCACGGGCTGTAATGACGACAGACACTGCAATTGATCGGGTCAAAAGCGAACTTAATCGCGCGTTCGAAAAAACGCGCGTCGAGCTCGACCGGATCGAGCTCCTGGCTGCGGGTCTCGCGGCATTCAGCAAGCCTATCCCCGACTACGAACCACGGTTCCAGCACCTGCGAAGGCGGGGTCTTGCCGCGCGGGAATTATCCTCGGATTAAGGCACCTTCCTCGATGCGCTCAGGTTTCTCCGAGTAAATCGCGCCGCTGCCGCTCGGAAGCGTCGGAATAGCGACGCAACGCGTGTGCCTCGGTGAGCAGCCCGGTCACCTGCCGGCGCTCCAGGGAATCGACTACAGCCAGCGCTTCTGCTTCGTAGCGATCGAAGGCCGCAATCGCTTCCTGCGCGGTCATCTGCGGCAATAACATGTGATCGGCGTGGTGGAGGATGCCGCGTACTGATGCGGTGGCGGCAAGCTCGGCGGCATGCGCTTCCGCTACGATCACCATGCCGGCATAGCGACCATCCTCGTCGACCGCGATAACCTGGCTGGTCGACCCAAGGGGAAATTCCTCGCGGAATACGGCAACCGGCGTTTCCGCCGGCGCGGTGCGCACGTCCGATCGCATCATGCGAGCAACCGTCAGATCGCGGATCCAGCCGACATCGGCAGCGCTGCGGATGCTCTCGCCACGGAGATGGAAGCGCCAGGTCGCGAAGGAATAGCCGAAAAATTCCCGCGTCACCTGCATGGCGATAATCGCGGCAATCAGCACCGCGGTGGTCAGCCAAAGGTCGCCGGTGGTTTCCAGCGCGATGAAGGTCATGGTCAGGGGGCCACCAATCACCGAGACTGACAGCGCGCACATGCCGATGATCGCGTATGAGTCCGGATCGATATGAAGTCCGGGCCAAGCGTCGCCGAGCCCGAATGCGAACAATTGGCCGCCGAGCGCGCCAAGGAGCAGCGACGCAAAGAACAGGCCGCCACGAAAACCGGAGCCAAGCGAGACAACGGAAGCGATCGTCTTTAACACGAAGATCAGCGCGATCGTCGTGAGCGGCAGCTTGAAGATACCCGTCAGGTGCAAGGCTCCGTGCCCGGACGACATCACCTGCGGCGAGAGGATCGCCATCAATCCCACCAGCGCGCCGCCTATCATCGGCCGTAGCGCCGGTCGCACCTGGAGTCGCGTGAATATCAGATCGCAGGCAGCGACGCCGCGCATCACAAGAATGCCGAACGCGGCTGCGAGCACTCCGACAAAAGCAGCGATGACGACATCGTGGACCGCGAGATTGGACACCGCGCCCGTCTCAATGCCCAGCCGGTCTGGCGTGAACGCTCGCGCAGTCAAATAGCCGACCAAGGATGCCATCCCGACCGGGGCCAGCGAGGCGATCGAATAGCTGCCGATGATCAGTTCGAAGCCATAGAAGGCGCCGCCCAAGGGAGCGCCGAAGGCGCCGGCGATCGCGGCGGCCGCGCCGCAGCCGACCAGCACGCGCAAGTCGCTCCGCCGCAGACGAAACGCGCGCCCGATTGCCGATGCGATGCCGCTGGCGAGTTGCGTGTAGCCGGCTTCAAGTCCGACTGATGCGCCGACCCCGCTCGACCAGACGGTCTGCGCCGCCACGATCAGACTGCCGCGCATCGACATGCGGCCGCCGTGGAGCGCATTGGCTTCAATCGGATCGACTTCGGTGCCGCGCCGCCGCGTGACGTAAGCCGTGACGAGACCGAAAAGCAGGCCGCCGATGCAGGGCACCATGAACGCGCGGAGCGGATCAAGCGAAACGCGGCCCGACAGTCGCTCGCCCGGATCGAGGCCGAAAAAAACCTGATGCATGAGCCCGACCGCTTCGCCCATCGCGGCAACGGCCAGGCCGGCAATCGCACCGATGATCACCGCCAGCACAATGACGCTCGATTCCCGCGCGCGCACGATGGCGCGCAGTCGGTGCGGGACCTCGAGCTGGCGGGGAACCAAACGCATCAGAACAATCAATCAGGTTGGCAACGTTGATGGCTTAAATGCCATGGCGGCACCCGGTGCAAGCAATGGATTCAACGCACCAAAACCTGCTTCGATTTGGGGTCATTTACGACGTGATTTGGAGGCCTGATTCGGACTAAAAATGCGACGAAAAAAGTGGGGATTTCTATACCCCGTGCCCTTTAAAAAACACTGCTAGATCAACATATTAAAGGCACTGACTTTACCCTGTACGGAGCCCTATTTTCGTGTCACACAAACTGCCTATTCCGACTCAATTTTCTGCTCGTCTGGAAGGTGCCGCCAATGGTTGAACCGGCCCGCAAAAATCCGTCCGACTATGGCGCCGAGTCGATCAAGGTCCTCAAGGGCCTCGACGCCGTGCGCAAGCGGCCGGGCATGTACATTGGCGATACCGATGACGGCTCGGGCCTCCATCACATGGTCTATGAGGTGGTAGACAATGCTATCGACGAAGCCCTTGCGGGATTTGCCACCGAAGTTGCCGTGACCCTCAACCCGGACGGCTCCTGCACTGTCCATGACAACGGCCGCGGCATCCCCACCGGCATCCACAAGGGCGAAGGCGTGTCGGCGGCCGAGGTCATCATGACCCAGTTGCACGCCGGCGGAAAATTCGACCAGAACTCCTACAAGGTATCCGGCGGGTTGCACGGCGTCGGCGTCTCGGTGGTGAACGCGCTCTCGAGCTGGCTCAAGCTCACCATTTGGCGCGACGGCAAGAAGCACTTCATGGAGTTCCGTGATGGCGTCGCGGTAGCTCCGCTAAAAGCGACCGGCGACGCCAAGGGCAAGCGCGGCACGGAAGTTACTTTCTTGCCATCGACGAAGACGTTCACGATGGTGGAGTTCGACTTCGCGACGCTCGAACATCGCTTGCGTGAGCTCGCATTCCTGAATTCCGGTGTTTTGATTGTTCTCGCCGATCAGCGGCACGCGGTCGAAAAGCGCGAGGAGATGAAATACGAAGGTGGCGTCGAGGCCTTCGTGAAGTTCCTCGATCGCAACAAGAAATCGTTGATCCCCGCCCCGGTGATGATCAAGTCCGAACGCGAAGGCATTACGGTCGAGTGCGCGTTGTGGTGGAACGACAGCTACCACGAGAGCGTGCTTTGTTTTACCAACAATATCCCCCAGCGCGACGGCGGCACCCATCTCGCCGGCTTCCGCGGTGCGCTCACGCGCCAGATAACGCAATACGCCGAGACCATCGGTACCGCGCACAAGGAGAAGGTCGCGCTCACCGGCGACGATTGCCGCGAGGGATTGACGGCCGTGCTGTCCTGCAAGGTGCCGGACCCCAAGTTCTCCTCGCAGACCAAGGACAAGCTGGTCTCCTCCGAAGTACGGCCGGTGGTCGAAAACGTTATCAACCAGGCTCTGCAGGATTGGTTCGAAATACATCCTTCAGAAGCAAAGGTGATTGTTGGCAAGGTGGTGGAGGCCGCCGCCGCCCGCGAGGCGGCGCGCAAGGCGCGCGAATTGACCCGCCGCAAGGGTGCGCTCGACGTCTCTTCGCTGCCTGGCAAGCTCGCCGATTGTCAGGAACGCGACCCGGCCAAATCCGAGCTGTTCATCGTCGAGGGTGACAGCGCCGGCGGCTCCGCAAAACAGGGTCGCAACCGCGAATTCCAGGCGGTGTTGCCGTTGCGCGGCAAGATCCTGAACGTGGAGCGCGCGCGCCTCGACAAGATGTTGTCGAGCCAGGAAATCGGCACGCTCATCACCGCGCTCGGAACCGGCATTAGCGACGAATTCAACCCGGAAAAGCTGCGCTATCACAAGATCATCATCATGACCGACGCCGACGTGGACGGCGCCCATATCCGCACGCTGCTGCTGACGTTCTTCTTCCGGCAGATGCCGTCGCTGATCGACCGCGGCAATCTCTTTATCGCGCAGCCGCCGCTGTACAAGGTCACGCGTGGCAAGTCCGAGCAATACCTGAAGGACGAACGCGCGCTGGAAGATTATTTGATCGCTACCGGCATCGAGGATGCTGTGTTGCGGCTCGCGTCAGGCGAGGAGCGCGCCAGGGCCGACCTGCGCAAGCTCGTGGAAGAGGCGCGACAGATCCGGAACATCCTGTCGGGTCTGCACAGCCGTTACAATCGCAAGGTCATCGAACAGGCGGCGATCGCCGGCGTGCTCAACCCGGCCGTCACTGAAGATACGAAAAAGGGCGCCGCCGCAGCCGCCTATATCGGCAAGCGGCTGGACGCGCTGGAGGACGAAACCGAGCGCGGCTGGCAGGGCACCTTTGACGATGCGGGCTTTCATTTCGCGCGCACGGTGCGCGGCGTCAAGGAAGCCGCTGTCATCGACCAGGCACTGCTCGGCTCAGCCGACGCGCGCAAGCTCGATGAATATGCGCCCTCGCTGCAGGCGGTCTTCCCGCGCCCAACGCCACCAGCCATGCTCCGCCGCAAGGACGAAACAATCGCGATTCACGGACCGGTCGGCCTGTTCGAAGCGGTGACCGGCGCCGGGCGCAAGGGCGTTACGCTCCAGCGCTACAAGGGTCTGGGCGAGATGAATCCCGAGCAGCTCTGGGAAACCACGCTCGACGCCAATGCGCGCTCGCTCTTGCAAGTCAAAGTGAAGGAAGGCGAGGACGCCGACAACATCTTCACGGAACTGATGGGCGAACTGGTCGAGCCACGCCGGCTCTTCATCGAGCAGAACGCGCTCGCCGCGAGCGTGGATATCTGACGCTACGCCGGCGTGCGCTTAAATCAGCCTAGCTGCAAATCTTCTCGACGCCGCGGACCCAACCGCCGCGGCCGTCCGGAACCGGCACTTCCTTCCAGTAGCAGCCGCCGTAGACGCCGTAATAACCGTAGCAGCCACCGAGCGCGCAGCCGCGCGTCCACGGAAGGTAGCCGATGTAGCTCATCGCCACATTGTAGGTGTTCGGCCCAATGAGATTGTCGCAATTGCCGCAATAAGGCACCTGCTCGACAACGCGAATGCCGGGCCCGTAACGTTCGCCGCGGCGGCAACAATCGCTGCCATACCAGACGTGCGATCGCCAGCCGTAAGAGCGATTGGGATAAAGATCTGCGGCATTGGCGGAGCCGCCAAGCGATGCAAACAAACCTAACGTCAGTATTGCCAAGACGATGTTACGCATGACTGGCACCCTGCTGAAGTTCTGAACGACGGCGATAATAACCGGAAAAGCACCAGAGGTAGCGGGAGAATTCCGGCATGGTTATCGAGGGTCGTTAGTCATGAGGTGAGCCTGGCGCCTATGGTCAACCCGATAACCAGCGCGCCCAGGAACAGCACCAGAAATATGCCAAACAGCCATTGTGCGATTGTGGCTGACGCGGCTTCGACGTCGGTGAAGCCGAAAATGCCTGCGATTACCGCGATAATCAGGAAAATGACAGCCCATTTCAGCATCGGCAGCACTCCTTCCGGTTTTCGCCCCGATAATGAGCAGGGCTGCCACCGGGTTCCATCCCTATGACGAGGGCTTGGCCGCGCGAGAGCGTGGGTCGCGCGGTAACCAGCTGCCGCCATCGACGCGTGACAGGAAATCGCCGACCATCTGATTGAACAGCTCCGGCTCTTCAAGATTCACCGCGTGGCCGGTCTTTGGAAAGATCGCGAGCCCGGATGCGGGGATTGCATCTTTCAGAAACAAGCCCGGCTCTATGCACCGCTCGTCCTCGTCACCGACCACGATGAGCGCTGGCGTCGGCAGTTTCCGGATTTCGGACTCGAAATCGTAGAGCGAGGGCCGTGCGCCCTGGAAGCCGCGCGACATATGCGCCGAGCCCTGCGCGTCGTGTTCGGCGAGCTGTTTTGCAAATTCAGCAAACCCGCGCGGATCCTTGAGCGCGAAAGGAATGCGGCTCGGGCCGCGGCCATAGGTTTGCGCCACCGCGGCGGAACCCTCGCGCTCGAATTGCGTGGCGAGATCACGCGAACGCTTGTGAAATTCTTCCGTATACCAACGCTCGCTACCCGATCCCGCGCCGGCGAGCACCAGCGAACGTACCCGCTCCGGATAATTCAGCGCGACCTGCAAAACCGTGTAGCCGCCCATCGACAGACCTATGAGATGCGCTTGCTCGATTTTGAGATGGTCGAGCACCGCGACAGCATCGCGCATGACATGCATGTAATTGTAGGCGGCGGGATCCGCCGGCACGTCGGAAGGTTTATAGCCGCGAGCGGAATAGGCGATGCAGCGATAGCGCTTGCCGAACTCGCGCAGCTGCAATTCCCAGCTGCGATGGTCGCCGGCGAATTCGTGCACGAACAGAATTGGCGCGCCTTGCCCAACCTCTTCGTAATAGAGTTTCACGTTGTCGGGTGTGACCGCGGAAGGCATCCGTACAGATCCAAATTCCAATTTCTGGCCTCAAGATATCCCGGCGAGGCACCCGCTGCTACGAACGACGCCGATCAGCTCGGTGGTATTCCCTGGACCTTCATCGCAATGCGCACCAGTTCCGCAATATTGCGGGCGCCGATACGCTCCATGACCCAGGCGCGATGATTCTCCACGGTCTTTGGGCTTATTTTGAGTTGCGATCCGATTTCCTTATTCGACAAACCCGCCACGGCGAGCTCCATCACTTGGCGTTGCCGGGCTGAGAGCGTCAAGAAGCGAGATCGCAGCTTTTCCAGTTCGGCCGCATCGATTTCAGGCTGCTGATTCCTTTCAATCGCATTGTGAATGCTGGCAAGCAGACGAGCCTCGTCGAATGGCTTCTCGATAAAATCGAATGCGCCGACCTTGATGGAGGCGACCGCCATATCGACATCACCATGCCCCGTGATCAGGACAACCGGCGCAGCCAAACCCCCGCCCTTTAGACGGTGAACCAGATCCAAGCCAGACATCCCGGGCATACGGACATCCGAAACAATACAATCAAATCGCTGTCCGCCCTCGATCGCGGCCAGAAATTCCTTCGCGGACGCAAAGCAAGATGTTTCGATGTTCTGCCGAGCGAAATAGAGGCGCAGCGAGTCGAGCACTGCCTCATCATCGTCGATCACCGCGATGTGAATGAGAGCGCTCATACCTTAACCGTCTTTGCGACAGGGAGCGTAAAGTGAACGGCACCGCCTCGCGAGCCGTCATCAAGCCACAACTTGCCGCCATGAGCCTCGACGATCGACCGGCACAGCGGCAATCCAATGCCGAGCCCTTCGGATTTGCTGGAAGAAAGCGGGAGAAATGCACTTTCGAGGAGCTGGGGCGGAAAGCCTGGTCCGGTGTCAACGACACGAACTTCGATGAAATCGGCATCGAAGTTCTTTGCCTCGATCACGATGGTGCCACGCACGTTTCCGCTCTCGCCGATTGCCTCTATCGCATTGCGCAGAAGGTTGATGAGGACCTGCTCGACCTGCAGAAGGTCGACCATGACTCGTGGGAGGTCGGGGGCAATTACGGTTCGGCCGATCACATGCATGCGATCGAGGTCCGGCTGGCATAGTTCGAGTGTTTCTTCCACGATCCGTTCGAATTTGCACGGCGCGCGATTGCTGCGATCGAGCCGAACCAGGGCACGCAGGTGGCGCACAACTTCGGCGGCGCGCTCAACTTGAGCCACCGCCTTCTTCGCGGTCTCGGCAACTGTCACGACATCGACAGGCGCCGCGCTCATCGCATCGTTTACCAGCCGCGCATAAGTGCCAGCCGCCATCAAGGGTTGATTGAGCTCATGCGCCACTGCGGCCGCGAGTTCGCCCATGCTGCCGAGGCGCGCAAGACGCGAGTGCGAGTCCTGCTGCAAGCGCAGTTGGGCTTCGGTACGCCTGCGTTCAGTAACCAATTCACCGGCCACCAATCCCGTCACTGCAAGCACGAGCATCAGCGCCTGAAAGGCCGTCACGTCGAATGTTCCCGTCGGGAAAAGTTGAATGCCGAGGATCAGGCCGAGTTGCGTGACCAGAATCCCGACGCTGACGCCTTCCGAGCCGGTGCGTACGGCAAGCCAGACAATTGGCAGGAAGAGCACATAAAATAATTGGAATTGTTGTTCCTCCGCCAGACCGAACACCAGCGTCAAGGCTATGCCGATTGCAACGAATTGCAGCAAAGTTTCTGTCGTCATCGGCAGTATGCGGCGACGGGTCAATGCAAATAGCGCGAACGGCGCTATCACAGTAATACCGATCACGTCGCCAACCCAATAGCGCAGTGTCGCCGCTGTGAAGTCCGCGGCCGGCAACAATCCCGCGGCAATCGTCAGGCTCACATATCCAATTGCGACGAAAGCCGCGCTGACGACCGCGACGACCATCAACAGAACGAGATCACGCATCGAGTCGAGCGTGGGTTCAAACCGCAACTTCGGATGCAACAAAAACGTCAACGCAATCGAATAGCCCCCGCCGACCAACGCCGAAGCAAGGATCTCGATGTGCCACGGCATGGCGAACTGTTGATTCAGATAGTCTGCGAGCAAAGGACTAATCAGCAAGAATGGGACCATTCGCAGGCCAAACAACAGGAGCAGGACAAAGCTCAAGCCGGTGCCGGGATTCCACGGCGTGATGCCGAGTTGCGCGTAAGGCTCGATGAAGCTGATCCAATCGAGCACCGCGTATGCTGCAAGATAAACAAGTCCGACGATCAATTTGTGGGCGTCGAAGACTCGCGGGAAAGCCATCGCTCGCATTCGCTCCGACTGGATTCCGGTGCTCATCAATTTTAAACCTCTCCCGCGATGGCACCCCGGATATTAATCCCTAGGTGAAAATACCCAAGGGCAACGACCCGGGTATTCATCCCGAATTGTAGCCGGATTCGGCGGCTCTACTGTTTCATCAATCTGAATTGCGGCTTTGCGGACAGGGATTGTGCCGAACCGACGTCCATTGAATGTAATTTTCCATACCCGCGCGGGGCACATTCGACCGCGGAGAGCCAAGGACGGCCAGCCACTAGTCAAATGGCGCGGCGCGCTCGGATCAGCAGGTGGACCAGCAGGAAAATCGAGCGCGCGGGTTTCCGCCAGTTCTGTTTTCGTCAATTGGGCCGCGCTCGTGGCACTTTGGGCGCTTCCTTACCTGACATTGCTCGATCATTTCCGCCCGGACGCGGCTCGCTCTGAGATCCTGCAATGGTCGCTGCTCATCGTGGGCGCACTTGGCCTCGTCAGCCTTCTCTACAGCGTGTGGCGGGAAACGCTCGATCCGGCATGGCGCGCGAAACACGGCTTTGCGCCACGCAAGCGACGACGCCCCCCGCATACCGAAAACGTTGCTTGATCAAATTGCAAACGGATCGTGAATGACCGAATTCTTTGACGGTATCGGGATCAATACACAGCCCCAGTTCTGGATATCGGTCGTTCAGATTATCTGGATCAACGTCTTGTTGTCAGGTGACAACGCAATCGTAATTGCACTTGCCTGCCGGAACCTGCCGCAAAAGCAGCGCCTCGCGGGAATGATCCTGGGCACCGGGGTAGCGCTTATATTGCGCCTAGTCTTCGCGACGATCGTCTCGACGCTCATGTTGCTGCCCTATGTCAAGATTGTCGGCGGTGCAGCACTCCTCTGGATCGCAGTAAAATTACTTCTGCCCGGTGAAGCGTCTGGTAACGGAAATTCCTCATCCAATAGTCTCTGGCGAGCCGTGAAGCTTATCGCCGTTGCCGACGTGGTGATGAGTCTCGACAACGTCATTGCTGTGGCGGCAGTCGCCGACGGAAGCCTGGCATTGCTCGTGTTCGGGCTGGGCATCAGCATTCCGGCGATCGTGGCCGGTGCCAACATCCTCATGGCCCTGCTCAACTACTTCCCACTCATTATTTGGGCTGGCGCGGGCTTGCTGGGATGGATCGCAGGCGACGTTATCGCCAGCGATCCAATCGTCGCCGACTACGCGGCATCGTTTGGCCCCGGCGCGGCCGCAAAGGTCAGGCTCATCCTCTCGTTCGCTGCCATGGCAGGGACTATGGGCTTTTGTCTTGTTGCCCGGTCAAGACAGCGTGCACCGTGGCTCGAGCCATCAGAATAAATCGAAGTACTCCTTCTGCTCCCACGGCGTGACCTCAAGCTGGGGCTTATCGCCCGCTTCTTTCTGGAAGCGCTCCAGCTCGGCCGCCTTGATGTGCGTGTAGTAATCGATGAACCCGGCACCGAAGCCGGCGCGCAAGACCTCGTCGGCACGCAACGCCATCAGGGCCTCGCGCAGATCCTTCGGCAACAGCGCGGCGGCGGTTTCGTACGGTGTGTCAGCGGAAGGTCCCGGATCAAGTCTGCGCGCAATGCCATCGAGACCGGAATAAATCTGCGACGCAATATAAAGGTAAGGGTTGGCCGCAGGCTCGCCGACCCGATTTTCCAGACGGGTTGCCGGATCGCCGGCCTGACCGAGCACACGGATCATCACACCGCGATTGTCACGTGCCCAGATGGCGCGGTCGGGCGCGAGCGAATAGGACCGGTAGCGCTTGTAACCGTTGATCGTCGGCGTCGTAATGGCGGCGGCGGCGCGAGCATGCGCAAGCAGACCGCCGAGATAATATTTGCCCACGGTTGAGAGCACGTCGGGGTGATCGAAGGCGAAGGCATTACGCCCGGTTCTGGCTTCGACCAACGACTGGTGCAGATGCCAGCCGCTCGACATTAAATTCGGCAGCGCCGGCCGGCACATGAAGCTCGCCAGTAGTCCATGACGGCGTGCGATCTGTTTTACCGCGGCGCGAAACAGCATCATAGTATCACCGCTATCCAACCCTCGTTGCGGCCGGAAGGTGAACTCGCACTGGCTGGGACCGAGCTCGATTTCGACCGAGCGCAATGGCAGACCGAGTTGCTCGACGCCACGGCGCAGTATTTCAACCGCCGGATCCAGCATGTCGAAGCGCGATTCGGTGAGATATTGATGGCCTTGCGTCAGCAGGCTGACGTCCGGCGCTTCCGGAGGCCAGGTGGCGTCAGCGGGCGCCAGCCGCGCATTTTCCAGCTTGAACAGGTGGAATTCGACTTCCAGTCCGGCGAAAAAATCAAACCCGGCCTTGGCAAGCGTCGCGAGCGCATCGCGGCAGCGCGCCCGGGTCGAGTAAGGCACGGGTTGGCCATTGGTGAAGTAAATATCGCACAGCAGCCAGCCGGTTTTCGTCGCCCACGGCAGGACCCGGAATGTCGATAGGTCGGCCACCATGACGAAATCGCCGCCACCCTGCATTTCCGTCATTGCAAAGCCGCCGCCCGGCGTGAAAACCGGATAGACGGTCCGGTGCGCGGTGTCTTTCGCGAGCAGCGTCGTCGTCATGGAGACGCCTGCCCGCATCGCAGTTGGCGCTTCGGAAGCGAGCAGAGTCTTTCCGCGCAGGACACCGTGCTGGTCGGCGAAAGAAAAGCGCACGACCTCGAGCTTTTCTTTCTTGATGATGCGTTCAATCTGCGCGGCGGTCTTCGCCTGCGCCTCGCTCCACAGCCCGTGCCGTTCGACGAAGCCGGCGGATTTACGCGAACGCGGGGGCATCAGGGTCTAGTGCCCGTTCGTCCAACTCGCGGCGCGGCGTTTGCTCGCTTCGCTCTTCTGCCAATAACCCTGCCAGTCGTCGGCCGGACCGATGCCGTCAATCGCCGCCGGCCCCGTGATGCTTGCGGCGCGCGCGCGATCGAGGACCATGATCGGCTTCTCTCCCTTGCCCGCCTGCTCGATGGCCTGACGCAAAAGTTTGCGATAGGCGCTGATCGCCTTGTCGGACGTACCGAGATGTTCGCTGGTGCGATCCTGGATCGCGCCCATCGACTCGCAGGCCCACTGGTCATGGACGTTGATGTCGGCGCCCATGCCGGTATAGGTCTCGTGCTCTTGCTCGTGCGGATCGAACCCGTAGTCGTTGCTCTTGTTCTTGTTCGGAATGTAATCGGGCAACTGATAGAGCGCGAGACGCTGACGACGCAT